>Ga0081539_10000166_pt1 | contig 153758 bp, 159 predicted proteins | sample TabmetS4T2R2_FD_71023 | JGI IMG/M metagenome (GOLD analysis project Ga0081539, IMG submission 71023) | Tabebuia heterophylla rhizosphere microbial communities from the University of Puerto Rico - S4T2R2 | ecosystem: Host-associated > Plants > Roots > Rhizosphere ... | reverse complement strand
AGCCCGACCAGCACCGGCGCGGCGATGAGGGCAATCCAGAACGAATGCGCGACGCCGATCACCGCGATGCCCGCGTAGGCGCCGAGCATGTAGAGCTCCCCGTGCGCGAAGTTCATCACGCCGAGCAGGCCGAAGATCACCGTGAGGCCGAGCGCCAGCAGCCCCAGCGCGGCCCCGAACACGAGGCCGTGCAGCAGCTGGGGCAGGAGGATCGTCAGGACGTAGTCCACGAGGCCGGTACTATACGGCACTCATTCCGCGCGATAGACGCGGAGGTATTCGCGAACGGCCACGCGATCGATCTCGAGATCGAGGCGGTGCGGCTCGTCGAGCGCCACCCACAGCAAGGCGTCGGCCTCGAGGGTGAGAATCTCGCCGTCCCAGCGCTCCACCGCGAAGTAGTGGATCCTTCGGAGCGCCTCGGCACGGTGCAGGAGCGAACAGACGTAGTCGAGGCGGCGGGCGGCGACGCCCAACTCCTCACGGAGCTCGCGCTGGAGCGCGGTCTCCGGGTCTTCGTCGTTCTCCATGTGACCGCCGGGGAGCGCGACGGCGCCGGGCACGAGGCTCTTGGTCCGCTTGCGCTGTTCCGCCAGCACGCGCCCGCCCTCGATGAGCATGAACGCCACGCACTCGAGCGGGCGCGGCTGGCGACCTCGCCTCAGTTCTTCTTTTTGATCTCCCACGAGAAACCTTCCACCGGATCCTTGCCCACCATCGGCTCTCCGATCGAATCGTTGCCGGTGATGCGGGCGATCGGCAGGTTCTTGCCGCCCTTGACCTGGTAGAGGTGCATGTCCATCACGACCTGGTGGTCTTCCTTCCGGATGCACTGGCGGCCGATGTGCGTGTTGTCCCGGCACATGCCTTCGTGGGCCTCGGCGACCTTATCCGAATCGAACGACTTCGCCTTCTCGGCGGCCGCCGCCCAGAACATGACCGCGTCATAGGAGCCCGCCGCGATGTTGGCATCGGTGCCGAACTTCTTCCTGAACCGTTCGTTGTACGCCTGCATGTTCTTGTCGGGGTTGTGCGGCGAGAAGTGGTTCAGCTGCACGAAGCCCTCCATCGGCTCGGCGATGGCCGGCAGATCCTGCTGCAGAAGGAAGCAATCGATGCCCGCCAGCTTGTACTTCTTCGTCATGCCGAACGAGTGCAGCTGCGTCATCAGCCGCAGCGAGTCGGTGCCGGCGAAGGCGAGAAACAGCACGTCGGGATTCGACTGATTGATCGCACCAAACCACGGGCTGAAGTCCTTGGTGTCGAGCGGGGCGCCGGCGACGCCGACGACCTCCCCGCCGACCTTTTCAAGCGCCGTCTTGAACTGGCGCCCGTCCGACTGGCCCATCGCGTAGTCGGTGTAGAAGATGTAGACCTTCTTGCCCATCTTGTCGGCGATGTACTTGGCGAGGCCGTTGGCCTGCATGCGTGAGTCGGGCTGGTTGCTGAAGTAGTACTTGTGGAATTTCGTCGTCCGCATGAACTCGGCGCACGAGACCGAGTTCCAGTGGATCGTCTTGTGCTTCTTGGTAACGTCCATGACGGCCATGGTGGCGCCGCTCGACACCGCGCCGACGAGCAGCTTGACGTCGTCCTGAAGGATGAGCTTCTCGGCCTTGCGCACGGCCGGCGCCGGCTTCGTCTCATCGTCCTCCGAAACGATCTCCACCTTGTGGCCGAGCACGCCGCCCTTGGCGTTCAGCTCCTCGACGGCGAGCTGCATACCCATCGTCTGGTACTTCCCGTAGCCTTCGAAGACCCCGACCTTGCTGCCGAGGTCGCCGATCTTCACCACCTTCGACTGCGACAGCGCCGGCGCCGTCACGAGTCCGCCGGCGACGGCCACTGCGGCGAGCACCACCAGCCACGCCACTCGTCTCATGAGTCCCTCCTGACGAACGGAGTCGTCGTCTGGATTACGTTGGCGAGAATCTGCGCGAGACGTCCGAAGGACGCCCGCAGCCGTGCGGCGTCGGGCGCGCCCGACGCCGGCCGCGCCAGCGTCTCTGCGTCGTCGTAGGCCAGTCGCATCGCCACCGACGCGCGCGCGTCACGCTGACCGATCACGAAATCGGCGAGGTTGTAGTAGCGCCAGATCGCCTCGAGAAAGCGCGGGCCCACGGCAGCCGGCGCGGCGCCGGCCGCGAGCTGGCGGTCGGCCTCGAGCGCGAGATCGCGCGCGAGCGCCACGAAGAAGGTCGCGAGGCCGCGCTCCGCCTCGGCCGCGTCCCGCGCCAGCAGCGCCGCCCGCGTGCGGGCCTCCAGGCCCTCCGGCAGCGCGGTGGCGCGCGCCTGCATCTCCGCGCGCAGGGGCCCCGCGTCGTACAGGCGCAGCGCGACGTCGAACTTACCGGCCTGGGCCGAGAACTTGACCTGCTTGAAGTTCTCGGTGATCGCGTTGTCCTTGGGAGTGTAGACGCCCGTGTGATGGGCGGCGGCCGGCGCCGTCAGGAAGATCATGCCAAGCAGCGCGCCCGCGACGCGCGCCGCGATCATCGGCGGACCGTGCGCGCGGCCGTCACGGCGGCCAGCCATAGCAGCGCGACGATCGTCGCGCCGCCGAACGGTATCCACACGAGCCACTCGGCGATGGCTTTGCTCCTCTCCACTCCGTACGCCGGAATCAGGGCGCTCCAGATCAAGTAGCCGAGAGGATAACCGACGCCGCCGACCGTGAGAAGAAGGATGAGGACCCGACGGGCAAGGGGCGGGCGCACCAGCGTCGCCGCCACCGTGGTCGTCGCGATCACCACGAGCGCCATGCCCTCGGCGTGCATGTGGAAGAGCCGCACGCCGGCATCGAAGCGAAACAGCGCCTCGTCGAGCGCGCGCTCGTCCACGTCCCGGACGCCGACGAGCGCGTGGACGGCGGGATGCGCCAGCATGCCCGCTCGCGCCCAGCGCGCCAGCTCGAGCTTGTAGCGTCCCATCGCGCCGCCGCCGACCTCGGCCGCGACGAGCAACAGTACCGCGGCGAGCAGCACCCCGCGCGGCGGCAGCTGCCACGTGGCGTTCGGCGCCGGAATCATCGGCGCGTCAGCGCCCACGCGAGACCGAGCAGCCCGACGATGGCGGCCGAGCCCAGCGGCGTGAGGACCCACGTCTCGGCGAGCTCGATGCCGCTATCGCGGCCGAGGCGGAGCACCGCGCCCGCGTACACCAGGTAGCCGAGTGGAAACAGCGCGCCAAGCGTCAGCAGCACGTAGAGCGCAGCCCGCGCGGCGCGCTGGCGCACCACGCTGGCCACGAGCGTCGCGGCGAAGAAGAGGACGAGCCCGGTGCCCTCGGCGTGCGTGTGAAAGAACGAGAGCCCGGCCTCCGTCGCGAAGACCGTGCGCTCGCGGATGGTCTCGTCGTACTCGGCGGAGCCGGTCAGTCCGTGCGCTTGCGGATTGGCGGCGATCCGCGCGGCCGCCCAGCGCGCCGTGGCCGGCCGAAGCTGCGAGAGCACGGCGCCACCGAGCTCGCCGAGCGCGATGACGAGGACGGCGACGAAGACCACGACGAGCGGCGGCCGACCCACGGCGGGGCGAGACGCTATCACCGGGCCCACGGTTTGTCATCAGGCGGTGGGTATGGCAAGGTTTGCCGCGATGCGGACCGGCGACCACTATCTCGCGAGCCTCGTCGACGGACGCGCGGTGTTCCTGGATGGCGAGCGCGTCGGCGACGTCACGAAGCATCCCGCGTTCGCCGAGCCCATTCGGAGAATCGCGCACACGTGGGACCTCGCCCGCGCGCAGGAGGCGGAGCCCACCACCACCTACGTCGATCCCGCGACGGGCCGCCGCCACAGCACGATGTGGCTCGTGCCGCGCTCGGCGGAGGATCTCGCCGCGCGCCGGCGGGCGCATCGCCTCTGGGCCGAGCCCTCGTATGGCCTCATGGGCCGGACGCCCGATCACGTGGCCTGTGTGCTGAGCGCGTTCGCCGGCTGGCGGCAGCTCTTCGACCGCGGCGGCACACGGTTCGGCGACAACGTCGTGCGCTTCTACGAGCGCGCCCGCGCCGAGGATCTGTACGTGGCCTACGGCATCGTGCCGCTGCAGATCGACCGCGCCCAGCCTGCCCATCGCCAGCCCGAGCCATTTCTCTACCCGGGCGTCGCCGCCGAGCGCGACGGCGGCATCGTGGTCCGTGGCGCGCAGGGCATCACGACGTCGGCGGTGCTGGCGGATTGGCTGTTCATCTCGTACATCACGCCGCTGGTACCCGGCGACGAGGACTACGCGCTGTCGTTCGTGACGCCGGTCAACGCGGCGGGGCTGCGCGTCTACCCGCGGCGGCCGTACGCACAGGGCACGACCAGCGTGTTCGACTATCCGCTGTCGTCGCGCTTCGACGAGGTGGACGCGACGATCGTGTTCGACGACGTCTTCGTGCCGTGGGAGCAGGTGTTCGTGTACCGCAACGTGGATCTCGTCAACGCGCAGTTCCACGAGTCGCCGTCCCACACGCTGGCGAACTTCCAGTCGCTGGTGCGCTTCACGGTGAAGCTCGAGTTCATGGCCGGCCTGGCGCTGAAGCTCCTCGAAGTGCACGCGGCCGAGCGAAAGCCGGAGGCGCAGGCCTCGCTGGGCGGCGACATCGCGGCGCTGTGCGCGACGTTCGACGCGCTGGTGCAGGCGGCCGAGCGCAACCCGCTCATCCGCGACGGGGTGGCGCGGCCGCACCCGCAGTACGTCTACGCAGGCATGAGCCTGCAGCGACGGCTCATCGTGGACATGCTGCGCGCCATCCGTGAGCTGGCCGGCGGCGCCTTCCAGCAGCTGCCGTCCTCGGAGGCCTCGTTCACCAGCCCGGAGACGCGCGCGGACGTCGAGCGGTTCATGCGCGGGGCGACGGCGGACGCGCGCGAGCGTGTGAAGCTGCTCAAGCTCGTGTGGGACTTCGTCGGGACGGAATTCGGCGGCCGGCAGCTGCAGTACGAGATGTTCTACTCCGCCGCGCAGCCGATCGTGAACACGCGGATGTTCCGCTCGTACGACTGGGCGCGCGCCAAGGCCACCGTCGATCGCTGTCTGGGCGAGTACTGACGTGCCCACGCTGGGGCTCATCAACATCGGCACGTACGTCAGCGGCGTGCTGGCGGCGCCGCGCGGCGACGCCGAATCGCTGCTGGCGGAAAACGGGCGCATCACCGCGCTCGGCGCGGCGAGCCGGACCAACGCCGCGCGGGCGGATGTCGTGGTCGACTGCCGCGGGACGACGGTCATCCCCGGGCTCGTGGACTCGCACTGCCACGTCGTGCTCGGCGATTACACGCCGCGGCAGAAGACCGTGGACTTTCTCGACTCGTACGTGCACGGCGGTATCACGTCGGTCGTCTCCGCCGGCGAGGGCGTGCACGCGCCGGGACGCCCGCACGACCCGGCCGCGTCGAAGGCGCTCGCCATCGCCGCCGCGAAGTGCTTCGAGCACTTCCGTCCGAACGGAATGAAGGTCAATGCGGGCTCCGTCGTGCTGGAGCCCGGGCTCACCGACGACGACTTCGCGGAGATGGCGAAGCACGGCGTGCGCCACGCCAAGTACGGATTCGGCGGTTATACCCACCCGAGGGATGGCGAGCCGGACGTGCGCCGGGCTCAGAAGCACGGCCTGTGCGTCATGTCCCACAGCGGTGGCAACTCGATCCCGGGCTCGAGCCCGATCACGCACGACGTGCTGCTCCACCTGCGGCCGGACGTCTGCGGTCACGTCAACGGCGGGACGACGTCGCTGGACGAAGACGGGCTGCGCACGATCATCGGCGAGACCGACATGGCGCTGCAGATCGTGCAGGCAGGGAATCTCAAGTCGGCGCTGTTCATCCTGAAGGCCGCGCGCGAGGCCGACGCGCTGGCGCGCGTGTGCGTGGCGAGCGACACGCCGACCGGCACCGGTGTCATGCCGATGGGCGTGCTCAAGAGCGTCTGCGAGCTGGCGTCGCTGGCCGATCTCGCGCCGGAGACGGTCGTCGCGCTGGCCACCGGCAACAACGCCCGCGCGTTTCGCCTCGCCGGCAGCGCCACGCTCGCGGTGGGCCAGCCCGCCGATCTTGTCGTGTGCGACGCACCGGCGGCGTCGCTCGCGCCCGACGCGCTCAGCGCGATCTCACGCGGCGACATTCCCGGCATCTCGGCGGTCGTCATCGACGGCGAGGTGCGCGTGGGCCGCAGCCGGAACACGCCGCTCGCCAAGCGCCTGGCGGCGATCACCGGCGCCGCGGTGAGCGGCGGCGGTCACTGAGCCGCCAGCGGCGGACCAAAGACGTTCCCGCGGGAACGTCCGTGCACGCGACCGCGTGGCTGCTTGACAGGACAATTCCCGCCTGACTAGAGTGCGACGCCGCTCATGAGCGAACGCTGGATCGGGAAGTCCGTCAGACGCGTCGAAGACTTTCGCCTTCTCACCGGGCGCGGGACGTACATCGACGATCATCCGCCCGTCAGCAACGTCCACCACGCGGCCATCGTGCGCTCGCGGTATGCGCACGCGCGCATCATCGGCTACGACGTCACGAAGGCGCGCGCCGCCGAAGGCGTGGTGGCGGTCATCACCGGTGAGCACGTGGCGAAGGAGACGAAGCCGTTCGCGGTCGGCGTGACGACGCCGGCCCACTATTACTGCGCGGCGACCGACAAGGTGCGCTTCGTCGGCGAGCCCGTGGCCGTCGTCGTCGCGCGCGATCGGTATCTGGCCGAGGACGCCGCCGAGCTGGTCGACGTGCACTACGAGCCGCTGCCCGCGGTGATCGACCCGGAAAAAGCGCTCGAGCCCGACGCGCCGGTGCTGCACGACAAAGCCGGCACGAATCTGGCCGGCCATCGCCGGCTCGTGTACGGCGATCCCGATCGCGCCTTTCGTGAAGCCGAGGTCGTGCTTCGCGAACGGTTCCGATTTCCCAAGTACGGCTCTACCCCGATCGAGACGTACGGCATCATCGCGCGCTGGGATCTCGACGGCGTGTGCACGGTGTGGTCCAACTTCATGGGGCCGTTCATCATGCACCCGCTCACGGCGCGCGTGCTAGGGCTGCCCGAGAACAAGCTGCGGTTCATCGTCCCGCCGGACATCGGCGGCTCGTTCGGCATCAAGTCGAGCATCTATCCCTACATCGCGCTGATCGCGCTCGCGGCCCGGCACGCGGGCGTGCCGGTGAAGTGGATCGAGGACCGGCGCGAGCATCTGCTCGCATCGTCGAGCGGCACCGACCGCATCGCCGACCGCGAGGTCGCGGCGAAGAAGGACGGCACCGTCCTGGGCATGCGCTACAAGTGGCTCGACAACGTCGGCGGCTACATCCGCAGCCCGGAGCCGGGCTGCTCGTTCCGTCCGACCGGCAACTTCGTCGGGCCGTACCGGTTCGAGCACCTCGAGGTCGACGCCTCGGTGGTGATGACCAACAAGAGCCTCACGGGACCGAACCGCGGCTACGCGTGCGGCCATCTCTACTTCGAGACCGAAGGAATGATGGACCGCCTCGCGGATGAGCTCGGCCTCGACCCCGTCGAGATCCGCCGGCGAAATCTGATAGCGCCGGAGCAGTTTCCGTATCGCACGCCGACCGGGGGCTACTACGACAGCGGTGATTACCCGGCCGCGCTCGACAAGGCGGTGCAGATTGCCGGCTACGAGGCGCTGCGCCGCGAGCAGGCCAAGGCGCGCGCCGACGGGCGCTGGTTCGGCATCGGGGTCGCGCTCGCGGTCGATCCGTCGGTCTCGAACATGGGCTACGTGGCCACCGCGCTCGACCCGCAGTTTCGCGCCAAGCCTGAATACCTGCCGAAGTCCGGCGCGGTCGACGCCGCGACGATCAAGATCGATCCGCTCGGGCGTGTGACCGCGATCCTCGGCACGACGCCGCAGGGTCAGGGGCACCAGACGATCGTGGCGCAAATCGTCGCGGACGAGCTGGGCCTGGCGCCGGACGACATCACGGTCGTCGACGAGATGGACACGTTCACGCGCGTGTGGTCGATCTCGTCCGGCACGTACTCGAGCCGATTCGGCTCCGTCGGCACGAGCGCCGTCGCGCTCGCCGCGCGCAAGCTGCGCGCGAAGCTGGTCGACTACGCCGCCCATTTGATGGAGCGGCCCGTCGGCGAGCTCGAGTTTCGCGACGGCGCCGTGCGGTCGCGCAGCGGCAAGGGCCCGTCCTATTCCGTCAAGGATCTCGCCGGTCGCGCGCACTGGAACACCGAGTCGCTGCCCGATGGCATGGAGCCGGGCCTGCAGGCCACGGCGGTGTTCGGCTTCAGCGTCAGCCGCGCCGTCGACGCCGAGGACCGCGTGAACTCGTCCAACACCTATGGCTTCATCGCGGAGATCATGGCCGTCGAGGTGGATCGCCGAACGGCCGCGATCCGGATCCTCAAGTACGTCACCGTGCACGACGCGGGCACCATCATCAATCCGATGATCGCCGAGGGGCAGATCTACGGGGGCGCGCTGCACGGCCTCGGCGGCGCGCTCTACGAGGAGCTGAAGTACGACGACGACGGGCAGTTCCTGACCGGCACGTTCATGGACTATCTGGTGCCGACCGCGACGGAGGCGCCCGCCGAGATCGAGATCGCGCACGTGGTGTCGCCGTCACCGCTGACGCCGCTCGGCTCCAAGGGACTGGGCGAGTCGTCGTCGATGACCGTTCCCGCCGTGATCGCAAATGCGGTCAGCGACGCGCTGCGGCCGGTCGGCGTGCGCATCACCGAGCTGCCGATGACGCCGAGCAATCTGTGGGAGACAATCCGCCGAGCCCAGGCCACGGGCAAGGCCCGGCGATGAATGCCACGCAAAGCAGAAGCGCACGGAGCCACGAGCATCTAGAACAGGCCACCTGCGGCTCGAGCCGTGCTCGCGGTCCCCGCTACCAATGAAACCTCCCAAATTCGACTATCACGCGCCGGTCACGCTCGACGAAGCCGTCGCGTTGCTGGTGCGCTACGACGGCGAGGCCAAGGTGCTCGCCGGCGGCCAGAGCCTCGTGCCGCTGCTGAACTTCAGGCTGGCGCGCCCGGCGGCGCTGATCGACCTCAATCGCATCAAGTCCCTCGCCTACATCCACGAGCACGACGGACAGGTGCGATTCGGCGCCATGACGCGCCAGCGCGCGATCGAGTTCTCGCCCGTCGTCGGGCGGCGCCTGCCCCTGCTGCGCGAGGCCACGCGCTGGGTCGGTCACCTGCCAATCCGCTCGCGCGGCACCATCGGCGGCTCGATTGCCCACGCGGATCCGTCCGCGGAGTACCCGGCCGTGCTGACGGCGCTCGACGGGCAGGTGGTGGCGCGCGGACCCAAGGGGGAGCGCACCCTCGCGCCCGCTGCGCTCTTCGAGACGTATCTCACGACGACACTCGGCGCCGACGAGATCCTCACGGAAGTGCGGTTGCCGGCGATGCCGGATGGCGCCGGCTGGGCGTTCGAGGAGTTCGCGCGGCGTCACGGTGATTTCGCGCTCGTCGGCGTGGCGGCCGCGGTGTGGCGGACCGGCGGTCGGCTGACGGTGCGGCTTGCCACGGCGGGCGCCGGCGGGACGCCGCAGCGGCTCCACGCGTGCGAGGAGATCGTCGAGCGCGACGGCCTCGGGGACGGGCCCATCGAGGCCGCGGCGCGTCGCGCGAGCGAATTGGTCACGCCCGACTCCGACATCCACGCGTCCGCAGACTACCGGCGCCATCTCGCCAGCGTCCTGACCGAGCGCGCGCTCAAGCGGGCGCGCGAGCGCAGCCGGGAACCGTCTTGAGCGGGCCACCCACCGACCGAGCCGGACTCACGGGTCCCGCCACCATCAAGCTCACGGTCAATGGCGCGGCGCGCGAGGGCCGGTGCGAGCCGCGCAAGCTGCTCGTGGACTTCCTGCGCGAGGACCTGACGCTTACGGGCACGCACGTCGGCTGCGAGCACGGCATCTGCGGCGCGTGCACCGTGCTCGTCAACGGCGAGGCCGCGCGCTCGTGTCTGATGCTCGCGGTGCAGGCGGACGGCGCCGAGATCACCACAGTCGAAGGCCTCATGCGCGATGGCCGGCTGCACCCACTGCAGGAGGCGTTCCGGGAGCATCACGCCTTGCAGTGCGGCTTCTGCACGCCGGGCATGCTGCTAACCGCGCTGGACCTGCTGCGCGCGAATCCGTCGCCGACCGAGGACGAGGTGCGCGAAGGGATCTCGGCCGTGCTCTGTCGCTGCACCGGCTATCACGGCATCGTGAAGGCCGTGCGCGCCGCGGCCGCCGCGCTCGCGTCCGCGCGCTAGCGGTTCAGCGCTCCCGCACGCGCGCGAGCGCCTGCTGCAGCGCCTCCACGCTCACGGGCTTCGCGACGACGAAGTCCACCGCCTTGCGTCGCGCGTCGTCGACGTCCGTGGTGTCGCCCCAGCCGGTGATCAGCCCGACGGCGACGAGCGGTCGCCGCGCCTTGACGCCGGCCGCGACGTCCCACCCGGTGCTTCCGGGCATGACCAGATCGGTGAGGACCAGATCGAGCTCGGGCTCCCCGTCGAGGCGCTCGAACGCCTGCTCGGCGCAGCCGGCGGTCACGACGGTGTGGCCGTGGCTCGCGAGCATCTCGGCCAGCGCCTCGCGGACCTCGTCCTCGTCGTCCACGAGCAGCAGACGCAGGGCGCCGTCGCGTGGCATGGCCGGCCGCGCGGCGTCGCCATCGCGTGGCGCGCACGGCAACGTGAGCGTGACGGTGGTGCCGCGGCCTTCGCCGCTGTCGAGCACCAGGTCTCCACCGTGGCTGCGCACGATGCCATAGGCGACGCTGAGGCCGAGGCCGGTCGTCTTGACGCCTTTGGTGGTGAAGAACGGCTCGTGGGCCCTCAGACGGATGCTTTCCGGCATTCCGATGCCGCTGTCGGCGATCACGACGGCGGCACGCACACCGTCGACGCGCGTCTCCACGCTGAGGCGGCCTCCCCGAGGCATCGCGTCGATGGCGTTGAGCACGATGTTGGTGAGCGCTTCGCGCAACGCGGCCGCGTCACCCTCGACGGTGACGCCGGCGCCGAGCTGTTGCGCCACGTCGATGCTCACGCCCCGTGCCCGGGCGCCGTCCTGCCAGTGACCGCGTGTCAGCTCGAGCACGTCGCGCACGATGTCGTCGAGACGCACCAGCGTCACTCGCGCGACGTGCTGCGTGCGCGAGAATTGCTGCAGGCGCCGCACCACCTCGGCGCCGTCCTTGGCGGCCTTCTCGATGATCGTGAGCGGCCGCCGCACGCGCTCCTCCGGCACCGTGCGCAGCAGCAGCTGCACACGCCCGACGACGATCGTCAGCAGATTGTTGAGGTGGTGGGCCGCGCCGCCCGCCAGCTCGCCGAGCGCGCGCAGCGTCTCGCCGCGCACGAGCCGTTCTTGCATCGCTTTGAGGTCCGTCAGCGCCACCTGGGCCTCGTCGTAGAGGCGCGCGTTGTCGAAGGCGATGCCCGCGAGATCGGCGAACGACCCGAGGTACTCCAGCTCGGCGGGCGAGTACAGGCGGCGCTCCGTCGTGTTGAATGTCAGCACCCCCACGACGCGGTCGCGGCTGCGGATCGGCAGGCCGAGGTAGGTGACGATCCCGGCTTCCCGATCCCGCTCGGCCAGGACATTCTCGGGATCGTTCGGGGTGTCCGCAACGAAGAGCGGCGCGCCGCTGGCGGCCACGCGGCCCGAATACATGGCGCCGAGGGGCACGGCGAAATCGGGGGGCACCGGGCTGCCGCTGATGGCGCCCACGCGAAGCACGCGGGCATCGGCGTCGATGACGAGCACCTTGACGTGCGGCGTTCCCGCGATGCCCGCTGCCTCGTGGACGATCTGCTGCAGGGTCGCGTCGCGATCGAGGCCGCCCATGACCGTGCGCGCGGCCCGCAGCAGCGCGCCCAGCTCGCCCGCGCGTCGCAGCGCGGCCGTGTGGACACGCGCGCGGTCGAGCGCCACGGCCGCGTGACGCGCGAGCCCGGCGAGCAGGCGAACCTCGCGGTCGTCGTAGACGTGTCGGTCTTCCCACGCGACTGACACGACACCCACCAGCGTGTCCTTCGAGATGACCGGGACGGCCAGCACCGCGCGGATCCCCTGCCGACGGACGGCGTCGCGGAGCAGCTCACCGCTCGGTCCGTGGTCGTCGCCGTAGCCGGGCGGCTCGTGCTGGGCCCAGTCCGGTGTGAAGAATGGCGCGCGCCGGAGTGCGGCCGCGCCGACGGCGCCGTGGCCGAGCTCGAGCGTGAGCAGCATCTCGATCGGAACGCCACGGCTCACGCGCGGCACGAGGCGTTGCGCAGCGTCCAGCTCGAACACGGCGCAGCGCTGGGCGCCGATCAGCGTGCGCGCGGCATCGGCGACCGCCTCGAGCACCGTCGGGAGATCGAGCGTCGACGTCAGGGTGGCGGCGACGTCGTGGAGCGCGGCCAGCTCACCGGCGTGCGCCTCCATCTGACGCACGAGCCGCGCATTCGCGGCGGCGAGCGCGATCTGGCCCGCGATCGTCGTGGCCAGCGCGACGGTCTTGGGCGCCCACTCGCCCGCCTCACTGCGCACCACCCGCAACGACCCGATCGGCGCGTAGTCGCGTCCGATGGGCACGACGAGCTCAGTTTCAGCGCCTCGGGTGGTGCGCGGCGCTCCGGACCCGTCGGCGAGCACGATCTCACACCGGTCGGCGCCCAGCACCGCCGCCGTGCGGCGGGCGACGTCGTCGAGCGCTGCCGGCAGATCGGCCGCCGACGCCAGCGTCTGGGTGATGGCGAGCAGCGTTTCGGCACGCTCGACGTGCTCGCGTTCGTCCGCGAATCGCACCGCGACATGGATCGATCCCGCAGCGGCTGCGGCCAGCGCGCGCGCCGCGGCGAGCTGGGAGGCGGCGAACGTACGCCGTCTGCGGAACGCCGCGAGCAGGCCGAGGCGCGTGTCATCGACGGCGAGCGGAACCGCGAGCACCGAGCGGATCGATTCGTCGGCGAGCCACGCCCGCTCAGGGGGCGCCGATTCCGGGACCCTGGTGATCGATGGCGGCCGGCGCGACGTCAGCCATTCCGCGAGACGTTCGAAGGAGCGCTGGGCGAGCACACGCGCGGTGGAGGAGCGCTTGAATCCGCTGCTGGCGTGCAGGTGCAGCTCGCCGCCCTGGAGCAGCCACACGGCGACGGCATCGGCCGCGAGCCGCGCCTTGGCATCGTCGGTGAGGCGGCGCACGACGACGTCGAGATCGAGGATGTCCGGGGCCATCCGCCGTCTCCGACTATAGCAGGACTAGGCGGGACCGAAGCCGATTGCGGAGCGGTCTTTGACGACGATGGGACGGAACCGGACCGGCACGCCGATGGCCAGCGTGTCGAGCGGGATATCCACCACGCGGCCGAGCACCGAGACCCCCTCGCGCAGGCGGACGGCGGCGATCGCGTACGGGGCCTCGTCGGCGTGACCGCGCGGCGCTACGCGAATCACCGTGTAGCTCGCGATCGTGCCGTCACCCGAGAGCGGCACGGGTTCCCATTGCCGCGCGCCGCATTCCGGACACAGCTGCTTCGGCGGAATCGCGAGCGCGCCGCAGGCGGCGCAGCGGATGGCGGTGAGCTCACCGTCCCGCACATGCTCGAAGAAACGGTCGAGGGTGACGGTCGGCTCAGTCACGACCGAAAAGACTGACGAGCACAGTCGCGGTGTTGCCGCCCAGCGTATGGGTCAGGCCGCGGCGCGCGCCCTCGACCTGACGCGGACCGGCTTCGCCGCGCAGCTGGGTCACGACCTCGCAGATCTGCGCAGCGCCCGTGGCGCCGATCGGGTGGCCCTTGGCCTTCAGCCCACCCGACGGGTTCACCGGAATCTTGCCGCCGAGGCTCGTCCAGCCTTTTTCGGCGGCGAGACCGCCGGCCCCGGGCTCGAACAGGCCGAGCCCCTCCGTCGCGACGATCTCCGCGATGGTGAAGCAGTCGTGCAGCTCCACGACGTCGACGTCTTGCGGGCCGATGCCGGCCTGCCGGTACGCGGCCGCCGCGGCGCGCTCGGTGGCGGGCACGCGAGAGAGGTCGCGCTTGTCGCCGATGAGCATCCAATCCGACGCGGCCGCGGAGCCGAGCACCCAGATCGGCCGGCGCGCGCGGCGCGCGACGTCTTCGGAGGCGAGGACGAGTGCCGCGCCGCCGTCGGTGAACGGGCAGCAATCGTAGAGCTTGAGCGGATCGGCCACCTTCGGCGAGCTCAGCACGGTTTCGAGGGTGATCTCCTTGCGGAACTGCGCCTTGGGATTCAGCACGCCGTGCTTGTGGTTCTTCACGGCGACGGCCGCCATCTGCTCTTCGGTGGTGCCGTACTTGTGCATGTGCGCGCGGGCCACCAGGGCGAAGACCCCCGGGAATGTCAGCCCGAGGGTCTGCTCCCACGAGGCGTCCGAGGCGTACGCGAAGTATTCGGTCGAATCCGCCGTCGGCACGTTGAGCACGCGCTCGGCGCCGCCGACGAGGACGACGTCCGAGGCGCCGGAGGCGACCTCCATCACCGCGTGGCGAAACGCCGCGTGCGAGGACGCGCACGCCGTCTCGAAGCGCGTCGTCGGCACCGTCGGGATGCCCAGGACGGAGGCGGCCTGCGGGCCGGTGTGCAACTGCTTCTCGGTCTCGCCGCCGACGACATTGCCGTAGTAGAGGGCCTGAACGCGACTGGCCGGCATCTCGGCGTCGGCGAGGGCGTCGGCCGCGGCCTCCGCGAAGAGCTCGGCCGACGTACGCTCGTGCCGACCGAACTTCGTGACGCCCACTCCGATCACCGCCACTCGACGCATTGCCGCCTCCGTTCGATGAATCGCTCGCATGTAATCATAACAAATAGAATACGAAGCGATGGCGCTGGTCATGCTCGGCTGCGGCTGGATCGCGCGCCGCCACGCGGCGGCGGCGCGCCGGCTGCGGCTGCCGGTGATCTTCGCGAGTCGCGACGCCGACCGCGCGCGCGCTTACGCCCGCGAGTTCCACGGCGTGGGCGCCTACGGCGATTACGCCGAGGCGCTGCGCGATCCGCGCGCCCGCGGCGCGGTGATTTGCACGCCGCACGACCGCCATCTCGCCGACGTGCTGCAGGCGCTCGAGGCCGGTCGCCACGTGCTCGTCGAAAAGCCGCTCGCGCGCACGCTGGAGGAGGCCGACCGCATGCTCGACGCCGCGGCGCGCGCCGGTCGTGTCCTCATGACCGCGGAGAATTTTCGGTTCATGCCGGCCCTCCGCTGGGTGCGCCAGACGCTGGATGCCGGCCTGCTCGGCGATCCGCGCGAGGTGCATCTGATCGCGCGCGGCTGGCGGCGGCACGCGGGCTGGCGGCTCACGCCCGGCGCGGGCGGCGGGGCGCTGATCGACGGAGGGATCCACTACGTGCACGCGCTGCGCTGGTGGGGCGGCGAGGTCCGCCGCGTGTTCGCGCTGCGCCCGCGCCCGACGATCGCCGACATGGCGGGGGAGGACGCCGTCGATCTCCTCGCGGAGTGCGACGGCGGCGTCGTCGGCTTCGTGGCCAATTCTCTTGCGGCGCCCGGTCTTTCCCGGTTTCAATGGTCGTCGGTGACGGGAACGCGCGCGACCTGCTTCGTCGACAATCGTGGGCGAGTGGCGTTGCTGCGCGGCCGTGACGGCATGCGGCTGCGCCTGTTCCGGCGGGACACGCGCGGCCACGAGGCGATGCTCCGCGTCTTCGACGATGCGATGACGACCGGGCGCGTGCGCGAGATGGACGGCGCCGAGGGGCGGCGTGATCTCGCCGTCGTGCTCGCGGCCTACCGTTCGATCGAGGAGGGGCGTCCGGTGGTTCCGGCGTGCTGACGCAGGAGGTCGTCATCCTTCTCGGTGCCCTCGGCGCTCTGGGGCTGGGCGTCCTCGGCACGCTCGAGCTCATGTGGCCATCGAGGCGGCGTCGCAAGCGCCGCACACCCGAGGCGGAGGCGGCGGCGCCGAGCGCCGCGCGTCCGGCCGCGCGCGCGCGCCGATGGCGTTCGAGGCATCCGCGTCACGCGGCCGGCGGATCGGACCGATATCTCAAGCGCCTGCAACGTGTCGACGCGCCGGCCGTCGAGCTTGCGCCGATCGCGATGGTCGACGCCGAGGCCGCGGCCGTGGTCGAGCCCGCGTCTGCGATCGAGCCGCCGGCGGAGTCCGCCGTCGAGCGGCTCGCCGAGTCGCGCGCCGAGGCGCTGGCCGAGCCCGCGATCGCGCCGGTCGCGGACGCCGCCGCCGAGCCGCTCGCGGAGTCCGGCGCCGCGCCGCCCGCCGGTTCGGCCGAGACGATCGTCGATCGATGCGTCGAGCTCTATGAGGCCGGCCGCTACAGCGATGCCGCGAGCGTCGCGACGGCCGCGCTCGCCGACGATGCGTCGGTGGCCGCGCGCCCTGCCGACGATCACGAGGCCGCGGCGTTGTGGTCGCTGCTGGGGCTCGCACAGCAGGCGCTTGGCGATCACGCGGTCGCGCGCGCGGCGCTCGAAACTGCGATCGAGCGCGCGCCCGCGGGCGAGCGCGCGGCATATGAACGTCAGCTCGCGACGCTGGCCCTCGTCGCCGCGCGCGAGCTGGTGGAGGCGGCCGGCGCTCACGTCGGATCGGATTCCGAGGCGCGCGTCGCGGATCTGCGCCACGCGCTCCTGTGGCTCGAACGCGGGCTCGCGGTGGCGCCGGATGACGCCGAGCTGTGCGAGCTGACGACGACGGTGCAGACGCGGCTCTGGGCGTCGTACGAGCAGGTGGTCATGGCGCTGGTGCAGCGGCAAGACTTTCGTGCGGCCCGCCGTCTGCTGCACGAGGCGCTCGAGGATCCGCGCGTACCAGCTGCGCGTGCGTATACCTTCCGCGAGCTGTTCTCCGGGACGTTCAGCGGGGAGATCGGCGCGCTGACCGCGCAGGCCATCCGCTCGATGCAGGAGGCGCGGGAGACCGAGGCACTCTCCGCCCTCGAGCGCGCCGAACGGCTGCTCGCGGACGTTCACGAGGAGGCGCTGCCGCCGCGGCGCCGCGAAGAGGTCGACCGCCGTCTCTGGTGGGGCTACAACCGACTCGGACGCCGGCGTGTGGACGCCGGCGCGTTCGAGAACGCGATCGATCCGCTCGTACGCGCCCTGCGCCTGGCCGGACCGTCGCCGGAGCGCCGGTCGGAGACGCGTGCCGCGCTCGTGCAGGCCTTCGAGGGCTGGACCGACAGCCGGGCGCTCGCCATCCGCGAGGCCGCGGACGCCGGTGATCGCGAGGCGGCGCTCGTCGGCACGGATCGTGTGTGGACGCGGTTGCGCGACGCCCTGGAGGAGGGGCTGTCGGAGCGGGACCTGGCCGCGGCGTTTGCGCGCGTGCGCGAGCTCTTCGAGCAGATCGGCGGGCGACCGTGAGCGACGCTCCGCTGGCGCTCGGACAGATGCTCGACGCCGCCGCGGCGCGCGCGCCCGACACGCCGGCGATCGTCTTCAAGGACGCGCGCGTCAGCTATGCCGAGCTGAAGGCGCGTGCCGACGCGTTCAGGGCCGAGCCTCATGCTCGGCTACTACAAACAGCCGGAAGCGACGGCGCAGAAGATCCGCGACGGGTGGCTGCACACGGGCGACATGGGCGTCAAGGATGCTTCTATCTTCGCCGTCCCACGATCCTCGACATCTCGATCGTCGGCGTTCCGGATCCTGTGCTCGGCGAAGTCGTCATGGCGTTCGTGATTCCCAAGGCCGGCGTCACGCTCACGCCGCAGGAGATCCGCGACTTCGCGAAGGATCGAATCGCCAACTTCAAAGTGCCGCGGCACGTCCAGATCGTGAGCGAGTTCCCGCTCACGGGCTCCGGCAAGGTGCAGAAGTTCCGGCAGAAGGCGTGGGCGGTGGAGACCTACGGCTTCAGTGGGCCGGCGTGATGGTCGTTCGCCCGCACGATCGCTTCGCCGCTGAGGTCACGATCACGCGGGAGGACGCCGCCGACTACGCGCGCCGCGCCGGTGACGACAATCCAATCCACCACGATAAGGCGTACGCGGCCGGCACACGCTTTCGTCGTCCCATCGCGAGCGGCGCGCAGACGACCGGGCTGTTGATGGGCCTGACGGCCACGCATTTCTCACGCGGCTCCGCGATGCTGGGACTCGACTTCTGGTTTCGCTTCCGCAGGCCCGTCTTCGTCGATGAGACGGTCCGCCTGGAGTGGCTCGTCGTCGCCGTGCGGCCGGCGCCGCGGCTGGGGGGCGACGTGGTCGAGCTACGCGGCCGGCTTCGGAACGCGGCCGGCGAGACGGCCGTCGGCGCCAAGGGACGCGTGCTCGTCACCGAGCGTTTGTAGCGCGACCCTCACGTGCAGCGCGTCGGGCGCGCACGATGCCATGCCCGAGAAGCGCCAGACCAATCAGCGTCAGCGCTGCGTAGAAGTGCACCGGGAAGTCGTACACCCGACGGTCGTCGACCGAGTAGTTGAGCTCCCAACGACGCTTGCTCAATCGCTGACCCGGCTGCAGATCCGGCGTGAGCGCCTGATCGTTGCCGCCAGCGACATACCCGACCCGCTCGCCACTCGGCGTCACGATCTCGTAATGTGGTCGACAGCGGTTGGAGGTGTCGCACCGGATGTGACGCGCCGCGATCGTGCCCACCACGTCGATCTTCAGACGCTCGCGCACGACGAAAGCTGCGAAGCCGAGGACGAGCAAGCCGAGCAGCACGTGTCCCCATGGCGTCGACCAGACCGGGGTCAGCGTCGTGCGCGGCCCAAGTCGAGGGCGGCTCAGCGCCGGCGTCAGTCTTCGACGGAGCGGCGGCGGATCTCGTCGAGCAGGGGAGCCGGGACGCGCAGAAACGCCTCGACCACGCCGGGGTCGAAGTGCGCGCCGGCGCACCGTTTGATCTCCGCTTTCGCCGCGTCGAACGCGATGGCCTTGGAGTACGGCCGGTCGAACGTCATGGCGTCGAACGCGTCGACCACGGCGAAGATGCGAGCGCCGAGCGGGATCTCTTCGCCACGCAAGCCGCGCGGATAGCCGGTCCCGTCCCACTTCTCGTGGTGCGAGTAGACGATCGGGACGGCGCCCTTCAAGAACGGGATGCGCTCGATGAGGCGCTTGCCGATCTCGGGATGCGTGCGCATCACCTTCCACTCCTCGGGAGTGAGCGGCCCCGGCTTCAACAAGATCGCGTCGGGGATGCCGATCTTGCCGATGTCGTGCAGCAGCACGCCGTGGGCGAGGTCGCGCACCAAATCCTGCTGCACGCCGTACTCCTTCGCCGTGGCCAGCGCGTAGCCGTGCACGCGGCGGGAGTGGGACTCGGTGCCGATGTCGCGCGTGTCGAGCGCCGAGCCCAGCGCTTCGAGCGTCGTGCCGTACGTCGCCTCAAGCTCCTGATAGGCGGCGGTGAGATGCTGCGTTGCCTCCTCCACCCGGCGCTCGAGCATCGCCTGGTATGCGCGACGCTCGATGAGCAGCTGCCGGCGCTCGAGCGCGCGCTCGGCGGCGATGAGCAGCTCCTCGACGTTCACCGGCTTCATGATGAAGTCGTAGGCGCCGAGCTTGAGGCTGTCGATGGCCGTCTTGACGTCGGCGGCGCCGGTGAGCACGATCACCGCGGCGTCGGCGTCGAGGGTCCGGATCTGCTGGAGCAGCTCGATGCCGGACATCACCGGCATCTTGAGATCCGTGACCACTAGCTCGGGCCGTTGCTCACCGAACGCGGCCACGCCGGCGCGCCCGTCTTCCGCCAACCAGCAGGTATAGCCGGCAGACAGGAAGATCTGGTGCAACACTTCTCGAACCTGACGATCGTCGTCGACGATCAGGATGTCCCGCGAGGAGCCACTCACCGTTTATGAGACCTTCGCGGCCGACCCGGAAGCGGCGGCCACCTGGTTCTTCCCCGCCCTCTTGGCGGCGTACAGCGCATCGTCGGCCGCGCGGAACAGATCCTCCGCGGTCGTCGCCTCGTCATCCGGCAGGCTCGCAACCCCGAAGCTGGCCGTGACGACCTTGCCGTGCGAGAAGGGGTACTTCGCGACCACCTCCCGGATGCGGTCCGCGTACAGTCTGGCGCCCGCCTTCGATGTCTCGACCAGGAGCACCGCGAATTCGTCGCCGCCGTAGCGCGAGACGACGTTGATGCCTCGCGAGTGCTTCATGAGGATCTGGGCCACGTCGCGCAGCGTGTCGTCGCCGACGGCGTGTCCAAGATCGTCGTTCACGGCCTTGAAGCCGTCCAGGTCGAGCAGGACCACCGACACAGGGTGATTGAACCGGCGGTAGCGTGATAGCTCCTCCTCGAGCCGGAGCGAGAAGAAGCGGCGGTTGTAGAGACCGGTCACCTCGTCCTTGAACGAGGTCTCCTTGAGCCGAGCGTTGGTCGACTCGAGCTCCTTGTAGGCGGCATCGAGCCGCGTGGCAAAACTGTTGATTTCACCGGCCTGTTGCTCGATGGTCTCGAGCATTCGGTTGAAGGAGGTCATCAGTGTGCCGACCTCGTCCTTGCGGCGGCCGAGCCCGGCGATCGCGCGCTCGCTCGCGAGCATCTCGGCGATCTTCGCGACCGTGCGGCCGACGTCCCAGATGATGTAGGCGCCCGTCACCATGCCGACCACCGTCGCCACCAGCAGCGCCTGCATGCCTCCGAAGACCATGGACTGGCCCGGCGGGAGGGACGGCACCACGAACGTACGTACGACCCAGGCCAACACGATGAGCGGGACCAGCGAGGAAAGCGTCAGCGCGACTACCAGTTTTGTGCGCAGACGTTGGCCCGCGACGACCAGATCCTGGGAGCCGTCAGACGGCATGGCGATCCATTATTCTTGTTGCCCGCGTTGACTGTCAATGTGAGAATTTTCAGTGACTTATATGCGCATCGCCGCTGATCACAAGCTCGATTGCCTGGGGTTGTTTTGCCCCATGCCGGTGCTCAAAACCCGCGACGCGATGAGGCAAATGACGGTCGGTCAGGTCCTCGAAATGACCTCCGACGACCCCGCCTCCGAAGCGGACATGACCGCCTGGGTGGCGCGCACGGGCCATGAGCTCCTGGAGATCGAAAAGGATGGCGGGACCTACCGCTTCCTCGTCCGAAAGACACGCTAGAGCGACCGGCGGCGTCACCCGCGTCTACCTCGACTACGCCGCCTTCTCGCCCGTCGATCCGCGCGTCGTGGCCCTCATGCGTCCCTTCCTCGAGGGCGGTGTGGGCAATCCCGCGGCGCCACACTCCCTCGGCCTGGAGGCACGCGCCTCGCTCGACGGGGCACGCGGCAAGGTCGCGCGGCTGGTCGGCGCCACGCCCGCGGGCGTCGTGTTCACCGCGAGCGCGACGGAGGCGAACAACCTGGCCATCCGCGGTCTCGCGCAGCGGGCGAGCGGGCGGCACGTGGTGACGTCCGCCGTCGAGCACATCTCGGTGCTAAACGCGTGCCGTTACCTGGCCAAGCGCGGCTGGGAGGTCGCCTACGTGCCGGTGGATGGTGAGGGCCGCGTCGATCCCGGCGCGGTCGCGTCCGCGCTGCGCGCCGACACGGCACTGGTCTCCGTGATGGCCGCCAACGGTGAGATCGGCACCGTCCAGCCGCTGCGCGAGATCGGCCGCGTGGCGCGCGGGCGCGGCGTGCCGTTTCACGTCGACGCCGTCGGCGCCGCCGGACGCATGTCGCTCGCCGTCGACGACCTCGGCATCGATCTGCTGACCCTGTCTTCGAACGATCTGTACGGACCGCCGGGCGCGGGCGCGCTCTGGGTGCGCGCGGACGTCAAGCTCGGTCCGGTCGTGGTCGGCGGCGGCCAGGAGGGCGGCTATCGTGCCGGTACGGAAAACCTGCCGGCGATCGTCGGCATGGGCGTGGCCGCGGATCTCGCGCGCGCGGAAGGGGCGGCCGAAGTGACGCGGCTGTCCGGCTTGCGTGACCGGCTGTTCGAAGGCGTGCTGGAGCGCGTGCCACGCGCGCGGATCACCGGCGCGCGGGGCGCCGCGCGGCTGCCGCACCACGCGAGCATCGTCGTCGCCGGCGTGAAGGCCGATGGCGTGCTGCTCGAGCTCGATCTGCGCGGCGTCGCGGCCTCGTCGGGCTCGGCGTGCAACATGGCGAGCGGCGAGCCCTCGCACGTGCTGCGCGCGATCGGCTGTGCGCGCGACGAGCTCGAGGGCTCGCTCTGCTTCACGCTCGGACGCTGGACGACGTCGGCCGAGGTCGATGCCGTTCTCGAGGCGCTGCCGGGCGTGGTCGAGCGCCTGCGCCGTCTCGCGCCCTGACGGTGCGGCTCTTCCTGTTCGACGTCGACGGCACGCTCGTCACCGCGCGCGGCGCGGGGCGCGCGGCCTTTGCGCGCGCGCTGAACGCGACGTACGGCACCGCCGGCGCCATCGACGCCTACGACTTCCGCGGCAAGACCGACCCGCGCATCGTCTGGGATCTGCTCCGCGGGGCCGGCCTCGAGGACGGCGCCATCACGCATGGCCTCGCGGCGTTCTATGCCGCGTACGTCGAGGAGCTGCGCCGCGTGATCGGCGACGGGTCGCGCGTGCAGGTGATGCCGGGCATCGCGGAGATTGTGCGCGCGCTCGCCGCGCGCGACGACGCGCTCGTCGGCCTGCTGACCGGCAACGTGGAGGCGGGCGCGCGGCTCAAGCTCGCGCCGACGGGACTCTGGCCGCTGTTTCGCGTCGGCGCGTTCGGTTCCGACGACATGGACCGGCGGCGGCTGCCGGCCATCGCGTGCGAGCGAGCGCGCGTCGTGGCCGGGCGCGATTTCCCATTCGAGCGGGTGACGATCATCGGCGACACGCCGCTCGACGTCGATTGCGCGCGGGCGTGCGGCGCGGTGGCGGTCGCCGTCGCAACCGGCCAGCATCCGCACGATGAGCTGGCGGCGTGCGCGCCCGATCACATCTTCACCGACTTCACCGACGTTCCACGGGCTCTGGCCGCGCTGACCGGATCGGCGCGGTGACCGTCAGGCTGCTCGTGCTGTGGGTGCACCTCGTGGGCGCGGCGGTGTGGATCGGCGGGCTCGCGTATCAGACGCATGTCCTGCTGCCGGCGGCGCGCCGCGGCGACCCGCGGCCGTTCGCCGATGCGGCGCGTCGCGCGCGGCCGGCGACGTGGACGGCCGTCGCGCTCGTCGTGTTGTCCGGGTTCTACAACGTGACGCAGCTCGGCCCGCTCGAGCGCGTGATGCAGACGGGCGCTGGACTGCTGCTGGCCGTGAAGTTCACGCTCGTCATCCTTGCGGTCGCGCTCGCCGCGCAGCGTGACTTCGCACAGGTGCCGATTCTCGATGCGGTGCTCCGGCAGGGCGGCGATGCCGCCGCACCGCTGCGCGCCGTTGGTCGTCTGGACCGCATCGTCTTGCTGATCGTATTCGTCATCGTCTATCTCGGTCTGGCGGTGTCGCGCGCGTGAGCGCGGCACTGACGGTGGCCTCGCTGTGACGTACGCGATGGCGTCGAACCCGTTCTACGCGCTGAGCGCCGTGCGGAATCTCATCCAGGGCGGCGAGCACCCGTGACGGGCCGCGCTCAGAGCAGCGGGAGGACGCCGAGCGCCCGCGCCAGCACGCCGACGCGCTCGACCAAACCGGGCGAGAGCGGAATGCCCTCGCGGCGTCGGCGCGCCTCACACTCCGCCTCGGGCTCGCCGGCGACGTAGACGCGCGTCTGCCCCTCCGCGGGCGAGGTGGACTTCAGCGAGTCGAAGAAGTCGTCCATGTCGCGCTTGAAGTCGGCGAGCGGCCGAAAGCGCGCGGGGTCGATCGCGATGAAGCAGTGGCCGGTGTCCTGCAGCTTGCGCTCCGCGCGATCGGTACGCTGGAAGAGATCGCCGTAGACCGCGCCGGGCAGGATCCCGGAGAGGATGTCCACCATCACGGCGAGGCCGTAGCCCTTGTGACTGCCGAGCTCGCGCGTGCCGCCCAGCGGCGTCTGCAGGCGATGCTTCATCGCCACGTCGGGATCGGTCGTCGGCTCGCCGCCGTCGTCGAGCGCCCAGCCGGAGGGAATCGGCTTGCCCCAGCGGCTCGCGATGCGCAGCTTGCCGAACGCCACCGTGGTCGTGGCCATGTCGAGCACGAACGGGGCGTGGCGGCCGGCGGGCGCCGCGAAGGAGATGGGATTGGTCGAGAGCTTCGGCGCGCGGCCGAACGTCGGCACCATGGCGATGAACGCGGAATTCGTCGTGGCCACCCCGATCATGTCGCGCTCGAGGGCCATCATCGAGTAGTTGGCGGCGGCGCCGAAGTGGCCGGAGTTCCGCACGGTGACGATCCCGATGCCGTAGGTCGTGGCTTTCGTGATCGCGAGCTTCATCGCGAGCGACGACACCCAGTGCCCGAGGCCTTTGGCGCCGTCGTAGAGCCCGGTCGCCATGCTGTCTTTTTCGAGCACCGCATCGGCGTCCATCACCACGAAGCCGTCCTGCCACAACTCGTGATAGCGCGGCAGCATGTCGATGCCGTGCGAGTCGACGCCGCGCAGGTCCGTGCGCACCATGAGCTCGGCGGTGACGCCGGCGCGCTCGCGCGGCATCTTCATCGCGCAGAGCGCGTCCACGATGAAGGCCGTGAGGCGCGTATGATCGACGACGACGGAGGTCTCGGCCATGGCTTCGCGTCTCCTCTAGGACGGCAGCCCCGTGATCTTGATGCCGGAGTTCTTCAGCTTGTAGCGCCGGTTGATCGTGGCGAGGACCGCCGTGATCCCCTCGATCGGTCCTGCGTTCGAGAGCGGCCCCACGTCGATCGGACGCAGGCCCATTGAGCGTCCGAGCTCGGCCACGACGGCCTTGGCCTCGGTGTCCGCGCCGCACATCAGCAGATCCAGCTCGATGTCGTGCTCGGCCTCGGCCAGCTCGTGCGCCGCGATGTGATGAAATGCGGCGACGACCTTGGCATCGGGCAGCAGCGTCTGTACCTCCTCAGCCGACGAGCCGGCCGATGGGGGCGTGAAGAGCCGCGGTCCGCCGAACGTGAGCGGCACCACCGTGCTGATCACGACCTTGCCGCGGCACGCGTCCCGCGCCGGCGGCAGGGTGGCGCCGAGGCCGGCGGCCGGCAGCGCGACGACGACGACGTCGCCGAGCGACGCCGCCTCGGCGTTCTCATGGCCGACGATGGTGAGCTTTTTCGTGCGCTCGCGCATCTCGATGGCCTTGTCGTGTGCGCGCGTGGCGTCGCGCGAGCCGATGATGATCGAGTGGCCGGCCAGCGCCCACCGGGTTGCGAGGCCGGCGCCTTCTTTGCCGGTGCCGCCGAGGATCGCGATGTTGATGGGTCGCTCCTTTATCTGAAGAGGTCTCGCGCGGGATCGCGCAACAATCCCTTGCTGCCGATGCCGTCGTCGGGCGGCAGCGCAAGCCCGCGGATGACCGCGGCCGGCACCCGATCGAGCTTGCCCATCACGGGCTCGGCCGCGGAGGCCAGCTCGTCCGCGAGCGCGAGGATCGTCGCCTGCAACGGCCGGCCCGCCGGGTCGCGCTCGCCCAGATAGCTCTTCAATGGCGCGAAGCCGGCGACGCCGATCGCGATGTTGGTGAGCCCTTCCCGCCACGGCCGGCCAAAGGTGTCGGCGACGATGACGGCCACGTCGCCGCCGGCCGCCGCCGAGAACCGCTCGCGCAGTCCGCGCGCCGAGCGATCGGGGTCTTCGGGCAGCAGCGCGACCGTGTCGGCGTCGACGTTGGACTGATCCACGCCGGCATTCGCGCAGACCCAGCCGTGATGCGTCTCGGTGACGAGCACGCCGCGATCCATGCGGACGACGCGCCGCGACTCGCGCAGGATCACCTCCACCAGCCGCGGATCGCGCCCGAGTCCCGCCGCCATCGCCACCGCGACCGAGGACGGCGTCACGTCCGCCAGACGCAGCAGCCGTCCCTCGGCCTTGGACACGATCTTCTGGCTGATGACGGCGAGATCGCCGGCCATCAGCGGCGTTGCTTGCCGCGCGGCCGCCGCCAGCACGAGCGCGGCGACGTCGTCGCCGGGTCGCACCTCGCCGATGCCGCCGATGCCGATGACTTCGTAGCGCACGGTCAGGATGCCCGAGGCACGCCGGCCGACCGCCACGAGGCGACGAGCCGCGCGCTGGCCGTCGTTGCCGCGGCGAGGAGCGCGTCCAGATCGTCGGGCGCGTCGACGTCGAGGCCGAGTCCGGGCAGCGAAAGCACGCGCGGCTCGAGACCCCGCGCCCGCGCGGCGGCGAGGTGATTGTCGAAGGAAGGCTCGCCGAACGTCAGCGGCATGGCGTCCGGCGGCGCCAGCGCGACGCCGTTGGTGCCGAGTCCCGAGCGCGAGGGCACGAATGCCGGCGCCCCCGACGCGGCCGCGCGAGCCAGGCGGCCGATCTCGTCCGCGGTCACGCAGGGGACGTCGCCCGGAATGGTCACGAAGATCCGCGCACCGATGCGGGTCGCCTCGGCCTGCGCTCGCGCCACCGCCGCGGTGTGGCCGCGATTGGCGTCCTCGGTCAACGCCTCGGCGCCGCGCGCGCGTGCCAGCGCGATCACCGCCGGCTCACGCGTGACGACCCACACGCGATCGAGCCCCGCGGCCGCGAGTGCTCCGAGGACGTCCTCGAGCATCGCGGCAGCCAGGGCGGCGCGCTCGGTGGCGCCCAGCGCCGGCACCAGCCGCTGCTTGGCGTTGACGAGGTCCTTGACCGGCACGGCCGCGACGATCATGAGGCAAGTTCTAACACGACCCGGGCCAGCGCGACTTCACGGGCGGCGTTCGGCATCATCACGTCCGTCGGCACGACCGTGACGCCGAGCGCGGCCAGCTCGGCCGCGCACGGCGCGTCCTCGTGCGCGACGAGCAGCGTGGACAGCCACGGCGCATACGCGCGCGCGACGCCGACCGGCGACACGGGCAGGCCGCGGGCGCGCATCAGCGCACCCGCCGGCCCGCTGACGGCCGCGCCGGCGACGATCGGGCTCACGCCGACCACGCGCGCGTGCGTCGACGCGAGTGCCTCGACGATGCCTGGCACGGCAAGGATCGGTCCGATGGACGTGACGGGGTTGGAAGGACACACGACGACCAGGTCGGCGGTCTTCACGGCGTCGAGCACGCCGGGTGCTGGATGCGCGCGCTCGGCGCCGTCGTACTCGACGCCGACGACTTCGGCCTGACATTTGTCGCGCACGAAGTATTCCTGGAACTCGAGCCGATCGTCCGGCGTGCGGATGATCGTGCGCACGGCATCGTCGCTCATCGGCAGGACGCGCGCAGCCACGCCGAGCGCGCGGCACAACGCGGCGGTGGTCACGGACAGCGACTGGCCGTCACGAAGCGCGCGCGTGCGCACGAGGTGCGTCGCGAGATCGCGATCGCCGAGACCAAACCACGTGGGCGCCCCGTAGGCGGCCATCGCGGACAGGCAGCGAAACGTCTCGTCGGCGCGACCCCAGCCGCGGCCGACGTCCAGCACCCCCGCGAGCGCGTACATGACCGAGTCGAGGTCGGGGGAAACGTGCAGACCCCACACCGCCGCGTCGTCACCGGTGTTGACGACGACGCTCAGCGCCGACGGGTCGAGGACGGCGGTGAGGCCGCGAAGGAGCTTGGCAGCGCCGGTGCCGCCGGCGAGAGCCGCGACGCGCATGTCAGCGTGCGCGACTCAGTCACCCGCGGCTTCGCGCAACGACCACAGCGCGCTGCCGCCGCGCCACGCGTAGAGGCCGACGCCGGCGCGTCCCGCGAGCCGCGCCGGCAGCGCCACCTCGGGGACGGGAATGAAGCCGAAACGGACCCACACGCGGTCGAGACCCTGCGGCCGCGCGAAGACGGTAACGCCGCCGAGCGCGGCGGCGTGGTCGAGGGTCACCGCGAGGAGCTGCGCGGCGACTTCGAGCGGATCATCGAGCCCGTCATCAGTGCTCACGACCGGCCCGTGCAGCAGCACGTCGCGACGGTCCTGCTCGCCCGCGACGGCGCCGACGAGCCGCTCGCCGCGCGCGCCCGCCGCGAACGCGCCCCAGGCGAGCGCGAGCTCCGTGTCGGGCCACGGGACGGCGGCGAAGTCGAAGAGCGCGCGGGCCGCCGCGGGATCGGGCAGGGGGCGATAGCCGATACCCTGCCAGACCCGCGGGAGCGTCGCGGAGGCGAGCGACGGCCCCGCGGGGCGGCCGGTCTCTGGGGAAGAGGCGTCGAGGTCCGGTGCCGGCCGGCGGGACCTACTTCTTCCCAAGCACCGCGTCCTTGACGCTCTTCGCGAGCCGGAACTTGCACACGCGCTTCGCTGGAATCTTGATCGGCTCGCCCGTCTGCGGATTGCGGCCCATCCGCGCCTTGCGGTTCGCCAGCACCAGTTTCCCGAAGCCCGGAAGGACGAAACCATTCTTCGCTTCCTTGCAAGCGAGCGCGAGCGTCTCGTCGAAGATCTCGACGATCTGCCGCTTCGAGAGATTGGTCTTGCCAGCGAGATGCGCCATGACCGCGGACTTGCTCATCATCTTCGCCACAGGAGGTCCTCCTCGATCGAGTGGAATGTGGAGTGAATTAATACCACAGCGTGATGGTGCACGGCTACCGGTCACGAAAGCGAAACTCACCCGACGCGATCAGTCGGCGGTACGAACCGAAGCGCGCTTCGGCGTCATCGATCGCATCGAGCGGTGAGTCGGCCGTCTCGCCATCCGCGTATCGCTTGACGATGCGATAGCGCGTGTCGCGCTGGGCGGGCGCGCGCCCGGCGTCGCGGATGAGGCGCACGATCTCGGCGGGTCCGACGAGCTGGCCGTAGCTCGCGCCCGCGGAGGTCGAGATCGATTCGTTGATGAGGGTGCCGCCGAGGTCGTTGGCGCCCGCGTCGAGCAGAAGCTGCGCGAGCTTCGGGCCCTCCTTGACCCACGACGCCTGGACGTTGGGAATGACCGCGCCGAGCATGAGGCGCGCGAGCGCGTGCATGCGCACCACCTCGGCGCCGGTGGCGCCCGGACGCACGCCGGGGACGAGCTGCTTGGCGTACATCGGCGCCTCCGAATGGATCAGCGACAACGGGACGAACTCCGTGAAGCCGCCGGTGTCCTTCTGGATGGTGCGCAGCAGCGCCAGGTGCCGCACCCAGTGCTCAGGCGTCTCGACGTGCCCGTACATGATGGTGGAGGTGGTCCGGATCCCGAGCGCGTGCGCCGTCGTGATGACCTCCACCCACTGGTCGACGGTGATGCGGCCGCGCGCGATGCGATCGCGGATCGCCTGATCGAGGATCTCCGCCGACGTGCCTGGCAGCGTGCCGAGACCGGCCGCCTTCAGCTCCGACAGGTATTCCTTGATCGCCAATCCCGAGCGGACCGAGCCGTACAACACCTCTTCGGGCGAGAACGCGTGGATGTGCAGCGCGGGCAGCGCCTCGTGGATCGCGCGCGTGAGGTCGATGTAGTAGCGGCCATCCAGCTTCGGCGGCAGCCCGGCCTGGATACAGACCTCGCTGGCCCCGAGCTCGGCCGCCTCGCGCGCGCGGCGGACGATCTCCTCGATCGGCAGGAAGTAGCCCTCTTCCTCGCGGTGGTCGCGGCTGAAGGCGCAGAAGCCGCAGTGCTTGATGCAGACGTTGGTGAAGTTCACGTTGCGGTTCACGACGAACGTCACCGTGTCGCCCACCTGGCGTCGCCGCAGCTCGTCGGCGGTGACCGTCAGCGCGAGCAGATCGCGGCCGGCCGCGTGCGCGAGTCGATCCGCGTCGGACACCGACACCTCGTCGCCCGCCAGCGCCTGATCGAGGATGCGGCGCACGTCGCGCGCGGCGCGATCGAGGGCCGTGCCGGGACTACCAGCGTCGCCAGTGCTCATACGATGACCTGACGAGTCCGTCGCCGTCGATCAGCGCGGCCACGCGCGCACGGAGTGTCTCGTCGACGAACTCCGCACGGGTGGCGAACGCGGGGTAGACGGCGAGGCGCTCGCGAAATACGAAGCCGGCCGTCTCCGTCGCGCGTCGCAGCTCGACGAGCCCGGGCCAGGGCTTCTCGGGGTTGATGTGATCCGGCGTGAGCGGCGAGATACCGCCCCAGTCGTTGAGCCCGGCGGCCAGCAGCCGCGGATACACGCGCGGGCTCAGGTTCGGCGGCGCCTGCAGCGCGACGTCGGGCGGCAGCACCAGACGCGCCACCGCCAGCGTGCGCAGCAGCTCGTCCAGCGTCGGCTCGGGCGCGTCCTTCATGGGGATGAACGGCTTGGCGCGGAAGTTCTGCACGATCACTTCCTGCACGTGGCCGTAGCGCTCGTGCAGGTCGCGAATGGCCACGAGCGCGTCGGCGCGCTCGCGCGGCGTCTCGCCAATGCCGATCAGGATTCCGGTGGTGAAGGGAATGGCGAGCTTGCCCGCCAGCTCGATGGTCTTGAGCCGGCGGCGCGGCACTTTGTCGGGCGCGCGGTGATGGGCGCCGCCGGGCATGGCGAGCCGCTCCGACGTCGTCTCCAGCATGAGCCCCATGCTCACGCTCACTTCGCGCAACGCGGCGAGATCGCGCTCGGCCATGAGGCCGGGGTTGACGTGCGGCAGCAGCGTCGACTCTGCAAGTGTCGTGGCGCACACCGCGCGCAGATAGGACAGCGTCGTCCGATGGCCGCGCGCGCGCAGGAACTCGCGGTGCTCGGCAAAGCGCGCCTCGGGGCGGTCGCCGAGCGAGAACAGCGCTTCTTTCGCGCCGAGCCGCGCGCCCGCGCGGCACAACGCCACGACCTCGTCGGGCGTCATCGTGTGAGCGCCGGGCTGGCCGGGATCGCGACGGAACGTGCAGTAGCCGCAGTCGTCGCGGCACAGCGTGGTGAGCGGCACGAAGACCTTGGCGGAGAACGTCACGGCGCCGCCGCGCGCGTCACGCACGGACGCCGCGCGCGCGAGCACGTCATCGAGCGCCTCGCGCGGGCCCTCGATCAGACGGACGGCCTCGTCGTGGGTCATGGTCATTGGAGCGGGTGCCGCGAGCCCGGCTTGGATCGTGGGTGGCCTGGCCTAGATTTGGCGCGGCTCCGCTCAACGGCGTGGGGCCGTTCTGCTTTCGCGGTTGCGTTGTCGACCTTGCCGCGCACGTCGTGGGCGAAGCGCTCCATGTTGGTGAGCGCCGCCTTGAGCTCGGGCACCGTCGGATCGAACACGAAGTGCGTCACGCCCGCCGCCTGATAGGCGCGAATGTCGGCGACGACTTCCGCGGCCGTTCCCTGGAAGAGCGGACGGTCGCCGGCCGGCGCCTTGGCGGTCTTCGGACGCACCTCCATCGGCACGCGCACGGTGAGCTGCACCGCCTTCGGATCGCGACCGGCGCCCTGCGCCCACTCACGCAGCTGCTTGGCGCGCTTGGCGTATTCCTCGGGGAACAACAACCCCGGCGGCCGGAGCGCGATCGGATGCCACGCGTCGCCGAGCGTGGCCGCGCGTCGCACGGCCGCATCGGTGTGGCCGCCGATCCAGATCGGGATGCCGCGCCGCTGCGCGGGCTTCGGCAGCGCGTGGACCTTGCGCACCGTGTAGTAGCGCCCCTCGAACGTGACGGGATCGGTCGTCCACGCCGCGCGCATCAGCGTCAGATACTCGTCGGTCACCGCGCCGCGCGCCTCGAACGGGGGCGCGCCCAACGCCTCGAACTCTTCGCGCAGCCAGCCCACGCCGGCGCCGAGGATGACGCGGCCGCCCGAGAGCCGGTCGATCGTCGCGAGCATCTTCGCGACCAGGACGGGATTGCGATACGGCACCACGAGCACGCTCGTTCCCAGGCGGATGCGGCTCGTCACGCGCGCGAGCCAGCCCATGGTCACCAGCGGCTCGAGGTAGTCCTGCGCGGCGCCGCCCGGCAGCTGCCCGGTCGTCGAGTATGGATACGTCGAGCGCGCCATCGAGGCGGGAAGCACCACATGATCGGTCACGAAGAGCGAGGAGAAGCGCAGCGAGTCCGCTTTCGTCGCGAGCTTGAGGATCGTCTCCGCACCGGCGAGGGGACCGCGGCCGGGCAGCGAAAAGCCGAATTCCATGGCGGGCGCAATCGTAGTCCACGCCTCCGGCCTTTGCAATCGCGGGCGCCGCGCGCGGCGTGTGCCATGATGGGCCCCATGCGCGCGGCGACGGCGTGGCTCATGTGGGCGATTCCCGCCGCACTATTCCTCATCGCGTTCTTCCACCGCAACGCGCCCGGCGTCATGGCGCGCGACCTCATGGAGTCGTTCGGCGTCACCGGCGCCATCATCGGTCTGCTCTCCGCGGCATACTTCTACGCGTACGCGGGATTCATGATTCCCGCCGGCATGCTCCTCGAGGCGTTCGGCGCGCGCCGCGTGGTGGCCGCGGGCGGTGCGCTCATGGGCGTGGGCACGCTCGCGATGGGCGCCGCGTCGGGGCCCGCCCCGCTCTTCGCGGGACGCTTCGCCGTCGGCGTCGGCGCCGCGGTGACGTTCATCGGCACGCTCAAGATCGCCGCCGCGTGGTTTCCCGCCGAGCGCTTCGGGTTTCTCTCGGCGCTGACGGCGACGGTCGGCGTGCTCGGGGCCTTCGTGGCCGCGACGCCGCTCGCCGTCTTGATGGCGCTCGCCGGGTGGCGGGGCGCGCTGGTGACGATCGCCGCGGTGACGCTGGCCGCCTCGCTGCTGTGTGTCGTCGTGGTGCGCGACTCGCCGGCCGTCGCCGTCTCTCCGCGCCCGCCCGCGCTCCGCAGTCTCCTGCGCGGCATGGGGCGCGTGCTGGCGAACGTGCACACCTGGCCCGTCTTCCTCGGATTCTTCTGCCTCTATTCGGCGATGGGCAACCTCTTCCTGTGGGGCGTGCCCTTTCTGCGCGACGTCTACGGGCTCACGACGGCGCGCGCGGCGACGATCGCCGCCGCCACGTCGCTGGCGCTCCTCGCGTCGGGACCACTGACCGGCTTCGTGTCCGACAGCGTCGTGCGCCGGCGCAAGGCTCCGTACGTCGCGCTCAGCGGGGCGCTGCTGTCGGTGTGGATCGTCTTCGTGGCCACGCTCGGCAGCGCGCCGCTCGGGCTGGTGACCGCGCTCTTCTTCGGCTTCGGGCTGTTCGGGGGCGCGTTCGTGCTGACGTGGCCCATCGGGCGCGAGGTCAACGCGCCGGAGCTCGGGGGGCTCGCCGTCACCGTGGTGAACCTCGGCGGCTTTCTCGGCGCGGCGCTCACCCAGGCGCCGCTGGGAGCCGTGCTGGACGCCCGCTGGACCGGGGCGCTCACGGCCGGCGGCGCCCGCGCCTATCCGCTGGACGCCTATCGCGTGGCCTTTGCGACGTGCGCCGCGTTCGTGCTCGGCGCCTTGCTGCTGAGTCTGCTGCTGCGTGAGACATACGGCCGAAATGTATGGCCGGAAGCCGCCCCGGGCACCCCAGGTCGTACTTGATCCGGGCAGCGCTTCAGTGGCAACCTGACCACGGACGTCATAATTACCCTCCATGCGCCTGGCCTCGAAGATCTTCCTCACGTCATCCCTGGTGATCCTGGTGCTCGCCGGGGTCGGGGCTCTCAGTCTGGGTGCCATCGGGCGTCTCGTCTCGGTCAATCGCGAGATCACGACGCAGACGGTGCCCGCGCTGCGTGTGACGGGAGGCCTGCGCGATCAGATGTTCTCGCTGGCGCGCCTCGAGGCGCGCTTCACCGTGTTGCGTGACGCGCGCTATGCGACGGCGTGGAACGAGGGCGCCACGCGCGTCGAGGCGGACTTCGATCGGCTGCGTGGTCTCGTCCGCACGCCGCGCGAGCGCGCGCTCCTGGCCGAGGCCGTCGCCGCGTTCCAGGTGTACCAGCGCGAGGTTGCGGCCGAGCACGGCGGCTCGCTGCGTGGCAGTCCGCTCGAGGAGCCGCGCAGCCGCGCGCTGGGCGAGCGTGTCGAGGACGCGCTGGAGCGGCTGATGGAGGCGACGTACGCGCGCGTGGTGGCCGCGCAGGCCGAGGCCGCGCGTCTGGAGGCGCGAACGTGGAGCGGCGTGCTGCTGGCGCTCTGCGCGGCCGTGGCGCTGGCGTTGGTGGGCACCGCCGTGCTCGCCCATCGCATCACGCGCTCGCTGCGCCGCGTGGCCGCGGCCACCTCGGCGCTGGCCGCGGGCTCGTACCGCGAGCCCATTCCGGACGCGGCGCGTGACGAGATCGGCGCGCTGGCGCGCTCGTTCAACGCGATGGCCGCGCAGCTCCGACGCGTCGACGAGACCAAGGAAGAGTTCTATGCGACGCTCTCGCACGAGCTGCGCTCGCCGCTCACGTCGGTGCGGGAGGCCGCGCACCTGTTGCGTGACGGCGTGCCGGGCTCCCTCAACGCCAAGCAGGCGCGGCTGGTGACCGTGATCGGCCACTCGACGGACCGCTTGTTGCGACTCGTCAACCAGATGCTCGAGCTCTCGCGGCTGCGCGCCGGCGTGCTGCCACTGGCGCGCGAGCGCGTCGACCTGGCGCGTGTGGTCGGGCGCGCCGTCGAGGAGCTGCGGCCGCAGGCCGAGGAAGGCGGCGTCGTGCTGACGCGCGAGCGCATGGGCGAACAGTTCGACACCCGCGGCGACGAGGATCGGCTCGTCCAGGTGGTGGTGAACCTCGTCGCCAACGCCGTGCGCTTCACGCCGCGCGGGGGGCACGTGACGGTGCGACTCATCGACGCCGACTCGGAGATCGAGATCCAGGTGGAGGACACCGGTGTGGGCATCCCGGCGGCGGCGCTGCCGCGAATCTTCGACTCGTGGCGCCAGGCGCACAGCGATCGCGGCGGCACCGGCCTGGGCCTCGCCGTCGTGCGCGGTGTCATACTGGCCCACCGCGGCCGCGTGACCGTGGAATCCCAAGAGGGCAAGGGGAGCCGGTTCACGGTGCTCCTGCCGCGCCAGCCGTGACGCGGCCCAGGCGAGTGCTGGCGGCGATGCTGCTCGTGGCGGCGCTGGGCGGCTGCGCCTCCTGGACGTGGTGGCCGTTCCGGCCGGCCGCCATGCTGCTGCTGCGCGCCGACCGGGCGGCCGACGAGCTGCGGTTTCGCCAGGCGCTCGCGCTCTACGACGAGTTCCTCGCCCGCTATCCGGACGACGTCGAGGCCCGGCGCGCGCTCGAGAGCCGGGACACCGTCGCCGCCATCGTCACGACGCGCGACGAGCTCGCTCGCATGCGCGGCGAATTGCGGGCGCGCGAGCTGGAGGCGGCGAAGCTGCGCGACGAGGTGACGCGGCTGCGCCAGGAGCTCGCATCGCGCCAGGCCGAGACCGACAAGCTGCGCGCCGACCTCGAGCGCATCAAGGAGCTCGATCTGAAATTGGAGCGCCGCCGATGATGGGGCGCGCGCTGACCGGGCGTGCGGAGCCACACCGCTTGAACGGGCCACCTTCGGTGTTACCCGTGCTCGCGGACCCCGCGACAACACACGAGACGGCCCAATGACGCGACGGGTTCTCGTCGTGGACGATGACGCGGCGATTCTCGAAGTCCTCGAGATGCGGCTCAACGCGATGGGCTTCGACGTCACGGCCACCCGCGATCCTCAGACGGCGCTCACGATGGTCGACGGGCCGCGCTTCGATCTGGCGCTGCTCGATCTGAGGATGGAACCCCTCGACGGCATCCGCCTGATGGAGGCGCTGCACGAGCGGCAGCCGCGGCTCCCCGTGTTGATCATGACCGCGCACGGCACCATCGAAACTGCCGTCGACGCGGTACAGCGCGGGGCCTTCGACTACCTCACCAAGCCGTTCGTCCGCGACGAGCTGCGCGCCAAGATCGGCCGCGCCCTCGCCACGCGCCGCTGGGCGCGCGATCGCGAACGGCTGCTGGCCGTCGGGCAGACGCTCGCCTCGTCGGGGGTCATGGACCGCGTGCTCGACGCGGTGGCGCAGGCGACCGTGGAGACGACGGAGGCCGAGCGCTGCGTCGTCTTCCAGCTGCTGCACGGCCGCCTGCTGCCGATGGCGAGCGCCGGCTCGCCGCCGCCGTCGTGGCCGGCGCTCGAGCAGGCCGCGCGCGCGGCGATGGACAAGGGTGTGCCGACGACGTTCCCCGGCGCGGAGACGGGCGCGATCGTCGCCGCGCCGCTGCTCGTGCACCGCGGCCCCGCCGGCGCGCTGGTCATCGAGACCCCCGCGCGCGTCGAGCCGACGGAGGACGATCTCGAGCTGTTGGCGCTCTTCTCGTCGCAGGCGGCGGTAGCCATCCGCAACACGCACGAGCTGGAGCGGCTGCGCAGCGGCGCCCTGGCCGCGCTCGGCCGCATGGCGACGCAGGTCGCGCACGAGCTGAAGAACCCGCTGGCCGGCCTGCGGCTCTACGCGCGGCACCTCGAGCAGCGCCTCGCCCGGAACAACGACGACGAGGGGGCGGGCCTTGCGCAGAAGATCTCCGGCACCGTCGATCACCTCGCCGCGGTCGTCTCCGAGATCACGGCCTTCGGCCGGCCGCCCGAGCTGCACCGCGGGCCGATGGCGATGCATGCATTGCTGGACGAGTGCGTGTCGTTCGCGCAGGCGCGCATCACGACGGAGGGCATCGAGATCTTCCGCGTCTACGATCCCGCCGTCCCCGCGCAGGCGATGCTCGACGCGCGCGAGCTGCGCAAGGCGTTCCTCAACCTGATTCTCAACGGCCTGGAGTCGCTCGCGCCCGGCGGACGTCTGACCGTCACGACTGCGTGGGCGGCCGACACGAAGACGCTCACCGTGAGCTTCGAGGACACCGGCAGTGGCATGACCGAGGAGACGCTGGCGCGCATCTTCGATCTGTTCTTCACGACCAAGCCGCAGGGCACGGGTCTCGGCATGGCGATCTCGCGCTCCGTCGTCGATCTGCACGGCGGCGAGCTCACCGTGCACAGCGTGGTTGGCCAGGGCACGCGTGTCGTGGCGCGGCTGCCGCTCGAGTCCGCGCCGGCGCGCGAAAGGCCGGGCGCGTGACGCGCCAGACCATCCTCGTCGTCGACGACGAGGCCTCCATCGCCGACGGCCTGCGGCTCACCCTCGAGTCGGAGGGGTTGAACGTCCGGCTCGCCGGCAGCGTGCGCACGGCGCTGGCCGCGGTCGCGCAGACCGACGTGCAGGCGGCGATCGTGGACTTGATGCTGCCGGACGGCGACGGCCTGACGCTCACGCGCGAGCTGAAGGCGCGCGACGCCGCGATGGAAGTCATCGTCATCACCGCGTACGGCTCCGTGCGCAAGGCCATGGAAGCGACCAAAGGCGCCGGGGCCTTCTACGTGCTGGAGAAGCCATTCGACCCCGACGAGGTGGTGGGGCTCGTCAAGAACGCGCTCGAGCACCGAAAGCTCGTGGTCGAAAACACCGAGCTGCGCCGCCGCCTCGCGGAGCAGACGGCCGACAGCGAGATCCTCGGCGGGGCGCCGGGCATTCAGCGCGTGCTCGAGACGATCACCTCGGTCGCGGACGCCGATGCGAACGTCCTGATCCTCGGCGAGAGCGGCACCGGCAAGGAGCTCATCGCCAACGCGCTCCACGAGCGCTCCACGCGGCGTGACGGGCCGTTCGTGAAGATCAACTGCGCGGCGCTGCCCAAGGACCTCATCGAGTCGGAGCTCTTTGGCCACACCAAAGGCTCGTTCACCGGCGCCACGATGGAAAAGGTCGGACTGCTCGAGGAGGCGCACAAGGGCTCGCTGCTGCTCGACGAGATCACCGAGATGCCGGTCGATCTACAGGCCAAGCTGCTCCGCGTGCTCGAGGAGCGCGTGGTGCGGCGCATCGGCGGCGCCAAGGCCATTCCGGTCGACTTCCGCCTGCTGTCGTCGACGAACCGCAACGCCGAGCAGGCGGTGAAGGACGGCGCGCTTCGCCAGGATCTCTACTTCCGCATCAACACCGTCACCATTGCCGTGCCGCCGCTGCGTGAGCGACGCGAGGACGTGCCGATCCTCGTGCGCGCGTTTCTCGATCGCTACCGCGCCAAGCACCAGCGCGGCGTCGACGCCATCGAGCCGGAAGCCTACCGGCGCCTCTTGTCCTACGCCTGGCCGGGCAACGTGCGCGAGCTGCAGCACGCCATCGAGCGCGCCGTCCTCGTGGCGCGCGGCAAGGAGATCACGCTGGCCGACCTGCCGGAGGCGCTGCAGCACGCGGCGAGTGAGGGCGGCGGCGCCGCGATCGCTCCCTCGGAGGTGCCGGCCGGCTCGCTGGAAGAGATCGAGCGCGCGTCGATCCTCAAGGCGCTGGAGTCCACGCGCTGGAACAAGCAGGCGGCGGCGGCGCTGCTGGGGCTCCGCCGTCCGACTCTCTACTCGAAGATGCGCAAGCACAACATCCCCCAGCGGCGCCCGTAGCCGGCTACTCCGCCCGCCTGAACCCTGAGCACGCGCCGAGCGATTGCCCGAAGTTTGGGCAGTCGTGCCGTCGGCACTGTCGCCCAATCACCTGAAATCGTGCCGTTGAGCCGCGAGGGGTGCGGCACGTCCGTTGCTTTGACGCTCCCGGGAGGATCCGATGAAGAAGATCGAGGCGATCATCAAGCCGTTCAAGCTGGACGACGTCAAGGAGGCGCTCACCGGCATCGGCGTGATCGGCATGACCGTATCCGAGGTCCGCGGCTTCGGCCGTCAGAAGGGCCACACGGAGCTGTACCGCGGCGGCGAGTACACGGTCGACTTCCTCCCGAAGATCAAGATCGAGGTCGTCGTGCCCGATCAGTTCGTGGACAAGGTCGCTGAGGTCGTGGCGGCCGCCGCCAAGACCGGCAACATCGGCGACGGGAAGATCTTCGTGACGCCGGTGGAAACCGCGATCCGCATCCGGACCGGCGAGCGCGATCAATCCGCGCTGTGATAAAGGAGATCATCCGCGTGAAGCGTCTGACACTCGTCCTGCTCACGCTACTCGTGCTCGGTGTCACCGCGGGCGTGGTGCTCGCGCAGACGGCGACCGCCCCGCCGACGCCGGCAGGGCCGGCCGCCACTGCGGCCGCGCCGGCCGCTTCGAAGATCGATCGCGGCGACACGGCGTGGATGCTGAGCGCCACGGCGCTCGTGCTGCTCATGACCGCGCCCGGGCTCGCGCTGTTCTACGGCGGCATGGTGCGCCAGAAGAACGCGCTCGCCACGTTGATGCAGTCGTTCATCATCATGGCCGTCATCTCGATCCAGTGGGTGCTGTGGGGCTACAGCCTCGCCTTCGGCCCCGACAAGGGCGGCATCATCGGCGGCTTCGAGTGGATCGGCTTGCGTGGCGTCGGCGCCGAGCCGTTCGACGCGTACAGCAAGACGATCCCTCACACCGTGTTCATGCTGTTCCAGCTGATGTTCGCGATCATCACGCCCGCGCTGATCACCGGCGCATTCGCCGAGCGCAAGAAGTTTTCGGCGTTCCTGCTCTTCACCGTGCTCTGGGCGACGCTCGTCTACGATCCGCTCGCGCACTGGGTCTGGGGCGACGGCGGTTGGCTGAAGAAGCTCGGCGCTCTGGACTTCGCCGGCGGCACCGTCGTGCACATCTCGTCCGGCATCTCCGCGCTGGTGTGCGCCATCGTCCTCGGCAAGCGCCGCGGCTACGGTCATCAGCCGATGCAGCCGCACAACCTGCCGATGACCGTGATGGGCGCCGGGCTGCTGTGGTTCGGCTGGTTCGGCTTCAACGCCGGCAGCGCGCTCGAGGCCAACGGGCTGGCGGCGAGCGCGTTCCTGGCCACGAACACCGGCGCGGCGGCGGCGGCGCTCGGGTGGATGTTCACCGAGTGGGCGACGCGGGGCAAGCCGACCGTGCTCGGCGCGGCCTCCGGCGCCGTGGCCGGGCTCGTCGCGATCACGCCCGCGTCGGGCTATGTGGGCCCGCTATCGTCGATCGTCATCGGCGCCGTGGCCGGCGCACTCTGCTACAGCGCGTGTAACTTGAAATCGCGCTTCGGCTACGACGATTCGCTCGACGTCGTCGGCGTGCACGGCGTGGGCGGCACGTGGGGCGCGCTGGCCACCGGGCTGTTCGCGAGCAAGGCCGTGAACGACGCGGGCGCCGACGGCTTGTTCTTCGGCAATCCCGGTCAGCTCTGGACGCAAGCGATCGCGGTCGTGGCCACGATGATTCTTGCCGTGGTGCTCACCTGGGTAATCCTCAAGATCGTCGACGCGGTCGTCGGCCTGCGCGTGACCGACGAAGACGAGGTGGCCGGGCTCGACCTCTCGCAGCACTCGGAGACGGCGTACGCGCTCGGCGGCGGGCAGTACGGCGAGTTCGCGACGAGCGGCGCGTTCGCCGAGGCGATGCGACCGACGGAGGCCAAGCCACGGCCCGCGCTGCATTGAGCCGCCGGCCGCTTGATTTCGCCGCGTCAGTTGCCCTAAGGTATCCGGGCCGACGGCGCCGAATGGTGCCGTCGGTCACATTTTTCAGCCACCACTCTACGGAGAGGAAGAAGGAGCACACCGAATGACCCCCAAGGACGTCCTGAAGCTCGCCAAGGAGAAAGGCGCGAAGATCGTCGATCTCCGATTCATCGACCTGCCCGGGCTCTGGCAGCACTTCTCGATTCCCGTGTCCGAGCTCAAAGAGGACATCTTCGAGGATGGCCTCGGCTTCGACGGCTCGTCGATCCGCGGCTTTCAGACGATCGACGAGTCCGACATGCTCCTGATCCCCGATCCGACGACGGCGCAGATGGATCCGTTCACGGCCGTGCCGACGCTCGTGCTGATCTGCAACGTCAAGGACCCCGTGACGGGCAAGCCGTACACGCGCGATCCCCGCTACATCGCGCAGAAGGCCGAGGCCTACGTCAAGAAGACGGGCGTCGCCGACACGATTTACATTGGCCCCGAGCTCGAGTTCTTCTTCTTCGACTCCATCCGCTTTGATCAGAATTACAACAGCGGCTATTACTTCATCGACTCCGAAGCCGGCGCGTGGAACACCGGCATCGAGGGCAGTCCCGATCGGCCGAACCTCGGCTACAAGCCGCGCTACAAGCAGGGGTACTTCCCGGTTCCGCCGATGGACAAGTTCCAGGACATCCGCTCCGACATGGTGCTGGCGCTGGAGTCCGTCGGGGTACGCGTCGAGGTCCACCACCACGAGGTGGCCACGGGCGGGCAGACCGAGATCGACATGCGCTTCGATACGCTCACGAAGATGGCGGACAAGGTCCTCTGGTACAAGTACTGCGCGAAGAACACCGCGCGGAAGTGGGGCAAGACGGCGACGTTCATGCCCAAGCCCTTGTTCCAGGACAACGGCTCGGGCATGCACACGCACCAGTCGCTGTGGAAGGGCGGCAAGAACCTCTTCTACGAGCGCGGCGGCTATGCCGACATCAGCAAGACGTGTCTGTATTACATCGGCGGCATCCTCAAGCACGCGCCTGCGCTGCTGGCACTGATCGCGCCGTCGACCAACTCTTACAAGCGGCTCGTGCCGGGCTACGAGGCGCCAATCAACCTCGTGTACAGCCAGCGCAACCGCTCTGCGGCCATCCGCATCCCCGTGTACTCGAAGTCCGAAGGGGCCAAGCGCATCGAGTTCCGCACGCCGGACCCGACCTGCAACCCGTACTTGTCCTTCGCGGCGTGCGTCATGGCCGGTCTCGATGGCGTCGCCAACAAGATCGATCCGGGCAAGCCGGTCGACAAGGACCTCTACGAGCTGCCGCCGGCCGAGCAGAAGAAGATCAAGCAGCTGCCCGGCGCGCTCGACATCGTGCTGGACAACCTCGAGAAGAGCCACGACTGGCTGCTGAAGGGCGACGTCTTCACGCCGGACGTGATCGAGACGTGGATCGAGTACAAGCGCAAGCACGAGGTCGATGCGGTGCGGCTGCGTCCTCATCCGTGGGAGTTCGCGCTCTACTTCGACATTTAAGGCCGGCGCACCGAGAACGTCGGCGCGCCGAGCGTTGTGCACGTGGGGCGAGAGGCCGAGCCTCTCGCCCCACGTTTTTCCTCAGAGACCGAGGCCGCCCAGCGCGGCGAGCAGCGCGTTGAGCGCGTTCAGAAACGCCGTCAGATCGGCGATGAGACCGCCGGGCCCGAGGAGATTCGCCACCGCGCAGAGAAGCTGCCCGAGGAGACCGCCCGCGGGATTCGCATCGATGGTGAGATGAACCTGGTCGAGATGAATCACCAGACCCAGCAAATTCAGGTCGAGCGGGCCGAGAGTGAGGTTGAGAATCTCGCAGGTCAACTGCTGCGTGGAGATACCCCCGGTGCCGCCACCCGTGCCCGCGGCGGCATTCGAGACCTGCACAGGCATCACGACCTGTGTGACGGCGGTCTGGCCGTTCGCGGTCGTCAACAGGAGAGTGCCGAGCGCGCCGACAGGATTCGTCGCATCTCCCGTGGCGACGAATTTGAGGATCGTGAACGTTCCGGTGACCCTACCACCGCCGCGCGCGAGGCCCTGGACCGGCACCGTCAGGCCAGCACCGACGCCCGGGCTCTGAGCGAGCGCTGGCGCAGGGATTACAAGCATAGCGAGCATCATTCCGACGAGAAGTAGTGAGGCAAACTTCTTAACCATTGCAACGGCCTCCTTGACTGAAGATGGCCGTCAGCGGTGGCAATGGTCGTGCCTCTCGACCGGTGGTCCGCGTTTGGAAATGTGCGACTCGCCCTGTGCACGCGCGTCGCGAGTGCGCACGGCGATGGGCTGCGGTTGCCTAGTCAGCGATTGGCTATTTCACAATTTCGAGCAGCTCGACCTCGAAGACGAGCGTCGCGCCCGGCTTGATCTTCGGCGGTGCACCGCGATCCCCGTAGGCGGTGTCCGCGGGGCAAACCAGCCGGCTCTTGCCACCGACCTTCATCTGCTGCACGCCCTCGGTCCAGCACTTGATCACGCCGTTCAGCGGAAAGGTGATGGGCTCGCCGCGCTGGACGGAGCTGTCGAAGACCGTGCCGTCCGTGAGCGTGCCCTGATAGTGCACCTTGACCTTGTCGCTGGGGGCGGGGCTCGGACCCGTGCCAGGCTTGATCGGGGTCACGACGGCGCCGGAGGGCGTCTTCACCGCTCCCTTCTCCGCCGCGGCCTTGTCCACGAACGCCTGACCCGCCTTGCGCTCGGGCGCCGCCGCGGCGATCGCGCGGCTCTTCTGGAGATCCTGGATCTTGGGGCCATACGTCTGCAGATCGACCTTCTTGTCCTTGCTGCTGAGCCCGTCCGTCAGTCCCGCCTTCACGATGTCGAGATCCGCCGGGCTCAGGGCAAAGGTCGAGAGGTTCTGCGCGAGCACGAGACCGAGTGCGTAGAGCGTCTTCTGCTCATCGGTCTTGAGCTCGGGATCGGCGGACCACGCGGGGGCGGCCGTGAGCACGAGCAGGGCGAGGACGACCGGCAGTAGTCGCATCAGGGGTCCTTTCGTGGGCGTTTCGCTTCACCATACGCCCGATATGGCACCCGCGCGCTGTTTCGCTGTTGCCCGCGAAATGAGCACGCGCCGCGAACGTGCCGGGGGGTTGAGCACAGCGCGCCGGCTGCGACGCGTGTAAACGATTGATTTCGCGTCGCAGACGTCTGGCACTTCGCTTGCCGTAGAGCCGACGCGATGAGCGCCGACAAACTCCCCCAGGGCCGGCCGCGATGGCGTGTCGCCATCGTCGATGATCACGAGCGATCCCGTTCCGCGCTTCGCGCCACCATCTGGTCCGCCGGCGGCGAAGTGGTCGGGGAGTCGGTTCGCTGCGCCGATGCGCTGGCGGTGGTGCGTCGCAGCGCGCCCGACGTCGCGATCTGCGCCGCGGGACTTCCGGACGGCGACGGCGTGCAGACGGCGGCCGAGCTCACGGCTGCCAACTGCCCGGTCGTGCTCTTCACCAGCCACACCGACGAGGCCCTCGTCGAGCGCGCGCGCGGCGCCGGCGTCATGGCCTATCTGCTCAAGCCGCTGCGCCCGGCGGAGCTCGCGCCGGCGCTCGACCTGGCCGTCGCGCGATTCGCGGAAACCCTCCAGCTCAAGCAGACGCTCGAAGATCGCAAGGTGATCGAGCGCGCCAAGGGCGCGCTCATGGCGCGCCTCGGCCTCAGCGAGGACGACGCGTTCAAGCGGCTGCGCCGCGCCGCGATGGACAGCCGCAAGCCGATGGTCGAAGTCGCGCGCGCCCTGCTCGTCTCGGAGTCTGTCATCTCGTGACCCTTCACCGGACAACGGCGTCCACGATTCGGGCGGCAGGGTCGCCGCCCACATCACCCGATCGCCACAGAGGAGACGCTATGTCCACGTACTCGCGCAGAGACTTTCTCAAGACCGGCCTCGTCGCCGCCGGCGCCGGCGTTGCCGTGTCGCACGCCTTCCCGTCGATCGTCGGCGCTCAGAGCAAAGAGCCGGTCAAGATCGGTGTGCTGCACTCGCTGTCCGGCACGATGGCCATCAGCGAAGTCTCGCTTCGCGACGTGGTGCTGATGGCCGTGGAGGAGATCAACGCCAAGGGCGGCGTGATGGGCCGCAAGATCCAGCCGGTCGTCGTCGACCCCGCCTCGAACTGGGACCTGTTCGCGGAGAAGGCCAAGCAGCTCCTGCTGCAGGACAAGGTCGCCGTGGTGTTCGGCTGCTGGACGTCGGTGAGCCGCAAGTCGGTGCTGCCGGTCTTCGAGAACAACAATGGCCTGCTCTTCTATCCCGTGCAGTACGAGGGCGAGGAGTGCAGCAAGAACGTCTTCTACACCGGCGCGTGCCCGAACCAGCAGCTGATTCCGGGCGCCGAATACCTGATGTCGAAGGAAGGCGGGTCGTACAAGAAGTTCTACCTGCTCGGGACCGATTACGTCTTTCCGCGCACGGCCAACAAGATCCTCCGCGCCTTCCTGCTGGCCAAGGGCGTGCCGGCCGCGAACATCGAGGAGGAGTACACGCCGTTCAGCCACCAGGACTATCAGACGATCGTCGGCAAGATCAAGCGCTTCGCCTCCGGCGGCGGCGCCTGTGTGCTGTCCACGATCAACGGCGACAGCAACGTGCCCTTCTACAAGGAGTTCGCCAACCAGGGGCTCCGCAGCGAGAACGCGCCCATCATGGCGTACAGCGTGGCGGAGGACGAGCTGCGGGGTATGGACACCTCCGCGCTGGTCGGCCACCTCGCGGCGTGGAACTACTTCCAGTCCGTCGAGAACGCGGCCAACAAGAAGTTCGTCAACGCGTTCAAGGAGTACTGCCAGAAGAACAACCTGCCTGGCGGCAACAAGCGCGTGACGGACGATCCGATGGAGGCGGCCTACTTCGGCGTGCACATCTGGAAGCAGGCGGTGGAGAAGGCCAAGAGCTTCGACGTGGACCCCGTCCGCAAGGCGGTCTACGGCCAGACGTTCGCGGCTCCGGTCGGCACCATCAAGATGCACGAGTACAACCAGCACACATATCGCCCCGTGCTCATCGGCGAGATCCTCAAAGACGGCCAGTTCAAGATCATCTCGCGCACGAAGGGCAACGTGGAGCCCGAGCCGTGGTCGAAGTACACGAGCCCGGACAAGGGTTGTGATTGGGTGAATCACAAGGGCACGTACCAGAAGAAGGCCTGATGAAGCGTTCGCTCCTGCTGCTGTTGTTGTGTGTGGCGTGGCTCGCCGGACCTCCGGCGAGCCACGCGCAGTCTGCCGAGGCGCGCAAGGCGCTCGGCGATCTGACGCTGGAGGACGGCGACAAGCGCGAGGCGGCGGTCGGTGTGCTGGGCGCCACCCGCGATCCGAAGTGGCTCGAGTTCCTCACCGCGCTGCGCGACGGCAATGTCTATGCGCGCGGCAAAGGCGCGACGCTCGAGATCGTCGTGGGCGGCGCCAAATCCACGAAGGGCGACCAGGACCTGATCGACATCGCGACCGCCTACGATCGCAAGCCGCTCGGCACCGTGCCGGTCTCGAGCTTGACCGAGGTCGCCGCCGACCGCCGGCTGCGCATCGCGATCAAGCCGTTCCTCGACGCCGATGAAACACGCGTGCAGCTCGCCAGCCCGGACGCCGAGGCCCGGCGCGGGGCCGCCGTGAAGCTCGGCCATCACGCCGATGCCGGTGCGGCGCCGGTGGTCGAGGCGGCCATCGCGAAGGAGACGGTTCCCAACGTGCGTCATGCGCTGGAGGAAGCGCTGGCGCTCATCCGTCTGACGCACGGTGATGCGGCGGTGCGCGTGCTCGCCGCGCAATCGCTCGGTGGTCTCCATTCCTTCGACGCCGTGCCCGCGCTGCAGCGGCTGGCGGCCGACCCGAATGCCTCGCGCGCCGAGCGTGACGCGGCGACGCACGCCATCCGGCAGATCGAGCGCTGGAGCCTCCTCGTTCGCGCGATCGAGACGGCGTTCCAGGGCGCGTCGCTCGCCTCCATCTTGCTGTTGATGGCGCTGGGCCTGGCCATCGTGTTCGGCCTCATGGGCGTCATCAACATGGCGCATGGCGAGCTGATGGCGCTCGGCGCCTACAGCACCTTCGTCGTGCAGAACGTGTTTCGCGCGCGCTGGCCGGCGTGGTTCGACGCGTACTTCGTGGTGGCCCTGCCGGTGTCGTTCATCGTCGCCGCGCTCGTCGGCGTGGCGCTGGAGCGCGGCGTGATCCGTCGGCTCTATGGCCGACCGCTCGAGACGCTGCTGCTCACGTGGGGCGCATCGCTCATCATTCAGCAGGGGCTGCGCCTCTGGTTCGGCGCCGCCAACGTGGATGTCTCATCGCCGAGCTGGCTGTCGGGTGGCTTCGCGCTGATGACGGGGCTGACGCTGCCGTTCAATCGGATCTTCATCATCGGCCTCGCCGCCGTGAGCGTGGCCGCGATGTACTGGCTGCTCTTCGGCACCGGCGCCGGCCTCCGCATTCGCGCCGTCACCCAGAATCGCGGGATGTCGTCGTGTCTCGGCGTCCGCGCGGGGTGGGTTGACGCTACGACCTTCGCGCTCGGCGCCGGGCTCGCGGGGCTCGCGGGCGCGGCGCTTACCCAGATCGGCAACGTCGGCCCCTCGCTCGGCCAGAACTACATCGTCGACTCGTTCATGGTGGTCGTGACGGGCGGTGTCGGCAAGCTGGCGGGCACCATCCTCGCCGCCGCGGGCATCGGCGGCCTCAACAAGGGCATCGAGCCGGCGCTCGGCGCCGTCTTCGCGAAGGTGGCCATTCTGCTGATGGTGATCCTGTTCCTGCAGCGACGGCCGGCCGGACTGTTCGCCACGAGGGGACGCAGTGCCGAGGCGTGAGGTCATCGCGGTCGGCGCTGCGGCACTCGTGCTCGTCGTCGCGCTGCCGCTCTGCAACGCGCTGCCGCCGACGTCGGCGCTGCATCTGTCCGACTTCAGGCTCAACCTGTTCGGGAAGTTCCTGGCGTACGCGATCCTCGCGCTCGGCCTCGACCTGCTCTGGGGCTATGCGGGCGTCCTCAGCCTTGGCCACGGCGTGTTCTTCGGGCTGGGCGCCTACGCGATGGGCATGCACCTGATGCTGGAGATCGGCGCCAAGAGCGTGTACCAGAGCGCGCTTCCCGATTTCATGGTGTGGAACCAGGTGAAGGAGCTGCCGCTGTTCTGGCGGCCGTTCTACTCCGACGTGTTCACGCTCGTGGCGATCGTCGTCGTGCCCGGGCTCTTCGCCCTCGCATTCGGCTTTCTGGCTTTCCGCAGCCGGATTCGAGGCGTCTACTTCTCGATCATCACGCAGGCGCTGGCGTTGTCGGCGTGGCTGGTCTTCAACCGCAACGAGATGCGGCTGGGCGGGACGAACGGGCTCGCCGACTTCAAGACGATCTTCGGCTTTCCGTTGAACCAGCCAGCCACGCAGCGCGGCCTGTACACGACCACGGCCCTCGTGCTCGTGATCGCGTACCTCGCGTGCCGGTGGATCACGCGTAGTCGCGCGGGCAAGGTGCTGGTGGCCATCCGCGACAGCGAAACGCGCGTGCTGTTCTCGGGTTATTCGCCGGCGAGCTACAAGCTGTTCGTGTTCGTGGTCTCCGCCGTGCTCGCCGGCGTCGCCGGAGCGCTGTACGCGCCGCAGGTCGGCATCATCACGCCCGCGAAGATCGGCGTGCTGCCCTCGATCGAAATGGTCGTGTGGGTGGCGGCCGGTGGTCGCGGCACGCTCGTCGGCGCCGTGGCCGGCGCGTTCGGCGTCAACTGGATGCAGTCGTGGCTCACCACCAGCTATCCCGACGTGTGGCTCTTGTTCCTCGGCGGGCTCTTCATGGGCGTCGTGCTGTTCTTCCCCGACGGCCTCATCGGCGCCGTCGCCCGCGCAGCGACGAAGGTGGGGCGACTCACGGGGAGTGCGCCGTCTGATGCCATGCAGCCCAGTGAGCGCACGCAGCCGGGAACCATCTCGAACAGGCCACCCACGCGCAAAGCCGACCCCGCGGCACCCGCTACAACAACCCCGCTGCAATAACATGGCTGACGACACGACGGTAGATCGCCAGTGACCTCCACCGGCTCGATCATCTATCTGGAGGACGTCACCGTCTCGTATGACGGGTTCAAGGCGCTCTCGCGGCTGAACTTCTACATGGACCGCCGCGAGCTGCGTGTGGTGATCGGCCCGAACGGCGCGGGCAAGACCACACTGCTGGACGTGATCTCCGGCCGCGCCAAACCCGAGCACGGTCGCGTGATCTTCGGCGATCACACAGATCTCACGGCACTGCGCGAGAACGACATCGCCGGCCTCGGGATCGGGCGCAAGTTCCAGACGCCATCGGTCTTCGTCAACCTGAGCGTCTGGGACAACGTCGAGCTCTCGCTCAAGCGCGCCAGCAAGGGCGTGCTCGCTGCGCTGCTCGCGCGCGACGCCGCCGGCGAGCGCGAGCGTACCGCCGCCACCCTTGAGACGGTGGGCCTCGGCGGCAAGGCGACGCTCATGGCCGGTGCGCTGTCGCACGGCGAGAAGCAGTGGCTCGAGATCGGGATGGTCATCGCCCAGGACCCCGAGCTGCTGCTCGTCGACGAGCCGGTGGCCGGCATGACCGATGAGGAGACGGCGCGGACCGGTGAGCTGCTGGAATCGATCGCCGCCGACCGCTCGGTGCTCGTGATCGAGCACGACATGGAATTCGTGCGTCAGATCGCGCGCAAGGTCACGGTGCTCCATCAGGGTACGGTGCTGTGCGAGGGCCCGGTGGAGCAGGTCCAGACGGATCCGCGTGTGCTCGAGGTGTACATCGGGCGCCGCCGGGAGACGGCCGATGCTCGCGGTTGAGCGGCTCGATGTCGCCTACGGCGGCTCGCAGGTGCTCTGGGGTGTCGATCTCAGAGTCTCCGCTGGGGAAGTGCTGTGTCTGATGGGCCGCAACGGCGTGGGCAAGACGACGCTGCTCAAGGCGGTCATGGGACTCTTGCCGGTGCGCGGCGGCCGCGTGACGTTCGACGGCGCCGACATCAGCCGCTGGTCGTCCGATCGCCGCGCGCGTGCCGGCATCGGCTACGTGCCGCAGGGCCGCGAGATCTTTCCGCATCTCACGGTGCACGAAAATCTCCGGGTCGCGCAGCTCGGCTGCGGACGGACCGACAGCATGGACGATGTGCTCGATCTGTTTCCCGCGCTGCGCCGCTTCCTCGCGCGCAAGGGGGGCGTGCTCTCCGGCGGAGAGCAGCAGATGCTGGCCATCGGCCGCGCGCTGCTGATGCGCCCCAAGCTGCTCATCCTCGACGAGCCGACGGAGGGCATCCAGCCCTCCATCATCCTGGAGATCGAAGAGGCGATTCGCCGCATCAAGACCGAAATGAGACTGGCGGTGCTGCTCGTCGAGCAATACCTCGACTTCGCCGAGCGCCTCGCCGACGCGTATGTGATCATGGCCAAGGGCTCGGTGGTCGCCGCCGGCGCCACCAGGGATCTGCACGGCGATCAAGTGAAACAGCACCTCGCTGTCTGAGGCTCGGAGGTCCAACGATGCACCTCACGCCGCGGGAGCAGGAGAAGCTGCTGATTTTCACCGCCGCCGAGCTGGCGCGGCGGCGCCGCGCCCGTGGGCTCAAGCTCAATCACCCGGAAGCGCTCGCCATCATCACCGCCGACATCCTCGAGGGCATTCGCGACGGACGCTCGGTCTCCGAGCTGATGGAGGCGGGCCTGTCGATTTTGCGCCGCGACGACGTTATGGAGGGCGTGGCCGAGATGATCGCCGAAGTGCAGGTGGAAGGGACGTTTCCCGACGGCACGAAGCTCGTCACGATCCACCATCCGATCCGCTGAGAGGAGTGATCGGTGATTCCAGGTGAGTATCTGCTCGAACCGGGTGATATCGAGGCGAACGCCGGACGGCGAACCGTCGAGTTGACCGTGGAGAACACCGGCGACCGGCCGATCCAGGTCGGCTCGCACTTCCATTTCTTCGAGGTCAACCGGGCGCTGCGCTTCGATCGGGCCCAGGCCTTCGGCATGCGGCTCAACGTCGCCGCCGGCACGGCGGTGCGCTTCGAGCCCGGCGATGCCAAGCGGGTGACGCTCGTGGAGCTCGCCGGCGCGCGCCAGGTCCACGGCCTGAACGGCCTCACCGCCGGCGAGGGAAAAGACGCGGCGCTGCGGCGGCTGGCGCAGTGGGAGCGACAGTCGTGACGCTGCGCCTGACACGCCGGCAGTACGCCGACCTGTACGGCCCGACGACGGGCGACCGCGTCCGCCTGGCCGACACGGACTTGCTGATCCGCGTCGAGCGCGATCTCACGGTGGCCGGCGAGGAGACGAAGTTCGGCGGCGGCAAGGTCCTCCGCGACGGCATGGGACAGTCCGCGCGCGCGACCCGCGGCGACGACGTGCTCGACACCGTCATCACGAACGCGTTGATCATCGACCACTGGGGGATCGTCAAGGCCGACATCGGCATCCGCGAGGGTCGCATCGTCGGCATCGGCAAGGCCGGAAATCCCGACATCATGGCCGGCGTCACGCGGGGCATGGTCGTCGGCGCGGGCACCGAAGTCATCGCGGGCGAGGGCAAGATCATCACCGCGGGTGGCCTCGACACCCATATCCACTTCATCTGTCCGCAGATCATCACCGAAGCCATCACGGCGGGGCTCACGACGCTGCTCGGCGGCGGCACCGGGCCGGCCGCCGGCACCAGCGCGACGACCTGCACGCCGGGCGCGTGGAACACGCATCGCATGCTCGAAGCCGCCGAGGCGTTGCCGCTCAACGTCGGCTTCCTGGGCAAGGGCAACGCCTCCGCGCCCGAGCCGCTCCGCGAGCAGATCGAGGCCGGCGCCATCGGCCTCAAGCTGCACGAGGACTGGGGCACCACGCCGGCTGCGATCGATACGGCGCTCGCGGTGGCCGAAGAGCATGACGTCCAGGTGGCGATCCACACCGACACGCTGAATGAGGCGGGTTTCGTGGAGGACACGATCCGCGCGTTCAAAGGACGGACGATCCACACGTACCACACGGAAGGCGCGGGCGGTGGTCACGCGCCGGATATCCTGCGCGTGTGCAGCGAGCCCAACTGTCTGCCCTCCTCGACCAACCCGACGATGCCGTTCACCGTGAACACGATGGACGAGCACCTCGACATGCTGATGGTCTGCCACCACCTGAACCCGTCGATCCCCGAGGACCTCGCGTTCGCGGAGTCCCGGATCCGCGCGGAGACGATTGCCGCCGAAGACGTGCTGCACGACATCGGCGCCATCAGCATGATGTCGTCCGACTCGCAGGCGATGGGACGGATCGGCGAGGTGATCATCCGCACGTGGCAGACGGCGGACAAGATGAAGCGCCAGCGCGGGCCGCTGCCGGGCGAGAATGCGGGCGACGACAACCGGCGCATAAAGCGGTACATCGCGAAGTACACGATCAACCCCGCCATCGCGCACGGGCTGGCCGAGCACGTCGGCTCGATCGAACCCGGAAAGCTGGCGGATCTCGTCGTCTGGAAGCCGGCGTTCTTCGGCGTGAAACCCGAGATGATCGTCAAAGGCGGCATCATCGGCTACGCCGCCATGGGCGATCCGAACGCGTCGATCCCCACGCCGCAGCCCGTCCTGTACCGGCCCATGTTCGGCGCGCTGGGGCGCGCGCGCGGCTCGACGTCGCTGACGTTCGTGTCGTCGGCGGCGCTCGCCGCCGACGTTCCGCGCAAGCTCGGCCTCGCACGGCGCTCGGTGGCAGTGAAACGCTGCCGCGGGCTCACCAAGCGGGACATGATTCACAACGATGCGCTGCCGCGGCTCGAGGTCGACCCCGAGACGTACGAGGTGCGGGCCGACGGCGAGCGGCTCACGTGCGAGCCGGCGCGGGTGCTGCCCATGGCGCAACGGTATTTTTTGTTTTGAGCGCGCCGATGAGGGCCGTTTCGCGTTGACGGAGCCGGTCGTGGTGATCACGCGGCCGCACGTGGCCGTGCACGACGCCGATCTCTCGCGTCGCGAGCGCGACACGCTGGTGCTGACGGCGGAGGAGCGGCGCTGGGGGCGACGCCGCGTGACGACGCACGGCGGCCGCATCCTGGCGCTGGCGCTGCCGACCGGCAGCATGCTGACGCCGGGCGACATCCTGCACGTCGCGACCGACTGGTATGTCGTCGTCGAGGCGGCGCCCGAGCCCGTGCTGGCGGTCACGCCGCGCTCGCGCGACGAGGCGCTGCGTCTGGCCTACGAGGTCGGCAACCGCCACTTCACGCTGGCCCTCGACGGCGAGCGCCTGCTGTTGCCCGATGACACCGCGATGGAGCAGCTGCTCGCGCGCCTCGACCTCCCGTTCGAGCGGGTGCAGTCGATCTTCCTGCCGCTCGGCGCCAGTCACCGCCACGACCATCACCGGTGACGCGATGATGCGCGGCATATGACGATCGACGTGCTGCTGGCACTGCTGCAGATCGCCGACGGTCTGTTCCCCGCGGGCGGCTTCGCGCATTCGTTCGGGCTCGAAACATACGCTCAAGAGGGACGGGTGCGTGATGCGGCCGGTCTGGACGCATTCATCACCGCGCAGCTCGAGGGCGCGGCCGGCCCGGGCGACGCGGTGGCCGTCGCCGCCGCCACGCGGCTGGCGGCTGCGGGCGACGTCGCCGCGTGGTGCGAGCTGGACGCGCGCGTGGACGCGATGAAGGCGGTGCCGGAATTTCGCGCGGCGAGCCGTCAGATGGGCCGGCAGACCGCGCGCGTCGCTGCTGCGCTGCGCGAGGACTCGGTCCTGGCGGCAATCGCGCGCGCCATCGACGACGGACTCGTGGCCGGACACCACGCGCCGGTCTTCGGCGCCGCGGCCGGCCGCGCCGGCGCGGACGCCGAGACGGCGGCCGCCGCCTATCTCTATTCGACGGCGGCCCTGCTGGTGGGAGCGGGGCTGCGACTGCTGCCGCTCGGCCAGCTCGAGGGACAGCGGCTGCTCGCGGCCGCGGGTCCGCGCATCACGCGGCTCGCTGCCGCCGCGGCGCGCGCGACGGTCGACGACATGTGGACGTTCACTCCCGCGCTCGAGCTCGCTGGCCTGCGCCACGCCCGCCTCGAGATGAGGCTATTCAGGTCATGACGATTCCGCGTCCGCTCAAGATCGGCATCGGCGGGCCCGTCGGCTCGGGCAAGACCGCGCTCACCGAGGCGCTCTGCCTGCGCCTGCGCGACGGCCTCGACATGGCGGTGATCACCAACGACATCTACACGAAGGAAGACGCCGAGTTCCTCGTGCGCCGCGCGGCGCTCGAGCCCGAGCGCGTGGTTGGCGTGGAGACCGGCGGCTGTCCGCACACGGCGATCCGCGAAGACGCCTCGGTGAATCTCGAAGCGGTGCACGGCCTGCTCCGCCGATTTCCCGGCCTGGACCTGCTGCTCATCGAAAGTGGCGGCGACAATCTCGCCGCGACGTTCAGCCCTGAGCTGGTGGACGCGACCGTGTACGTCATCGACGTCGCCGAGGGCGAGAAGATCCCGCGCAAAGGCGGGCCGGGCATCACGCGCTCGGACCTGCTCGTCATCAACAAGATCGATCTCGCGCCCTACGTCGGCGCCGACCTCTCCGTGATGGAGCGGGACGCGCGCCGGCAGCGCGGCACGCGACCGTTCGTGTTCACGAACCTGCGCACGGGCGAGGGGGTCGACGCGATCGTGCAGTGGCTGCGGACGGACCTGTTGCTGGCGCTGCCGGCGTGACGGGCGACGCCGGTGTGACGCCGGCGGCCGCCCGCGTCGGCCGCGATGGCGCGCTTACGCTGCGAATCGAGCGGCGCGGCACCCGCAGCGTGATCGCCGGCTGTCGGTGGACCATGCCGCTGCAAGTCCTGGCGCCGGTCGCGCTCGGCGACGCGGCGGCGATCGTGTCCATGCTGAATCCGACCGGCGGCGTCGTTGGTGGCGACCGCCTCGACATCGACGTCGACGTCGGCGCCGGGGCGCACGCGTGTCTCACGACGCCATCGGCAACGAAGGTCTATCGCGCCGCGGCCGGGCCCGCGGAGCAGCGCGTCCGCCTCCGCCTGGCGACGGACGCGCGCCTCGAGTGGGTGCCCGATCACACGATTCCGTTCGCCGGGGCCGCCCTGCGCCAGCGCATCGAGGCCGAGATCGGCGAGGGCGCGACGCTGATCCTCGTCGACGCGTTCGCCGCCGGCCGCGTGGCGCGCGGTGAGGCCTGGCGCTTCGCGCTGCTCGACAGCACGCTCAGCGTCCGCGACGCGAGCGGCTGGCTCGTCCACGATCGCATGGTGCTGCTCGACGGCGGGCCCTCACGCGGTCTCGGATTTGCGGAGGACCGCTCCTATGTCGCGACGGTGATCGTGATCGCCGACGCCGACCTCGCGGCCTTCGCCGAGCACGTGGCGGACCTCGGCGGCGATGGCGCCGACGTCGGCGCGGCGGTGCTTGTCCGCCGCGGCCTGCTCGTGCGCTGTCTCGCCGCCGACGCGCCGGCGCTCACGCGCGCCGTCGACGGCATCTGGGCGGCGGCGCGTCGGCACGTGCTCGGCCTGCCGCCGCTCGCGCTGCGCAAGCCGTGAGGCGACGGCTGGCGTGATGATGACGTTTCGATTACACTGCCGACAGTTTCCATGTTCAGCCTGATCCCGAAGGAAGTCCGCTTCTACGATTATTTCGAGCAGCAGTCGAAGCACATCCTGCACGCCGCCGCGCTGCTGACGGACCTCTGTCACAACTTCTCCGACGCCCGCGCCAAGACGCACCGGATCAAGGAGGTCGAGCACGCGGGCGATCAGGTGACGCACGAGATCGTCAGGCGTCTGAACACGACGTTCATTACGCCGATCGACCGCGAGGACATCCACGACCTCGCTACGCGCCTGGACGACGTGCTCGACTACATCGAGGCCGCTGCCGAGCGGCTCGTCGTCTATCGCATCAAGGAGCCGACGTCCGCCTGTCGAGCCCTCGCCGACGTGATCGTGAAGACGACGGAGGCGATGGACCGCGCGATCCGGTGCCTGCGCACGATGGACCCAGGCTTCCACGAGCACGCGGTGGAGGTGAACCGCCTGGAAAACAGCGCGGACAATCTGCTCCGCGACAGCCTCGCCGCGCTGTTCGACGAGCAGGGCGATCCCATCGAGGTCATCAAGTGGAAGGAGATCTACGAGACGATGGAGATCGTCACCGACCGCTGCGAGGACGTCGCGAACGTCATCGAGGGGATCATCCTCAAGATGGCCTGAGCCCCCGCGCGACGCATGCTCTCCCTCGTCATCGTCATCGTGATCGTCGCCCTCGTGTTCGATTTCATCAACGGGTTTCACGACGCCGCCAACTCGATCGCCACCGTCGTCTCCACGCGCGTGCTGACGCCCCTGCAGGCGGTGGTGTGGGCGGCGTTTTTCAACTTCGTGGCGGCCTTCGGCTTTGGGGTTCAGGTTGCCACCACCGTCGGCAAAGGCGTGGTCGCCCCGGCTGTCGTCGACCAGTGGGTGATCCTCGCCGGACTCTCCGGCGCGATCGCGTGGGATCTCATCACGTGGTACTGGGGGCTCCCCACGTCGTCGTCGCATGCGCTGATCGGCGGCTTCGCGGGCGCGGCCGTGGTGAAGGCCGGCTTCGGCTCGCTCGTCGCCCCCGGCCTCGTCAAGATCGGCGTCTTCATGATCCTGGCGCCCCTCATCGGGCTGGTGGTCGGCTTCGCGTTGATGGTGCTTACCATCAACGTGTTCAAGAACGAGACGCCGGGTCGCGTGGACAAGATCTTCCGGCGCGGCCAGCTCCTCTCGGCCGCGGCGTACAGTCTTGGCCACGGAACCAACGACGCGCAGAAGACCATGGGCATCATCGCGGTGCTCCTGTTCACCACCGGCCACCTGGGGCCCGAGTTCTACGTACCCTTCTGGGTCGTGCTCGCGGCCCACGCGGCCATGGGCCTCGGCACGATGGCCGGTGGCTGGCGCATCGTCAAGACGATGGGCATGCGGATCACGAAGCTGCGGCCCGTCGGCGGCTTTTGCGCCGAGGCCGCGGGAGCGCTGACACTCATCGGCACCGCCGTCGGCGGTATTCCCGTGAGCACGACGCAGACGATCAGCGGCTCGATCATGGGGGTCGGCGCGATCCAGCGATTTTCCGCCGTACGCTGGGGCGTGGCCGGCCGCATCATCACCGCGTGGATTCTCACGATCCCGGCCTCGGCGCTCATCGCGGCCGGCACGTGGCTCCTGCTGCGGCTGGCGCAGTTCGCCTGACGACCGGTCGGCGTCCATGACGCCGGAGGTTCTCGTCGTCGAAGACGAGCCGGACATCCAGGCGCTGATCGTTCACCATCTGACCCGCGACGGCTTTCGCTGTCGCACCGCCCGGGACGGTGCCGAGGCTCTGGCGCAGCTGCGCGTGGCCGTGCCCGATCTGATCGTGCTGGATCTGATGCTGCCGGGCATCGACGGGCTCGAGCTCACCCGCCGCCTGCGCGCGGAGCCGACGTGGACGAAGCTGCCGATCATCATGGTGACGGCGAAGAGCGACGAGGTCGATCGCATCATCGGGCTCGAGCTCGGCGCGGACGACTATATCGGCAAGCCGTTTTCTCCCAAGGAGCTGCTCGCGCGGGTGCGCGCGGTCCTGCGCCGCGCCAGACCGACAGAGGACGAGCACGCGCTCTCCAGCGGCGGCGTCACCCTCGATGCGGCCCGGCACCGGGTCACCGTGGGGGGCGTGCCGGTCGAGCTGACACCAAAGGAATTCGATCTGCTGCACGCGCTGATGGCGGCGGCGGGCCGCGTGCTCTCGCGCGAGTTCTTGCTCAACCGCGTCTGGGGCTATGCGCGCGCCGACGAGATCGAGTCGCGCACGATCGACGTGCACGTGCGGCGGCTGCGCGCGAAGCTCGGCGATGCGGGGCGTCACATCGCGACCGTCAAGAGCGTCGGCTACCGCTTCGAATCGGAATGAACCCCGAGAGGCGCCGCGGTACTCTTAAAGCCATGGGACGGCGGTGGCTCGGATGCGCGGCCGCGGCGGTCATCCTGGCCGGCGGCGCGATGTCGGTGCCGTTGGGCTCGACCACCACGCAGCGCGCGGTGGACCAGATGAACGCGTCGTCGATGCGCGGCGTGCCGACGCCACCGGTCCGTTCGGCGCCCCGCGCCGACACGGTGTGGGTGCCCGACCGCTGGGTCTCGGCACCGGGCGCGCCCGGCGGCGTGTTCGAGCCCGGCCACTGGGTGATCTACACGCCGGAAGGCGGACGCATCTCGCCACCACCTCCAAGACCCGACGTCTTTCCCCAGGGACCATAGCCGAGACACTCCCAGCCGCTCGTCAGCAGCATCGTGATCGCGCCGGCATCCAGCGCGATCCAGGCGACGAGCAGTAGCCACGAGAACCGCGGCGAGGCATACCGCACGAGCCACGGTCCTGCGAGATCGCCGAGCATCCCACCGAACGTGGCTCCGATCACGATGCCGCGCACGCGAGCGGGTCCCGGACACGCGATATAGAGGTGGGTGAGGATGAGGAACACGACGCTCATCGTGAACGCGTGCGCGTGCGTGAGCTCGAGGAGCTGGGCCGCGGTCTTGCCGAAGGCGAGCACGGCACCGGTGTCGTCGCCGCGGTAGTACGTCGTGATCGCGGAGGGCGTGAGTCCGACGCGGCCGACCTGGAACGCCACCTGCGTCAGCAGCCCGGGCGCGATGAGTCCCAGAAAGCCGGCGTAGGCGAGTCGCAGCGGCCGTGGCGACTGCCGCAGGACGAAGCCCGCGCGTCCGAAATCGCGCATCAGGCCCGCCGCAGCGGAAACCACGGCGTGACGACGATTCGCTCGCCGTCGAGCCAGCACGCGTCGGCCCGGTACCGACGCGTGACGGCGTCGAGCGCGTTCGGGCCGAGCACGAGCAGCGCCGTCGACAGCGCTTCCGCGACGGCGGCGGAGCGCGCGAGCACGGTCACCTGCGCATCGCGCTCGAGCGGCCGCCCCGTGCGCGGGTCGACGACGTGGCCGATCGTGCGGCCGCCGAGCGCCCAGCGACGGCCGTTGACGGCCGAGGTCGAGCATGCGCGATCGCGCAGCGTGAACGTCCCGGCGAATCCGCCCCGACGGTCGCGCAGCGCCACGTGCCACCGGCCGCCGGACGGGCGGCCGACCGCGAGCAGGCTCGATTCGCCGAAGTTCAGCAGCGCGGGAAACCCGCGGCCGCGTACGAGTCCGGCCGCCTGATCCAGCGCGACGCCTTTGGCGAACGCGTCGAGCGCCAGGCTCATACCCCGCCGTCTGAGCCGCACGCGTCGCGGCGCGACGTCGAGCGCGCGCCATCCGACGCGCGCGCACGCGTCGGCGACGTCGCCGGCCGAGGGCTCGGTGTGTCGGCGGGCCGCGCGCTCCCACAGCGCGAGCAGGGGACCGACGGTGGGATCGAAGGCGCCTTCGGTGGCCGCCGCCAGAGCGCGCGCCTGCACGAGCGCCCGGGCCAGAGGCGCCACGTCGTCGCCGTCGGCACCCGCGTGCGCGTTCACCCGGCGCAGCGTGGACTGCGGATCGTGACGACTCATCACGCGCTCGAGGGCGCCGACATGCGAGAACACGGCGCTGGCGTCGCGGGCGCGGCCGGCCGGGAGCGTCAGCGCCAGCCACGTTCCCATGCGGGGACGGATCAGCGTCGCCATCGGCTCTGGGCTCACGACACGAGCCCCGAGGCTTTGAGAACGGCGATGGCCTTGCGCGCCGCGCGTCCCGTCGCCGCCACGGACAGCGTCGCGCCGGCGATGTTGACGAGGTCGCGATACGGCAGCAGCGGGTCGCCGAGCGAGCGGCCCGCGAGCTGCCGCAGAAACCGTCGGTCCCGCACCTCGCCACCGTACGCCTCCCGGTACGCGAGAACGGCCGCGTCGTGCAGCGTGCCGTCGGCGTTGATCCCGATGGCGAACGTGATCGGCCGATGCTTGCCGATCTCCTCGACGATGACGACGAAGCCGGCGACGGTGACGTCGTCGCCGAGCGTGAAGATGCGATACGAGGGCTCCCAGAGCGAGGGCGGGCGCGCGAGCAGCGCGCGCATGCGCTGCTGCAGCTCCGCGGTGGCGACGACGACGCGGTCCGAACGCACCGGCACCCGCGGAAAGAGCTGGCCCGGAGCCCGCTCCGCGGTGAGAAAGACGCCTTCCTGCGCCACCGCGGCGGCGGGTCGCAGCACGAGCAGGCCGACGGCGCCGCTGAGAAAACCCCGCCGGCCGAGTCGTTCAGAACCCAAAGGCCGCGCCGAAGAGGAAGGTGTTCGCCGTGTCCTCCGATCGCTGCGCCGGAAGGAAGTTGGTCACACCGGCGAGGCTCTTGTTGCGATCGGTCCACGTGCGCTCGAGCGCGGCTTGGAACACGACGAGCGGTGTCGGCCGATAGGCGAGACCGAGCGTCACCCGGTTGACGAAGCGGTTGTCTCGCGCGATGTCGCCGAGCGTGCCGCCGGCGAACTCCACGTCTTGCACGAGCCCGTTCATCCACACCTGCTCCCCGCGCAGGGTGGCGATGAACTGCGGGTTCTCGAACGGTCGGCCGAGGGGTGTGCCGCGCAGGAACTCGGGGAAGAAACGATACCGGAGGTCGACCCAGTAGCCGTGCTTGGTCGTGGCGAGACCGGCGAGCTCGAACTCGATGACGGCGTTCAGCGGCGCCGTGCCCGACTCGAACGATTTCTCCACGACGGCGCGCGCGAATCCGTTGGCGACGCGCCGGATGTTGTCCCAGTGGGTGAACACGTATTCGCCTTCGATCTCGAACGGCCCGAACGTCGACTTGCCGTCGACGCTCCACGACCACACCGCCTCGGAGGGCAGGAAGTCAGGCGTGTAGCGGCCGTAGTAGGCGGACGCCGCGACCTCGTGGCCGAGGGCGGGACTCCAGGCGAGGCGCAGCGCACCCGCCTTGTCGCGCTTGACGTCGATGTTGGCGGTGCCGCGACGCGGTTGGATTTCGACCTCGGCCTCCAGCTCGCCGCTGGCGCGCGCGAACGTCTCGATCGACGAGTCGAGCGTGACGCCGTTCATGACATAGGCCTGGTACGAGAGCTTGCCCACCGGCACCGGTATGTCTCCGACGAAGCCCATGCCGACCTCGGACCACGCGGCCGTCGAGGGCAGCACCGACACGCCGCGGTCGACGAGCGAGCGCCGGGGCAGGTCCCAGCGATTGTCATCGTGATTGAGGTTGAAGCGGCCGAGTGGTACGAGCAGCATGCCGGCGCGGAACTTCGCCCAATCCGCGAGCGCGAACTCCACCCACGCCTGCTCCAGCGAGAGCTCGGACTGATCGCTGCCCTCGATCGACTGCGAGAAGCCTTGCGCGCCGCCCTCGGAAACCCGGCGGCGCTCGATCTCGAGCTCGGTGAGTCGCTCGAATTCGAGCTCGACGAGGGCGCGGATGCTGTCACCGATCGCCGCGTCGCCCGTGAGCACGAAGCGGCGGAACGTAAACGTGTTGTTGAGATTCTTGAGGTCGCTCGCCTCGAAGCGTGTCGAGCCGTAGCCGCCGATCTTGAAGTCGCTCAGCAGCGAGGGCCGCGCGACGGTGGGAGGCGCCGTCTCGGGGCTCTGGGGTGGGGCCTGGCTCGCCGGGCCCCCGACCGGCGGCGCGCCCGCGGGTGGGGTGGGGGCTGTCGGCGCGGTTGCGGGCGCCGGCTTGCGGGCGCCCTGCAGCTCGCGCCGAAGCGCGCCGATCTCGGCTTCGAGCGCCTTCAGCTTCGCCTCGATCTCTTCTTGGGACGCGGCGTGAACGGGAGTCGCGCGAACGGGGGACAACAGCAACGTCACGAGCAGGATCGTGCTCGCGAGCGGTGTTGATCGCATGCCAGCCTCCTGCGCGCGGTCTCGACCGCGGCGCGTCGTTGGCTGGCTGCCGGATTCGGGTAGCTGGCGGTGACGTTTACTTCGTGAGGATCAGCTTGTCGGCTCGCGTGATGCGGAGTCGATACTCCTCCTGACCATGCTTGATGATGACCTCGCGCCCCGTGCCGAACAGATCCTCGGTCCGCACGACCGCTCGGCGAACGATCGGCGGCGGCGATGCCGCGGCGCGGACGTCCGGCGCGTCGCTCATACGCGGCTCGTCTCGGCGGATCTGACGACGGGACCGTTGCGTCGTGTGCGACGCCGCACCACGTGCGGAAAGAACAGCGCGATCGCGCCGGCGAGATAGACGAGATAGGCGACGATCTCGAGCGCGCTTGGCCGCGCGCGATAGCCGACGAGCCCCGCGAGAAAACCTCCGACGCTGCCATGCTCGTCCAGCAGCCACGAGGTGTCCCACACCGGCTCGCCGCCCGGCAGCAGGCCGATGCCCTGCAGACGGCCGATGCCGGCGCTGAAGAGACCCGCCGCGAGCAGCATGATGAACAGGGACGTGATCGCGAAGAATCGGTGCACGCTGAGCCGGCGGCCCCCCTGGAACACGAGCCAGCCCAGCACGGCCGCACACACGAGTCCGGCCGCGCCGCCGAGCAGCGCCGCCATCCCCGTGAGATCGGTGAGCTGCGTCATGAGGCCCCAGAGGAAGAGCACCGTCTCGGCGCCCTCGCGGAACACGCCGGTGAACGCGATCAGCCCGACCATCCACAGCTGTTGCGAGGCGTGGGCGGCGTCGATGCGCCGCTGCAGGTCGCCGCGAAGCTGGCGCGCGTGCTGGCCCATCCACCAGCCGTGCCACGTCAGCAGCGCCACCGCGCCGAAGATGACCGTGAGCGCGATCACGTCGGGGCCGATGTCGGCGAGCGGCCCGCTCAGGATCGTGACGGCCACCCCCATCAGCACCGAGGCGGCCACGGCGAGGCCGGCGCCCACGGTCACATAGCGGCGGCTATCGCTGTGCCCGATCTGCGCGAGATACGCGTAGACGATGCCGAGTAGCAGCGCGGCCTCGAACCCCTCGCGCAGAACGACGACGAAGGTGGCGCCCATCGGCTACTCCGCGACGATCTTGACCTGCGCCGACTTGTTGAAATCGTCGACGAACACGTAGCTACCTGCTTTCAGCGCGCGGACGCGGATGCTCACGGTCTTGCCGGGCGCTACGACCTTCTCGACCTTGAGGTCCTTGTTCTCGACCTCCGCCGGCTTGCTGTCCTTGTTCGTCACGACTAGCACGAACGGCGCGCCGGCCTTGACTCTCACCTCGGCGGGCTCGAACTTCTGCTTCTCGATGGTGAGGGCAACCTCGGCCGGCTTGTCCGCCGCGTCCACGAGCGCGGCGGCGAGCATGAGGGTCAGCGCGGTGGCCAGGAGCAGCGAGAACGACGTGACGAGCCGCATGCGCGGCCTCCTGCGTAGCGTGATGGTGGTGGTGGCTGTTAGGTATACCTAACGATCGGAATATTGTCAACCTAACGCCGGAGCGCCTCCGCCGCTGGGAGCGGGCTATGATGCCGCCGATGGCGGGGCCGATCGAACTCATCCGCGGGCGGATCGCGGTCAAGCTCACGCTCACGCTCGTCGGCTTCGTCGCGCTGAGCATGATCGGCGCCGGTCTCTATCTCAATCACGCGCTGGAGGCGTTCGCCGTGGACGCCCTCGAGGCGCGCCTGGTCTCGGGGGCCCGCCTGCTCCACGACGACGCGCGCACGCTGCTCGTGCGCCGGGCCCGCACGGCGGTACAGGCGTTCGTCGGCCGCGCCGCGCCGACGGGCGCGCGCATCACGCTGATCGCCGTCGACGGCACCGTGCTGGGCGATTCGGAGGTTGCCGAGGCCGACTTGCCACGGCTCGAAAACCATCGCGAGCGCCCCGAGGTCCGCGCCGCGCTCGCCGGCGACATCGGCCGCGATCTTCGCCGCAGCGTGTCGATCGACGCCCCCCTCCTTTATATGGCGCTGCCCGTCCGCGACGGACCACGGATCGTGGGCGTGCTGAGGCTGGCGCTGCCGCTGTCGGTGGTGACGTCCTCCTACGCCGAGCTGCACCGGGTCATGCTGGTGGGCGGCTTGTTCGCGCTCGCCGTCGCGGCGGGCATCGGAATCTTCGTCGCCGGCCGGGTGACCCGTCCCGTCGTCGAGATGGAGGCGATTGCGCGCCGCATGAGCGCGGGTGAGTACACCGCGCGCGCACCGGTGCGCTCGCCCGACGAGATCGGCGCCCTCGGCCGGGCCCTCAACGCGATGATGGCGAATCTGCGCGACCGGATCGACGACCTCCAGGAGGAGCGCGCCAAGGCAACGGCCATTCTCGACGGCATGGTGGAGGGCGTCATCGCCGTCGACGGGCACGAGGGCGTGCTGCTGATGAACGAGCGCGCTCGCGCGATGTTCAGCGTGGCGCCCGCCGGCGGCGAGGGCAAACCGCTGCCGGAGGTCATCCGCAACGCCGACCTGCACGAGCTCTTTCGTGCGGCCAGGACGGCGGGACAGGACACACCGCTGCGACGCGAGCTGCGCGTGGGGCATCTCGGCGGGCGGATGCTCGAGATCACGGCGGTGCCGCTGCGGCTCGGGGCGGGCGAGTGGGGCGCCGTCATGGTGCTGCACGACATCACGGCGCTACGCCGCCTCGAGCGCATGCGCACGGAGTTCGTCGCCAACGTGAGCCACGAGCTGCGCACCCCGCTCACCGCCATCCAGGGGTATCTGGAGACGCTGCTGGGCGGGGCGCTGTCGGAGCGCGCCAACGCGAAACGGTTCATCGAGATCGCGTTCCGCCACACGGAGCGGCTGGGTCGGCTGCTCAACGACCTCACCGATTTGTCCAACATCGAGCTCGGCAAGGTCTCGCTGCGGCTGGCCCCGGTGCGCTTCGCCGACGTGCTCGGCTCCGTGTTCGACATCGTGCGTCCGAAGGCGGACGCGGGGCGGGTGGGGCTCATCGCCGACGTCGAGCCCGCCGGGCTCGGCGTGCAGGCCGATCACGACCGCCTGGCGCAGATCCTGATCAACCTCGTGGACAACGCGGTGAAGTACACGCCGCAGGGCGGCTGGGTGACCGTGCGCGCGCGAGCACTGGCGGACGCGCGCGTGGACGTGCGCGTGCGCGACACGGGCGTCGGCATCCCGCGCGCGGACCTGCCGCGCATCACCGAGCGCTTCTACCGCGTCGACAAGGCGCGCTCACGTGAGCTCGGCGGCACGGGCCTCGGGCTCGCCATCGTCAAGCACCTCGTGCTGGCGCACGGCGGCGAGCTCGAGATCGCGAGCGAGGAGGGCGAGGGCACCACCGTGCGCTTCACGCTGGCCGGCGCCGGCGCGAGCGCCGACCAGCTGCGGCTGCCGATGGAGCCGCCCGGCGAATAGCTCGTCAGTGTCGTCGGAGCGTGACGACGACTTCACGGAAACGACATAGACGTCGCGGTATACCTCGCGCCATGCGAACCCGGATCCGGCTTCGTGAGGCGGTGCCCGATGACATGGCGGACATCCTGGCGCTGATCGAGGACCTCGGATATCCGGTGTCGGAGCCGGCGCTCGGGCGAACGCTTACGTTCTTGCGCCAGGCGCCTGGCCACGCCGTCATTGTCGCCGAGGCCGAGGGCGTCGTGCGCGGATTGCTCGTGCTCGTCTCGCGCCCGTCGCTGTCGTTGCAGGCCGCGGTGGGCGTGGTGCAGGAGCTCGTGGTGGATCCCGGCCATCGGCGTCGCGAGATCGGCGAGAGTTTGCTGCAATATGCCAAGGGGCTCGCCGTCGAGCGCGGGTTCGCGCGGCTCGAGTGCGTGGTTTCGGCAACGCACCAGCCCACGGCCGACGGGTTCCTGCTGGAGCGCGGCTTCGAGATCGCCGAGACGACGACCTACCGCTGGAGTGTTCTGGAAGGCAAGCATCCGCGGCTTCCGGTGGCCGCCGCGTCCGGACGGCTGCGGTCGATCCCCGCCTGATCGCTCGTCGCGCGTAACCCAAACTTCACGCGTTCGCGGGTAGGCCGGTCACACGCGGCCGTCATGCTGGCCGGCAGGTGGATACCCGCCTTACGCCCACGCGACGACACCTCGCGGCGGCGCTCCTGGGGCCGTTTCCCGGAGCCGCGCGCCGGCGTTTTCGGTCGCGCCGATCTGCACGTTCACTCGCACTGGAGCGACGGCGCGCACGCCGCCGAGTCCATCGTACTCGCCGCGCGGCGGCGGCTGGACGTCAGCGCCCTGACCGACCACGACGAGATCCGTGGCGCCCTGCGCGCGCACGCCTGCGCCTCGGCGCACCCCGCGCTCGGTGTGGAGGTCGTGATCGGCGAGGAGATCAGCACGCTGAACGGCTACCTCCTCGGCCTGTGGCTCACCGAGCGCGTGCCGCCGGGCCTGCCGGCGCTGGAGACGATCGAGCGGATGGACACACCCGTGCCCACGTCGCCTGGTCGTGGAGCGCGAGCAAGATGCCGCGCCATGTGCACATCCAGCTCCGCAGCCTGTTCAAATTCTCCTCCTGTCTCGTCAGCCGGCTCAGGGGTGAGGGCGATGGCCTGTCGAGCGGCGATCGATAAGTTCACGGCGTCGTCATCAATTCGTAACCACGCGTGCGCGACTATCGGCCGCGAGGCGCCCATGATCGAGTTCCTCGGCATCGGCATACCGGACGCGCGCGGTGGCTGGCTCCTCCACCGCGTCTGCGCGCGGTTCGAGCGGAGCGAGCTGATCGCGCTGGTGAGCGCTCGCCCCGAGGCGGGACAGGCCTTCCTCGATGCCTTCGCGGGGCGACGCATCCCCCTCGAAGGTCGCGTGTGGGCCGATCGTATTCCGCTGATGCGCGAGACCGCCCGGCGGGTTCGCGGCCTGGTGAGCGAAGCCGGCCCCGACGCGCGGTTCACGGAATACCGCTCGGTGCTCTGGAACACCCTCGTCACCCCGCGCGGCGCGCTGACGGGACTGCTGCGCTTTCCGCGCCGCGCGCAGCATGCGGCGGCGATCCGCGCGCTGGCCGCCGTGCAGCTCGAATCGCGCTGGCGCGATCCCGTCGCGGCGCTCACGTCGCTCGAGCGCGCTCGCCTGGCCCTCGCGCGTGCGCTGGCCCGACGGCCACGGGCGCTCGTGCTGCGGGACGTCGACCGCACACTCGGGCCCGAGGACGCGGCCGTGCTGCTTCGGCTGGCGCGCCGGCTCGTCCACCTCGAACGCGTGCCCGCGGTTGCGTCCGTGACCTCGACGTCGCTCGCGCACGCGTGCGCCGACCGGGTGCTCGTCCTGGACGATGCCTGAGCCATGGACGTCGTCGCCCTCTTCGCGGCGCGCGGTCAGGAACGCTACGGAGAATCGGTGACACTGCTTGAGCACGCGTTGCAGTGCGCCGCGCTCGCGCGCCGCGAGCGGGCCGACGACGAGGTCGTGCTGGCCGCGCTGCTGCACGATGTCGGTCATCTCGTGACCGAGGCGCCCGAGGCGCCGGACGGTCATCATGGCCACGAGGGCGCCAAACTGCTGCGCCCGTGGGTCCCGGCGCGTATCGCCTGGCTCGTCGAGCACCACGTCGTGGCCAAGCGATATCTGTGCTCGGTGAACCCGCGGTACGCGCGGCGTCTATCCGATGCGTCCGTGCGCTCGCTCGCCGCCCAGGGCGCCGTCCTCGATTTCGAGCAGCGCCTGGCGCTCGAGACACGGCCATGGTTCGCCGACGCGCTCCGCATCCGCCGGTGGGACGACGAGGCGAAGGTGCCCTATACCGTCCCGTCGCCGCTGATCGCGTACCGTCCACTGATCGAGCGATGGCTGGGGGCGCAGTCCTGGCGCTCCGTGCCGGGCATCGCGTGACATGAGCGCCGACGAGCGGATTGGCAGCGAGTCACGCGCGCGGCTCGTGGCCGACCTCGCGCTTCTCGGAGGCCGCCTGGCGCTCGAGCGGTTTCATCGCGCGCAGGTCTCGCTGAGCGGCGACGGCACGCCCGGCGCCGACCCCGATGGCGAGATCCAGGAGGCGCTCGGACGCGAGATCGCGCGGCTGTTCCCGACCGACGGGCTGCTCGGCGAGGACGGCCCCATTGGTGAGCCGCGCCATCGGGCGCGCTACGCGTGGATCCTGGATCCGATCGACGGCCGCAACAACTTCGCGCTCGGCATGCCGGGGTTCGCGGTGTCGGTGGGCGTGCTGCGCGATCGGATGCCGTTCGCGGGCGCCGTCTACGACCCCGTCGCACGCTGGCTGTTCACCGCGTGCGCGGGGCGTGGTGCATGGCTCAACGACCGGCCGTTGCGTGTTCGCGCCCGGCGGGGAACCGGCGTGGTGTTTGCGACGCGCGCGCCGTTTGCCGCCGGCGTTCCGGACTTCATCGACGGATGGCTTCGGCGCCATCGCCTGCGCCGCTTCGGCTCGACCGCGCTGCATCTGTGCTATGTCGCGCTCGGCGGCCTCGACTTCGTGCACGACGATCGCGCGTCGTTGTGGGACATCGCGGGCGCCGCGCCGATTCTGCTCGAGGCGGGCGGCGTGTTGACCACCGACGACGGCGCGCCGGTGTTTCCGGTGACCGCCGCCCAGGCGCGCGGCGAGTTGATCGCGGTGATCGCGGGTCATCCCGCCTCACACGCCGAGGCGCTTGCCGACGTGCGCGCGGGCCACGACGTGGCCGCGCTCCGCGCCGGCGCCGGTTAGCTCGCGCCCGATATCTTGCCCGCACATCCCGCTTGCGGAAGGTCGCCGGCGACGCGAGAATCGCGGCCTGCGGTTCCCGATCACAACGCAGGGGAGGCGCACATGGCGCGCGGCAAAACAGACGAGCAGGACTCGGGCACGACGCGGCGGGTGATCTCAACGGCGGTGGGGGCGGCGGAGGCGTTGACCGTGGGGGTGATGCACCTGACGGAGCGGACGCTCGTGGAGGCGCTGCATGCCGCCGAAGACGTCGGCAGCGAGATCGGCTCCACGCTCGTGCGGGCTGCGCGCGGCTCGATCCAGGCGGCCAGCGACATCGGCGGTGATCTCGTCCACGTCGGACGCACCGTCTCGCGCGGCATCGCCGAGCCGGCCCGAGACCTCGGAACCGGCCTCAGCCGAATGACGCGCAGCCTGGGACGCCCGGCGCAGACGCGCCGAGCCGCCGCGCCCTCTTCGGACGTTCGCGCGCGCAAGCCGTTGGCCAAGGCGCGCGGTCAACGCCGCCGGCGTCGCGCGGTGGCCTGAGCCCGCGGACTCAGGCGCGGGTCGAGAAACTCAGGCGGAGCGTCGCTTCGCAGCCGGGCGGCGCCCTCGCCTCACGCGTGTGAGGGGTCGTCGTCGCGGGCCCGCTCCGTCGGGCTTGACGAGCGAGCGCACGCCGGCGACGGTGCCGCCGAGCGTCGTACGCACGGACCGCCCGGCGGTACCGCCGATACGGTCCGCGGCCTCGACGGCCCCGCGGGCGGCGCTGCGTGCGATTGTCGCGACGTCGGCGCCGAGCGTCCGTGCCGCCTCCGCCGTCCCTTCGACGGCGCGGCGTGCCACGAGCGCGACGTCGCCGCCGACCTCGCCCGTCGCCTTCACGGCGCCGCGCGTCGCCGAGCGCGCAACGCCGCCGAGCTCGCCGCCGATCTGCTCGGCCGCTTCGATCGTCCCCTTGATCGCGTTCTTCGCGACCGAGCCGAGATCCGCGCCGATCACCTCGGCGGCGCGAATGGCGCCGCGCACGGCGGACACCGCGGTCGTGGCCGCTTCGGCGCCGACGTCGCGGGCACCCGCGAGCGTGCTCACCAGCGTCGTCTTCACGAGATTCAGCACTCCGGTGGACAGCACTTCGCCGCCGCTGATCGCCGTGTAGATCACCTGCTGCACGTTGCCGGCATTGTTGCGAGACGCGGCGGTCGCTGCGGCCGCGCCGCCGTGTTCCGCGGCCGATCGGCGCGAGCGCGGCTGTGAGCGTTTCCGCGTTGCCATGGCTCGATCCTCCATCGAGTTCGTTAGGTGGTGGTGAGTCGGCGACGACCTTCGTGCACGATGGCGGGCCCCAGCGCGCCCGCCGCAACCACGAGCCAGTCCGCCGGCGCCAGTGCGGTGACGCCGAGCACGCGGCGAAGCGACGGAATCAGTAGCGCCGCGAGCTGGGCGCCCAGGCTGGCGAGCACGACACCGCCGACGTGTGACTTCGGCGCGCCTGGGCCGTTGAGACCTGCCGCTGCACGATAGCGGAGCGTGTGCAGCAGCTGCGCCGACGTGAGCGTCGAGAACGCCAGCGTGGCGGCCTGCGGCCCGGGTCCATAGCGGGCGAGGCCCACGGCTTGCGCGCCGAGCGCCGCGGCGGTGAGCAGCGCACCGTCGGCGGTGATCTGCCGCAGGTCGGCGCCCGACACCATCGGGGTGTCCGGATCGCGCGGAGGCCGCTCCATCACCGCGCGATCGGCCGGCTCGACGGCCAGTGCGAGTGCAGGGGCGACGTCCGAGAGCAGGTTGATCCAGAGCAGCTGGATGGCCGACAGCGGCCGCGGCATGCCGACCGCGAGGGCGCCGAGCGTTGCCATGATCTCGCTGGCGTTCGTCGCGAGAAGGAACCGCAGGCTGCGGCCGACGTTCGCGTGGATCGCGCGGCCCTGGGCCACCGCGCCGAGCAGCGCGGCGAAATCGTCCTGCAGCAGCACGACGTCGGCGACGTCGCGCGCCAGATCCGTGCCCCGCGCGCCCATCGCGACGCCGATGTCCGCGGCCCGCAGGGCGGCCGCGTCGTTGATGCCGTCGCCGGTCATGGCGACGACGTGGCCGGCCGCCTGCAGGGCTCGGACGATCTGGTACTTGTGCGACGGCGAGACGCGTGCGAACACGTCGGCCTCGGCGGCCAGCGCGGCCAGGCGGCCGGTGTCCATGCTGGCGAGCTCGGAGGCCTCCACGACACGCCCGCCGAGGCCCAGCTCGCGCGAGATCGCCGCCGCCGTCTGCGGGTGATCGCCCGTGAGCATGATCGTGCGAATGCCGGCACGCCGGCACGCGGCGATCGCCTCGCGAACGCCCTCGCGCACGGGATCGGTGAGGGCGACGAGCCCGACCCAGATGAGATCGTCATACCCGTTGGCCGCCGCCCGATCGGCATAGGCCAGGCCGAGCACGCGCAGGCCACGCGCGGCGATGGCCGCCTCCCGCGCGCGAATGCGCTCACGGGTCTGCGGCTCGAGCGCGCCGACGCCGTCGTGTGTGACGATACGACTGGACCGCGCGAGAACGTCCTCCGGCGCTCCCTTCAGCGCCGTCAGCCAGCGATCGTCGCGCAGGTGCACCGTGGCCATCCAGGTGTCGCCGTCACGACGGGGTCGCGTGGCGACCACAGGATGGGCCGCGCGCAGGACGCGATAGTCGAGCCCCGCTTCCTGGGCGGCCAGCAGCAGTGCGCCTTCCGTGGCGCTGCCGCGCACGTCGCCGTCGTCCAGCAGCTCGGCGTCGTTGCAGAGCGCGGCGATCGTGAGCGCCATCCGCAGCACCTCGTCGGACGCGACCGCATCCACCACGTCGCGACGCCGATACTCGCGCTCGCCGACGAACCACACGTCGGCCACCATCCGGTTCTCCGTCAGCGTGCCCGTCTTGTCGGCGCAGATCACCGTGGTCGCGCCGAGACTCTCGACGGCAGCGAGCCGGCGCACGAGCACTCCGCGATGCATCAGGCGCTGCATCCCGAGCGCGAGCGTGGTCGTGGCAACGGCGGGCAGCCCCTCGGGAACGGCGGCGACCGCGAGCGAGACGGCCGAGCGAAGCATGTCCACGAGCGGGATGCCGCGGAGGAGCCCGAGGCCAAGCGCGGCCGCGCACGCACCGAGCGAGACGCCGACCAGGCCTCGACCCAGGCGATCGAGCTGCCGCTCGAGCGGCGTTGGTGGTGTGCTGGTTTCGGACACGAGGGCCCGGATCCGACCGAGCTCGCTGTCGCGCCCCAGGCCGGTCACGCACGCGACCGCCGTGCCTTCGGCCACCGCCGTCCCGGCGTAGACCATGTTGCGGCGATCGCCGAGCGCGGTCTCGGCTGGACAGACGACGTGAGCGGATTTCGTCACCGCGAGGCTCTCGCCGGTCAGCGCGGACTCGTCGATGCTGAGGCCGTCGGCGGCGAGCACCCGTGCGTCTGCCGGGACATCGTAGCCGGCGCGGAGCACGATGACGTCGCCTGGGGCGAGCGCCGCGGCCGGAACCACGCTCTCGACGCCATCGCGGCGCACAACGGCCTGCGGGATGGTCGCGTTCTGCAGGGCCGTCAGGATGCGCTCGACGCGGCTTTCGGTGACATAGCCGACGGCGGCGTTGGCGGCGACGACGGCGAGGATCACGCCCGCGTCGATCACCGCGCCGCCGAGCAGGGAGAGCGCCGCGGCGCCGCCCAGCAACACGACGGGCAGCGACGTGAGATGGTCGGTCACGATCGCCATGGCCGACTTCGGCCGGTGCATCGGCAGCACGTTGCCGCCGTGCGCGAGGCGGCGCCGCTCGGCCTCGTGCGCCGCCAGGCCGTCTTCGGCCGTCGTCGCGAGACGGTCGACGACGTCGCCGGGCGTGAGCGTGTGCCACGTGGGCTGGTCCGCGTGCCCGTGACCGTTGCGACCCGCGCGTGCGGCGGCGGCCTCGCGGCCGATTGCCGCGAGCAATCGCCGGACGTCGAGCCGCCGCGTGTCGAATCGAAGGAGCACGCTGCCGGTGACCGCGTTCGTCGTGACGCTGTATACGTCGGCGTGGCCGGCCAGGCGAGTCTCGACGGCGTGGGCGAGCGCGGGCGCGCCGCGCAAGGCGGGAACGCGTACACGGACGCGTCCGGGAACGGCGGACGAGACGACGACCACCGCGGGGCGCGACCCGTTACGCGACGCCACGACGCCGCTCATGGGCATGCGCCCGCGCGTGGCCGGCACGGCGGCCGCGCGCTGTCTAGCGCGTCGGGGTGAAGAGCCGCCTCGTCCGCGTCACGAACGCGCGGCGCCGGAGGTAGCGGTTTATCTCCGTCCCGAATGAACGCCGCAGCGCGGCGGCCGACCCGAACACCACGTCGGCCACGAGTCCCAGCAGCACGCCGGCGATCATCATCTCCTCCTCGCCTATCACCATACGAGGCGGATGTAACGGGACGATGACGAGTGCCGGACATTGTCGTAAAGGTCGGCTCAGGCACCGGACGGTCCGTGGTCATCCGGGCGCGATCCGGACCGCGCGGCGGTGATGGCGGCGGCCGCCACGGTCGTGCCGTGCGCGAGGAGGATGCTGGTGACCGGCCTGGCCAGGCCGAATGACGCGAGCCCGACGACGCCGAGGTTCGCCCGCGCGGCCACCCCGAGCGTGCGCCGGATCGCGACAATGGCCTCGCGCGCGAGATCGATGGCGCGCACCACACGGTCCAGCCCGCCGCGAAGGATCACGACGTCCGCCGCCTCCACCGCGAGCTCCGCGCCGCCGGGCACAGCCATGCCGACGTCGGCCTCGTTGAGCGCGAGGGCGTCGTTGGCGCCGTCGCCGACCATGGCGACGACGCGCCCCTCGGCCTTCAACGACCGAATGAGCGCCGCCTTGTCCTCCGGCAGCATCTCCGCATAGTGGTGCCGCACGCCGAGCGACTCGGCGATGACGCGGGTCGGCTCGGGATGGTCGCCCGAGAGCATGATGACGTTGCGCATCTCACGCGCGCGAAGCGCGAGCACGGCGTCGCGCGCCTCCGCGCGGAGCGAATCCTGGAGAATCAGCAGGCCGGCGAGTCGCCCGTCGATCGCCAGGAAGGTCGGAGCGGCGCCGATGGCGTGCGCGCTGGCCTCGTCGTCACGAGCGGTGGTGAGCGCCACGCGCTGCGCTTCCATGAAGCGCCGGCTGCCGACGAGCACCCGGCGGCCGTCGACCTCGACGTCCAGGCCGAAGCCGGTGCTGGCATGTGTGCTCGTGACCCGGGGCGGCTCGAGCCGCCGCGCGCCGGCGGCGGCGGCGACGGCGCGCGCGACGGGATGGCGGAAGCCGCGCTCCGCGGCGGCGGCCAGCCGCAACAGCTCGTCCTCGGATAGGCCGTTCCGGTACGTGACGACGCGGATGATACGCGGCGTGCCGGACGTCAGCGTGCCGGTCTTGTCGAAGACGACCGTGTTCACCCGCGCGAGCGCCTCGAGCGCGCGGGGACCTTTCATCAGGATCCCCTGATGCGAGGCGAGCTTCATCGACGTCACGATGGCCGTGGGAATCCCGACGCGCGCCGCCATGCCGTAATCCGCGACGAGGATGGCGACGCCCGCGTCGACGCTGCGCGAGAGGGCGGCGCCGAGCCCGCCCAGCGCCAGCGTGCGGCGCACGTCGCGCTCCGCGAGGCGCTCGGCGTAGAGCTGAATGTCCGATTTTTCCGCGGCGGCCGTCTCGATCACGGCCACGATTCGGCCCACGGCGGTGTCGAGCCCCGCGCGGTCCACGCGGATCTCGACCTCGCCGTGCTCCACCGTGGTGCCGGCGAACACCGCGTCGCCCGTGGTGCGCTCGACAGGCAGCGCCTCGCCCGTCATCGTCTGCTGGTTCACGAGCGCCTCCCCGCGCAGGATCGTGCCATCGACCGGCAGGCGCTGCGGCCCTCGCACGATCACGACTTCGCCCGGGCGCAGCGTCGCCGCCGGGACGCTCGCGCGCGCGTCGCCGGTACGGCGTACCGCGGTCTCGTCGGCCGACACCACCAGGTCGCGCAGGGAGCGCCGCGTGGTGACGACGCTGCGGCTCACGACCCAGTCACCGAGCGCGCGCAGCCAGGTGAGCAGCGCGGCCGCCGGGAAATTGCGCCGCGCCGCGAGCACAGCCAGCGTCGAGGCTTCGAGGACGTCGCCATTCAGGCGTCCGCGGGCGAGCGCGGCGCCGGCGCGCAGCACGGATGGCGCATCGGCCGCGAGGACCAGGCCCATGAGCAACGGCCACGACACGACTTCGGTGACGGCGAGCGCAAGCACGGTCGTCGCTCCGGCGAGACGGATCAGCGGTGTCGACGATACGTCGAGCGCCGCCGGCGGCTCCATTGGGGCCACGGCGTCCGTCGCGCCCGTGTCGAGCCGCGAGTCGAGCTGGCGCAAGACGTCGACGAGCGTGCTCTCGGCGAGGCTGAACGGGTCGTATTCGATCCGCACGCTGCCGGTGAGCTCGCTGCCGTTCACGGTCCGCACGCCCGGGACCGATCGCAGCGTGCCGACCACCGCGTCGTGCCGCGGCTTCAGCCACGCGGCCGGGTAGCGCACGCGCAGACGACCGCGCACGGAATGAGCGACGCGCCAGCGCACTCGATCAGCCCTCGCGATTGGGCAGCGCGTAGTCGCGGAAGAGGCCGTGCGCGTACCAGAGCGCGCTCGACCACGCCAGGGGCGCCGCCCGTCCGCGCAGCAGCTCGCGCGCCGCCCACAGCGTCAGCACCGCCGGCACCACGACGCCGAGGGCCAGCGCGCCTCCGGTGGCCCCGCTGATGCGCGCGTCGACGGCGCCGAACAGCGCGGTCGCCGTGGACACGAGCGTCGGACGCCGTCCATTCGCCGTCGACGGCGCAGGCGACGTGACGTCCACGTGCGCCTGCCGAGCGATCGCCTCGACGATGTCCGCCTCGGCCGCCCGCTCGGGGTCATAGCGAACCAGCAGACCGCGCGTCAACGGCGACCACACGGCCGAGGTCACGCCCGCCAGCGCGGCGATCTGCTGGCTCAGCTGTTCGGCCGGGACGGCCGACGGCATGCGTACGCGCAGACGCCCGGGGATGCGATGAACGATGTCCAGTGTTCCGTGCGCCGCGTCGTCGGTCATCGCCGGTCAGGCCGAGCGCCGCCGCGACGCGCCACGCCGGCGCACCGGCGCTGCCGCCTCGTCGTCGCCGGCGCCGACGACTTCCTCGTCGCCGAGGTCGACGTGGCCGTTGCCGTTGCCGTTCGCTGCGCTCACGATCGCCTCGCGTCGCGCACGCGCTTCCGCGGCGATGTCCTCGAGCGTTTCGAGCTGCTCGGCGGCGACCCGCTTCGCGTCCTCGAACAGTCCCATGCTGGCCGCCGTGGCTTCGACGGCGAGTGGCCGCAGCACACGAACGAGTGTCGGCGCCAGCCAGGCGGCGCCGACTCCGAGAAGAAAAGAGATTCCGTTGATGCCCATCGCGAGAACCCTCCCAGGTGTGAGGCTCTGCCGAAAACGGGAATGGATCTTAACAATACGCATATGACGACGACGTTACGAATGCGTACGCATCGGTGTGAGAACTACACACATCGGCGACTGACGACGTATGGACGGACCAATGTGGATGGATCGCCGCGCCGCGCAGTTATCCACTGTCATCCACCGGGTCGGCAGCGTGCACAGCATGTGCGCGTCACGCGGATGCGAGCGACGAGATATGGGGGACGGCCTGTAACAGACGTGGCGGCGCGCTGACACCCCAATGCGCGTTCCGGTGCGAGACCTTGCAACCCACAGGTGACGGTGGATGACGGTGGACAACTCCGCGTGGTCAGGGCCGCGCGGCGCGGTCGGTGATGACGAGGCAGCGTGGGTGCGTACGCAGCACCGATGCCGGCACGTCGGGCGTCACCGGGCCGTCGAGCATTCGGGTCAGCGCCGCGCGCTTGGCCTCGCCGCTCACGAGCACGACGACTTCACGCGCGGCCATGATGGTGGCCAGGCCGAGCGTCACGGCGTGCTCGCAGACGTCGCCCTGGATGACGTCGTCGGTGAGGATGTAGCGGACCGTCGCGTCGAGCAGCCGCACTGGACGCGTCGCCACGTCGAACGCGCAGCCCGGCTCGTTCGACGCCAGGTGCGCGTTCGGACCGAGCCCGAGCATCACCACGTCGAGCCCGCCGGCGTCCCCGATGGCGGTTTCGTACCCCGCGCACATCGCCTCGAGATCAGCGGCGCCGACGTCGAAGGGCCGGCAGCGCGCGAGGTCCACGTTCGCCCACGAGAGGAACTCCGAGCGAACCTGGCGCCAGAAGTACCCGTCGGCGGGCGCCGGCGGACACAGCTCGTCGACGGAGAAGATGCGCATCTGCGTGTAGTCCACCGGATCGCTCAGCTGGAGCGCGGCCATCCGCGCGTACATACGACGCGGCGTCCGGCCGGCGGGGACGGCCATGGCGAGCGCCGGTCGCGCGCGGACGCGCTCGCGGAAGACGTCGGCCGCGACCTCCGCGACCTCGTTCGCGTCTCTGGCGATCAACACGTGCATGCGTCGTTGTGGTTCATTAGACCACCATGGACAGACTCTCGATGTTCGGGCTGGTCGCGGTCACGGCCATGATGGTGTGCTATGCCCTCGAGCATCGCAGCCGCTGGTACGTGCTCGGGTTCGCGGGCGCGTCCGTGCTCGCATCCATCTATGGATTCGCGCAGGGCGCATGGCCGTTCGGTCTCGTCGAGGCGGTGTGGGCGGTGGTCGCACTTGGACGATGGCGGCGCACACTGGACGACGAGCGGGCGCGCAGTTGACTGATGAAGCGCCCGCTTGGTAAGAGGAAGCCGCGATGGCGGTGAGCGTGCGCTTCGTCGGCTCCGGCGACTCTTTCGGCAGCGGCGGCCGTTTTCAGACCTGCATCGTCGTCGATGGCCCCCAGTCGCGCTTCGCGATCGACTTCGGCACCTCGTCGCTGATCGCGCTCGCCCAGCAGGGGATCGAGCACAACTCGCTGGATGCGATCCTCCTCACGCATCTGCACGGTGATCACTGCGGCGGCGTGCCCTTCCTGCTGGTCGATGCGATGCTCGCGGCGAAGCGGACACGGCCGCTCGTCATCGCGGGCCCGCGCGATCTGCGCCGCCGCATGGATCAGATCCGCGAGGCGCTGTTTCCGGGGTCGCACGTGATGACGCCGACATTTGCGCTCACGTGGATCGAGATGGAGCCGGCGACGCCGCACGCGATCCTCGACCTCGTGGTCACGCCGCAGCCGGCCCGCCACACGGCGGAGACCAATCCGACCGCCCTGCGCGTGGAGGTGGCCGGCAAGGTGATCGCCTACACGGGCGACACCGAGTGGACCGAGGACGTCGCGCGCGTGGCGCGCGGAGCGGATCTGTTCATCGCGGAGTGCTACTTCTACGAAAAGCTCGTGAAGTGGCACCTGAACTATCCGACGGTGGCCGCGCAACGTGACGCCTTCGGCGCCAAGCGCCTCATCCTGACCCACATGAGCAAGGAGATGCTGGCGCACGCGGACGCCGTGCCCGAAGAGTGCGCCCACGACGGACTCGTCGTCACCATCTAGACCCGGCACTTCACCCAAGTTTTACGGCGTCGTCATCGTCCTGTAACGCCAGCCGCAGACACTCGGCCGCAGATGAAGGCCGTCGCGGCGCGCAACCAGCAGGGGCGCGTGCTCGTCGTGGAAGACGAGCGAGACGTCGCCGACCTCATCCGGTACAACCTCACCAAAGAGGGGTACGACGTCGTGGTCGCGCCCACCGGCTCCGATGCGCTCAAGCAGGCCCGCGAAGTCCACCCCGATCTCGTGCTCCTCGACATCATGGTGCCCCAGCTCAACGGCTGGGAGGTGTGTCGGCGTCTCAAGCAGGACGCCGAGACCAAGAACATCCCCGTGATCATGGTCACCGGCCGCGTCGAGGAAGGCGACAAGGTGCTCGGCTTCGAGATGGGCGCCGACGACTACGTCACCAAGCCGTTCTCACCGCGCGAGCTGCTCGCACGGATCCGCGCGGTGGCCCGGCGCGGCCGCTCCGGCGACGTGGAGAAGAAGCCTCACGTGAAGATCGGTGATCTCGAGATCGACCGTTATCGCTTCGAGATCCGCATGAAGGGCCGGCCGGTGGAGCTGACCCCGAAGGAATTCGAGCTGCTCGCGATCCTGGCCGGCGCCCCCGGCCGTGTCTTCGGCCGCGAAGAGCTGCTGGACGCGGTGTGGGGACGCGACGGGTTCGTCGAGCCACGGACCGTGGACGTGCACGTCGCCCGATTGCGAGCGAAATTCACGACGGCCAAGCTGCCGGCACCGGGCGTCGAGACCGTCCGCGGGGTCGGCTACCGGTTCCGGGAACCCGACCGGTCGTAACACAGACGTAACATCTCCTTTATGCCGTCGAAACATGGACGGCGGATGATCGAGAGCACATCAAAGGAGACGACGATATGAGGAAGCAGACCGCGATGGCGCTGGCCGTGGCGATCTTGACGGTGACGGTGGGAATCGCCGTCGGACAGACGAAGCTCGATCCCGAGCTCGTTGCGTACAGATCCGTCAGCGGCGTGAGTGGCAACATCTCGAGTGTCGGCTCGGACACGCTGAACAACCTCATGACCCACTGGGCCGAGACCTTCCAGCGTTTCTATCCGAACGCGAAGGTGCAGATCGAGGGCAAAGGCTCCTCCACGGCGCCGCCCGCACTGATCAGCGGCACGGCGCAGCTCGGCCCGATGTCGCGCGAGATGAAGGGCACCGAGATCGACGCGTTCGAGAAAAAGTACGGCTACAAGCCCACGCCGATCCGCACGTCGGTGGACGCGCTCGCCGTCTTCGTGAACAAGGACAACCCGATCAAGTGCCTGTCCTTCAAGCAGGTCGACGGGATCTTTTCCAAGACGCGGCGCCAGGGCGGTGAGGACGTCGCGACCTGGGGCCAGCTGGGCCTCACCGGCGAGTGGGCCAACAAGCCGCTCAGCCTCTACGGCCGCAACTCGGCCTCCGGCACCTACGGCTTCTTCAAGGAGCACACGCTCAAGAACGGCGACTTCAAGGATACCGTCAAAGAGCAGCCGGGCTCGGCGGCCGTTGTGCAGGGCGTGACGGTGGATCGCTACGCGGTCGGCTACAGCGGCATCGGGTACGCCACCGCCGGCGTGCGTGCGGTGCCGCTGACCGAGAAGGACGGCGGCAAGTGCGTCGAAGCCACCGCCGACAACTCCTACTCGGGCAGCTATCCGCTCGCGCGCTTCCTCTATGTGTACGTCAACAAGGCGCCCGGCAAGCCGCTCGATCCGCTCACTCGCGAATTCGTCAAGCTCATCGTGTCGCGCGAAGGGCAGGAGGGCGTCGTGAAGGACGGCTACTTCCCGATTCCCGCGATGATCGCGAAGGAAGAGCAGAACAAGATCCAGTAGTGGCGATCAACGCCGGCACTCTCAACGCGGGCGGGCCGACGACTCCGGCCCGCCCGCTCGTCGTCAACCGGGCCCGGACCCACCGACGCATCCTCCTCGACCGCTTCGCGTCCCGTACGGTCGTCTTCGGCGGCATCCTGATCATCTCCGCCATCCTGGCCATGCTCTTCGTGATCGCGGGGGAGGTGTGGCCGCTGTTTCGCTCGCCGCGCGTGAGCGTGCTCGAGCGTGTGGCCGCCGACGCGACGCCGGCGCCCGGCGCGGGCGTCGGCGTCGACGAGTACCGCGAGGCCGCCTCGATCGTCACGGCGGACGGCATCATTCAGCTCGTGCCGCTCAAGCCGGGGATGTCGCGCGCCGCGCCGCTGCCCGTCAGGGGGCTCGACGGCGCTCGCGTGACGACCGTGGCGACGTATGGCCGCGATCGCTACGCGATCGGGACCTCGGACGGCCGCGTGATTCCGGTCGAAATGAAGCTCGACGTCGGCTTCAACGGCGGTCGCCGCACCGTCACCGTCACGCCGACCTTTGCGACGGCGATCGCCCTCGATCCCGAGCGCACGCGACCGGTCCTGCGACTGACGGCTGCCGCGACCGACGCGGGGCCCGTCACGGTGGCGCAGGTCGGCCCGCGCACGCTCATCCTGAACACCGTGATCGAGAACAAGGCCCTCATCGGTGGCACGCGCCGCGAGGAGTCGACCCAGACGCTCGAGGTCCCGATCGACGGTGAGATCACCGCGCTGCGACTGGACGCGCGCGGCGACGATCTCGTGCTCGGTACCTCGGGGGGCCTGCTAGTACGTTACGACCTGCGTGATCGCGGCAATCCTCGGCCCGCCGACATCGCGAAGGCGGGCCGGGCACCGGTCACCGCACTCACCTTTCTGCTGGGCGACCGCACGCTGGTGGCCGGCGACGGCAGGGGCGGCGTGTCGAGCTGGCAGATCGTGCCGCCGCCGACGGGCGGGGCGGCGATCCTCACGCGGATCAACCGCTTCGCGTCGCACGGCGCGCCGGTGATCGCCATCAGCTCCTCCCGACGCGACAAGGGCTTCGTGACCGCGGATGCCGCCGGCGGCGTCTCGCTGCACTACGGCACGTCGGGACGCACGCTGCTGAGCTTCGGCGACGGTCACCCGCTCCGCGCCGTCGTGCTGGCGCCCAAGGGCGACGGCGTGGTCGCGGTCAACGACCGTGGTGACGTCACCGACTGGCGTCTGGACAACCCGCATCCCGAGGTCACGCTGAAGACGCTGTTCGGCAAGGTCTGGTACGAGGGCTACAATCGGCCGGCCTGGGTGTGGCAGTCGACCGGCGGCACCGACGATTTCGAGGCGAAATTCAGCCTGACGCCGCTCGTGTACGGCACGCTCAAGGGCACGTTTTACGCGCTGCTCTTCGCCGTGCCGCTGGCGCTTCTCGCCGCCGTCTACGTCAGCGAGTTCATGCACCCGACCGTCAAGGGCTACGTCAAGCCGGTGGTCGAGATCATGGCCGCGCTCCCCAGCGTCGTGCTCGGCTTCCTCGCGGGGCTCTGGCTCGCGCCCGCGGTCGAGCGCATCGTCCCGGGCCTCGCCGTGCTGCCGCCGGTGGCGATCGTGCTGATCCTCACCGCGCTCCTCGCGTGGCGCACGCTGCCGACGACCGTGCGCGGGCATTTTCGTCAGGGCACCGAGGTCTTTCTGCTCGTGCCCGTCGTGCTGGTCGCCGCGTGGATCGCGTTCGCGCTGGGCGGCCTCCTCGAGCATCGTCTGCTCGGGGGCGACTATCGCGGGTGGCTGCTCGCCGCGCTGGGGCTGACGTACGACCAGCGGAACTCGCTCGTCGTCGGTGTGGCGATGGGCTTCGCGGTCGTGCCGATCATTTTCACGATCGCCGAGGACTCGCTGGCGAACGTGCCGCAGCACCTGCGCGCGGGATCGCTGGCGCTGGGGGCGACGCGCTGGCAGACCGCGGTGCGGATCGTGCTGCCGACGGCGAGCCCGGGGATCTTCTCGGCGATCATGATCGGTCTCGGCCGCGCCGTCGGCGAGACGATGATCGTGCTCATGGCCACCGGCAACACGCCGGTGATGGACTGGAACATCTTCAGCGGATTCCGCGCGCTCTCCGCCAACATCGCCGTCGAGCTGCCCGAAGCGCCCGAGGGCGGCACGCTGTTCCGCGTGCTGTTCCTCGCGGCGTTCCTGCTGTTCTGCCTGACGTTCGCGCTCAACACGGTGGCCGAGATGGTGCGGCTGCGGCTGCGCCGGAAGTACCGGTACCTGTGATGCGCAAGCTGTGGCGCAGCGGCGAGCCCTTCATCTGGCTGACCGGCGGCGCGCTGGCCGCCGCGCTCATCATGGTCGTGAGCCTCCTCGCGATCATCGCCGCCAACGCGGCGGGATTCTTCTGGCCGGCCGAGGTCGTGCGCCTCACGCTCGCCGACGGCAAGGTGCTCACCGGGCCCATCGCGGACCGCGAGCGGATCCCGGACAAGGCCGACGCCTGGCGCGAGAAGATCAAGGTCGCCAACCGCGACCTCTACGGCGCCGACTTCGTCTGGGTCGACGAGGCCGCCGTGACGCGGCGAGAGCGCCCGGCCGACGTGGCGGTGATCGAGCGCAGCGAATGGGGGCTCTTGATCGGCCGCATCGCCGCGCTTCAGGAGGGCGGCGCCGTCATCGCGCGCGACGCGGCGGCCTGGCCGGAGATCCAGCGCCGGCTGCCGGCGGCCGCCGCGCTGCGTCGCGAGATTCGAGCAATCGAGAAGGGCGAGATCGGTGAGATCAACTTCGAGCAGGAGAAGATCCGGCTCCGGCTGCGCGGGCTGGAGACGCGCGGGGTGATGGCCGGGGCGGACGTCGAGGCGCTGCGCGCGCGGCTGGCGGCGCTGCAGGAGCGCTATCGGCAGCAGGAGGCGCGGCTGGCGGCGCTGCGCGCACGGCAAACCGCGACGATGCTCGTCGTGGCCGACGGCGGCAAGGAAAAGACGCTGCCGCTCGCGCAGGTGATCGACGTCACCTTTCCGAATACGATGGGACTCGGCGCCAAGGCCGTTCACTATGTGGCCGACGTCTGGCACTTCATCGCCGACGATCCGCGCGAGTCGAATACCGAAGGCGGCGTGTTCCCGGCCATCTTCGGGACCGTGATGATGGTCATGATCATGTCGATCATCGTCACGCCGCTCGGCGTGCTGGCCGCCTTCTATCTGCGCGAGTATGCGCGGCAGGGCACGTTCGTGAGCGTGGTGCGCATCGCGGTGAACAACCTTGCCGGGGTGCCGTCGATCGTCTTCGGAGTCTTCGGCGTCGGCTTCTTCATCTACACCGTGGGCGGCACCATCGACCGGCTGTTCTACGCCGAGGCGCTGCCGACGCCGACCTTCGGCACCGGCGGGATCCTGTGGGCGTCGCTGACCCTGGCGCTGCTGACCATCCCCGTGGTGATCGTCGCCACCGAGGAGGGATTGGCCGCGATTCCCCGTGGCATGCGGGAGGCCTCGCTGGCGCTCGGCGCCACCAAGCTCGAGACCACGCTGCGCGTCGTCCTGCCCGCCGTGATGCCGTCCATCCTCACCGGCCTCATCCTGGCGATGGCGCGCGCCGCCGGCGAGGTGGCGCCGCTCATGATCACGGGTGTCGTCAAGCTGGCGCCCGCGCTGCCTGTCGACGGCTTCTGGCCGTTCGTGCACCTGGACCGGAAATTCATGCACCTGGGCTTTCACATCTACGACGTTGGCTTTCAGTCGCCCAACGTGGACGCGGCGCGACCGATGGTCTTCGCGACGACGCTGCTGCTGCTGGCCATCGTCGTCCTGCTCAACGTGTTCGCCATCACCACGCGTAATCGACTCCGCCGCACGTACGCGACGTCGGCGGTGTAGGGGGAGCGCCATGAGCGTCACGCTCAATCCGCACGCGAGCGCCGCGTCGATCATGGAGACGCCCATGGTCGAGATCGATCGGCTGAACCTCTGGTACGGCGCCAAGCAGGCGCTGAAGGACGTCGGCATGTCGGTGCCCAAGCACCGCGTCACGGCGTACATCGGCCCCTCCGGCTGCGGCAAGAGCACGCTGCTGCGCTGCCTCAACCGCATGAACGACCTCGTGGATGGGGTGCGCATCGAGGGGGCGATCCGCATCGGCGGCACCGACATCTACGATCCCGCGCTCGACGTGACCGAGCTGCGCAAGCGCGTGGGCATGGTCTTCCAGAAGTCCAACCCGTTCCCGAAGTCGATCTTCGAGAACGTGGCGTACGGCCCGCGCATCCTGGGGGTCCAGAATCGCGGCGACCTGCAGGCCACCGTCGAGCGCAGCCTGCGCGCGGCCGCCCTGTGGGACGAGGTCAGCGACCGCCTGCACGAGAGCGCGCTGGGCCTCTCGGGCGGACAGCAGCAGCGGCTGTGTATCGCGCGCGCGATCGCGGTGGAGCCCGACGTGCTACTCATGGACGAGCCGTGCTCGGCCCTCGACCCCATCGCCACTGCGCGCATCGAGGAGCTGATGCTCGAGCTGAAGAACAGCTACACGATCGTCATCGTCACGCACAACATGCAGCAGGCGGCGCGGGTGTCCGACTACACCGGCTTCATGCTCCTCGGCGAGCTGGTGGAGTTCGGCGTGACGCGGCAGCTCTTCACGAACCCGCGCGACAAGCGGACCGAGGACTACATCACCGGCCGGTTCGGGTAGAGCGGGAGGAGGCCATGCAGCGGCACTTCCACGAGGAGCTCGACGCGCTCAAGCAGACCCTGCTCGCGATGGGCGGGCTCGTCGAGGACCAGATCCGGCGGGTGGGCACCGCCCTCATCGAGCGCGACGGCGAGCTCGCTCAGGAGGTCATCGACCGCGACGCGCAGGTCAACGCCTACGACGTCGAGGTGGACGAGAAGTGCGTCGAGCTGTTGGCCCTGCACCAGCCCGCCGCCGGCGACCTGCGCTTCATCACCACGGCCATGAAGATCGTCACCGATCTCGAGCGCATCGGCGATCAGGCCGTCAACATCGCCCAGCGCGCGCTCGAGCTGAACCGCGAGCCGCAGCTCAAGCCCTACATCGACCTGCCGCGCATGTCCGAGAAGGCCCAGCGCATGGTCAAGGAGTCGCTCGACGCCTTCGTGACGCGAGACACGGATCTCGCGCGACGCGTGTGCGCCGAAGACGCCGAGGTCGACGCCCTCAAGGAGCAGATCTTCCGCGAGCTGTTGACCTTCATGATGGAGGATGCGCGCACCATCCCGCGCGCCATCCGGCTCATCCTGATCTCACGCTTCCTCGAGCGGGTGGCCGACCACGCGACAAACATCGCCGAGATGGTCATCTACATGGTCGAGTCGAAGATGGTCCGGCACACCCTGGCCTGAGTCAGCGCGCGGCGGCGCGGCGCGGGCGCGCCGACGACCGCCTGTGGGTTCGCAGATGCACCGACCGTCCGCTCACCCGCGTGTCGCACTTCGGGCAGTAGTACTTCAGCTCGAGCGGCGCGTCGCAATCGTCGTGGACCAGCGTGGCGTCGCGGTGGACGTGGCGCGCGCCCCAGACGGCGAGGGCGCCGACGACCTTGCCGAGATCGCGGCCACGGGGCGTGAGCGTGTAGACGGCGCGCGGCGGGTGCTCGGAGTAGAACTCGCGCGCGACGATGCCGTGCGTCTCGAGCACCTTGAGCCGCTCCGACAGCACGTTCGGCGCGATGCCGTCGAGCGAGGCGGCGAGATCCTGAAAGCGCCGCGGACCGCCGAGCAGATCGCGGACGACGAGCAGGGTCCATCGCTCGCCGAGCAGCTCGAGCGACTTGGCCACCGGACACGGCTGGCCGTAGCGCTTGGGCATGCCGCCAGTATAGTCCTTGACAGAAAAGCTAGTCACTAGTATTTAACAAGTTATGGCCACCGTCGCGAGCGAGGCCCCGTTGGACGCCGTGGCCGCGGCCCCGCCCGCGGCGCCGGCCCCGGTTGCGCCGCGCACGCGCCTGCTGCTCGAGGCGCCCATCGCCAGCACGCTCCTGCGCCTGGCCGCGCCCAATGTCGTCGTCATCGCGGTTCAGGCCGCCCTCAACGTCCTCGAGGCCGTCTACATCGGCTGGCTCGGCCGCGATGCGCTCGCCGGCGTCGCCCTGGTCTTTCCGCTGATCATGTTGATGCAGACGATGTCGGCCGGCGGCATGGGCGGCGGCGTCGCGTCCGCCGTCGCGCGTGCCCTCGGCGGCGGCCGGCGCCGAGACGCCGATGCGCTCGTCCTGCACGCGGTGGTGATCGCGCTCGTGTTCGGCAGCGCCTTCAGCCTCGGCATGCTCGCCGGCGGGCCCCGGCTCTATCACGCGATGGGCGGCACCGACGAGGCGCTGGCCGCCGCGCTCACGTACTCGAACGTCGTCTTCGCCGGCGCGATCGCGTTCTGGCTCTTCAACACGCTCGGCGCGGTCCTTCGCGGCGCGGGGAACATGCTGCTGCCCGCCGTGGTCGTGGTGGGCGGCGGGCCGCTCGTCATCGTCCTCTCTCCGGCCTTGATCTGGGGCTGGGGCCCGTTCCCGCGGCTGGGGATCGCGGGCGCGGGCGTGGCGCTCCTCACGTACTACTCGCTCGGCAGCCTCGTGCTCGCCGTGGCGCTGCGCTCGCGACGGAACCTCGTGCGGTTGTCGGTGCTCGGCGTGAAGCTTCGCGTCCGGCTGTTCGGCGAGATCCTGCGTGTCGGGCTGCCCGGCGCGCTCAACACCGTGCAGACGAACCTCACGGTCGTCGTTCTTACGGGCCTCGTCGGGGGCTTCGGGACCGTGGCGCTGGCGGGATACGGGATCGGTGCGCGACTGGAATACCTGCAGATCCCTCTCGTCTTCGGCCTGGGCTCGGCGCTCGTGACCATGGTCGGCACCAACATCGGCGCCGGTCAGCGCGCGCGCGCGCTGCGCGTCGCGCTCGTCGGCGGCGCCATGGCGTTCGTCCTGACCGAGACGATCGGGCTGGCCGCGGCGCTCGCGCCGAGCCTGTGGATGGGCCTCTTCACACGCGAGCCGGACATCCTCGCTGCAGGCAGCGCATACCTGCGCGTCGTCGGACCGAGCTACGGGTTCTTCGGCCTCGGTCTCGCGCTGTATTTCGCCTCACAGGGCGCCGGCCGTTTGCTCTGGCCGCTGCTCGCGGGCTTCGCGCGGCTGATGCTCGCCGCGGTCGGCGGTTGGGTGGTGGTCCACTGGCTCGGCGGCGGCCTCACCGCGCTCTCCGGGATCATCGCGCTGGCGTTCGTGCTGTTCGGCGTCACGCTCGTGACGGCCGTGCGAGGCGGCGCCTGGCGGCATTGATCTATCGCTCGAACAGCGAGCCCGTAAATACCCAGAATGCTGGATCGGATGAAGCAGGTCATCCGGGGTGAAGCGCCCCGCGGGGACGCCGCCGCCGGCCGCTGACCGTATGCTGCGAGGATGGGCGTCGCCGCCATCCTGCTGCTCGTCTCCAACCTCGTCTACGCCACCTCACCCGTCGTCACGCGCGTCGTCCTCGACGACGTGCCGCCGATCACCCTGGCGCTGCTTCGCCTCGTAATCGGCGGTGCCGTGCTGATTCCGCTCGGACGGCGCGTTGCGGCGCTTGGCCCGAGCCGAGCCGTGCCCGGGCAGCGGGGCCGCGTTTTCTGGATGGGCGCGCTCGGCTTTGCCGCGGCGTTCGCGCTCTCGCATTGGGGCATTGCGCGCTCCTCGGCGACGAACGCCGCGCTGCTGATCGTGGTCGAGCCGCTGACGCTTGTGGCGCTCGGCCCGCCGCTGCTCGGCGAGCGCCTCACCGCGCGGGAAGTCGCGGGCGCGGCGGTCGCCGTCTTCGGCGCGGTGCTCGTCGTGCTCAATGGCGTCCCGGGCGTCACGCTGGAGCTCTTGCCCCACTGGCGCGGCGACGCGCTGCTCGTCCTCTCCGGCGTGGCCTATGCCGCCTACTCGCTGCTCGGCCGCACCGTGCTGACGGACACGAATGCCGCCGCGATCACCGCGCGCTCGATCATCTGGGGCGCGGTGGTCATCGCACCGCTCGCGGGGCTGGAGTGGGCGACCGGTGGCCGTCCGACGCCGACGCCCGCGGCGATCGCGGGAACGCTCTATCTCGCGCTCGTGATCACCGCCGGCGCCTATCTCGTCTGGAACTGGGCCCTGGCGCGGGTCGAGGCGGCGCGCGCGGCGCCGTTCCTGACCGTGCAGCCCGTGGTCGGCGCGCTGCTCGGGGCGCTCATTCTGGGCGAGCCCGTCACGCGCTTCACGGTGCTCGGGGGCGCCTTCGTGGTCGTGGGCCTCTGGATGACGGTGACGGGCCGGCGCTAAAGCGTATACTCGAATCGTGCCCGATCGTCGATACGCGTTACAGCACGAAGAAGCCAATCGGCTGATCGTCGACCTGCTCGATGTCCTGGCGGTGCCCTCGGATCGCCGCGGCTACTTCCAACACATGCTCACGACGGTGCTGAAGCTCTACGAAGACGGCGCGCCGACCGGGGACCTCAAGGTCACCAACACGGCGCTCAAGGAATTGCGGTACGCGTACAAGGTGTTCGCGCCGTATCGCGACGTCCGCAAGGTGACCGTCTTCGGCTCGGCGCGCACGGCGCCCACGCAGTCGGCGGCCATGGCCGCCCTCATGTTTGGCCGTCGCATGGTGGAGCAGGGCTGGATGGTGGTGACCGGCGCCGGAGCCGGCATCATGGGCGCTGCGCAGGAGGGCGCCGGTGGCGAGCGCTCGTTTGGCCTCAACATCCGGCTGCCGTTCGAGCAGGAGGCGAACCCGTGGATCGCCTCCGACCCAAAGCTCATCACGTTCAAGTACTTCTTCACGCGCAAGCTGTTCCTCGTCAAGGAGGCGAACGGCATCGCGCTCTTCCCCGGTGGCTTCGGCACGATGGACGAGGCATTCGAAGTCCTGACGCTCATGCAGACCGGCAAGGCTACGATCGTCCCGATGGTGCTGGTAGAGACCGATCAGACGCCGTACTGGCGGAAGTGGGACACCTTCGTGCGCGAGACCCTGGCCGCGCAGAACCTCATCGACCCGATCGACACGTCCTTCTATCGCATCGTCGATACCGTCGATCAGGCGGTGGAGCAGCTGACCACCTTCTACCGCGTCTATCACTCGTCGCGGATCGTCGGCGACAACCTCGTCTTCCGGCTCAATCACGCGCTTCGCGACGCCGATCTGGCGCTGATCCAGCAGCGCTTCGAGGATGTGCTCAAGGGGCGCGTGGATCAGGCGCCGGGACCGTACCCTCAGGAGTACAACGAGTATCCGCAGCTGCCGCGGCTGCTCGTGCCGTTCAACCGCACGTCGTACGCGCGGCTGCGTCAGCTGATCGACTTCGTGAATACTCTCTAACTACTCGGGCTCCGCGCGCTCCTCGAGCTGCTGGCACTCGGTACACACCCACGTGCGCAGCAGCGCCTTCGTGTGGTTGTCGCGGCGGAGCGTCCACGGGATCAGCGCCATGCGGCCGCACTTGGGACAGCGCTCGGGACGGGCGCCCGGCGGGACGACGGACGGAAGCCACGGGACCTTGGCGTGCATGCGGCGATGATAGCATCGCGCTCAGCCCTGGCCGCTCTCGAGGCGCCATCGATCGTCTCGAGCCTTGTGGGCGCGCTCCAGGAGGTCACGGCTGTCGATTCGTGTCACTTCGGCGTCGTCTCGTAGCCGCCGGCTCTTTGCCCTCAGCCGCAGCGCTTCATCGATGAGCGCCGCTGACGTGTCGGCGCGGAGCGGCTGGCCATCCGGCTGCGGATGCAGCGAGCCGGTACCCCGCGCGCGGCTTCTTCGAACGTAGCGCTCGACGGGCTCGAGCGTCTGCTCCGCCGCGAAGAAGGCGGCCTGATTGCGCAGATCGGTGTCCTCGCGGGCCACGACTCGGGCGAGATCGAACTCATCCGGATAGAGCGGCCGCGGCAGCTCATCCCATTCGAGCAGCGCGGACACGAGGCCGGAGGTCGCGATCGCGTACGGAGCGATGAGCGTCGCGCCAGCGGCGTTGCGGGAGGTATCGATCAGAATGCGCCCGCGTCGCTTCCCTCGACGTGGATCGCGGCTGAACAGCCCGGGTTCGCGCCGGATGGCGCGCGTCGCGATGGTATCGGCGACGAGCCGCGTGTCGCCGAACGATACCGGACCTGTGAGCGGAACGAGCACGTGCAAGCCTTGTCGGCCCGACGTCTTCACCCACGCCGTGAGACCGCAGATGCCGAGCAGCTCGCGTAAGAGCAGCGCGGCGTTCCGGACCTCCCTGAACGCGAGCGCCTCGGGATCGAGGTTGAAGACCATCTGAGTCGGCTGGAGCGCGGCCAGGGCGGGGCTGCTCCACGGATGAAACCCCACGCAGCCGTAATCCACGAGCGCCTCGAGCGCGCCGCCGTCGGGGACGGTGAAGTACCGCTCGAGCTCGGGTCGGCCGAAAGACGGCAGACGATACGTCGGGAATCGGCCGGGACATCCCGGCGGCGCCGTCCGCGCGAATCGCAAGTCCTGCGTCGACGCATTGGGGCCGAACACAGTGCTCACGGCCCGCCCACGGAGGAATGGCACCAGCCGCGGCGCAACTCTTGCGTAGTACGCCATGAGCTCGGTCTTCGTCGGACCCGCATCGCCGTACAGTCGACGATCGGGATCCGTCACCGTCACCGTGTGCCCCTCGAGCTCGACGAGCCGGTGGATCACGACGCTCCGTCCTCCTTGCAGGCTTCCGCCTGGGGCTCCGAGCAGGCAAACACCTGGCCACGCCGCGGTCGGACCTGTCGGGCGATTTAACAGGCCGATGATGTTGGTCATGTCCCGGCGTCACCCTCGATTCGGCCTGGCGACCAAGGAAATGGACTACTGATTTGGGGCAGGCGGCTACCGTGCCTGGCGTCGCGCTCGAGGATCGTCGCGCGGTTACAATACGGGCATGCGGCGCTTCCGCGTGAGCCTCGCCCAGATCAATCCGACCGTCGGCGACATCGAGGACAACACGCGCCGCATCGTCGACGGCATCGGCCAGGCGCGCGCGCTCGGCGCGGATCTCGTCGCGTTTCCCGAGCTCGCCGTGACCGGCTATCCGCCCGAAGATCTGCTGTTCAAGTCGGCGTTCATCGAGGCGAACCTGGCCGCGCTGGCCGAAATCACGAAGGCGGCCCGCGGGCTGACGGCCATCGTCGGGTTCGTGGACCGGCGCCAGGATCTCTTCAACGCCGCGGCGGTCATTCACGACGGGAGCCTCGCGGGCGTCTACCACAAGCAGTTCCTGCCGAACTACGGCGTGTTCGACGAGAACCGCTACTTTCAGGCCGGGCGCGAGGCGTCGGTGTTCTCGATCGGGACGACCGGCGTGGCCGTGAACGTTTGCGAGGACCTCTGGTATCCCACCGGCCCGACGACGCCGCAGGCGCTGGCCGGCGCCGAGCTGATCGTGACGATCAACGGCTCGCCCTACCACGCCGGCAAGGCGCATTTCCGCGAGCGGATGATCGCCACCCGCGCCGCCGACGACGTCGTGTGGCTCGCGTTCGTCAACATGGTCGGCGGGCAGGACGAGCTGGTGTTCGACGGCGGCAGCATGATCGTCGATCCGCATGGCGAGACGGTGGCGCGCGGTCGGCAGTTCGTCGAAGAGCTGGTGAGCGCGGACATCGACCTCGACGCGGTGTTCCGCGCGCGCATGCAGGACTCGCGGCGCCGCAAGGAGACGCTCGACGCCGCGCGCGCGCCGGTGATCAGCGTCCCGCCGCTCCCCGCGCGGACGCAGGCGCCCGCCACACCGCGGCAGCTCGCCGAGGCGCCGCCGCGCGTCGACGAGGTGTTCCAGGCCCTCGTGCTCGGCACCCGAGACTACGTGCGCAAGAACGGGTTCAAGCGCGTGGTCATCGGCCTCTCCGGCGGCATCGACAGCTCGCTGGTGGCGGCGGTCGCGGTGGAGGCACTCGGACGTGAGAACGTCACCGGCGTCACCATGCCGTCGCCGTTCTCGTCGCGCGGCACGCGCGACGACGCGCGCCGCCTGGCGAAGCACCTCGGCATCGAGTTCATGCGCATGCCGATCACGCCGGTCTTCAAGGGCTTTCTCAAGTCTCTGGCCGAATCGTTCAAGGGGCTCAAGGAAGACGTCACCGAAGAGAACATCCAGGCGCGCATCCGCGGCACGCTGCTCATGGCGCTGTCGAACAAGTTCGGCTGGCTCGTGCTGACCACCGGCAACAAGAGCGAGATCGCCGTGGGGTACTCCACGCTCTACGGCGACATGGCCGGCGGCTTCGCGGTCATCAAGGACGTCCCGAAGACGCTGGTCTACGAGCTGTCGCGCCACGTCAACGCCCGGGCGGGCAAGCCGATCATTCCCGAGTCCGTCATCGAGCGCGCGCCGTCGGCCGAGTTGCGTCCCGACCAGAAGGACCAGGACTCGCTGCCGCCCTACGATGTGCTCGACGCGATCCTCGAGGCCTACGTCGAGGAGAGCTGCGGCGTGGCGGATCTGATCGCGCGCGGATTTCCGCCCGACACGGTTCGGAAAGTCATCCGAATGATCGACACCGCCGAGTACAAGCGGCGGCAGGGCCCGATCGGCGTCAAGATCACGCCACGCGCGTTCGGCCGGGACTGGCGGTTGCCGATCGTCAACCGCTTCCGCGAAAAGTAACGCCGATGGATGTCGCGCTTCCCGACGCATCGCGCCTCGGCCTGTTCGTCGTCGCCGCGCTCGTGCTGCTGCTGACGCCCGGGCCGGCCGTCCTTTATATCGTCACCCGCTCGGTGGACCAGGGCCGGCGGGCCGGGCTGGTCTCGGTGCTGGGGGTGCACGCCGGCACGCTCGTGCACGTGGCGGCGGCAGCCGCCGGGCTCTCGGCCGTCCTCGCCGCCTCCGCGACGGCGTTCAGCGCGGTCAAGTATCTCGGCGCCGCCTATCTCGTCTATCTCGGGATTCGGCAGCTTCTTGCACGTCTCCCCGAGCCGATCGACGGCGAACGGCCGGCGGCGCCGCCGCTGCGACGCGCGTTCGTGGACGGCTTCGTCGTCAACGTGCTCAATCCGAAGACGGCGCTGTTCTTCCTGGCGTTCCTGCCGCAGTTCGTGACGATCTCGCGCGGCGCCGTGCCCGCGCAGATTCTCGGGCTTGGCCTCGTGTTCTGCCTGCTCGGACTCGTGACCGACGGCCTCTATGCGCTGACGGCTGGCAGCGCCGCACAGTGGCTGCGCGCGCGCCGCGGCGTGTCCCTGACCCGCCGGTGGATTCCCGGCACGATGTACATCGGCCTCGGTCTCGTCACGGCGTTTTCGGGGAACAACCGGGCCAAGTAACCCGTCACACGCGCGCACGTCGTCGCGGTTTGCGCGGCCGCTGACGGCTCACAGCGCGTTGACGGGCTGTCGCAGCCGCTCCCACAGCCGCCGCAGCGGCCGCGGCGCCCACCAGTTCCAATCGCCCAGCAGGCGCATCGTGGCCGGCACGAGCAGCGCGCGGATCACCGTCGCGTCCATCACGATCGCGATGCCCATGCCGATGCCCATCTCCTTGATCATGACCGCGTGCGCGGCGCCGAAGCCGAAGAAGACGGTGGCCATGATCAGCGCGGCGCCCGTGATGAGCCGTCCCGTCGCGGCCAGCGAGGCGATGACGGCGCGATCGTTGTCGTGCGTGCGCTCGAACTCCTCGTGCGTGCGGCTCAGCAGCAGCACCTCGTAGTCCATCGACAGGCCAAACAGAACGCAGAACATGATCAGGGGGATGACGGGCTCGATGGGCCCGGGCGTGAAGCCCAGCCACTCCTTGAAGTGGCCATCCTGAAAGATCCACACCAGCGCGCCGTAGGAGGCCGTCACGGACAGGCAGTTCATAATGACGGCCTTGAGGGGGAGCAGCACCGAGCCCAGCAGCAGGAACAGGGCGACGAACGTCGCCGCGAGCACGAACGCGACGGCGCCCGGCGCGACACGGGAGACCAGCGCGACAAAGTCCACGTCATAGGCAGTGCGCCCGGTGACGAGCACCTCGGCGGCGACTGGCGGATGATCGCGCCGAATCATCTTCACGAGCGCCCGCGCCTCGGCGCTGCCGGCCGGGAGGGGCGTCTGGGCGAGGAGGACGGTTGCCCGCGGCCCGAGCATGCGCTCGAGCGCCTCGCGCAACGCCGGCGGTAACAGCTCGCGCGGCGCCGCCGCGATCTGCTGGTACTGCTCGCGCGTGATCCGCGAGTCGAGATCGACGACGCTGTCGACCCGGGTCACGCCAGGCAGACGCGCCAGCCAGCGGCTCAGCGCGTAGAGCTCGTCCACGCGCGGCGGCGTGAGGCCGGCGGCGTCGGAATAGTGCAGCACCACCACGATGCTGTTGGGCTCGAGCTGCGGGAATTCCCGCATGAGCAGCTCCTGGCCTCGCCGCGCCGGGGATCCTTCGGCCAGGGTGGAGATGTCCGGGGTGCCGAGGTGAATGTGGCGGAAGGGCAGACCGAGGACGATGAGCCCCAGCGCCACCGGCACCAGCACGTGCCACGGCCGCGCCATCGCCGCCGCCGCGACGCGGTGCCACATCGATCGCGATCCGATCCCCGCCTGCCCGCGCCACAGCGACAGCGCGTTCACCCGTGTGCCCAGGATCGCGAGCAGCGCGGGCAGCAGCGTCAGACTGTAGAGCACCGCGAACCCGACGACGACGGTGCTCGCGATGCCGATCGTGCTGACGCTGCCCATGCGCAGCAGAATCATGCCGAGCAAACCGATGCCGACCGCCATGCCCGAAAAGATCACCGTCCGCCCGGCAGTGGCGAGGGTGCGCGCGAGCGCCTGCGCCGGTTCGTGCGCGAGCAATTCCTCGCGATAGCGGCTCACCACGAACAGCGAGTAGTCGATCGCGACGCCGAGCCCGATCATCGACACGACGTTGGCCGCGTACGCCGACACGGGCATGACCCGCGACAGGAGTCCGGTGACGGCCATGCCGGCGGCGACGCCCAGAAGTCCCACGGCCAGCGGCAGCATGGCGGCCACGACCGAGCCGAAGACGATCACGAGGAACACGAGCACGAGCGGCAGCACGACCAGCTCGGCGCGCCGCAGGTCGTCCTTCACCATCTCGGTGAAGTCGTGGTTCAGCGCCATCGGGCCGAACGGCAGGACCTCGAGCGTGTCGGAGCGCACCTTGCCGCGTAGCTCCGGATACAGCTCGGGCGGCGCGGATGGCACGACCATCGAGGCGAATGCGGGAGCCCGACCCTGCACCTCCACGATCACCGCCAGGCGCCGACCGTCGGCAGAGACGGCGCGCGTGTCGGCGGGGCTGTCCCACGGTGCGCGGATCCGTGCGACGCGGCGGTCCTGGCGCAGCGGGGCCAGCGCGCGCTGCACGGCGTCCACGAAGCGCGGATCGCTCGCGCGCAGCGTGGCGCTGCTGAAGATCAGTCCGAACGACGGCGGCCGCGGCGCGAGCTCGGCATCGAGCAGTCGCACCGCGCGCACGGCATCCATATCGGGCGGCACGACGGACTCATCGAGACGCTCGTCCGACGGCACGCCGAGCCAGAGAGCCAACGGCAAGAGCGAGAAGGCCACGAGCCACCAGCGCAACCGGTGGACCGCGCGGCCCCAGGCGGCGAGCATGCGGACAGATTACCAGCGGATGGTCTGTCCGGGACTCAACTGCGCGACGTGCTCCTCGAGCCCGTGGCGGAGCGCCTCGGCCATCAGCCGGTCGGGCGGCTCGCGGAACGGCTCGCGGTTCAGCTCGAAGGTGCCCCAATGCATCGGGACGAGCAGGCGAGCCCTCAGATCCTCGAACGCCTGCACCGTCTCCTCGGGGCTCAGGTGGTTGGGATGGTGGTAGCGAAAGTCGCTGTAGCCGCCGATCGGCAGCGTGGCGACGTCGAACGGCCCCAGGCGGCGCCCGATCTCCACAAGGCCCGCGTGATAGCCGGTGTCGCCGGCAAAGAACAGGCGGCGATGCGGACCGGCCACGGCCCACGAAGCCCACAGTCGCGTGTTCTGGTCGTCGAGCAGCAGTGAGCGGCCGGAAGAGTGCTGGGCGGGGACGGCGGTGACAGTCAGCGGGCCCAGGCGCGCGGACTGCCACCAGTCGAGCTCGACGACGCGACGGATTCCGACCGACTCGAACCACGGGCGCAGGCCGAGGGGTACGAAGAACCTCGGGCGATGGGCGCGCGCCAACCGGGTGACCGTGGCCAGATCGAGATGGTCGTAGTGATCGTGCGAGATGAGCACCGCGTGGATCGGCGGCAGGTCCTCGAAGCGCACCCCGGGTGGGAGCAGACGACGCGGACCCACGAAGGCAAGGGGGCTTGTGCGATTGGACCAGATGGGATCGGTCAGGACATTCATGCCGTCGATCTGGACGAGTAACGTCGCGTGCCCGATCCACGTGATCGTCGGCGCCGTCGCGTTGGCGCGGAGCGCGGAGCCGTCGTTCTCCACGAGCTCCAGCGGACGGCCCCGCGGAGGCACCCGCACGGGCGCGGCCACGTGGACGATCCGGCTCACCAGGGAGTAGGCGTAGTCGGGATCGACATTGCGGAAGCCGCGCCGGCCATGATGCACGGGGCGGTCGCTGGCCGGCGCCGGCACGGTGACGGACACGAGGTCGGAGAGCACGAGCGCGCCGAGCGTGACCAGCACGGCGGCGATCGCGTGAACGGTCCGGCGACGTAGCAGGCGGCGCGCGCGCATCAGGCTTGGCGGGGAGGAAGCAACCGCGCGGCCAGCCCCGCGGGAGACGCAACTCGGCGCCGTCCCAGCCGCGGACATCCCGAGCGCGCGGCGAGCGCGGAGAACCTCCGCGGAGAGGCTGACGTCATGTCAGGCATAGCGCGGCGCTAGGCGCGCGTGGGCTCGGTCTGCAGCGCGTAGAGGCGGCGGTAGACCCCGTCGCTGGCGAGCAGCTCATCGTGGCGGCCGACCTCTACGATGCGGCCTTCGTGCACGACGACGATCCGGTCGGCATTGCGAACGGTCGCCAGGCGGTGCGCGATGACGAGGACCGTGCGGCCGCGCATCAGGTCGGCCAGCGCCTGCTGCACCATGAACTCGCTCTCGGCGTCCAGATCGGAGGTGGCCTCGTCGAGGATGAGGATCGGCGGGTCCTTGAGGAACGCGCGCGCGATGGCCAGGCGCTGGCGCTGCCCGCCCGATAGCCGCATGCCACGCTCCCCGACCAGCGTGTCGTAGCCCTGCGCGCACGCGAGGATGAAATCCTCCGCGTGGGCCTGGCGTGCGGCACGGGCGACGTCCGCGAACGGCGCGTCGGGACGCCCGTAGGCGATGTTGTAGTAGACCGTGTCGCTGAACAGAAACGTGTCCTGCGTCACCAGCCCGATCTGCGCGCGCAGCGAGGCCTGTGTGAGATCGCGCACGTCGTGGCCGTCGAGGGTGATGCGTCCTGCCGTCACGTCGTGGAAGCGCGGCAGCAAATCCATCAGCGTCGACTTTCCCGCGCCGCTCATGCCGACGAAGGCCACCACCTCGCCGCGGCGGACCTCGAGGTCGATGTCGCGCAGCGTCGGCTCGGGGGCGCCGGGGTACCGGAACGAGACGCCCTCCAGCGCGAGGCTCCGTGTGAATCCGCTGAGCGCGCGCGCGCCCGGACGGTCGGCGATCGCTGGCGGCGTGTCGAGCACCTCGAACACGCGCTCGACGGCGCCCGTCGACTGCTGCACGGTGTTGACGATGCGCGAGAGCTGCCGGACCGGCCCGTAGAGCAGCGCCACGGCGGCCGTGAACGAGAAGAAGTCGCCGGGCGTCATGGCGCCGGCGATGACCTGATGGCCGCCGTACCAGAGCGCGCCCATGATGCCGAGCGCGGCCAGCACCTCCATGAGCGGGTCGGTGATCTCGTCCGTGCGGTGATCCTTGAGGGCGAGCGCGAGCAGCCGCTGGTTCACGCGATCGAAGCGCTCCGCCTCGTGGGCCTCGCGGCCGAACGCCTTGACGATCTTCGTGCCGGCGAGCGCCTCGTGCAGCAGCACGTTGAGCTCGGCGATCTTCTCCTGTGACCGTTTGTTGATGCGATACAGCCGCCGCCCGATCGAGCGTACGGCCACGCCGACGAACGGGAACACGACGAGCGCGATGAGGGCCAGGCGCCACTCGCGCACGAACATGACGCCGATGAGCACCACCACCATGGCCACCTGGCGCACGACCATCACGAGCACGGTGGACGACACGCGCGCGAGCCGGTTGACGTCGGTGATCACGCGCGACATCAAGTCGGCGGAGTGGCGATCCGAGAAGAACGACAGCGGCATCGCCTGCAGGTGCACGTAGAGCGCGCGGCGCAGCGTGGCGATGACACGCTCGCCCACGGCCGCCATGAGATAGGACTGGCCGTAGCGCGCCGCGCCCTTGACCAGATACGCGCCGAACAGCAGCAGCGGGATCACCCGCAGCATGGCGAGATCGCGCTTGATGAAGATGTCGTCCATCGCCGGCTTGACGAGCCACGCGATGGCGCCCTCCATCGCCGCGACCACGAGCGCCAGCGTGCCGCCCAGGATCAACACCGGCACGTACGGCTTCAGGTAGACGAACAGGCGGCGATAGATGGCGGCCGTGGCGCGGATCATGCCGCGCGGGCGCCGTCGGCGAGACGGCGGTAGAGCGCCTCGACGGCGTCGAGCTTGGCGCGCAGCGAGAAGTGCGCCTCCACCCGCTTGCGTCCGGCGCGCGCCATCGTCAGCGCCGCCGTGGGATCGTCGAGCACGGCGAGAATTGCGGAGGCCAGCGCCGCCGGATCGCGCGGCGCGACGAGCCGGCCGGTCTCACCGTCGCGCACGAGCTCTGGCATGCCCTCGACGGCGGTGGCCACGACCGGACGCTCGCAGGCGAGCGCCTCGCGGATGCTCCCGGTGATCCCGAGCCCGGCCCACGACGCGTCCACGACGAGATCCGAGGCGCACAGGATGGCCGGCACGTCGTCACGATGGCCGAGCGCGATGACGCGGTCACCGAGCCCCGCGGCGCGTGCGCGCTCGGCGATCTCGGCGATGCGCGGCGGCGGCGCCCCCACGAACAAGAGCCGCGTCTGCGGCTGCCGCCCGGTGACCGTCCGCATGGCCTCGAGCAGCTCCTTCCAGCCGCGCCAAGAGCGCACGCCGATCTGCGTCACCAGCACGTCGCCGCGCTGCAGGCCGAGCTCGCGACGAATCGGCGCGCCGTCCACGCCGGGGTGGAAGCGCTCGAGATCGGTTCCTGAATAGATGACCTCGATCTTGCCGGGCGCCACGCCCGCGGCGACGAGCCCGCGCTTGATCGATTCGCACACGGCCACGATCGCGTGCACGCGCGCGGTCGTATAGCCGAGGCGCCGCAGACCGGTCACGGGAAAGCTCACCCCGCGATTGAGCACGAGCATGGTGCCGCCGCCCATGAGCCCGGCGAGCACCGCGAGCGTTCGCGCGCGGCCCTTGTGGGCGTGCGCCACCTGGATCCGCCGGCTGCGGATCACACGCGCGAGCCGCCAGGCCGCGCGCGGATCCCACGCGCGCGCCATCGGCACCACGACGTGCTCGACGCCGACCGCGCGGCAGCGTTCCGGCCAGACGTCGCTGGGCGGTGTCGCCACCGTGACGTGATGGCCACGCGCGGCCAGCCCGCCCGCGAGATCGCGCAGCTGGATGGCGGCGCCGGTGAAGAAGTCCCCCTTCGGGTACAGCTGAAGGATCCGCAGGGGGCTCTCGGGCATCAGGCTCCGAAGAACGCCCGGACCGACGTCACCACGGCGTCGATCTCGGCGTCGGTGTGTCCGGCGGAGATCGGCAGCGTGAGGATCTCGTCGACGAGCCGCTCGGTCAGCGGCAGCGCGGCCGGCGCGAAGCGTTCCACGGCAGGCTGGCGGTGGGTGGCCACGGGATAGTGCACGCCGGTCTGGATGCCGCACTCCTTGAGGAACGCGGCCAGCTCCGCACGACGCGGAGTCCGCACGACGTAGAGGTGATAGACGTGCCGCGCACCGGGACGCTCGCGCGGCAGCTCCAGCGGCAGGCCGGCGAGCCCCGTGGCATAGCGGCCGGCGAGCTCGCGCCGCCGATCGTTCATCGCGTCCAGACGGCGCAGCAGCACGCGGCCGATCGAGGCCTGGATGTCGTTGAAACGCAGATTGAAACCGACCTCGGCGTGCAGGTCCTTGTTGAGCCGTCCATGGTCGCGCAGCCGACGGCAGCGCGCGGCGATCTCGTCGTCGTCCGTGACGATGGCGCCGCCATCGCCCATGACCGTGAGGTTCTTCGACGGGTAGAAGGAGAACACCGCCGCGCGGCCGAACGCGCCGACCTTGCGACCGTCCACGGCCGCGCCATGCGCTTGCGCACAGTCCTCGAGCATCCACAGGCCGAAGCGGTTGGCGAAATCGCGGACCGCCGGAACGTCGACGGGCTGGCCGTACAGGTGCACGGGGACGACGCCGACCGTGCGTGGCGTCACCTTGGCCGCGGCGTCGGCGGCATCCATCGTGTAAAAGGCGTCGACGTCGACGAACACCGGCGTAGCGTCCGCGAAGCAGATGGCTTCGATCGTCGGAAACGCCGTGTGTGAGGGCACGAGTACCTCGTCCCCCGCCTTCACCCCGAGCGCGCGCAGCGTGAGCCAGAGCCCGGCCGTCGCGGAGTTGGTGAGCACGCAGTGGCGCACGCCGACGTAGCGCGCGAGCTCGGCCTCGAACTGCTTGCACTGCGGCCCGAGAATCCACTGCCTCGAGTCCATGGCGGCCAGCACGGCCTGCTTGATCTCCTCGTCCACGGCGGGACGGGACAACGGAATCGGCGTCACGATGTCGCTCCTCAAGAAGGGATTTCGCCCAGGCGGCGGTACTTGCCGCGGAAATACAGCAGCGGTTCGCCCGCGCCATTGCGAGCCTCTTCGACGAGCCCGACGAGAATCGTGTGATCGCCCTCGGCGTGTCGCGACACCGTGCGGCACTCCAGTTGGCCCAGTGCGCCTTCGAGCAGCGGCACGCCGTGCTTGCTCACGCTGTGCGGGACGCCGTCGAATTTGTCCATCCGCGTGGTGGCGAAGCGCCGCGAGACGTGCTCGTGCCCATCACCCAGGAAGTTGACGGCGAAGTGCGCGCCGTCGCGGAGCGCCGGATAGCTCTGCGACTTGTGGTCGACGCAGACCAGGATCTGCGGAGGATCGAGCGAGACGGAGCAGAACGCGCTCACGGTGAGGCCGGTCGGGCGGCCGTCGGTGTCGCGCGCCGTCACGATGGTCACTCCGGTCGCGAAGTGACTGAGAACACGGCGAAAGTCGTCGGGCGCGATCACTCGATCTATGTATCAGGAAGGGCGGGCAAAAATCAAGCGAGGGCGGGCCCTGGCAGACCCGCCCTCGCCGGGGGGAGGGCATCGAACGTACTGCTTTGGCTCGACTCTCAACGAGACGGCCACTCGCTTCAAGAGCAAGCAGCGTTCCACGGCGAGCCGGGAGTATTTTCAACGGCTTGCATCGCCAACGCCGTGTCGCGCGCCATGAATCACGGCTTAGATTGGGAAAGCGTGTACCCATTCGCGCCGTCCGAACCCGTCGGGTATCATTCGTGCGTATGGCGAGCGAGCAGGACGTTCTCGACGCACTTCGCGGCATCAAGGACCCCGAAAGCCAGAAGGACATCGTCGCGCTCGGGCTCGTCCGCGATCTCGCCGTCGCGGGCGGCGAGGTGAGCTTCACGCTCGCGTTCGCCGCGCAGCCGCCGCAGACGAAGGTCATGATCCACAGCATGGCGAGCCGGCTCGTCGGCCGCCTGCCGGGCGTGTCGCGCGTCAGCGCAAAGATGGGAGGCGCGGCCGCTCCGGCGCACGAGCATCAGCACGCCGGGCATGGCCACGCGCATGGCGCGCCGCAAGCGGCGGCGCCGCCGCAGCGCCCGGCCGACCTCATTCCCGAGGTCAAGCACACGATCGCCGTGTCGTCGGGCAAGGGCGGCGTCGGCAAGTCCACGGTCGCCGTGAATCTTGCGCTCGCTCTGCACGGCACGGGGGCGAGCGTCGGCATCATCGACGCGGACGTCTATGGACCGGACCTGCCGCTCATGCTCGGCACCCGTGGCCGGCCCGGCATGTTCGACAACCGGATCCTTCCGGTCGAGGCGCACGGTCTCAAGGTGATGTCGATCGGACTGCTCGTCGGCGATCGCGAGGCGATCGTCTGGCGCGGGCCGATGATCCACTCGTTCATCCAGCAGATGCTCCGCGACGTGCTCTGGGGCCCGCTCGACTATCTCGTGTTCGACATGCCGCCGGGGACCGGCGACGCGCAGCTCTCGCTCTCGCAGGTCATCCCGCTCGCGGGTGTCGTGATGGTGACCACGCCGCAAGAAGTGGCGCTGCTCGACGTGCGCAAGGCCATCGCGATGTTCCAGCGTCTCAACGTGCCGATGCTCGGCGTCGTCGAGAACATGTCGTATTTCATCGCCCCCGACACCGGGACGCGCTACGCAATCTTTGGCGAAGGCGGCGGCAAGAAGGTCGCAGACGAGTACGGCATCCCGCTGCTCGGTCAGCTGCCTCTGGACCCCGACACCCGCAAGGGCGGCGACGAGGGCGCGCCGATCACCGTACGCCGTCCCGACTCGCCGCAGGCCGCCGCGTTCCGGGACATCGCCCGGCGGGTCATCGAGCGGCTCGGCGCGACCGCCTCGCTGCGACCGCTGCCCAGCATTTCCTGAGCCCGGACATGGCGTCGGCCGCGGGCTCTGCCATCGTGCCGATCTTCCCGCTGCCCGACGTCACGTTCTTCCCGCGCACGCTGCTGCCGCTGCACGTCTTCGAGGCGCGCTATCGCGCCATGGTCATGGACGCGCTCGCGCGTGACCGGCGCCTGTGCGTGGTGAAGCTCCGCCCCGGCTATGAAGCGACATACGCGGGCCGCCCGGCCGTGCATGCGGTGGGCGGGCTGGGCGAGATCGTGTCGTGGGAGCGCCTGGCCAACGGGCGCTACAACGTGCTCGTGCGCGGCGACGCGCGCGTGCGGATCGAGCACGAGCTGCCCACCGACACGCTCTACCGGCTCGTCGGTGTCAAGCGGCTCGAGGACGTCGGGCCCGTGGGCGACGTCATGCCCGCGCTCGCGCGCATCCGCGCCGCCGCGCGCGCTCTGCTCGACGCGCTCGGCCGGCCGGCCGACCTGCTCGACACCGCGCTGGCCGAGGGGCAACCGTCGGGCGCCGTGGCCGACCGGGTCGCGGCCGCGGTGCTTCCGGACGCGGCCTTGCGCCAGGCGCTGCTGGAGATGTTGGACGTCGACGCGCGCGTGGCGCACGTGGCCGACGCCATCGAGACGCTCGTCCGCGAGCTCAAGGGCGGACGCTCGTGAGGCGCGGGGCCGCCGTCCTGGTACTCGTGCTGCTGCTGGCCGGCGCGATTGCGGAGGCGCGTTCGTGGTCGTGGCTCGGCGTGCGGATCCGGGATCTGTCCGAGCAGGAGATGGATGAGCTCAGCACCAAGCACGGCATCCGCGAGGGCTTTGGGGTGGTCGTCGTCGACGTCATGGAGGGTACACCGGCGGCGCGTGCCGGGCTCAAGAGCGGCGACATCGTCGTGAGCTTCGACGACCGCCCGGTGACCGAGACGCGCGAGCTGCAGCGCATGATCGCGCGCGGCCCGGTGGAGCGCGACGCGCGCCTCACGGTGCTGCGGCCGGAGGGCCGGCGCGCGCTCAGCGTTCGGCTGGTTCAGATGCCGCGCGCCGTCGCAGGCGAGCGCGTCGCCGCCGAGTACGGGTTCATCCTGCGAGAGCCCGATGGCCCGCAACCCGAGCTGGGCGGCCGCCGTCCGGCCGGATCGGCCGCGCCCGTGGTGAGCCTGGTCGTGAAGGACAGCGCGGCCGCCCGCGCCGGCCTCGAGGTCGGCGACGTCATCCTGCAAGTCGAGGAGACGGCCGTGGTCACGCGAGACGCGGCCCGCGAGGCGCTGGCCGACCTCACGCCCGAAAAAGCGCTTCGCCTGACGGTTCGCCGCGACAATCGTCGCCTTCCGCTCGAGATCGCGCCCGGCTCCGCCCGCTGACCGCAAGATCGCATACCAAAGTCGGAACCTTGCGGCGCGGAGCTCGGTTACAATGGCCGCCGCTAAACATGGAAATTTTCGGTGCACTTCGAGCCAACGACGACGGAGGTGCTCCATGACAGACTCGCAGCCGACTCCCGAGGCATCCCGCCGCACGTTCCTCACCGGCGCCGCCGTGGCCGCGGCCGGCGCGGCCGCCCTCGGCTTCCCGGCCGTCGTGAAGGCGCAGGGCCCGATCAGCATGCGCTGGCAGTCGACATGGCCGCAGAAGGACATCTTCCACGAGTACGCGCTGGACTTCGCGAAGAAGGTGAACGATATGACCGGCGGCGATCTCAAGATCGACGTGCTGCCCGCCGGCGCCGTCGTGCCGGCATTCGGGCTGCTCGACGCCGTGTCCAAGGGCACCCTCGATGGCGGCCACGGCGTCCTCGTCTACCACTACGGTAAGCAGACGGCGCTCGCGCTGTGGGGCTCGGGACCCGCCTACGGGATGGACGCCAACATGCTGCTGTCCTGGCACAAGTACGGCGGCGGCAAGCAGCTGCTGCAGAAGCTGTACTCGTCGATCGGCGCCAACGTCGTGTCGTTCCCGTATGGCCCGATGTTCACGCAGCCCCTCGGCTGGTACAAAAAGCCGATCACGAAGCCCGACGACTTCAAGGGGCTGAAGTTCCGCACCGTCGGCATCTCCATCGATGTGTTCCAGGGCCTCGGCGCGGCCGTCAACGCGCTGCCCGGCGCCGAGATCGTGCCGGCGATGGACCGCGGGCTGCTGGACGCCGCGGAGTTCAACAACGCGACCTCGGACCGCATTCTCGGGTTCGCCGACGTCTCGAAGGTCTGCATGCTGCAGAGCTACCACCAGAACGCCGAGCAGCTCGAGATCACCTTCAACAAGACGAAGTTCGACGCGCTGCCCGACAAGATGAAGGCCATCATCGAAAACGGCGTGGAGGCCGCTTCGGCCGACATGGCGTGGAAGTCGATCGACCGCTACTCGAAGGACTACATCGAGCTGCAGACGAAGGACAAGGTGCGGTTCTACCGGACGCCCGAGTCGGTGCTGCAGAAGCAGCTCGAGATCTACGACCAGGTGGCCGACAAGAAGTCGTCGGACAACGCGCTCTTCAAGGAGATCGCCGAGTCGCAGAAGGTGTTCGCGCAACGCGCGGTGAAGTGGGATCTCGACACCAACGTCAGTCGCCGCATGGCCTTCAACCACTACTTCGGCTCGAAGCCGGCCGCTCCAAAGAAGAGCTGACGGTGGCGGTGACCGAGGAGCGCCCCGATTCATTCGGGGCGCGACGAGCGCTGGAGGGCGTGGGGGGCCGCGTGCGTCGAGGAGCGCCCCGGGTTTCCCGGGGCGCTGCCGAGTGTCGGGGGGGTCTGGGGGGCCGCGTGCGTCGAGGAGCGCCCCGGGTTCCCCGGGGCGCTGCCGAGTGTCGGGGGGGTGTGGGGGGCCATTTCGGGGCCCCCCACTCCGAATGACCGCTCAGCGCTTCATCCACGCGATCGACCAGATCAGCTACTGGTCGGGCAAGGCGGCCGCCTGGCTCATCGTCGCGCTCACCTTCGTCGTCTCCATCGAGGTCTTCAAACGCTACATTCTGAACGCGCCGACGGCGTGGATCTTCGACTTCAACAACATGCTGTACGGCACGCTGTTCATGATGTGCGGCGCCTACACGCTCGCCCTCGCCGGCCACGTGCGCGCCGACTTCGTCTACATCTATTTGAAGCCGCGCGGGCAGGCCTCGCTCGACCTCGTCCTCTATCTGCTGTTCTTCATCCCGTGCATGATCGGCCTCATCTACGCGGGCAGTGATTTCGCCGCCGACTCCTGGCGCATCGGGGAGCACTCGACGGTCACCGCCGAGGGTCCGCCCGTCTACCACTTCAAAACGGTCATCCCCGTCGCCGGCGTGCTCGTCATGCTGCAGGGGCTGTCCGAGATCGTCCGCTGTGTCATGACGATCCGCACGGGGCGGTGGCCGGCGCGCCTGGAGGACGTCGAGGAGATCGACGTCATCGAGACGCAGCTCGGACGTAGCGAGTACGTCGACGAGGAGTCGCGCCGCGCGGCGATGGAGGGCGCCCACGCCATCGACGAGGCCGCGCGCCACCGCAGTGTCATGGAAGAAGGCGTGATCCACGAGAAGGCCATTCGCGACGACGAACGCCGGCCGTGAGCGATCCCGCGCTCGGTCTCACCATGCTCGGGCTCATCGTGGTGGCGATCATGATGGGCTATCCGACGGCGTTCACGCTCATGGGGCTGGGCGCCATCTTCGGCTTCATCGCGTTCTGGGACCCCGCGCATCACTGGTGGCAGAACCGCGTCTTCGACCTGATCGCGCAGCGGACGTATGGCGTGATGACGAACGACACACTGCTGTCGGTGCCGCTGTTCGTCTTCATGGGCTACATCATGGAGCGCGCGGCGCTGGTCGATCGCATGTTCCACAGCGTCCAGCTCGCTTTCCGTCGTGTGCCGGCCTCGCTCGCGGTGACCACGCTGCTCGTGTGCGCGTTCTGGGGCATCGCCTCCGGCATCGTCGGGGCGGTGGTCGTGCTCATGGGCGTCATCGCGATGCGGCCGATGCTGAAGGCCGGCTACGACGTGAAGCTGGCCTCGGGCGCGATCACCGCCGGCGGCACGCTCGGCATCCTCATTCCGCCGTCGGTGATGCTGATCGTCTACGCCGCCGTCGCCGGCCAGTCGATCGTCAAGCTCTACGCGGCCGCGATGCTGCCGGGCTTCTTCCTCACGTTCCTGTATCTCGTCTACATCCTCGGCTGGGCCATCATCAACCCGAAGATCGCGCCCAAGCTGTCGCCCGACCAGTATCGCGTCGCGGTGCCCGAGTATCTGCGAGCACTCGAGCGCGGGCGCACGGGCACGGTCGTGCCCGGCCTGCTTGCTGCCGCGTTTCGCCCGGTCCTCGCACGCCGCGCCGGGTATCGCCTCATCGCCCGCGACCTCGCCGCGCTGTCGGTGCCGATCATGCTCACCGTCGGCACGTTCACTGCGACGTGGTGGTACGTCGTGATCTACAACGCTCCGGAGGCGGCTACGGCCGCGGTGTCGCCGGCGACGAAGGCCACCGCGGTCACCAGCGCACCCGTCCCGCCGACGCCCGCGCCGACCGCGTCGACGGCCGCGGCGACGGCGGAGGGAAAGCCTCAGGAGCTCGGCGCCGCGGCCGACGAGCAGCCGCAGGAGCTCGGCGTCGCGAGCGAGCCGGACAAGGTGGCGGCGCCGGCGCGTCCGGACGCCCCGCCGGAAGAGATGACGTCGCTACGCGACGCCAGCAAAGACACGGGCGCGGGCCAGATTCCCACGCACTTCTATCCGTGGTTCTGGGGCCTGGCCGGCGTGTCCGCGCTGCTGCTGCTCGTCTATTTCTGGCGGATGGACGCCGAGCAGCTCGAAATCTTAAAGGAGCTGATCGCGTCCGTGGTGCCGCTCGGCGTCCTCACGGTCATCGTTCTGGCGGTGATCCTGTTCGGGATTTGCACGGCGACGGAGTCGGCGGCCGTCGGCGCGCTCGGCGCCATGTACCTCGCGGTCATGTCGCGCTTTGCGAAGCCGGTGTGGTGGTGGAGTCTCATCGGCTTCGTCATCGGCGTCACGCTGGGCTGGTACGAGGGCGAAGACTGGGCCTCGCTGCTCGTGGCAGGCTCCATCGCCGGCACGCTGCTCGGCACGGTGGTGCCGGGGTTGTGGTACCTGCGGGTTTCGCCCGACCTGCGACGCAATCTGAAGGAGTCCACGTTCCTCACGGCCAAGACGACGGCGATGGTGTGCTGGCTCTTCGTCGGCTCGGCGCTTTTCTCCGCGGTGTTCGCGCTGCACGGCGGCCAGTCGGTGATCGAGCGCTGGGTGCTCTCGATGAACCTCTCGCCGCTCGGGTTTCAGATCCTGGCGCAGCTCATCATCTTCCTGCTGGGCTGGCCGCTCGAGTGGACCGAGATCATCGTGATCTTCTGCCCGATCTTCATTCCGCTGCTGAGCCACTTCAACATCGACCCGATCCTCTTCGGCACGATGGTCGCGGTGAATCTGCAGGCGGCGTTCCTCTCGCCGCCGGTCGCCATGTCGGCGTTCTATCTCAAGGGCGTGTCGCCCAAGCACGTCACGCTCAACCAGATCTTCGCCGGCATGATGCCGTACATGTTCATCGTCATCGTGTGCCTGGTGTTCATGTACGTCTGGCCCGGCATGACGCTCTGGCTGCCGGAATTCCTCTACGGCAAATGATTCTCGGAGGGGTTCCGAGGTGGGTCGAATGAGCGCGATCACGGTTCGGAGCAAGGCGCACGAGGAAGTCATCGATGTCGCCGATCACGTGCGCGCTCACGTGCTCAGCGCGCTGGTGGGGCCGTCGGTGTCGGTGCCCGTGCGCGACGGCGCGCTGCGGCTCGGGACGTTCCCGCGCATCGTGTTCGTCGAGTTCGAGGGGCCGCGCGAGCGCGCCATCGAGGTGTCGGGTCCGTGGAGCTGACTGGCCTGCACGCGCTGCCGGCCACCGACGCCGCGCGGCTGATCCGCGAGGGCATGATCTCGTCCGAGCAGTACGTCGCGGCGTGTCTGGCGCGCGTGCGCGAGACGGACGCGCGCATCGAGGCGTGGGCGTTTCTCGATCCGGACCACGCGCTCGCGCAGGCGCGCGCCGCCGACGAGCATCGGCGCTCCGGCCAGCTGATCGGACCGCTGCACGGCGTGCCGATCGGGGTGAAGGACATCATCGACACCGCCGACATGCCGACCGAGAACGGCTCGCCGCTCCACGCCGGCCGCACGCCGTCGCGCGACGCGGCGGTCGTGGCGCTGCTGCGCGCCGCCGGCGCGGTGATCATGGGCAAGACGGTCACGACCGAGTTCGCGTGCGGCGCGTCGGGCAAGACGCGCAATCCGCACGACCCCGCGTACTCGCCCGGCGGGTCGTCGAGCGGCTCCGCCGCCGCCGTTGCCGCCGGCATGGTACCGCTCGCGCTTGGCAGTCAGACGGGCGGATCGACGGTTCGCCCGGCGTCCTACTGCGGCGTCTACGGGCTCAAGCCGACGCGCGGTCTGATTCCGCGCCGTGGGATGTCGCGGGTCTCGCAGACCCTGGATACGATCGGCCTCTTCGCCCGCACGCTCGACGACGTCGCGTTGCTGCTCGAATCGTGCGTCGCGCACGACGAGGGTGAGTTCGAGTCGAGCCCGCGCGCCCGCGCGCCATATCGCGCCGTCGCCGCCGAGGCGCCGCCGATCCCGCCGATGCTCGGCTTCGTGCGAACGCCGCACTGGAATCGGCTCGACGCCGATGCGAAGGAGGCGTTCGCCGAGCTCGTCGAGCGGCTCGGCGATCGGGTGGAGGAAGTGGAGGTGACGGGCGCCATCGAGCGCGCCTGGGAGTGGCACAGCCTCATCATGGAAGCCGAGGTCGCTGTCAGCCTGGCGCGGGAGTGGGACAAGGGCCGCGCGCGCCTCTCCGAGCGGCTGCGCGGTCGGATCGAGCGAGGCCGCGGCCACTCCGCCGCCGCCTACCTCGAGGCGCTCGCGCAGATCCCGCGGCTGAACGACGGCTTCGGCGAGCTGTTCGAGCAGAAATACGACGCGCTGCTCACGCCCGCGGCCACCGGCATCGCGCCCGCCGGTCTGGCGTCCACCGGAGACCCCGTCTTCTGCTCGCTGTGGACGCTATGCGGGCTGCCGGCGCTCAGCGTGCCGCTCATGAGCGGCGCCAACGGCCTGCCGCTCGGAGCGCAGCTCGTCGGCGCACGCCACGGCGATGGCCGCCTTCTGCGCACGGCGCGGTGGCTGGTCGACACCCTCCGGCAGGCGTAGACTTTCCCTGTCTCGAACTCCTCAACCCCGTCCTGCCCTGAAGGAGGATGGCCGATGCCGACCTACGAATATTTCTGCGAGGGATGCAAAAAGGAAGTCGCGCGGACGATGTCGATCAGCGAGCACGACAAGGGCAGCGCCGTGTGCCCCGAGTGCGGGGGTCGCTCGCTGCGGCCGCTGGTGGGAACGATCTTCACCCAGACGTCACGCAAGTCCTGACATCACCGAGACGCCGAAGGAGGGCGCATGAAGCTGGAAGGCAAGCGGATCGCGATTCTCGCCGAGAACATGTATCAGGAGATGGAGCTGTGGGTGCCGTACTACCGCCTTCGTGAGGAAGGCGCCGACGTCAAGATCATCGGCGCCGCCAACGCGAAGTCCTACACGTCGAAGCACGGCTACCCGGTCAACGTCGACGCGCAGGCCGAGCAGGTGCGCGCCGTCGAGTTCGACGCCGTCGTCGTGCCAGGCGGCTACGCGCCGGACATGATGCGTCGCCACGACGCCATGGTGAATCTCGTCCGCGAGGCCACCGAGCAGGGGAAGGTCGTGGCCGCTATCTGCCACGCGGGGTGGATGCTCGTCTCCGCCGGCATCCTCAAGGGTCGCAAGGCGACGTCGTTCTTCTCGATCAAGGACGATCTCGTCGCGGCGGGCTGCGACTGGAAGGACGCCGAGGTCGTGGTGGACGGCAACCTGATCACGTCGCGCAATCCGAACGATCTGCCGGCGTTCTGCCGCGAGATCGTTCGCGCGCTGAGCAAGGGCTAGACGAAGCGCAAGGCCTCGGAGGATAGGATCTTCCGAGGCCTTCGTCATCGTCTCCTACTCGATGACCTGATCCGTCCGCAGCAGCAGCGACGGCGGGATCGTGAGGCCGAGCGCTTTGGCGGTTTTCAGGTTGATGACGAGCTCGAACTTGCTCGGCTGCTCGATCGGAAGGTCGGCGGGTTTGGCGCCTTTGAGGATCTTGTCTACATAGAGTGCTGACCGTCGGAACATATCGGACACGCTCGCTCCATACGACATGAGGCCGCCTGCGTCCACGTACTCCTTGGCCGCGTACATCGACGCCAACCGATTTGACTGCGCGAACTGGGCGATCGCCGCCCGCCTCGCGAACATGACGATGTTCGCCGCCGCCACGATGAACGCCTGCACACGCTCGCCCGTCAAGGTCGCGAAAGCCCGATCAAGATCCTCTGCGGTGGACACCTCCAGCGAGTGGAGCTCGAGACGCAACGAGCGGGCACGCGATTCCGTTTCCTTGTAATCGAGCACGGCACCCCGGACATCTGGATTCCAAATGAACGCAACGCGGAAGAGCTTTGGGACGAGTTCCCTTAGCAGTTCGAGACGCTTCCCACCGAGTTCCGTCGTGATATTGCTGAGCCCGGTGACGTTGCCGCCAGGGCGCCCGAGGCTCGTCACGAACCCGGTGCCGACTGGATCGGTACCGAATGCCATCACGATCGGCATCGTCCGAGTCTGTCTCCTAACGGCCGCCGTGGCTGCATCAGTAGACGTCACGATTACGTCCGCCTTCCAACGCACGAGCTCCCGGGCGAGTTCTACGAGGGGTTCCGACTTGCCCTCCCCGTAGCGGGCTTCGAGGACGAAGGTTTTGCCTTCGATGTAACCGAGCTCCCGAATACCCTGCCTGAACGCTTCGACGAGATGACCCGAGCCGGCCGGACTACTTGGAGTCAGCAAGCCGATCTTCGCGACCTTCCCGGCCGGCTGCGCCTCAGCGCCGAGCGACGCGGCGAGCACGGCTCCGAGGCCAGTGACGAATGCGCGCCGATTCATGGTGGCGCGATGCTAGCGCCCAGTGATCGGACCGGCAAGGGTCTGAGTCGTTGCACGATCGCGCGGGGCGAGAACATCAAGTACATCTCGAACCAGCTCCGCCATGCTTCGGTGCAGATCACCGTCGATCGCTACGGCCACGTGTTCCCCGCCGAGCGCGAACGACCGAAAACACCGTGTAAATCGCGGCGTCCGGCGTTCTGCCGCGACATCGTTCGCACGCTCAGCAAGAGTTAGGGCGCATGAGAGAGCGCCCCGCCTCGATCGGGGCGCTCTCGCGTCGTCTCGCCGGCCTGCCACCCAAGCCACGCGATCGCAAGCAGCAGCGCGACCACGACCGCCAACGCCGACACGCGCGAGACCTGCGACAGCACCGCGAGCGTCGTGCTCGACAGGCCCGCGAAGAGGAGTCCCACCACCGGCAGCACCGGCGCGCCGCACCCGACGACGCTGCACGGCCCCGTCGACAGACCGAGCACGCTGATGCCCGCGCCGATCGCGCCGGGCGCGCCGCCCGCAATGCCGGTGGCCGCGGCCGCGCGGCGCTCGAGCCAGAGCGCGACGTAGATGCCGATCAGGGCGCCGGTGAAGAGGAAGCGCGCGACGTCGAGCGTGTCGACGGCGAAGCCCCATTCCGGCGCGCCATAGGGGCCGTCGGCGGAAAACCAGAAGAGGGCGACGCGCGACAGGAAGTCGAGCTTCTCGTCCCACGGCTTCGACGACGCCAGATACGACGGCAGGCTCTTGAGCCACGGGTTGAATGTGAAGAACGTCCAGGGCGCGCGGAACACCGAGAGGACCAGCGGCGGGAGCAGTGCGTCGAGCGCGACCACGGCTGCGGCGACGAGGGCAACCGTGCCGGGGCGGGCGCGCATCGCGCGGCCGATGCCGCGCAGAGCCCTGAGGAGCATCACGGGAACCCTCCACCCACGCCCGACATTATAGGGGGCAACTTGACAGTGGTCAGACCAGCGTGTTACAGCGGGTGCACGTTGTCAGGGCTCGCCTCGAACGCACGAAGGCCTCTCACCAACGGAGGACACACATGGCGGAAGTGAACCGGCGCGACTTTCTGTCCGGCCTCGGCGTGACGGTCGGGACGGCGCTCACCGCGGTCCCTGGCGTGCTGCCATCCGTGGGCGTCGCCCACGCCCAGGACAAGCCGAAGGGCAACATCCCGGACACACCCTACAAGATCGGCCACATGACGTTCTTCACCGGCGCCGCCGCCGTCCTCGGCGAGCCGATGTACAAGGGCCAGCAGCTCGCCGCCGAAGAGATCAACGGGCAGGGCGGTCTCTTGGGGAAGCGGAAGATCGAGCTGCTGAAGGCCGATGAGAACGCCGGCACCGATGCCAACGTGAAGGAGCTGCGCCGGCTGAAGCTCTCGGAGAAGATCGACTTCTTCTGCGGGATCACGTCATCGGGCAACACGCCGGCGCTCGGACCGGTGGCCGAGGAGCTGAAGGTCCTGACGATCTTCGTCGACGGGTGCACCGACTTCCTGTTCGACAAGGCGGTACCGAACCCGCATTACATCTTCCGCATCACGAACATGCAGTCGGCCGACGGCGTGACCGGCGCGGTCGCGGCGGCGATGACGTGGCCGAAGACGAAGCGCATCGCCCACATCCATCCGGACTATTCATACGGGCGCAACGCGTTCGATCACTTCCGGATCGTGATGAAGAAGATGGTGCCCGGCGCGGAGACGGTCTCGGAGGCGTGGCCCAAGCTCGGCACCACCGACTTCTCCTCGCACATCACCAAGACGATCGCCGCCAAGCCCGACTTGCTCGCGATCTCGGTCTGGGGCGGTGACTACGTCGCGTTCTACAAGCAGGCGCTGCGCTACGGCATGTTCGACAAGATGCACGTGGCCAGCATGATCGCGTTCGGCGTGGCGCCGCACGCGATCGGCAAGGACCATCCCGAGGGCATCATCGCCGGCGTGCACAGCAACTACCACTTCACCTATCCCGGCGGGGACAAGTGGCCCTACAACAAGACGTTCGTCGAGAAGTATCACAAGCGCTTCAACGAGTATCCGAACTTCCAGGCCGAGGGCGGCTACACGGCGACGTACATGCTCAAGACGGCGATCGAGAAGGCCAACCATCTGGCCGGTGGCTGGCCCGACGATGACGCGATCATCTCGGTGCTCGAAGGACTGATGATGGCCTCGCCCGCGGGCTACGTGTACATCCGGCCCGACAACCACCAGGGATACAAGGACGCGATCACCGGCTTCAGCAAGAACGTCTCCGAGTATCAGTTCCCGATCCTCGATCCGGACCGGATCATCACGATTCCGATCCGCAACATCACCGCGCCGCCCGGCTGGCCGAAGGGCGAGCCGACGTCGACGTACACCTGGATCGACAAGACGTGGCCGACGCTGGCCATGGCCGGCGAGCCGGCGAAGACGCCCGCCGCCAAGCCTCCGGCCAAGAAGCAGTAGCGGCGTGACGAGGCGGGCGGCCCCGCGGCCGCCCGCCGAACTCGCTCGCTGACTCACTCGTGAAGCTCACGCGCGCGCCGCTCGCCGTCCTCGCCGCCGTCGTGCTGCTCGCCGCCGCGGTCGAGGCGGGCCACGAAATCACGTTCTATCCCTCGTACTACCCCCAAGAGATCACCGTCCGCTTCACCGAGCCGGCCACGGCCGCGTCGCTGCTGGGCCAGAACAAGATCCACGCCTATGCGGGCGGCGATCCGTTCGTACGCGGCGCGGCGCCGCCGCAACACGTGCGGTATATCGAGTCGCTCGGAGGGCTCGTCGTGCTCGCGTTCAAGCACACGAACGCGGGGTTTGCCGACGCCGAGGCGCGCTGCGGCGCCGCCGCGGCGCTGACCCGAACGCTCGCGCGTGCGTCGCCGTTCGTCATTCATCCGTACCCGGTGACGCCGTATCACGAGGACTACGTGATGCATGACGACGTCGTCCAGCGGTGGCGCGATCGCGCCCCGGGACGTGCGCCTCGTGTCCGCTCACTTCCGGGCCCGATCCACGACGCGCTGACGGCGGCGGGCCTCACCGCCGGCGCCGATGCGGACGCGCTCCTGCTCGAGGTATCGCTGGCCTTTTTGCTTGGGGAGACGCCGACACGAATGCTGGGCTGGATCGGGCCTCCGTGGCTCAGGGAGGGATGGTTCCACGCCTGGCTGCTCCAGAGCTCGTCGTCGCCGGTGTTCCCGCTCGCGCCGGCTCGGCTGCCCGAGAGTCTGTTCCGCCGCCGTACCGAAGGCGATTGGAAGACGCCCGCCGAGCGTGTCGAGCTCGAGCGTCGCCTGGTCGCCGAAGCGAGCCAGGGGTGCGAGCGGGTCGTGCTCGGCTACACGCTGCGCCGTGAGCCGATCAACGACGAGTACTCGAACGGCATCCAAAACGTCGCCGGCGATTCACAGGCCGGCCTCGCATCGGACATCTTCATCCGCACCGCCAAGCTCAAGGACTTTCCCTGGAACGGCTGGCTGAACGTGGCCGTCGTCGATCGCACGTGGGCGTTGGAGGGCGCGTGGAACCCGGTCGCGGGGTTCACCGGCGCGGGCGGCCGTCTGGTGTGGGCCGCGATCGGCGATCCGGCGTTGCTGCCGGATCCGGACAATGGTCGGTTCGTGCCCAATCGCGCACGGCCTGTCTCGGTGACCGCGGTGACGGACGCGCCGGCCGACGCGCTGGCGCCGGCGACGTTGCGGCCGCTCGGCGCGGCGACGCCGGCGGCGAGCAAGGTCGTCTATCGAGTGCTGCTGTCCAAGACCCACGACGGGCAGCGGATGTCCGTCGCCGACGTGCTCTATCCGTACGCGCTCGCAGCGCGGTGGAGCCGGCCCGGCGACGGTCGGCGGTACGATGCCGCCGTCGAGCGCGCGACGGCGCTCGTCCGGCGTTCGGTCGCCGCCGTGCGCGTGCTCGGCGTCGCCAAGGACGTCAAGGAGCTGGGCGACATGCAGCTCATGTACGACGTGGCGGAAATCGAGGTCTATCTCCATCCCGACGTCAATGCGCGGGACGCCGTCGCGATCGCGCCACCGTGGAGCCCGGTGCCCTGGCAGGTGGTCGCCCTCATGGAAGAGGCCGCCGCGCGCGGCCTTGGCGCCTTCTCCAAGCGTGAGGCTGAGCGTCGCAACGTCCGATGGCTGGATCTGGTGCAGGGGCGCACGCAACTGACCCCGCTCGCCGGCGAGCTGGCGCGCGGCGCCTTCATCCCCGAGGCCCTTCGCGGGTTCGTCTCGGCGGACGAGGCGCGTGCGCGCTGGGCGGCCCTGCGCGAGTTCGCGCGCACGCACGGCCACTTTTTGCCGACGGCGGGCCCTTACATCCTCGGCAAGGTGACAAAAGAGCAGGTCACGCTGCCGGTTTTCCGCGACTTCAGCTATCCGCTCGGTATTGGCTCGTTCGATCAGTATCCGATTCCGCTGCGCGCGTTCGTCGTGAAGACGGAACGGCGCGGCGAGCGCCTCGAGCTCCAGGCCGAGGTGGAAAACATCGAGAAATTCGAGCGCTCGTATAAGATCGTGCGCGAGCCGTTCCGGCCGCAGCCGGCGAGCGAGAAGTTTCGCGAGCCGCTCACCGCGCACTGGGTCGTGCTGGGGCCCGGTGACGAAGTTGCCGCGGCCGGCGCCTCGCGCGACGTGCAGAACGGACGCCTCGTGATCGATCTCACGGGTCGGCTCAAGCCCGGCGCGTATCGTGTGGCGCTGGCGCTGGCGCTCAACGGGAATCTCGTGAATGCGGAGGTGAAGCAGGTGCTGTACCGCATACCGGAGTGATGGACGCTCGCTAGCATGGACATCCTCCTCATCCACGTCTTCAACGCGCTGCTCTACGCCTCGGTGCTGTTCCTCATCGCCGGCGGGCTGAGCCTGATCTACGGCGTCATGCGCATCGTGAACCTGGCGCACGGCAACCTCTACGCGTTCGGCGCCTACGTGAGCGCGTGGATCATCGGCTCCGTCACGAGCGCGATGGTCGTGGGCGAGGGTGGTAGGGGCCCGCGTACGTGGCTCCTGCTCGGGTTGCTGCCCGCCGGCGCGGTCGCCGCCGCCGTCGTGGGCGCGCTGCTGGAGCCGACGCTCCTGCGCCCCTTCTACAAGCGCGCGGAGGAGTATCAGCTGCTGGTGACCTTCGGGCTCTTGATGATCATCGACGACGTGATCCGGTTCCTCTGGGGGCCGTACCCGCTCTCCGCCAGCGTCCTGTTCGAGAACTTCGGCTCGCTCACGGTGGGCGAGACGCTCTATCCGACTTACAACTTCCTCGTGATCGGCGTCGGCGCGCTCGCCGCGGTGTTCCTGTGGGCGTTCATCTATCGTACCCGCTTCGGCGTCGTCCTGCGCGCGACGTCGCAGGACATGCGCATGTCGTCCGCCCTGGGCGTCAACGTCAACCGCGTCTACGTGCAGGCCTTCACGCTCGGCTGCTTCATGGCCGGCCTGGGCGGGGCGATCATCGTGCCGAGCCAGTCCGCCGTACTCGGCATGGGCGTGGACGCGCTGATCCTGTCCTTCATCGTCGTCGTCATCGGCGGCCTCGGCAGTCTCGAGGGCGCGCTGCTGGGCGCGCTCATCGTCGGCATCGTGCGCGAGGCGGGCATCACGTGGTTTCCCGAGGTCGAGCTGGCCGTGCTCTATCTGATGGCCGCGGCCGTGCTGCTCGTGCGGCCGGCCGGGCTCTTCGGACGCGCGTGAGCACGGTCACGACCGTCGTCATCCCGACGCGCTCGCCGATGCGACGTCTCTGGTATGCGGCGCCGATCCTGGTGGTGCTGCTCCTCGTGCCGTGGGTGGCCGACCAGTACCAGACGATCCTGCTCGCCTATGGTCTGGTGATGGCAATCGCCGCGCTCGGCTTCAATCTCTTGCTCGGCTACACCGGGCTGCTGTCATTCGGCCACTCGGCCTACTTCGGGGTCGGCGCCTACGCCGTGGCCATGATGGTGAAGTACCTCGGCGTGTCGTCGATGGAGCTGCACCTGCTCGGCGCGGTCGTGGCCTCGGTGCTGATCACCGCCGTCTTCGGCATCGCCTGCGTGCGCTACACACGCATCTTCTTCGGCATCCTGACGATGGCGCTCTCGCAGGTGCTCTGGAGCCTGGCCTTCAAGTTCTTCTGGGTGACCGGCGGCACGGACGGGCTGCGTGTGCCGACGCCCACGCTGCTCGGCGTGGTGACGGGCAAGGGCGACAAGATCGCGTTTCTCTCCCATGCGTACTACTACTACGTGCTCGCCCTGTTCCTCGTCTGCGTGGCCATCATGTGGGTGATCGTCAACTCGCCGTTCGGCCGCGCGCTGCAGGCGATCCGCGACAACGAGACCCGCGCGCAGTTCGTCGGCATCCCGATCTGGCGCTATCGGTGGGTGGCGTTCATGCTCTCGGGCGTGTTCACGGGCATCGCCGGCGCGCTGTGGGTGCCCCTCAACGGACTGACGACGCCCGACATCCTGCACTGGACCTTCTCCGGCAAGATCGTGTTCATGGCGGTGCTCGGCGGCTTTCGCACGTTCGTCGGCCCCATCGTCGGCGCCGTCGTCTACAACTATCTGGAGAGCTATGCCGTCGGCTACACCGTGTACTGGCAGCTCTTTCTCGGCGTGATCCTCGTGGTGCTCGTGCTGTCGCTGCCGACGGGCATCGTCGGCACGATCGAGCGGGTGATGGCGCGACGGAGGACCACGCCGTGACCGTGCTGCTCGAGACCAGGGCCGTCGTGAAGCAGTTCGGCGAGTTCCGGGCGGTGGATCGCGTCGACTTCCGCGTGCAGGAGGGCGAAGTCCTGGCGCTCATCGGCTCCAACGGCGCCGGCAAGACCACGCTGGTCAATCTCATCAGCGGACTGCTGACCGCCGACGAAGGCCAGATCCTGCTACGCGGCCAGGACGTCACGCAGCAGCCGGTGAAGGAGCGCATCCGCGCGGGCATCGCGCGGTCGTTCCAGCTCGTGAACCTGTTCGATCAGCTCAGCGCGCTCGACAACGTCGCGCTGGCCATCTTCTCGCGCCAGGGCAAGACGCGGCGGCTGCTCACGCTCGCCGACGCCGACCGCCCGGTGTGGGCCGAGGCCACCGAGGTGCTCGCGCTGTTTCGCCTCGAGGCCAAGGCGAAGGTCCTCGCGGGCGGCCTGTCACAGGGCGAGCGCAAGCTCCTCGACGTGGCCATTGCCTATGCGCTCAAGCCCAAGCTCCTCTTCCTGGACGAGCCGACCAGCGGCGTCAGCACCCGCGAGAAGGCGCCGATCATGGACACGATCTCCCGGGTCGTGCGCTCGGAGCGGATTTCCGCCGCCATCATCGAGCACGACATGGACGTCGTGTTCTCGTACTCGGATCGGATCGTGGCCATGCACCAGGGCACGATCCTCGCCGACGGCACGCCCGACGAAATCCGCCGCAACGAGCGGGTCACGACCACGCTGATCGGCACCCCGGAGCCCGCGCGATGAGTCGGCTGGCGGCGGACGCGAATCGGCCCGCGCCGATGCTCGAGCTGCAGAAGGTCGAGACGTACCGCGGCCCGGCGCAGGTTTTGCGCTCGATCTCGCTGGCCGTCGGCCCCGGCGAAGCCGTGTGTCTGGTCGGTCGCAACGGCGCGGGCAAGACCACGACGATCGACACCATCATGGGACTCTTGTCGCCGCGGACGGGCAGCGTCCATTTCAAGGGCCGCGACGTCACGCGGTTGCCCTCTCACGAGCGCGCACGGCTCGGCATCGGCTATGCGCCGGAGGACTGCGGGATCTTCCCCGACCTCACGGTCGAGGAGAACTTTCAGATCACCGCGTGGCTCGGCAAGGCGCCCGCCCGGACGAATGGCGGCGCCGACGAGGAGCGCGTGTTCGCGATCTTTCCCGAGGTCAAGGGGCTGCTGACCCGGCGTGGCCTCCATCTCTCCGGCGGCCAGAAGAAGATGGTCGCCATCACGCGCGCGCTGACGCTCTCCCCGGCGGTGCTGCTGCTCGACGAGCCGTTCGAGGGGCTGGCACCGGTCATCGTCACGCGCTTCATCGAAGCCGTGCGCGCCATCAAGGGCCTCGGCGTCTCCGTGCTGATCGCGGAGTCGCACGTGCAGAATGCCGGCCGCATCGCCGACCGGCTCTACGCCATCGACCGCGGCGAGATCATCTTCGCGGGGCGCCCGGCGGAGCTCGCCGCCAACGTCGAGGTGATGAAGACGCTGCACGGGTAGCTTGCATCCTCGCGCAATCGGTAGATGATCGTCGGGTGACCACGAACGATTTGAAGGCGCTGAGCGCCCGGCTGGTGGCGCTTCACGCCGCGCTGGTGGACTACCAGCGTCAGGACTACGAAGAAGCCCACGGACCGACGAAGCCGGCCGAGCTCCTGCGCCTGCTCATCGCTGACGCGCACTTCGCCTGGCTGCGGCCGCTGTCCCGGGTGATCGCGGAGATCGACGAGGCGCTGGATCCGCGCGCGGCGGCGAACGCGGCGGACGGGACGCCCGGCGTCGACGTCGGCCGGTTCTTTCAGGCCACCGAGCGGCTGCTGCGCTCGGGCGAGATCGGCGCATTCGAGATCAAATACCGCGAGGCCCTGCAGCGCTCGCCGGAGCTGATCATGGCGCACGCCAACGTGGTGAAGATTCTGGCGCCTCGCGCTTGACTCGCCGGCCCCCTGCGACGGATCATCGCGGGCGCCGGGAGGTGAGGCATGAGCGAATTCCGCACGCAGCTCGAGAACGCGGTTTCTGCGCGCCACAGCCGGATGAATCCGTTCACGGAGCGCTGGGTTAACGGTGAGCTGACGCGCCAGCAGCTCGGCGCGTGGGTGTGCCAGCACTATCAGTACGTCTCACAGTTCCCGCGCTGGTGCGCCGCGGTGTACGCCGAGTGCCCGGACTCCGACGCGCGCGACTTCCTGCTCGAGAATATCGTCGAGGAGGAGTCGGGCACCAAGCACGTCGATCTGCTGATCCGCTTCGGCGAGGCGTGCGGGGTGAGCCGCAAGGACGTCGAGACGGCGCGCCAGCTGCCGACCACGCGCGCGCTCACCGCCTGGTGCTTCGAGACGTCGCGGCGGCCGTTCCACGTGGCGGCCGCCGGGCTGCTCGTCGGGCTCGAATCCCAGGTGCCCGGCATCTACAAGCGCAATCTCCCGCCGCTCACGAGCAAGTACGGGTTCAGCGATCACGAGGTCGAGTTCTTCGCGATCCACATCGAGGCCGACGAGGTCCACGGCGAGCGCGGCTACCAGATCGTCGAGCAGCACTCCGACACGCCGGACAAGCGCGCGCAGGCGCTCGAGCAGGTACGTCAGGCCACCGAGATGCGCTGGCAATACATGAGCGGACTGCATCGCGCGTACGTGTTGAAAGAGGAGATGTGACCGCTACCCGAGTGGCGGCGCTCACCGACCTGGTGGCCGGGCAGCCGCGCCTGGTGGAGGTCGCGGGGCGGCGTCTCGTCCTGATCCGTGCCGGCGAACAGGTGTGGGCGCTGGACGACGTCTGCGCGCACAAGGGCGGACCACTGAGCGAGGGCAAGCTGTCGGGAACGCGGCTGGCGTGTCCGTGGCACGGCTGGATGTATGACGTGCGCACGGGCCAGTGCGTGTTCCCCGGCCGCGGCGCGGCCGTCCCGTCCTATCCCGTGCGCATCGAGAACGACGAGGTGTGGGTGGAGCTTTCGTGAGCGGCCTCACGCGCGATCAGGCGCGCACGTGCATCGAGCGCGGCATCAAGCACGCGCAGGAGCTTGGCTTCAAGGTGGCCATCGCCGTCGTGGACGAGGCCGGACACCTCGTCGTGTGCGAGCGGATGGACGGCGCGCTCTGGGTCACGCCGGAGATCGCACGCGCCAAGGCCAACGCCGCCGCCGCGTTTCGCGGTACCACCCTGGATCTCGAGGAGCGTTTCACCAAGCGGATGCTGTTCGCCGACAACGTCGCCACGCTCGGGCAGTACGAGTTCGTGTTCGGCAGGGGCGGCGTGCCGCTCGTCGACGATGGCCACGTCGTCGGGGCCGTCGGCGTGAGCGGCGCGGTCCCGGCCGACAACGACCACGCGATCGCGGATGCCGCCGCCGGCCATCCGACCGTGCCGAAGAGCCACTGAAGGAGATCACCCATGGAAGCCAAGGACCTGTTTCTCTCGCAGCATGCCGCCGTGCAGTCGCTGGCCGTCGGCGGCAACCCCGTCTCCGCGGCGGAGCGCGCGTTCGGCGGGCTCACCGAGGCCCAGATGCGCGTGCGGCCGCGCGAGGATCTGAACTCGCTCGCGTGGATCATGTGGCACATCGCGCGCGCCGAGGACATCATGGTCAACGCGATGATCGCGGGACGGCCGCAGGTCTTCGACGACGCATGGGCCAAGCGGCTCGGGATCTCGCGCCGCGACTTCGGCATCGGCATGACGAGCACGGAAGTGACCGACCTCACGCGCGCCATCGAGCTGACGGCGCTGCGCGAGTACCGCGACGCCGTGGGACGCCGCACGCGCGAGCTCATCGCCGGCTTCAAGGACAGCGACTGGGGCGGTGAGATCGCGGAAGCGGCGGTGAAGACCGCGGCGGGCGAGGGCGCCTTCGGCACCCGCGCCGAGCAGATGGTCAAGGCCTTCACGGGTCGTCCGCGCACCGCCGTGCTGAGCGGCATCGCGCTGTTCCATCCGGCCGCACACCTCGGCGAGGCGGTGACGATCCGCAGCGCCGGCGGCTTCGGCACCGGTATCTGAGCAGGGCCGCGCGCGCCTGAACTGGTTCGTGCTCTCTCTCGGCGCCGCCGTCACCCAGGCGGCGCAGTTTGCGCTCGTCAAGGGCCGGGCGCAGGCGATCCCGCCGATCGTGATCGTGGCGTGGACGCAGGCGGTGGCCACGCTCGCGTGGCTGGCGTACTTCGCCGTCTCGGGCCATCCGTTCATGTGGACACGTGCCGCATGGCCGGCCGTGCTCGCCTCGTCCGTGCTCGTGATGGGCATGGCGACACTGATCGCGCGCGCGAGCGCGCGCGGCGACATCTCGATCGTGGGGCCGGTCTACGCGCTCAGCCCGATCTTCACCGTCGTGCCCGACGCCGTGCTGTCCGGCACGCTGCCGAGCCCGCTCGGCTGGCTCGGACTGGCGCTCGCGGTGGCCGGCACGTCGAGCTTGTCGCGCGGCGCGGCAACGGGCGGTTCGCTGCGCGCGCTGTTCGCCCGGCGTGACGCGCTCGATGCGCTCGGCGCCGCCGTCCTGCTCGGCGTGCTCGCGGCGGTGGATCGCTGGGGCGCCGTGACGCTCGGCCCGCCGAGCTATCTCGTGTGCTCGCACGGCGCCTCGGCGGCGCTGACGACGGTGATCGCGCTCATCAGAGCGCCGCGCGGCCTCGTGCTCAGCAGCTCGCCGGCAAATCTCGTGACCGTCGTGACGCACGGGCTGCTCGGCGTCACGGGCACCGGCATGCAGACGTCGGCGCTCACGCTCGCGCCCGCGGCCTACGTCAACGCGATCCGCCGCCTGTCGGCGGTGGTCGCCGTCGTGCTCGGACGCACGCTGTTCGCCGAGGCCGACATCGGGCGGCGCATGACCGCCGCGGCGCTCGCGTGTGCCGGCGCCGCATGCTTGCTCTTGGCGCGCTGAGTGGTGATCGACTCAGGGGCGTGGAAGTTGCTCGTCGCTCACGACAGGAGGTGCGAGCATGAAACTCATCGCCATCGCAATCTTGCTCGTGGGACTCGTTGCGGGGTGTGCGCACCAACAGTCGTCGCCGCCGAGCGCCTCGCCGAGCGAGCGGCCAGACCTTCGGTACTCGACGCCGAGCGCGTGTGAGAGTGCCGGCCGCACGTGGAATCACACCGCGGGCGTTTGCATGTAGCTCGTCAGCAGCAATCAGCACGACGGCCGCCGCGCTCGCATCTGCGGGCGCGGCGTTCCTGCGTTTGGCGCACCGAGCCTTGGCCGATGCTGTTCACTTGAACCAGCGCCATGTCGCGAACACCACCCCCAACCGGAGGACGGACATGAAGACCGTGAGCTGCCTGATCCTGGGATCGCAGCTACTGCTGGGGCTCGCCGGCGCGCCGATCGCGCACGCCCAGCAGAGCGAGATGACCTTCTTCGTCACCAGCGCCGGCTCGGGCAAAGGCGCGGATCTTGGCGGCCTCGCCGGCGCCGACAACCAATGTCAGAGCCTCGCGCAGGCGGCCGGAGCGGGTAGCAAGACATGGCACGCCTATCTCAGTACGCAAGGCACCGGGGCCGTCAACGCGCGCGATCGCATCGGGGCCGGTCCCTGGCAGAATGCGAAGGGCACGGTGGTCGCGAAAAATGTCAGCGAGCTGCACAGCGCCAGCAACAACATCACCAAGCAGACGGCCCTCACCGAGAAGGGCGAGACGGTCAACGGCCGCGGCGACACGCCCAACATGCACGACATCCTCACCGGCTCACAGCCCGACGGCACCGCATTCGCCGCGGGCGAAGACCGCACCTGCGGCAACTGGACGAAGAGCGGCCAGGGCGCGGCGATGGTCGGTCATCACGATCGACAGGGCCTGCGCGACGACGACGCGTCGAAGTCCTGGAACTCTTCGCACCCCACGCGCGGTCCCGAGGGCGGCTGCAGTCAGAACGATCTCAAGAGCACCGGCGGCAACGGCCTGTTCTACTGCTTCGCCACGAAATAGTTGACGAAACCCGCTGCTCGGTGCAGCGTACGCGACGAACGACCATTCCAGGAGGGACCCGCATGGCCAGCCACGAGATCGACATCAAGGACGTCGAATATCTCCGCCACGGCGACAAGCCGCTGCTTGCCCGACTGCATACGCCGAAGGGCGGCGGTCCCTTCCCGATGGTGGTCTCGGTCCACGGCGGCGCGTGGATCCGCGAAGACCGATTCAAGGACGCCGTGATCAACGAGCCGCTCGCGAAGAGCGGCGTCGTGGTGGCCTCGATCGAGTTTCGGATGCCGCCCGAGGCCGCGTACCCGGCGTCGATGGCCGACATCAACTACGCGGTGCGCTGGCTCAAGACGCAGGCCGCGGCGCTCGGCGGCCGCGCCGATCGGGTCGGGATCATGGGCACCTCCAGCGGCGGCCAGCAGGCGATGCTCGCCGCGATGCGGCCGCGCGACCCGCGCTACGCCGCGATCCCGTTGCCCGGCGGCTCGCCGGCGGTGGACGCCACCGTGCAGGCGGCGATCCTGTGCTGGCCGGTGATCGATCCGCTCGGTCGGTATCGCTACGCGAAGGCGCTGAAGACGAGTGGGAAGCCGTACCCCGAGGTGGTCGACCGCGTGCTGCCGGGCCACGACCAGTACTGGAAGACCGAAGAGGCGATGGCGGAGGGCAGTCCCGTCATCGCGCTCGAGCGTGGCGAGCGGGTGGAGATGCCGCCCGCGATCTACTTGCAAGGCACCGCGGATCAGGCGCATCCGCGCGCCGATCTCGACCGCTTCGTCACGCAGTACCGCAAGGCGGGCGGCCAGGTGGATCTCGAGCTGTTCGAGGGCGAAGGACAGGGCTACATCAGCAAGCAGCCCATGACCGAGGCGGGACGCCGCACCATCGAGAGGATCATCGACTTCGTCCGCAAACATCTCGGATGACGGCGCGTCCGCTCCCCGCGATCGCGCTGTTGTGCGCGATCCTCTGCCTGGGCTGGGGCGCCGACGCCTCAGCCCAGGCCAAGCCCGAAGGCGAGATGCGCTGGGCGCTGTACGTCACCGTCTCGCCGAGCTGGTTCGATCCCGGCGAGGCCGTCGGCCAGCTCACGCCGTTCTGGATCCTCTACGCGATGCACGACGCGCTGGTGAAGCCGATGCCGGGCAACCTCGCCACGCCGAGCCTGGCGGAGTCGTGGACGGTCAGTCCCGATCAGCGCAGCTACGACTTCAAGTTGCGCGAGAACCTCAAGTTTCACAACGGCGACCCGTTCACGGCCGAGGACGTGAAGTTCTCGTTCACGCGAAGCAAAGGCAAGCTCCTGCACGACAAGGTGAAGGACGTGACGGTCGTCTCCCCGTCGCGCGTGCGCTTCACGCTGCACGAGCCGTGGCCCGACTTCATGAGCTACTACGGCAGCGTGGTGAGCGGCGCCGGCTGGATCGTGCCCAAGAAGTACGTCGAGCGCGTCGGCGACGACGGCTTCAAGAAGGCGCCGGTCGGCCTCGGGCCGTACAAGTTCATGAGCCACACGCCGGGCGTGGAGCTCGTGATGGAGGCGTTCGAGGGCTACTGGCGCAAGATGCCGAGCGTCAAGCGCGCGGTCTTCAAGATGGTGCCGGAGTCGACCACGCGCGTGGCGATGCTCAAGCGCGGCGAAGTCGACATCGCGTACCTGCTCGAGGCGCCGCAGGCGCAGGAGGTCAAGCGCGATCCGAATCTGCGCGTCGCGTTCTCCGGCGGCATCGCGATCTTCTTCATGGATTTCCTCGAGATGTGGGATCCGAAGTCGCCGTGGGCGGATCAGCGCGTGCGCCTGGCCGCCAGCCTCGCGCTCGATCGCCGCGCGCTGAGCGAGGCGGAGACGCTCGGCGCGTCCAAGCCGGCCGGCAACCTCGTGCCGCGGACGTTCGAGTTCGCACTGCCGCTCGAGCCGCATCCCTACGATCCGGCCCGGGCCAAGAAGCTGCTCGCCGAGGCCGGCTATCCCAACGGGTTCGACGGTGGTGAGCTACACCAGCTGCCGCCGTACTTCTCGCTGGGCGAGGCGATCGTGAGCTATCTGGGCGCCGTCGGCATCCGGCTCACGATGCGACCGATGGAGCGGGCCGCGTACTTTTCCGCGCTCCAGAGCAAGAAGCTCAAGGGCATATGCATCTGCAGCCAGGCGCTCTACGGCAACGCCGCTTCGCGAATGTCGGAGCTCATTCCGAGTGACGGCGCGTGGGCATACGGCGGATTCTCCGACGTCGACGCGCTCTACCGACAGCAGGCTCGCGAGACCGACCGCAAGAAGCGCGAGGCGCTGCTGCACCAGATCCAGCAGATCGTCTACGACCGCGTGCGGATCGCGCCGATCTTCCAGTACATCTGGCCCAGCGGCATCGGCGCGCGCGTCGAGGAGCCCGCGCTGATGCTGATCGATCCCTATCCGTGGTCGGCGCCGCTCGAGGAAGTTCGCCTCAAGAAGCGCTGACGCCCTGCAGGGTCTCGATGATCGAGAGGCACGCGGCGGCCAGCTCTTCGCCCTTGGTCCGCATGTGGTCCTTGAAGAAGCTCTCGTGCACCGCGTGCTCGTGGAAGTGATGCGGTGTCAGCACGGCCGAGAGCACCGGCACGCCGGTGTCCAGTGACGTCTGCACGATGCCGTGCAGCACGGCCTGGGCGACGAAGTCGTGCCGATAGATGCCGCCGTCGACCACGAGGCCGCTGGCGCACACGGCGGCGTATCGGCCGGTCTTCGCCAACCGCTTCGCCATGAGGGGAATCTCCAGGCTGCCGGGCGTCGAGAAGAACTCGATGTCCTGCGCCCGGTAGCCACGCGCGGTCATGGCCGCGACGAACGCGGCCTTGCACGCATCGGTGATGTCGGTGTGCCACGACGCCTGCACGTAGGCGATTGGCTTGGACGTCATCACTGTCCTCCTTGGGCGGCGTATGGTTCGGCACGCAGATCGACGCCGCTGGACCGCACGATCCAGGGTTCGTTCACGACCAGGTCGACGTTGACGAACGCGAGCGCGGGCGGCACGTCGCGAGGCTCGGACGACGTCACGGTCGACCGGCGCGACGGCGCCGAGCAAAGCGCGCCGTCAGCATTGCCGCCAGCACGTTGCCGCTCTCGAGCAACGGCGCCGCCGCCGCTCGCGCACGCGCCAGGACAAGCCCGCCTTCGAGCGCGGCGAGGATGAGCTGCGCAACCGCCGCGCGTTCGGTGGCGGGCACGTCGTCGAGGCCCACGGCGATCGTCTCGACCCAGGCATCGAAGATCCGTTCACACACGCGGCGTAGCGGCTCGGACTCGCGGTCGAGATCGAGGGTCACCGCGGCCACCGGGCAGCCCCCGCCGAAGCCGTTTGCGGCCAGCGCGGCGGCGGTCCGGCGGAAGAGCGCGCGGACCTTGTCGGCCGCGGCCGCCTTCGCGCGAAACGTCTGTGCGAAGCTGTCGCCGACTGTGCGCTGCGCCTCGTGCAGGGCCTCGATCACGAGCTGCTGCTTGCCGCCGGGGAAGTAATGGTAGACGGAGCCCTTGGGGGCCCGGCTGGCGTCGACCACCTGGTTGATGCCGGCGCTCGACAGCCCGCCACGGCGAAGCAGGTCGAGCGTGGTGAGCACCAGCTTCGCTCGCGACGACGACACGGGCGATTCGACGCGCGCCGCGCGCGGCATGACGCGAAGTCTATATAGACCGGTCTAACGAGTCAACCGCGCGCGGCCCCGCGCGCGACGTCAGCGACGGCCGAGTCGCGCCGTGGCCAGCAGGCTCGCCAGGCACATCTCGTCGGTCGTCTCGAAGCCCGAGAAGACCGGGCGCGGCGGCTTGTTCGGATTGCGCGGGTTGCCCGCGGAGTTGTCGTACACGCACTGGGCCTCGAGCCGCGTCCCCGCCGGCAGCGGCACCGGCTGCTGGTACGTGTACCGGATCTGCCACTCGAAGTCCCAGTCGTCGATCTTCAGCATCGGCCGCGTCGTGCCGTCCGGCAGACGTGCCGTCACCGTCATCGCGCGGCCGAGCAGGTGCATGTGGGCGTGGATCGAGAGCGCGTCGAGATCGTCGCTCAGTGTCGTGGCCGCGTCGATCACATGGCGCTCGGCGCCGGCGGGAATGCCGAAGTTCCACGCATTCGCGCGCACGACGGCGAGGCGGCGATCGAACGGCCCGGACGTGAGGTGCACGCCGATGCGCGTGACGTCCGTCTCCGGCGTGTCACCGGGATTGTGGTAGTGCACCTGCATGACGAGCCGCGCGCCCGGCGGGATGCCCCAGGCCACGCCGGACGGGATCTCGATCGGCGCGTACCCGGGGGCCCATCCGCCGAGCCCGCCCGCGCTGTCGAAGCGTGGTCCGCCGAAACACGTATAGCCGGGACCGGGGTCGGCCTGATCGAGCTCGACCGAGCGGCCGGTGACGTCGAGGAACGTCTGGACGTGGTGCACGATCTTGCGATTGCCGGGCAGCACCTCCGAGGCGCGGATCATTCGGCGGTCGCCGGCGATGCGAATGGGCACGACGAAGCATCGATAGATGTCCTTCGTGCGCGGCGGCATGGTGAACGGCTCCTCCATCGCCAGCACCACGGTGGGCGTTCCGAGCCTCCAGCCGGTCGGAAAACTTCGCGGCGCCGGCAGATCGCGCGGATCGCCCTCGGGAGCGCCGGCGTCGACCCAGCGGCGGATCAGGCCAATGTCGCCGTCCGAGAGCCGTCGCACGTCGGCGAACTCCCCATGTCCGGGCAGCGCCTTCCACGGCGGCATGTAGCGCGACTCGACGGCCTCGACGATGTCGTCCCGCCGCGCGTGGGCGTCAGGATACGTGGTGAGCGAGAAGGGCGCGACCTCGCCCGGCCGGTGGCATGTCTGGCAGTTTCGCTGGAAGACGCGCACCACCTGGTTGTTGAAGGTCACGGGCGGCTCGGTGTCCGACGCCGCGCGCACGTGCGAACGCGCACCCGTCTGACACGCGGATATCAGGAGAGCCAGCGCGATCGCGGCGCGTCTCATCATCGGCTCAGCTCTCTCCACCGTCGCCCACGAGCGTGAACGGCGCCCAGAAGATGGGATGAGCATAGCTGAAGAGGACGGTGTTCGTGCCGCGCTCGACGAAGCCGGGATGCTCGATGACGTACTGACGGTGGGCGAGGCTACGGCCGCCGCAGGATGCGGCCGGGCAGCGCGCCGGTGTGGTCGCCGCCGTCGAGGACCACGGCCCCATTGATGACGACGGTGGAGACGCCGACGGCGTAGCGGTGCGGATCGTCGTACGTTGCGCGATCGACGATCCGATCGGGATCGAAGACCGCGACGTCCGCCCACGCGCCTTCCCGCAGGATGCCGCGATCGGTCAGCCCCAGGGCGGCGGCGGCCGCGCCCGTCGTCTTGTGAACCGCCGCGGAGAGCGTCAGCAGCTTGAGGTCGCGCACGAACGGGCCGAGCAGCCGCGCGTGCGTGCCGTACGAGCGCGGGTGCGGCTTGCCCTGGCTCGTGACGCCGGAGGTGGCGAGCGAGTTCGCATCCGAGCCGACGGTGACCCACGGCGTGGCGGCGATGGCGCGAACGTCGGCCTCGCTCATCGACGTCACGAGAATGCGCGTCGCCCCGCGGTCGGCAATCACGAAGTCGCACACCGCGTCGAACGGATCGACGCCGCGGCGCCGCGCGATTTCGCCGAACGTCCGCCCCTCCTCGCCCGCCACATTCGGCGCGACGGCGACACGCACCGCGTCCCAGGACGCGATCCGGCCGAAGTTGGTCAACCCATCGCGCGCGATGTCGGCGCGCAGGCGTGCCCGCACGTCCTGACGGCCGAGCCGCTCCAGCATGGCGGGAATGCCGCCGTCCATCACCCAGCGTGGAAACAGATTCCGCAGCGGGTTGCTCGCCGTGTCGTACGGGTACGCGTCGCAGTCGACGGGGAGGCCGCGTCGGCGCGCGGCGGCGATCTCGTCGAGCAAGCGCGGCGCGCCGCCCCAGTTGTCGAGCCCGGAGAGCTTGAGATGCGCGATCTGCACGTGCACGCCCGTCGCCTCCGCCACCGCGATGGCCTCGCGCACGGCGTCGGTGACACGATCGGCCTCGTCGCGGATGTGCGAGGAGTACGCCGCGCCGTGCCGGCGCAGCACGCGCGCCAGCGCGTGGATCTCCGCGGCCTCCGCCCAGCAGCCCGGCGCCGTGAAGAGGCCCGACGACAATCCCCACGCGCCGGCGGCGAGGGCCTCGGCGAGCAGCCGCTCCATCGCCGCGAGCTCGTCGGCGGTCAGCGCGCCCGGCTCCATGCCCGCGGTCATGAGCCGCAGCGTGTTGTGCCCGACCTGCAAGATCACGTTGAGCGCCGTGCGCGGAAACGCCGCGACGTAGTCCGCGAACGTCGTCTCCTCGAACGGCAGCCACGGGGCGCTGGAGGCCAGGTATTCGCGCAGGATCGCGGCGCGGCCGGGCAGGGCGGGGGCGACGGAGAACCCACAGTTGCCGACGACCTCCAGCGTCACGCCCTGGCGCACCTTGGACTCCGCGCGCGGGTTGAGCGGCAGCGTGAAGTCGGAATGCGTGTGGATGTCGATGAAGCCGGGCGCCACCACGTGTCCGCGTGCGTCGATGACGCGGTGAGCGCTGCGCGCTGAGCGCGGCTCGATGCCCACGACGCGGCCATCGTGAACGCTCACGTCCGCCTCGCGCGGCGGCGCGCCGGTGCCGTCGACGACGAGACCGCCGCGGATCAGCAGATCGTCCATGCGGCCCGTCACTTGCCCTTCAGCTTCATGTCTTCATATGGGCCCGAGAACGGAAAGCCGGTGATCAGGCCGAGCCCGGACTCCTGCCCGCGCGGGCCGAAGCCGCCCATGGCCGCGAGCTGCCAGATCGGCGCGAACATCGCCTTGTCGTGAACGAGCTGCTGGATGCGGTGCAGCGTCGCCTCGCGGCGCTTCTTGTCGAGCTCGGCGGCCTGCTCGCGGAAGAGCCCGTCGATGTCGGGATAGCTTCCGTACACGTAGGCGCCACCCGCGGCCACGAACGCCTCGATCCGCGTAGCCGCATTCCCAAACGCCGCACTCGAGCCCAAGACGAGATTCTTGAACTTCTTCTCGACCTGGCCCGTGACCGCGACGAGCAGGACGGTGATGAGGCGCCTCATCGAGAACGCGTTAGAAGACGACGACGCCACGCTTGACCTCGCCCTTGAGCAGCGCGTCGTACGCGAGGTTGACGTCCGTCAGCGGCACGCGGCGCGAGATGAGCTCCTTCAGCTTGTACTTGCCGCTCATGAACATGTCGATGAGCATCGGCACGTCGGTCCGCTGATGGCCACCGCCGAACGACGTGCCGGTGAGTACGCGCTGCTGCAGGAAGAGCATCGGGTCCAGCGCGATCTTCGTGCCCGCCGGGCAGACGCCGACGACGACGGTCGTGCCGCCGCGGTGGGTGGCCAGCACGGCCTGCTCGATCGTCGCCTGCGTGCCGACCAGCTCGAACGCGAAGTCCACCCCGCCGGTGCCGCTGATCGCCTGCACACGGGCCACCGGATCCTCGGTGGCGGCGTTCACGACATGGGTCGCGCCGAACTCCTCGGCCCACGCGAGCTTCTGCGGCATCACGTCGACGGCGATGATCTTGCCCGCGCCGACGAGCTTCGCCGCCTGGATCGTGTTGAGGCCCACCCCGCCGCAGCCCCACACGGCGACGCTCGCGCCCGGCGGAACCTTGGCCCGGTTGAACACGGGCCCGGCGCCCGCCAGCACGCCGCACGAGACGAGACACACGACGTCGAGCGGCGCGTCCTTGCGGATCGGGATGACGCTCTCCTCCATGAGCACGGAGTGCGTCGCGTAGCCCGCCACTTGAAGGTAATGGCTGATGCTCGTGCCGCCCTTACGGAAGCGCGTCGTGCCGTCGAGCATCAGGTGGCGCGGCTTGTCGCGCAGCGCGCACATCGTCGGCTGACCGCCGATGCAGTAGCCGCACTTGCCACACGAGGGAATGTAGGAAGAGCACACGTGATCGCCCACCTTGACGCTCTCGACGCCGGGCCCGACGCGCTCGACGACGCCGGCGGCCTCGTGGCCCAGCACGACGGGCAACGGATGCGGCACGTCGCCGCTCATGAGGTGGTAGTCGCTGTGGCACACGCCGTTGGCGGCCCAGCGCACCTGGACCTCGTGCGGACCCGGATCGAGCAGCTCGACCTCTTCGATCACGAGCGGCTTCTTCACCTCGTACAGAACGGCGGCCGTCGCTTTCATCGTTGCCTCCTATCGGCGTCGTGCCGAGCGGCCCGACGATATCAGTAAAGATGACAGGCAACCAGCCGACCGCTGTCCGCACGCAGCGCCGGCTCGTCCGTCGCGCAGTGGGCCATGGCGAACGGGCAGCGCGGATGAAAGCGGCAGCCGCCGGGCGGTGCGAGCGGGCTCGGCACTTCACCGGACAGCGTCAGCTCCTCGCGCGGGCGATCGAGATCGATGGGCAGCGCGGCGGCAAACAGCGCTTTCGTGTACGGGTGCCTGGGCGCGAGCGCAACGGCATCGGCATCGCCGACCTCGACGATCTTGCCGAGATACATGACGGCGATCGTGTGGCTCATGTGGGCGACGGCGGCGAGATCGTGCGCGATGAACAGGTACGACACGCCGAGACGCTGCTGCAGCTCGACGAGCAGATTGAGGATCTGCGCGCGAATCGACACGTCGAGCGCGGACACCGGCTCGTCGAGCACGACGAGCTTGGGCGACAGGGCGAGGGCGCGCGCGATGGCGATGCGCTGGCGCTGGCCGCCGGAGAACTCGTGCGGATACAGCGTGGCCGCGCGCTCGGGCAGCCCGACGACGTCGAGCAGCTCGGCCACGCGCCGACGGCGGCCGGCGGCGTCGAGATCCGTGTTGATGACGAGCGGCTCGGCCACGATGGTGCCGACGCGCATGCGTGGGTCCAGCGACGCGTACGGATCTTGAAAGACGGCCTGCACCGATCGGCGGTACGCGCGCTGCCCCTCGCGATCGAGGGTTCCCACTTCGCGTCCCTCGAAGCGGATGCTGCCGCCCGTCGGCGTCTCGAGGGCGAGGATGAGCTTCGACGTCGTGGTCTTGCCGCAGCCGGACTCGCCAACCAGCCCGAGCGTCGACCCCGCGGGGATGTCGAACGACACGGCGTCCACGGCGCGCACCACGCCCGTCGACCAGCCGAGCGCGCCGCGGCGCACCAGGAAATGCTTGGTGAGGTCGCTCACCTCCAGCAATCGAGGGGGGTTAGCCGCCATGGAGCCAGCAGCGGGTGACATGGCCGGCGGCGACCGTGGTTTCGGGCGGCGCCTCGGCGCAGCGCTCGAACGCGGCCGGACAGCGTGGCGCGAACGCGCAGCCGGCGCCGAGCCTCGACAGGTCCGGTGGCTGGCCGGCGATGGCGGTGAGGCGCTCGCGCCGAACACCGAAGCGCGGGATCGAGGCGAGGAGTGCCTGCGTGTAGGGATGCGTGGGCTCGGTGAAGATGCGCCGGACCGGTCCCATCTCGACGATGCGTCCGGCGTACATCACCGCGACGCGATCGCACGTGCGCGCCACGATGCCGAGATTGTGCGTGACGAAGATCATCGCGAACCGATGACGCTGCTGCAGGTCCTTGAGCAGCCCGAGGTATTGCGCCTGGATCGTGAGGTCGAGGCTCGTCGTGGGCTCGTCGGCCATCAAGAGACGCGGCGGGCCCGCGATGGCCATCGCGCCCACGACTCGCTGGCGCATGCCCCCGGAGAGCTGATGCGGGAACGCGCGCAGCCGTGCCGCGGGGGAGGGAATACGGACGGCGTCCAGCAGCTCGGCGGCGCGCGCGGCGACGGCGCTGCCGCGCAGGCCGTGGTACATCGTGAGCGGCTCGCGCATCTGCATGCCGATGGAGAACACCGGGTTGAGCGACGACATCGGGTCCTGCAGGATCATGGCGACCTTGCGGCCGCGGATCTGCTGCATCTCGGCATCGCTCTTCGTCAAGAGATCGTCGCCGTCGAGACGCACGGCTCCGCCGACGATGCGCGCGGCGGGCCGCGGTACCAGTCGGACGATGCTCAGGCACGTCATGCTCTTGCCGGAGCCCGACTCGCCCACGAGGCCGAGCGTCTCGCCGTCCTCGAGCGCGAACGACACGCCGTCGACCGCCTTGATCGTCCCCCAGCGAGTGACGATGTGCGTGCGTAGATCGCGGACGTCGATGACGGCGGGCACGCGAGTCAGAGCTGGCGCAGCTTGGGGTCCAGCGTGTCGCGCAGCCAGTCGCCGAGCAGATTGAAGGCGAGCACGACCAGCAGGATCGCGAGCCCCGGAAAGAACGAGACCCACCACGCACTCGTGACGAAGTCGCGACCCTCCGCGATCATCGATCCCCATGCGGGCGTCGGTGGCGGAATGCCGGCGCCGAGGAACGACAGCGACGCCTCCACGATGATCACGTAGCCCACCTGCAGGGTAATGAGCACCACGAGGGTGTTCAGCGTATTCGGCAGCAGGTGTCGCGTGATGATGCGCCACGCGCCGGCGCCGGCGATGCGCGCCTGGGCGATGAAGTCCAGCGTCATCAGCGTCAGCACCTGGCCGCGGATGACGCGCGCGTAGCGGGCCCAGAGGATCACCGCGATCGCGATGACGACGTTGGTGAAGCTCGGCCCCACCGTGACGGCCAGGATCAGCGCGAGCAGGATCACCGGGAACGACAGGGTGGCGTCGGTGACGCGCATCAGCACCGCATCCGTCCGTCCGCCGTAGTAGCCGGCCACCAGGCCGACGGCGGCGCCGAACGCGCTCGAGATCAGCACGGTGACCACGCCGGCCGCCAGCGATACGCGCGCGCCGTAGATGATGCGCGACAGCAGGTCGCGCCCCAGGCGATCGGTGCCGAGGGGGTACGCCCACGAGCCGCGCTCCTCCCAGACCGGCGGCCGAAAGCGCAGTCGCAGCGATTGATCGTATGGATCGGCGGGGGCCAACAGCGGGGCCAACAGTGCCACGAGCACGAAGATCGCGACGATGCCGAGAGAGACGACAGGCAGCCGCTGGCGCCGGGCGCTGACCGGGGCCTGCGCTTCGAGCTCGGGGACGGCGATGATGCTCACCGTAGCGGGTTCCGCGAGAACGGTTCGGGCCGTGGGTGGCCTCTTCTAGGCACGGGTGGCTCCGCTCAACGGCGTGATTCTCATCTGGCGTACCGAATCCTGGGGTCGATCAGCGCGTAGACGCAGTCGACGCAGAGGTTCACGGCCGCGACGAGGATCGCCGTCACGAGCACGACCGCCTGGATCACGGGGAAGTCGCGCGAGGTGATGCCGTCGTAGGCGAGCCGCCCGAGCCCGGGCCAGGCGAATACCGTCTCGACGACGATGGCGGTCGTGACCAGGACCGCGAAATAGATACCGGCGAACGTCACCACCGGGATGAGCGCGTTCTTGAGCGCGTGCACCCAGACCACCTTTCGCTCGGCGACGCCCTTGAGGCGCGCGAGCTTCACGTACTCGGAGTCGAGCACCTCCAGCATCCCCGAACGGAGCAGGCGCATCATGCCGGCCACGACGAACCAGCCGAGCGTGAAGCCGGGCAGGACATACGAGGCGAGGCTGTCGGCGCCGCCCGCGGGCAACCACTGCAGGCGTCCGGCGACGAACTCGACGAGCACGATGGCCACCCAGAACGTCGGCAGCGACTGGCCGAGCACGGCGACGATCTGCGCGGCGCGGTCGACGCCCGTGCCCTTGCGCACGGCGGCCATCACGCCGAGCGGAAACGCAATGGCGAGCGAGACGCCCATCGCGAAGGTGGCGAGCCTGAGCGAATTCGGCAGCCGCTCGCGCAGCAGCTCGCTGACCGGGCGGCGCGCGCGGATCGACGTGCCGAAGTCTCCGGTGACCGCGCGGCCGACGAACGACAGATATTGCTGGAGATACGGACGATCGAGGCCGAGATACGCGCGCGCGTTGGCGTAGTCTTCCGCGCTCGCGTTCATGGGCAGGATCATGTGCAGCGGATCGCCGGTCGCGCGGGCGAGAACGAAGACCACGACGGAGAGGATCGCCAGCGCGATCAGCGACTGAAGAAGCCGAAACAGGACGAAGCGGACCATCGGCGTGTGTGGGGGCGGCCGGCGTCGCGGCACGTCGGGGGAGCGCGGCTCCCCCCGACACCCCCAGCGTCCTTACTTCCGCGCCAGCTCGTCCAGGAACAGGTCGTACATCACGGAGCCCGGATTCCACTTGCCGAGCGTCTTGGACGCCGCGTACGGCGAGTGCACGTACACGACGGGCAGCCCATGGTGCTCGCTGCGCAGCCGCGTGAAGATGTTGCGCATCAGCGCGTTGATCTTGTCGCGGTCGGTCTGGCGCATCACCTGCGCGATCATGCCGTCGATCTCCGGATCGTTCACGGTGTCGTTCAGCTTCGACGGTGTGTACCCCTGCTTCTCGAGCAGGGCGTAGGTCCCGATCCAGTCGCGATTGGCGATGTTGTAGTAGCCGACCGCACCCGGCGCCTTGCGGTCCACCCACATCTTGCGGAACGCCGGGTAGTCGACGGGAATGAGCTTGCTCTTGACGCCGATCTTCTCCCAGTACCCGGCGATGGCCTCCGCGAACGCCTTGCCCTCGGCGAAGCCGGGGAGCTGGAACGCGTAGACGTCCAGCGAGAAGCCGCCCGACAGTCCGGCGTCGGCGAGCAGCTTCTTGGCGCGCGCGGGATCGTAGGCGTACGCCATGTCCGGCGTCAGCTTGAAGCCGACCTCCTTGAAGGACCACGACAGACCCATCGGGATGGCCGCCGGCTCCGCGTAGCCGCCGAAGATCGACTGTGCGACTTCGTTGCGGTCGATCGCGAGGTTGAGCGCCTCGCGCACGCGCTTGTCGTTGGTCGGCGGCGTCCGGCCCTCTGGACCGAGGATCCACCACGCATGGATGATCGCCTCTTCCTTGCGCATGTGGACGGGGAAGCCGTCCTTCTCGAGCTCCTTGACGCGCTCGCGGCTCACGTCGGCGACGTCGACCTCGCCACGGCGCAGCAGCGCGATGCGCGTCGTCTCCTCGGGGACGAGCTTGAACGTCACGTTCTTGTACTTCGGCACGCCGATGCGCCAGTGGCTGTCGACGGCCGTCATCTTGATGTGCGAGCCGACGACCTGCTCGACGAACTTGTAGGGGCCGGTGCCAATCGGCTTGCGGGCGAAGACGTCGTCGCCGTTGGCCTCGATGTACTTCTTGGGCAGCACCATGCCCTCGGTCGAGAGCGAGCGTGACAGGTAGGTCGGAATGATCAGCGTTGGGTCCTTGGTGACGATGACCACGCGGTCGGGCGCGGGTGTTTCGATGTCGGCGATCAGCGTGCGCAGCGGGCCCGCGTATCCCGTGGTGGAGCGCTTGCTCATCGCGCGCTGCAGGCTGAACTTCACGTCGTCCGACGTCATGTCGGTGCCGTCGTGGAACTTCACGCCCTTGCGGAGATGGAACGTCCAGCGCTTGTGGTCGGCGGAGTTCTCCCACCGGTTGGCCAGCCCGCCCTGCTGGGACGGCTGGCCGTCGGGCGTGACGCCGACGAGGTAGTCGAACATCAGCGACAGGTAGTACTTCACGTTGTGACCCTGCAGGGCGGGGTCGACGGTCTCGGCCGAGAAGCTCGATAGCGCGATCGTGAGGTCGGACTTGCCCTGCGCGGCGACGGGACTCGCCGTGACGACGAGAACCAGCAGCGACAGCCATATGATTCGGCTCGTTGTATTCATGTGAGGTGGCCTCCGAGAGGCCCCGACCCTATCGCGGCACGGGCCGGCGGCGCAAGTCCCGACGGCCCGAACCCCTTGTCTCACGTCGAGGTGTGGGCATTGTGGCGGCGTGGACGTTGGACGGCAACTGTCACATAATGGCGCGCGCTCGAACAGACGGCCGACCGCCGCGGAGGGCACCATGTCGTCGAATCGATTCCGGTTCGTGTGTGTCGCGCTCATTGCCACGCTCGTGTGCGGCGCCTGGCTGCTCGCTCCGGCGCTCGCGCAGGGCAAGAAGCTGAAGATCGGCGTGATCTACGACTACACGGGACCGCTCGCCGGCGGCGGCTCGGACCTGCATGCGCTCGGCGCGAAGATCATGATCGACTACTTCGCCAAGAAGGGCGGCGTGGAGGGCTACGCGATCGAGGCGATCTACGCCGACGCCCAGAGCAAGCCGGACGTCGCCATCAACGAGGCGGTGCGGCTGGTCGAGCAGGAGAAGGTCGACATGCTGCTCGGCTTCTACTCGTCCGCGCAGTGCGTGCCCGTCGCGGCACGCGTCGAGCAGCTGAAGAAGTTCATGTGGATCACCACGTGCATCTCCTCCGCCGTGCTCGAGAACCGCAACCTCAAATACGTCTTCCGCGTGCAGCCGAGCGGGCGGCAGTTCGGCCTCATGTCGATGGACTTCATCGCCAAGAACGCCAAAGCCAAGCTGGGCAAGGAGCCCAAGGACCTCAAAGTCGCGATCATGCACGAGGACGGCGCCTACGGCATCGACGTCGGCAAGGGCAACGAGGAGGGCGCCAAGAAGGCCGGATTCAACCTCGTGCTGAACGAGGGCTACTCCGCGACCACGCCCGATCTCTCGTCACTCGTCATCAAGCTCAAGCGCGCGCGGCCGGACGTGCTGTTCCACACCGGCTACAACCCCGACATCGCGCTGTTCCTGCGCCAGGCGCGCGAGCAGGGGCTGAAGATGAGCGCGCTCGTCGGCCACGGCGCCGGCTACGGCGTGTACGACAAGCTCAAGGAGGCGGTCGGCAAGGACGTCAACTACGTCTTCAACGTCGATCCGATCTCGATCTGGCTGGCCAACGAGAAAGCGCTGAAGCCCGAGCTGGCGCCGCTCATCCGGATGGTGGGGGACGAGTACGACAAGGCGCGGCCGGGCACCCAGGTGAAGTCCGCGCACGTCGGCATGGCCGCGAGCAACACCTACGTGTTCATGACCGAGGTGTTGCCGCGAGCGATCAAGAAGTACGGCGGCATCGACGCCGACGCGCTCCGCAAGGCTGCGCTCGAGGTGGATCTGCCCGAGGGCGGCACGATGCTCGGCTTCGGCGTGCACTTCCTGGGCGACGGTCCGATGGCCGGGCAGAACGATCGCGCATTCCCGATCATCCTGCAGTACGTCGACGACAAGCCGTACGTGGTGTGGCCCAAGAGTCTGCAGCAGCGCGAGCCGGTGCTGCCGCTGCCGTCGTCGTCGCCGTACGCGGCGGGGAGCTAAACCGCCGGGACGTTGCCGAGCACGGCGCGCGTGAGGCCGGGGTGCTGGGTCCACGCGGCGCGCAGCTTGCGCGTCGCCTCGACCCAGTCGGCCCCGCGCGACAGCACGACGCCGCCCGAGCGCACGGCGTAGACCTTCGGATCGTCCACGCCCGGCGGCACCTCACCGCGATCGCGCAGCGCCTTGGCCGCGTCGATGAGGCGCTTGCGTGTGCGAATCACCATCGCGTCGCTCGTGCCCAGATGCTCGCCGGTCCGGTCGTACACGGCGCCCATGCTCTCGGTGACCGCCTGATCTTGCAGGTGGATGCTGCCGATGCCGGTGTAGCTGACCGTTTTTTGCGCCTTGCGGTCGATCAGATAGTCGTTGCTCTCGTCGGCGACGCAGCGGAATCGACCGTACCAGTCCGTCGTGTTCGGCAGAGTCTCCGGCGGCCCTACGACCTGGCGTCCGGCGTTGCGCGCCGGCGGCGGCGCGCCGTGCGTGATCAGAAACGCGAGCGTGTGCTCGTCGTCCATCGGCACCCAGGCCCGCACGCGGATCTCGAGACCGAGCACGCCCGTCGGCACCATGGCGTAGAACGGGAACAGGAAGTTCGCGATCCGCCAGTAGTCGCTCTCGGCCTCGGCGGGACGGCGGGCGCCGTACATTACACCGAACTCGGTATCGGTCACCTCGTAGCGCGGGGCGCGATCGCTCAACGCGTAGTGCGCCCACGTCCCCGGTGGAACTTCCGACGCATCGACGCTTCCGAGATGCAGGTACACGGTGTGACCGGTGTCGATGTCGCCCTCGAGCGCCTGCATCCAGTTGCAGCGACGCTGATAGACCTGGATGCTGCTGCCGCTCAGCATCGTGGCCTCGAGCTCCGGCATCGGCGGTGGGGTGGCTCGCGGCCCGAGATACGCCCACACGAGGCCGCCGCGCTCCACGCACGGATAGGCACGCGCGCGCACCTTGTGCTTGAAGGTGCTGTCGGCGGGCTCGATCGGCATGTCCGCGCAGCGGCCGGCCACGTCGAACTTCCAGCCGTGGTACACGCAGCGCAGACCCTCGCCCTCGTTGCGTCCGTAAAACAAGCTCGCGCCGCGATGCGGGCAGCTGTTCTGGATCAACCCGACCGCACCCGACGAGACGCGGAACGCGATGAGATTTTCACCCAGCAGCCGCACGCGCAGCGGTGGTCCGTCGGGTTCGGGCAGCTCGCTCGACAGCGCGGCGGGCATCCAGTACTGCCGCATGAGGGTGCCCATCGGCGTTTCCGGGCCGACGCGGCAGAGCAGCTCGTTGTCGTCTCGGCTGAGCATGGGCGCCTCCCGCTCGACGATGTCGGGCTGCGCCGATGGTACCTATCGCGCGCGGCGACGCAAGGACGGCGTTACCAGCGGCGATAGCCCCACACGTAGGGTCGCGGCGCCACGATGACGGGAGCGGGAGCCACGACCACCGGTGCGGGAGCGACCGCGACACCCGGACCCGGAGCGACCGGCACGGCGACGCAACCACCGGCTGCGGCGGCGACCGCGACGCCGAGCAGCAAGCCTGCGATCTTCCTCAGAGACATGTGCGCTTCCTCCTGTCTCGTCAGACGCCGAGCCCTTCGCCACTATTCCGCGACGGGTGGTACACTGCCGCCCACCGCAACGCAAAGGAGCGCACGCATGACCGCCTCCTCGCTTCCGCCTTTGCTGTCGAGCGACGGGCATCTCGAGGTGAAGCCCGAGCGCTGGACGCCGCGCATGCCGGCGAAGTATCGCGACCGCGCTCCGCGCACGGTCCAGCTGCCGGACGGCGGCGACGCGATCCTCGTCGAGGGCCAGGCGCCCTATCCGGCGCCATTTCTCGATCTGCGGGCCGGGCGCACGAACGAGACGTGGCAGCCGTTCGGAACGACGGTGGAGGGCACCGCGGGCGTTGGCCCGCCCGAGCAGCGCCTGCGCGAGCAAGAAATGGACGGTCTGCTCGCGGAGGTGCTCTTTCCCAACATGCAGGTCGGTCCGCGGCTCTGGCGCGCGCTGCCCGACGACGACGTGTATCGCGCGACGGTGCGCGCCTACAACGACTGGCTGGCCGAGGAATACTGCGCGATCTCGCGTGACCGGCTGATCGGCGTCGGCGTCATTCCGTGGACGAACCTCGACGACGCGCTCGCCGAGCTCGAGCACTGCGCGCGGCTCGGGCTCAAGGGCGTCAATCTCGGCGTGTTTCCCAACGGCAAGTCGTATCCGCGACCGGAGGACGATCGCTTCTGGTCGGCGGCCATCGACATGAAGATGCCGCTCACCGTGCACGTCGGGTTCGATCGTCTCGGGCCGCGCGCGACCGAGCCGACGTTCCAGTATCCCGGCGCCGATCCCGAGGTGCTGAAAAAGCTCGGGCCGCGAAAGATCGTGGAATGGATCGCGCTGCCGTTCCTCTCCATCCCGCCCTCGGTAAGCTTGGCGCAGCTCGTCATGTCCGGTGTCTTCGATCGGCTGCCGGATCTGCGTATCTTCTTTGCCGAGACGCGCCTGGGGTGGGTGCCGTTCTGGATGGAGGAGGCGGACTACTGGTACGAACGGCATCGCCACTGGGCCGAGCGGCTGCTGCACGTCAAGCCGCTGGCGGGGCGGCCGAGCGACTACGTCCGCCAGCACATCTCGTTCAGCGTGCAGCACGTCGAGCGAGTGGCGGTCGAGCTCCGTCACCACATGGGGGTCGAGCGCATCATGTTCGCGACCGACTTCCCGCACATCGAGTGCGACTGGCCGAACACGCGGCCGTTCGCCGAGCGGCTGTTCGCCGGGGTGCCCGCGGACGATTCGTTCCGCATTGCGGCCGGCAACATGCTGGCGTTCTTCCGCCTCGAAGACACCCCGCTCGGCAAGAGCGTGCTCGCGCGGGCGCCCGCACACGCCACGCGCGTGTAGATCGGAGGGATATGTTCCAGCTGCGCAAGCTCGGCCACGTCGTGCTCAACGTCACTGATCTCGAAGCGTCGGTGCGCTTCTACACCGACGTGCTCGGCCTTCAGATCAGCGACCGCTATCCCGACAGCATGGTCGCCGGCGGTATGGTCTTCCTCCGCTTCGACACCGATCATCACGGCATCGCGCTCGTGGGCGGCGCGGCGAAGCTCGAGCGCACCACGCTGAACCATTTCGCCTTCGAGGTCGGCTCCGCCGACGAGGTCTTCCGGGCCCGCGCGTGGCTGCGGAAGCACGACGTGCCGATCGTGTTCGAGGGCCGGCGACGCGCCGGCTGCCAGCTCGCCGTCGAGTTTCGCGATCCCGACGGCAACAACCTCGAGATCTACTGGGGCATCGATCAGGTGGGGACGACGGGGCAGGTGCGCCCGGCGAGCGAGTGGAAGCCCGCGCGCAGCCTCGAGGACGCGGTGGCCAATCCGGTGGTGGGCCAGCGGCTGCCGCCGCTCGCGCTCTAGAGTCGGCCCCAGACCTCGCGCGCGACCGACACGCAGAGGGCGAGCTTGGCCTTCTGCGCCTCGATCGTCACCTCGTTGCCCTCCACCGTCGACGAGAATCCGCACTGTGGGCTGATGCCGAGCTGGTCCAGCGCGATGAACTTCGCCGCCTCGTCGACGCGACGCTTGAGCTCGTCCGGATGCTCGAGCGCGCCGACCTTGCTGGTCACGAGACCGAGCACGACGCGCACGCGCCGCGGGACGTGACGGAGCGGCGAGAAGTCGCCCGAGCGCACGTCGTCGAACTCCAGGAAGAATCCGTCGTACGGCATCTGCGTGAAGATCGTCTCCGCGACGCGCGCATAGCCGCCCTGCGCGCGCCACGCCGACCGGAAGTTGCCGCGGCAGAGGTGAGTGCAGATCGTCATGTCGGACGGCTTGTCGCGCAGCGTCGCGCGGATCATCTTCACCGCGAGCGCCAGCTGCGCGTCCGGATCCTCGCCGCGCGCGGTCATCTGTGCGCGCAGCTCCTCGTCGCAGAGGTAGGCGAGGCTCACGTCGTCCAGCTGCAGATAGCGGCAGCCCGCCGCATAGAGATCGGCGATCTCGGCGCGATAGGCAGCGGCGGTGTCCTCCACGAACGCCTCGAGATCGGGGTACACGCGGCGATCGATTCCGCCGCGACCGACCTGCGAGTAGAGCATGTTGGGCGAGGGGATGGTCAGCTTCGGCGTGCGCGTCACGACGGATGCGAGGAACGTGAACGCATCGACGAAGATGGGCGCGGGACGCGTCACCCGGCCGGTGATCGCGAGGTCGGGCCGGGTGAAGTGCAGCTCGCCGCTCCGGCCGTGGAACGTGACCGGAATCGTCTGGCCCTGCGTGGACCAGCCGCCGAGGCGAAGCAGGAAGTCCATGTGCCACGACGCGCGCCGATGCTCGCCGTCGGTGATGCCCTCGAGGCCGACGTCTTCCTGAAGCCGGACCACCTCGCGGATCGACGCATCCTCGGCGGCCCGCACCGCCTCCGCGCTCGCGCGACCGGCCTCCCTCTCGACGCGCAGCGCCTTGAGCGCGGCCGGACGCAGCAGACTGCCGACGTGATCGGCCCGGAACGGCGGGCGCGACGCCGCCGTCACTTCTTCAGGTGCCGCCCGAGAAACGCCAGCATCTTCTCCCAGGCGTCCTTGGCCTGCGACGCGCGGTAGCGCTCGGCGTTGGTGAAGTTCAGAAACGCATGCCCGGCGCCCTCGTACTGATGGAACTCGTGCGCCTTGCCGTGACGCGACAGCTCGGCGTCGATCGCGTCCACGTCGGCGGGCGAGGGATTCGTGTCCTCGAGGCCGAAGAAGCCGATCATCGGCGCCGCGATGTTTTTCGTCAGATCGAGCGGCGTGGGACCGTCGCCCCAGGCCTTCATGATGTTGCCGCCATAGAACACGCCAGCCGCGCGCCAGGCCGCCGGCCGCGCGCCGGCGAGCAGGTACGTGATCCTCCCGCCCATGCAGAAGCCGAGCACGGCGAGGTCGGTCACGCGCGTCTCGGTCATCGCGCGCAGATGCGCGATCGTGGCGTCGGCGTCGGCGACGATCTCGTCGTCACGCAGCCGACCGATGCGCGTCATCATGTCGGCGCCGTCGTTCGGCTGCCGATGGTAGAGGTCGGGCGCGGCGGCCGCGTAGCCGTGGCGCGCGAGCGCCTCCACGCGGTCTTCGACGAATTTGTCGAGCCCCGGTCCGTGCATGATCACGACGACACCGGGCGCCTGCGTGGCGCCCACGGGAGCCTTCGAGTAGATACGCATTACGGTCGTCCTTTCTGCGGCGTCTTGTGCAGCGTGCCGTCCTTCATGATCATGCGCAGCGCTCCGCGATCTTGCAGGAGCGTGATGTCGGCAAGCGGATCGCCGTCGACGAGCAGCAGATCGGCGAGCGCGCCGGACCGGATGACGCCCAGCTCTCCGGGCCGGCCCATGAGCTCTCCACCAAGGCGGGTGGCCGCGACGATGCTGTCCATGGGCGAGTAGCCGAGGATCTTCACGAAGATCCACAGATCGCGCGCGTACGTCCCGTGCGGCGTATAGGGAAAGCCGTAGTCGCCGCCGGGGAGCACGCGGATGCCGCGCTTGCGCATCCGGCCGACGACGTCGACGGTGTTCGCGAGCTCGCGCTCGAACCCCGCCGAGCGCTCGGCGCTGACGCCCCACTGGCCGCCCGCCTGGCTCAGGTTGTACGCGATGCTCAGCGCGGGGCCGACGAACACACGGTCGCGCGCGGCCTCGAGCGCGTCCAGCGCGCGCTCGTCGGCCCAGTTCGCGTGATAGATGACCTCGACACCGTGGCGCAGCGCCATCAGCACCGACTCCGCGCTGCGGCAGTGTGCGGCCACGCGCAGCCGCGCGGCGCGCGCCACCTCCAGGGCGGCCGCCACCTCGTCGTCGCTCATCGGCGTCTCGTCGGAGGGATAGCTCGACGTGCCCGCGTCGCCCGAGATATTGAGCTTCAATAGCTCCACGCCTTCCCGCGCGAGCAGCCGGCAGACGCGACGGATCTGGTCGGGACCGTCGGCGACCCAGCAGAACGTCGGGGTCTCGTGGTGCGGCAGATGCAGCGCGTTCGTGTCGCCGAGGCCGCCGGTGACGGTGATCTCGGGGCCGTTCGCGAGCAGGCGCGGTCCGGGCACGCGGCCGGCCTCGATTTCCCGCTTCAACACCACGTCGAGGCGGGGCTTGGTTGATGCGGCCGAGAACGCGCTCGTGTAGCCGCAGTCGAGCATGAGCTTGGCGTTGCGCATCGTGACGAACACGTGCTCTTCGGGCGGCAGCCGCGTGAGCTCATGCGGAAAGATGTCGGCGAAGCCGAGGTGCGCGTGCGACTCGACGAGCCCCGGCATGAGCGTGGCGCCGGCGGCGTCGATGATCGAAGCGCCGCGCGCGGACGGCGGTGTGGCGCCGGACGTGACCTCCGTGATGCGATTGCCCTCTACGCGCACGGCGCCGGTGAACGGCGCTCCGCCGGTGCCGTCGAGGATGCGGGCGTTGGTGATGAGGCAGCTGCCCGTCATGGCGCCCTCCACGTGATCGCGCCGTTGCCGTCCTGGATGACGGCGATCGAGTTGCCGTCCTCGGCAATGGCGCCGACGAGGGCGCGCGCGTGGCCGTTGCGGTCGTACACGGCAAATCCGCCAGGTCCCTGGGCGTGGACTTCGAACACGGCGCGCGGCGAGCGCGGCGCGCCGGTGGCGTCGACGGGCGACAGATACATGCCGACGGCCTGCTCGTTCAGCATGACCAGGCCTTTGATCTTTCCGGTGGTGTCGGCGAGCGCGAGATGAGCGCCCTGCGCCTTGTTTGCGGAGACGACGAGGCTCGCGCGTCCGGCGTCGTGCAGCAGGTTCAAGCTGACGAGCCCGGCGCTCGTGCCAAGCCGCGCGCGGGCGGCGCCGTTCGCGTCCTTCACGACGAACTCCTGCGCCTCGATGGTGGTCGTGGTCGGCCGCACCTGTCCCATCAACGCCGCGGCGGCCAGCGCGAGCCCGACGCACGCCACAAGGCTCTTGAGGCGATGGTTGCTTCGCTCGAGAGCCTCGAGCCGGCGCAGCAGCACAGTCATCGACGCATCCATGGACGCTCCTCCGCCATCGGCGCTGAAGGTGCGCGAGCGTAGCATTCGGGTCGCGAACCGGTCAAACACGATTGACAGTGATTTTTTCGTGTGCCATCATCGCGCCCTTTTCGGGCGCGTGCGACGCCATTGTGAGAATTTTGCTGAGCCGCGAGAGGAGGACGCGTGATGCGTTTCACGATTCGCACTGCGGTAACCCTGCTCGTGCTGCTCGTTGCGACGAGCGTGGGGATGGCGCAGCAGCAACAGCAGCAGCAGCCAGCCCCGGCCGCCAGACCGCCGGCGCAGGACGGCGGCATCAAGATGGGCATCGTGACCGGCAGCGACAAGGGCACCTACTACCAGTTCGGGCTGGATCTCCAGAAGCTCGTCCGGCAGCAGGGCGACATCGGGCTCACCGTCAACACGTCGAAAGGGTCCATCGAGAACGTCTACGCGGTCTACCAGCGGCCCGGCGTCCAGCTCGGCATCGTACAGTCCGACGTGCTGGCCTTCATTTCGCGTCTCGAGACCGACCCGACGCTCAACAAAATCGCCAAGAAGACCCGGATGGTGTTCCCGCTCTACAACGAGGAGATCCACATCCTCGGACGGCGCGGCATCGGCGACTTCGACGAGCTCACGGGCAAGCGGGTGGCCATCGGGCGTGAGGGCAGCGGCACATATCTGACCGCCCGGGTGCTACTGCAGCTCTCGGACGTGAAGCCGGCGACGACCCTTCTCATCGACACCGACGAGGCGCTGGCCGAGCTCAAGGCCGGCCGCATCGACGCGATGTTCTACGTGGCGGGCTATCCGGTGAAACTGCTCAGGGAAGGGGTCACCGAGGCCGACCAGCTGGCCCTCATCCCCGTGACCAGCAAGAGCGTGCTCGAGCTGTATCCGCAGGCGGAAATCCCGGCCAACACCTATGCGTGGCAGACGGCGCGCGTGCCGACGGTGGCCGCCAAGGCCGTCATCGTCTCGTACGACTACCGGTTCCGTGACTGCGACAACGTCGGTCGCTTCGCACAGATCATGGCCCGGCGGATCGACTGGCTCGTGCAGAACGGCCATCCGAAGTGGAAGACGGTCGACCTGAACTACAACCTGAAGGGCTGGGAACAGTACGGCTGCGTGAAGAAGTACCTCGGGCTCACGGGTGCGAGCGCGACGCCCGCGATCCTGCCGGAAGAAAATCCGGTGATGCGCGCCATCCGCGGCATCCTGGACCAGCAGTAACGCGAAGGACGGCGGCCGGGCCGCCGCCGTCAATTTTCGCGCCCGAAATTCCCTCTCGCGTCATCGGGCCGTCAAAATCTAACTCGGGACAAAGTCTTCGCTTTCGCTAGCGGCCGAGGCGCTGCAGCTCTGCGCGTGCGCTGGCGTACTCGTACAGGCCGGTGACGCGCATGTTCACCGCCGCCTGCAGCAGCCGGATGGCCGCTTCACGCTGGCCGCGGAGCAACAGCTCCTGGCCGGCATAGAAGTACGCTTCGCACTGCTGCTCGCGCTGGACCACCGCATCGGGGTTCGGTGCGGCCTCGAGCAGCGCCTCGGGGGTAAGCTGGCCGGTGAACAACGCGATGACCGGTCCCGACCATCGCGACAGATTGAACACGCGCGCCTGACTGACGAGACCCTCGCGGTCGGTGTCGCCCGCGCGGGCCTTGGCCAGGAAGAGGCCGATGGCGCGGTATGGATTGTCGGGATCGAGATGGTAGGCGCGGACGAAGTCGGGAACGGCGCCGATGTACAGGCCCTGATCGTAGCGGGCGAGCCCCCGATTGAAGTAGGCGAGCGCGTAGTCCGCGTCGAGCTCGATCGCCTCGCCGTAATCGCGGATCGCCTGCGCGTAGCTCTCCTTGAAGTGATGCGCGCGCCCGCGATTGTTGAAGGCCTGGGCGGAGCCCGCATCCAGGCGGATGGCCTGATCGTAGTCCTGCAGCGCGCGCTCATAGTCGCCCTTGTGCTGATACGCGCTGCCGCGATTGTTGCGCGTGAGGGCGGAGTCAGGATCGATGCGGATCGCCTCGTTGTAATCCTGGATGGCGCGGTCGTAGTCGCGCTTGTTCTGGTACGCGTTGGCGCGATTGTTCAGCGTGATGGACAGCGCGCCGCCCGAGAGCCTGCCCGACTCGATCGCGCGCGTGCAGTGGACGAGCGCCACATCCGGATCGGAGCTCTCCGAGCACTTCTGAGCGTCTTCGTTCCACTGGGCCCAGGCCGTTCCAGAGAAGAGCACGACGACGACCACAATGGCAATCGAGACAATACCCATCTGCCCGTTCCCTCCCGTCAGAGGGCCCGGATAACGTAGTGCTCCCGGGTATGGGCGTCAAGCGGCGCGTCTGCGCCGCGGCGCGTGATGGCGCCCTCGGTCGAGTTTTGCTATCGTGCCGCCTCGCGCAGCGTCGATGACTCCGGACGTCTGCGCCCAGGAGGCAGTGATGAGCGACCACGGTTGTAACGCCGAGACCGGCCGACTCGATCGCCGGTCCTTCCTCAAGCGCACCGGCGTCGCGGGCGCTGCCGCGGCGATCGCGTCTCGGCTCTCCGTCCCCGGGGCGGCGATGGCCCAGGACGCGACGGTCCGGCCCGATCCGGCCGCCAAGCGTGGCGGCACGCTGCGCTACGCGGTTCACAACGCGCCGGCACACTTCGACGTCCACCAGTCGGGGACCGTGGCCAACATCGGGCCCCAGAGCCCGATGTACGACACGCTGCTGCGGCGCAGCCCGAAGGACGGCCAGACGATCATTCCGGATCTCGCGCAACGCTGGGAGATCTCGCCGGACGGCAAGAAGTACACGTTCCACCTGCGCAAGGGTGTGAAGTTCCACGACGGCGCCGACTTCACCTCGGAAGACGTCAAGGCGACGTACGAGCGCATCGCGCGGCCGCCCAAGGGCGTGGTCATTCCGCGCACGCCACTCTTCGCGACCGTCGGCGAGATCGTGGCCGTCGATCCACACACGATCGAGTTCCGCCTCACCGAGGCGCGCCCCAAGGCGTACATGCTCGGCGCCTTTGCGAGCGGCTGGAACATCATCGTCCGCAAGAAGACGCTCGAGGAGAACCAGGGCAACCTCCGGCAGGTGATGAACTACCCGGGCACGGGTCCGTTCAAGCACGTCTCGCGCAAGGACAAGGAAGTCTGGATCATGGAGCGCTTCCCCGACTACTGGAACAAGGGGCTGCCGCTCGTCGATCGGCTGGAGATCTATCACTTCCTGCCGTTCACGCCCGAGCTGGGCGCGTCGTTCCTGTCGGGCCGCGTCGACTACGCGCGGCTGCTCGATCCCGTGACGTGGCGCAAGGCGAAGGAGATGCCGGGCGTCACCGCGGCCAACTTCAACCAGTCGGTCATCCAGGCGTTCTGGACGAACATGCAGAAGAACAAGGCGCTCGCGGACCCGCGCGTGCGTCGCGCGATTCATCTCGCGATGGACCGCCCCACGTTGATCGAGGTCGTGAAGGACACCGCGCCGATGCAGGTGGGGGGCTTCGTCTATCCGTTCCACCCGATGTCGACGCCGCGCGCCGAGCTGGACAAGAAGCTCGGCTACCAGACGGACATCAAGCCCGCCGTGCAGGAGGCGCGCAAGCTGATGGCCGCGGCCGGCTACGGCCAGGGCCTGCGCAACCTCGACTTCGTCGTACGCGACATTCCGACCTTCAAGCTCTGGGCCGTCGCCATTCAGGCGATGCTGAAGGAGCATCTCAACATCGACTCGAACCTGCGCGTGGTGCAGACCTCGGTGTGGTTCGACGAGGCGCAGGCCGGCAACTTCGACCTCGCCATCAGCGCGATCGTCTCCACGCTGATGGATCCCTCCGACATCTTCAGCGCGTGGTACGGCAAGGACGGCCCGCAGAACTACTCGCGCTGGACCAACGCGCCGTTCCACGACCTCGCCAGCCAGATCGAGCGTGAGCTCGACGACAACAAGCGCAAGGCGATGGTGCAGAAGGCGGAGGCGATCCTCGAGAACGACCCGCCGCTCATCCCGGTGGCGTACGAGCAGATCTACGACGCGTACTACAACAAGGTGAAGGGCCAGAATCCCAGCACGTACTTCGGTATCTACGACGTCGTGCGCTGGGACAACGTCTGGTTAGGGTGATCGCGGATTAAGAAATACCTGGCGCGCCGGGCAGTGTACGCCGCCGTCACACTGCTCGGCGTGTCGCTCAGCATCTTCGTCATCCTGCGCATCCTGCCCGGCGATCCCCTCGTGGCCATCCTCGGCGTCGAAGGCCACGCGCGCATGACGCCCGCCGATCGCGTGCGAATCATGGCCGACCTCGGTCTTTCCGACCCGCTGCCCGTGCAGTACGTCCGTTGGCTTGGCGACATCGTCGCCGGCCGACTCGGCAAGTCGTTCTTCCGCGGGGACACCGTCGCCGACCTCATCACGCACCGCGGCCCCATCAGCGCCGAGATCGGCGTCCTCGCGCTGTTCGTGTCGTGGATCGTCGGCCTGCCCGTCGGCATCCTGTCGGCATTCAAGCCCAACAGCGTCCCCGACGGCGTGGCGCGCATGCTGTCGATCCTCTTCATCGCCATCCCAGGCTTCTGGCTGGGCATGCTGATCGTGCTCGCGCTGCTGTTCTGGTTCGGCTACAAGTCGCCGTTCATCATCGTCCACGTGTGGGAGGACCCCTGGACGAACTTCCAGATGGTCGTGGGCCCGGCCGTCGTCCTGGGGCTGGCGCAGGGCGCCTACATCGCGCGGATGTCGCGCTCGTGCCTGCTGGAGGTCATCGGCGAGGACTTTGTGCGCACCGCGCGTGCCAAGGGATTGAAAGAGGGCATCGTGGTGATGCGCCACGCGTTGCCCAACGCGCTGCTGCCCGTGATCACCATCTCCGGTGTGCTGCTCGGTTTCGTGCTCGGCGGCTCGGTGGCCGTGGAGCAGGCGTTCGGCGTGCCCGGGCTCGGGCGCGCGCTCGTCACCGCCGTGATCGAGCGCGACATCATCGTGGTGCAAAATCTCGTCTTGCTCTACGCGGTAATCTTCGTCGTGGTCAACGTGCTGGTCGATCTCAGCTACGCGTGGCTCGATCCGCGCATCCGGTACTCCTGAATGCGCGAGGTCCTCGTCGAGATCGCGCGCTTCGCCCGCCGCAACCGGCTGGCGGCGGCCGGCGGCCTGGTCGGCGTATCGATCGTCCTCGTCGCGCTCACGGCGCCGTGGCTGGCGCCGCGGGATCCGTTGAAGGCCGACTTCCGCCGCATGAACAAGCCGCCCGACTCGCAGAGCTTTCTCGGCACGGACCAGGTCGGACGCGACACGTTGTCCCGCGTCATTTACGGCGCCCGCACGTCGCTGTTCGTCGCGTTCTCGGCCGTGCTGCTCGGCACCACCGTGGGCTCGCTGTGGGGCGTCGCCTGTGGGTATCTGCGCGGACGCTTCGATCTCTACAGCCAGCGCGTGATGGAGATCATGCAGTCGTTCCCGGATTTGATCCTCGCCATGGCGATCTCGATGGCGATCGGTACCGGCCTGCCCGCGGTGATCTTCGCCATCGCCATCACCCGCATCCCGTTCGGCGGCCGCGTCATCCGCTCGGTGGCCCTGTCGGTGCGCGAGATGCCGTACGTCGAGGCCGGGCGCGCGAGCGGAGCCTCCGCGCTGCGCATCATGGCGCTGCACGTGCTGCCGCAGTGCATCGCGCCGTATCTGGTGCTCGCGACGACGCACCTCGGCGTCGCCATCGTCATCGAGGCCGCGCTCGGCTTTCTCGGCGTCGGCGTGCCCCCGCCCACGCCGACGTGGGGCAACATGCTCGCCGACTCGATCACCGCGCTCGTGCCGCCGTGGTGGCTGGCGTTCTTCCCCGGGCTCGCCATCACGGTGACCGTGCTGGCCTTCAATCTCTTCGGCGACGGCATCCGCGACACGCTCGACCCGCGGCTGTCGCCGGCGTTCCTGCGAATGATGACGGGCGGACGGCGGGCGTAGCCGCGCCGTCATCGACCGGAGAACTTCGGCTCGCGCTTCTCGACGAATGCGCGGATGCCCTCGCGCGCGTCGTCCGTCTCCTGGCAGATGTTCTGGGCGAACGTCTCGAACTCGAGCGACGCGCGCAGATCCGCCTCCTGGTTGTGGTACAGCGCCCGCCGCGCCAGCCGAATCGCGATCGGCGGCCCCTGCGCGATCTTCGTCGCCAGCTCGTAGGTGGCCGGCAGCAGACGGTCCGGCGCGTGCACTCCGCTGACGATGCCGAGATGCAGCGCTTCCTGGGCGTCGATGACCTGGCCGGTGAAAATCATCTCGCACGCTTTCGCCATGCCCACGACGCGCGGCAGGAAATAGGTCCCGCCCCAGTCGGGGTGCAGCCCGCGACGCACGAAGGCCTGGGAGAACTTCGCGGTACTCGACGCCAGCCGGATGTCGCAGGCGAGCGCCAGGTTCATGCCGGCTCCAGCGGCGGCGCCGTTCACCGCCGCGATGAGCGGCTTGGGCGAGTCGCGCATCATCAGGACGGTGCGATCGCGCGACGGCGCGACGCGCTCCATGAGCGGTCGCGCGCGGCCGGCCTCGTTTGCATCCTGCATCGCCTTGACGTCCCCGCCGGCGCAGAAGCCTCGGCCGGCGCCGGTGATGACGATCACGCGCACGTCGGGATCGTCGAGGGCGCGCGTGAGCCCCGCGGGAAGGTCGTCGCGGAGCGTGCCGCCCAGCGCGTTCAACCGCTCGGGCCGATTCAGCGTGAGGGTGGCGACATGATCCTTGGTCTCGTAGATGAGGCATTCGTACGTCATGGCGGGGCGTCCCCTTTCGTCGCGGTGGGCGCTACTATGCCTGAAAATTTGACGAGGAGAGTGCGATGGCGACCTACGTCCTGGTTCACGGCGCGTATCAGGGAGGCTGGATCTGGAAGCCGGTGGCGACCCGTCTGCGCGCGGCCGGGCACGTCGTCCTCACGCCCACCCTCGACGGCTGCGCCGAGCGTGCGCATGCGATCCGGGCGGGCATCACGGTCGGCACGCACGCCCGCGAGATCGCGCAGCTGCTGTTCCACGAGGACCTGACCGATGTGGTCCTCGTCGGCACCAGCGCGGGCGGCATGGTCATCCAGAAGGCCGCCGAGGCGGCGCGCGAGCGTATCGACCGGCTCGTGTTCGTCGACGCGCTGGCGCTCATGCCGGGCGAGAATGTCGACGAGATCGTCAAGCGCTCGGCGCCCAACGAGGTGACGGCGCTGACGACGGGCCCGACCAAGGCCGACGCGGAGAGCCGGCTCTTCCGCGATCTGGATCCGACCCTCCGCGCCTGGGCGCTCGCGCGGATCACGCCACACCCCGTGGCGGCCCTCGAGGCTCCGATGGAGCCCACGCGCTTCTGGGAGCAGCCGTGGTCGGCCACCGTCATCCGCTGCCGCCGCGCGGCGAATCCACCCGAGCACCATCAGCGGCGCACGGCGAAACGACTCGAGGCCGCGTGGCACGAGCTCGACACCGGCCACTATCCGATGCTCAGCGAGCCGGAGGCGCTGGCGCGACTGCTGTCGGCGTGAAGCTCACGCGAGCAATCCGGCGATGATGCCGGTGAGAAACACGCCGTCGAACGTGCCCGCGCCGCCAATGGAGACGATCGGCACGCCGATCTCGGCGATCCGCGGCAGGTTCGACAGGTCGGCGCCGATGAGGGCGCCCATCGAGCCGCTGACGTACGCGACCGGCGGCGCGCGCCGAAAGGCCAGCGCCAGCCCGACGATCGCGGCCGCCAGCGGCGGCAGAAACATCGGCACCGCGATGCCCGCACCCGGCACGATGGTGGCGACCGCGTGGATGACGACGGCGACGATGGCCGTGCCGGCCAGCATGCGACCGCGCATGGGCAGCCGCAGAAAGAGATAGAGCGAGAGCAGCACGGGGACGAGCGCGCCGCCGACATTGATCGCCACCAGCGTCCCGCCCATCCGGAGCAGCGGAATGTTGATCTGGCTGCCGAGTAGCGAGAGCAGCAGCACCACGAACATGTATCGAGGCGGAACGCCGATCTTGCGGTAGGCGTAACGGAGGATCCGCAGCTCGATGACGAGCACGAACACCGCGAGTAGCAGCAGGAAGAAGGCCAGCAGCAGCGGGAAGGCGAGCGGCAGGAGCATCGCGCGATTATAGCCGTGAGCCGTGGCATCATACCGGCGCCCGTGTGGTCGTGCGAGCCGCAGCGCGTCGAGCGCGAGGCGAGCCTGCGGGTGGTCGTGCGAGCCGCAGCGCGTCGAGCGCGAGGCGAGCCTGCGGGTGGTCGTGCGAGCCGCAGCGCGTC
>Ga0081539_10000165_pt1 | contig 153824 bp, 129 predicted proteins | sample TabmetS4T2R2_FD_71023 | JGI IMG/M metagenome (GOLD analysis project Ga0081539, IMG submission 71023) | Tabebuia heterophylla rhizosphere microbial communities from the University of Puerto Rico - S4T2R2 | ecosystem: Host-associated > Plants > Roots > Rhizosphere ... | reverse complement strand
ATCGAGGGTGCCTTGGCCGCCTTCGTAAGCCGAGACGATCTTCTGGCGTAAGTCCATCGAGTAGGCACGCATGAAGAAGAGTCGGCCTATTCACAGTGCCAATGCAAGCGCAAAACGGATTAAATCTTTCCGCCCTCAGCTTGCCAACTCGCAGACGAGCATTTCGAGTTGCAGGCGCGGTGTGCCCAGCGAGGTCTTGATGGCGAGGTCGGCAGCGGCGATACGCGCCAGGCGACGAGCGAGGTCTTGGGCGTCCGTGCGGCGCGCGGTGGCGAGGAAGTCTTCGCGCTTGCTGAAGGGCATGTTGACGAGGCGAAAGACCTCTTCTTTGGGCCGGCTCTGCGCCATCAACTCTTTGGCGAGCGCGAGCCGGTGGTAGTTGCTGGCGATGAGACCGATGAGCATGACCGGCTCCGCGCCGTCGTCGAGCAGCTTGCGCAGGACGCCGAGCGCGCGGCGGCGGTCGCGCGCCACGAGGTGGTCGGTCAACTCGAAGTTCGACAACTCGCGCGAGCGGCCCACGAGCGCGTCCACCATCTCCATCGTGATGTAGCCGGCGGGCAGCGCGGCGGTCGCCAGTTTGTCTAGCTCGTTCGTCAGCCGGCGCACGCCGGGGCCCGCGAGCGCGATGATCTGCCTGAGCGTCCGCTCGTCCGTCTCCGCCTGCGCCCGCTTCAGGTGATCGCGCGCCCAGGCGGCCAGCTCGTTGTCCGTCAACTCCGCGAACTCGACGCTCGCGCAGGCGTCCAAGAGCGTCTTCGACAGCTTGCGCCGCTTGTCCAGGTCTTCCGCGATGAAGATGACGACGGACGTTTCCACGGGGCGCGCGAGGTAGCGCAGCAGTGCGCCCTCGTCCGCCTCGCGCAGGCGCGCGAAGTCCGTGATGCGCACGACGCGCCGCGTCGCCATCATCGGTAGTTGCTCGGCGGCAGCGAGCGCCTGCTGCACATCCACCTGCGCGAGACTGAAACTCGCCTCGTTGAACTCGCGCAGGGACGCGTCGGCGAGCGCCGCCTCGGTGATGGCGTGCGCTGCCTGCTCGCGCAGATACTCCTCCGCGCCGTGGAGCAGGTAGAGCGGGCGCAGGTCGTGCTTCTTCAGTTGCCGCTTTAGCTCGTCGCGCGTGAGGGTGCTCATTTTTCCTGGTTGACGCCGAAGCCGTTGACGAGCGTGGAGACGAGGCTCTCGGCGAAGCTGCGCGCGAGCCGCTGCACCGCCGGGTCTTCCTCGTTGAAGAAGGTGCGCGGGTCGTTGGCGAACTCGAACTCGCCGCGGTAGACGTAGTTCTGGTTGTCGTAGAGCACGCGGTTCTGCACCTGATCGCGCACCGTGACCGCGCCGACAATCGTCACCTCGAAGACGCGCGAGCGCCCGCGCTCGTCCAGCAGCACGCCGGAGAAGGAGAAGCTCTTGATGACGCCGTCCACCACCGCGTCCGCGCCCTGCCGCTCGCTCTGCACGCGCAAGCCCCGCCCACGCCGTATGATCTCGTTCGAGACGGCTTCCGTAAACCGCGTCTCGATCTTGTAGCGCAGCGCCTGGTTCTCAAACACCGGCACGGCGACCGTGTGGATGTACTCCGGCAGCCCGCTGTGCGTCACAGGCTTGTAGCACTCCGTAAAGCCCGACGAGCAGGCGAGCACACACGCGAGCACACACGCGCGCCAGACGTTTCGACCAATCCTCATGCCTCGCTTCAAAATCACTTCGTCACGCTCATCTTTGACAGGCTGCCGCACGATACGACCTGAAGAATCTTCGTGTCAAACGAGCCGCCCAGTCTTCACGGCAAACGAACATTGAGTCTTCACGTCGAACCCGCCGCCCGCCTGAGCGCGTCCGCCACGCGCGCCGTCTCGACCGCGGCGCGCACGTCGTGAACGCGGACGATGTGTGCGCCGTTGAGGATCGCCACCGTGACCGTCGCCATCGTCCCGTGCAGGCGCTCGCCCGCCGCCGCGTCGGCAAGCAGCCGACCGATGAAAGACTTCCGCGACGTGCCGACAAGCCACGGCACGTCGGGAAACTCGCGCACGAGCGCGCCCAATCTCGCGATCAACTCGACGTTCTGCTCGACCGTCTTGCCAAAGCCGATGCCGGGATCGAGCACGATTGACTCGCGCGCCACGCCGCGCCGCTCGGCCATCGCGAGGCTGCGGCGCAGGCTCGCGGTCACGTCGGCGAAGATGTCCGGCGCGGGCGGCAGCCGCTGCATCGTCGCGGGCGTCCCGCGCGAGTGCATCAGGACAAGCCCCGCGCCCGCGCGCGCCGCCTCGTCCGCCACGTGAAAATCGAACCGCAGTGCCGAGATGTCGTTGACGATCTCCGCGCCCGCCTGCAAGGCTGCGCGCGCGACTTCCGACTTAGTCGTGTCAACCGAGATGATCGCGTCCGGCAGTTTAGCTATCTGTTCGATGATGGGCAGCACCCGGCGCAGTTCTTCCGCCGCCGAGACAGGCTCGCTGCCCGGTCTCGACGACTCGCCGCCCACGTCAATAATGTCCGCGCCCTCCGCGAGCATCCGTTCGGCGTGCTCGACGGCACGCCCCGGCGCGAAGAACTGCCCGCCGTCGCTGAAGCTGTCCGGCGTCACGTTCAGCACGCCCATGACGAGCGTCCGCTCGCCGAGCGCGAGCGTGCGGCGGGCGATCCTCCATTCGTGGAAAGGCATGATTAGGTATCTGCCTTTCTGCTTACAGCAGTTTGACGAATCCCGCCTGCTCGAAGTGACGATCCGAGGTGAATGCCTGCGTTAGCTGTTCACGCCGCATAACGACGAAGCTGGTGCAGTCGGTCAAGCTCCACTCTTTGTCAGAACGTTGGCGGTAGAGTGTCGGCCCGTCAGTAAGCAGAGCGGAGTCGGCAAGGACGATGCGCACGGTGGGGAGGGAGCGCAGGCCGTCAATCAATGTTACAGCTTGTCCGCGCGTGCTTGGCGCGGAGAGGGCGTTGGCAACTTCAAGAAGGACGAACTCAGTCGTGATTAGTTGCGCGCGCTGGCGGCGCAAGTCGGACATGATCTGTTGCGCCGGCTTGTGCAGCGCGTCGCGCCGGGAGACGAGCGCGAGCCACGCCGCCGTGTCAACGAAGACGTGAATCGAGGCGTTCAATTCTGCTTCGGCTTGCCGTAGAGGTAATGATCGTGTTCGTGGGCGAAGTCGGTAGCGTCAATCTCAACGGCGCAGTCGTCGAGCAGCGCGGCCAGCGCCTCCCACCCTGCGCCGTCGGCGGCGGCAGTGTTGCCCGTCGGCGCTTCGTCAACGAAGGTGATGACAACCTCCTGCCCCTCGCGCTCTCTGCCGACTGGCTCAAGTGGGCGGGCCACGCCGTTCTGGAATGTGCCTTTAACCGATGACATGCTCTTACTATAACTGAAACAACCTCAGTTCTGCATTAGTTCCGCATTCGCAGGTGGGTATACGGGCAGGTGCTGGCGGCGTGAAACCCTGGCCGCGACCGCAGGCGATATTGACCCGGACACACAATAAAACGGGGAAGAGGCGCGCTGCCTCTTCCCCGTTCACCGCTTAACCTTTTCGCCTTTACTTCACGCCGTCGCCGGCCCGGTGATGGGCGGGAGGATCGGCTTGAGCGGGCTGGTTGAAGGTTCTTTCAACTGCGGGCGCTCCTGATCGTCCTTCGAGGCGGGCGGCTGGTCGTCGTCAACGGACAGACCGGCGACGATGCGGCGAATCTGGACGCCGTCGAGGGTCTCGCGCTCAAGCAGCGTCTCGGAGAGGCGCACCATCACGTCGCGGTTCTCCTCGATGATCTGCCTGGCGCGTGCGTACTGCTCGGAGACGATCTGCTTGACCTGCTGGTCAATCTTGATCGCGGTGTCTTCGGAGAAGTCGCGGTGCTGCGCGATCTCGCGGCCCAGGAAAATCTGCTCCTCCTTCTTACCGAAGGTGAGCGGCCCCAGTTCCGACATGCCGTACTCGCAGACCATCGCGCGGGCCAGTTCCGTCGCGCGCTCGATGTCGTTGGACGCGCCGGTGGTGATGCTGCCGAGGAAGGTCTCTTCGGCGATGCGCCCGCCCATCAGGATGGCGATCTGGCCCAACAGATACTCCTTCGAGTAGTTGTGCCGGTCGCCTTCGGGCAACTGCTGCGTGAGTCCCAGCGCCATGCCGCGCGGGATGATCGTGACCTTGTGCACGGGGTCGGCGTTCGGCACTTTCAGGCCGACGAGCGTGTGCCCCGCCTCGTGGTACGCGGTGACGCGCTTCTCCTCGTTGGTGATGACCATGCTCTTGCGCTCAGCGCCCATGAGCACCTTGTCTTTGGCCAACTCGAAGTCGGTCTGCATCACGATCTTCTTGTTGTAGCGCGCCGCATTCAGCGCCGCCTCGTTGACGAGGTTCGCCAGGTCTGCGCCCGTGAAGCCGGGCGTGCCGCGCGCGATGACGGAGATGTTCACGTCCTCGCCGAGCGGAATCTTGCGCGTGTGGACTTTCAAGATGCCTTCGCGCCCGCGCACGTCGGGGCGCGAGACGACCACGCGGCGATCAAAGCGACCGGGGCGCAGGAGCGCCGGGTCGAGCACGTCCGGGCGGTTGGTCGAAGCCATCAGGATCACGCCATCGTTCGACTCGAAGCCATCCATTTCGACGAGCAACTGGTTCAGGGTCTGCTCGCGCTCGTCGTGCCCGCCGCCGAGACCAGCGCCGCGGTGGCGACCGACCGCATCGATCTCGTCAATGAAGATGATGCACGGCGCGTTCTTCTTGCCCTGCTCGAACAGGTCGCGCACGCGCGATGCGCCGACGCCGACGAACATCTCGACGAAGTCGGAGCCGGAGATCGAGAAGAACGGCACGTTCGCCTCGCCTGCGACGGCGCGCGCCAGCAAGGTCTTGCCCGTGCCCGGCGGCCCCATCATCAGGACGCCTTTCGGGATGCGCCCGCCGAGCTTCTGGAACTTCTGCGGCTCTTTGAGGAACTCGATGATCTCCTGCAATTCCTCCTTCGCCTCTTCGACGCCCGCCACGTCCTTGAACGTGACGCGCTTCTGCTGGTTGTTCAACAGCTTCGCGCGCGACTTGCCGAAACTGAGCGCCTTGTTGCCGCCCGCCTGCATCTGCCGCATCATGAAAATCCAGAAGCCGAGCAGGAGCAGGAGCGGGGCCCACCACGCGAGCAACGACCAGAGGATGCTGTTGCCGCTCGACTGATCTTCGATCTTGGCGACCTTCGGTTTGCCGTCCGCGCCTTGCGTCCACGCGGCGGTCATCAGGTCGCGCTGGACGAACGGGTTCGACAGTTCCGCCTTGAATTGATTATTGCCTTTATCAACGGCGGTCGCCTCGTTCTGCTTGATGGTCAGCTTGGCGATCTCGCCGTTCTGAATCTTGGTGTTGAGCGCGCCGACATCTATGGTCTGCGGGCTGCCGGACTGGCTGTTGGCGAAAGCCTTGTAGAGCAGCACCGCGCCGAGCAGGATCAGCACCCAGAAGATGATCTGTCTGACTGTGGAACTCAAAATCTTTTCTCGCCTCCGTCGCCGATGATAACCCATTTCGGCGTCCTTTGTCGCTCCCGCGCGCTCGTTTCCGTCGGCTACCTGGCGGAGCATCTAGCGCGCCGCCGACCCGCGCAAAGAGCAACAACCTAAGATGCCCCCGCCCGACCCTTCGTTGCGCCCGTTCAGCCGCGCCCGCCTTGAGACCACGCACGAGCGCGGCCCACCCGACAAGCGAAAAACCGCCCGTCGTTCGTGGGCGGCTGTAAGCGGCTTCATCTTAAAGGCCGTGCGCGCCTTTTTCAACCCTTTTGCCGGGCAGCCCAGCACCGCCGCAGGTCGTGGGAGATGACCACGAAATCACACGAAGCGGCACGAAGCAGGAACGCTTTATCGTTTCGTGTTGTTTCGTGTGATTTCGTGGTTCAGTCCTTTTCGGCCTGGGCAGCGCGGGCTGCTGCTGCACGCGGCTCGTCTGCCGCATGAAAGATGAGCAGCCCGTGCCGCCGCTCCACCCGCGCGCCGCCCGGCAACTCCGCGACGCGCCGCCCGCGCTCGCCCGCGAGCAGACGTTCGACCCCGCGCACGTGCGCGAGCGTCAGCCGCCGCAGGTCGCCGCGCCCCGCCTTGAGCCACTGCCGCAGCGCACGCCGCCGCACCGCCGCGTCCGCCGCGCGCAACGTGACGACGCGCAGCGGCCACGCCGCCCGCGTGTCGTCCGTTTCTGCCTGCGCCCGCGCGGATTCTAACAACTGCGCGGCCTGCGTTTCGAGCGCGGCACTGTCGGCGCGCAACAACTCGGCGGTGCGCGCCAGCGCCTCCACCGCGCGCGGGTTGAAGGTCGCCAGGAGCGGCAGCAGTTGTCGCCGCACGCGCACGCGCGCAAACCGCTCGTCCTCGTTCAAGGCGTCTCGGCGCACCTCTATGCCGCGCGCGCGGCAATAGTCCGCCGTCGCCGCGCGCCGTGCCCAGCGCAGCAGAGGGCGCACGAGCAGCACTTCGGGGCGCTGTCCGTCGAGCGTGCGCGCGGCCCGCATCCCGCCCAAGCCATCCGCGCCGCTGCCGCGCACGAGCGTCAGCAGTAAGGTCTCTGCCTGATCATCCAACGTGTGCGCGGTCAGCACGGCGCGCGCGCCGCCTGCCCGCGCCGCGCGCGCCAGAAACTCATAGCGCGCACGCCGCGCCGCCTGCTCAAGGTTGTCGCGCGTGGCTTGCGCCTGCGCGCCAACGGCCGCGCGCTCTATGACTGCCTCGTGCCCCAGTTCATGCGCCAGCCGCGTGACCCACTCCGCGTCGGCCTGCCCCGCAGCGCCGCGCAGACCGTGATCGAGATGCGCGACCGTAAGCTGTAGGTTGAGGCGGCCGGCCTTGATCAGTTCGTCGCAGGCGAGGAGCAGCGCGGTCGAGTCCGCGCCGCCGGAGACGGCGACGACGAGGCGCGCGTCCGCCAAGGGCAGCGCCAGCCGCCGCCACTCGGCCAGCAGGCGGCGCGCGAAGGCGCTCAAGGGAAAGGGCGGCTGCGTTGTGCGCACGCCGCGTATTATCGCGCATCCGGCAGAATCAAAGCGAATGTGTGCTACGATGCGTCGCCGGCACGCCGCAACACCCGCCGAGGACTGAAGCGATGTCAACCGATCAAGCCGACACCAAACCCGCCTGGGACGAGCGCGACTCGCAGGCGTTCATAGACTACGGCCGCTACTTCGTGCCCGAACGCGAGGAGCAGATCGCGATCATCTGCGAATTGATCGAGCCGCGCGGCGAGCCTTTCCGCGTGCTCGAACTCTGCTGCGGCGAGGGGCTGCTCGCCCGCGCACTGCTCGCGCGCTTTCCGCAATGCACCGTCGTCGCCTACGACGGCTCGCCCGAAATGCTGCGCAAGGCCGAACAGAATCTCGCGCAGTTCGCGCAACGTTTCGCGCCGCGCCAGTTTGATCTGGCGGCGCACGACTGGCGCGAGCAACAACAGATGGCGCAAGCGGTCGTCTCATCGCTCGCCATACACCATCTCGACGGCGCGGAGAAGCAGGAGTTGTTCCGCGACGCGTACCGCATGCTCGCGCCCGGCGGCGTGTTCGTCGTCGCGGACGTGATCGAGCCGGCGCACCCGCGCAGCCTCGCCGTGGCCGCGCGCGCGTGGGACGACGCCGTGCGCCGGCGCGCGCTCGAACTCGACGGCACGGAGGCCGCGTTCGACTTCTTCACGCGCGACGGCTGGAATCTCTACCGCCACCCCGACCCGCTGGACAAGCCCTCGCGCCTGGCAGACCAACTGCAATGGCTCGCCGCCGCCGGCTTCACAGACGTTGACGTGCACTGGCTCAAGGCCGGGCACGCCGTCTTCAGCGGACACAAAGGGGAAGGGATGAGGGATGAGGGATGAAGAGAAAACTGTTCAAGTTGAGCGATCCTATTTTCATCCCTCATCCCTCATCCCTCATCCTTTTCATTGAAGGGAGCGACGCGAATGGTTGATGAGAAAGCGAACGAGGCGGGGGCCGCGCCGGAAGCGGGTGCGCCGCCGAGTGTGAAGATTGACGTGTCGCGGCGCATCACGCGCGATCCGCTGTGGTGGGGCATCCTCGCTGTCTATCTGGTGCTGTTCGCGAGCACCGGCTATCTGGCCTTCTTCGGGCGCGACATTAATCCGGCGCTGAACCCGAACGCCGACGCGCTGGCCGCGAAGCTCAACGACGAGGCCACCAAGAACTTCGTCATGAACACGCTGAAGGACGAGGCGGACGAGCACAAGAAGAAGGACGGGCTGGCGCTGCAATCCTTCAACATCGTGCTCGGCTCGCTGCTCGGCTTCCTCTCCGCCTCCGCTGTCTCGCGCGTGTCGAGCAAGAATGAGACCTGAGCATAGCGGGACGGTGAGCATTCCTGTCAGTACCGCCTGCGGTAGCGGGCGGGTGTTGGTCGCGTTAACAGACCCGCCTGCTACGGCAGGCGGTACTGACTTATTGCAAAGCGGGCGCGGCGGAACTATTCCGCCGCGCCCGCCGTCTTAGCGTGCGATTGTCTATTCACCTCAAGGCACGTCGGGGCGCACGAGCGGCGATTCCTTGTCGCCGACGAACACGTCGAGCACGGTGAAGTGCGACGGGATGCCGGTGGCAAAGGCGTGGTTCGTCAGCAGCAGCGAGCCATGCTTGTTGAAGGCGGCGTTGGCCGGCGAGTCGTAGGGCGAGAAGGGGTCGGTCGTGTTGGTCAGGCGCGACTCTTCCGTGCCGTCGGGGCGCAGGATCGAGACGCCGGAACTGAACGGCGCGGCCAGCACGACGTAGAGCTTGCCCGTGCGGCCGAACGCGATGCCGTCCGGCCCTTCGCCGTTGTACTGGTGGAAGACTTGCAGGTCGGCCGCCGTCGGCGCGTCAACGAGCGGCAGCGTGTAGATTTTCCCGCCGAGGAAGTTGCCGAACATGCCGACGCCCTCGGCCGTGACGACGAAGTAAATCTTCGTGCGGTCGGGGCTGAGGCGCAGCCCGTTCGGGCCGAAGGGCGTGTCGAGCCGGCTGTCCTGAAACCAGATTTGCGGCTGCCCACCGCCCGCGGGGATGCGCCAGATGGTCGCCTGGAACGAATCGGTCTCGTAGAGGTTGCCGTCGTCGTCGAAGGCTATGTCGTTCGGGAGCGGCGGCAGGTCAAGAAACGTGGGCGAGCAGGGCGCGGGATTAGTGGCGCACGGGTGCAGGTCTGGCAGCGGGCTGGCGTAGACCGTCTGCGCGCCGCTGCCGGTGTCGAGGCGCACGATGCCGAACTGCGTGTTGACGACGTAGAGCCGGCCGTTGCCGTCGAACGCGACGCAGGAGTTGGCGTGCTCAAGCGCGGTGTTCTCGCCCTGGATGGCGTACTCGCGCACCGTCTCGCCCGTGCGCGTGTCGTAGGCGAAGACCTTCGAGGGCGGCTCGCCCGCCGTGCCGAAGCGCGCGGGGCCGGCCACATAAGCGCGGTTGCCGTTGACCGCGATGCCTTCGGGGAAGCCGGGCGGGAACGGCACGGTCGCGAGCACCTGCACGTCGCCGAAGGCGCGGTCGTTACCTTGCGCCAGCGCCGGGCTGAAGCCGGTCAGACAGATGAGGACGAACAGCAGCGCACAGAGTGGGAGCATCTGCCGGAGGGGACTATTAGGGAGATTCATCTCTCGACTCCTTATCGTTGCGGAAGGTGAAAATAGCGAGGAACGGGGCCGCGCTTTTGCCGGAAAGCCCAGGCAAAATCGGTCTCACCCAGCTAACGCGAAATCCGGGGCGGAAAAGGATCAGGGAAAGACGCGGCGGTGAAAAAAAATTCGCCGCCGTGCGAACGAGGAGGATCTCGGCGCGTTCGGGTAAACGCCTCACACCGACTTGCGGGCGTGAAGTGACGAGGACGAACCACGAACCCACACGAACCCACACGAAGTAAAAGCCGGGAAGCTTCGTGTCAGTTGTTTCGTGTCATTTCGTGTGGGTTCGTGGTTAACTCTTCACCTTACTTTGTCCGGCCACCGGGCATCAGCCAGGGCTACGCGCCGATCATTGTGCCCGTGCCTTCGTCGGTGAAGATTTCGGAGAGGAGGGCGTTGCGCTGTGTGCCCTTGATGATGTGCGCGCTGTGGACGCCGCGCCTGAGCAGCGTGATGATGTTTTGCAGCTTTGGGATCATGCCGCCGGTGGCGACGCCGTCGCGCAAGAGCGCCTCGGCTTCGTCCACGGTCAGCCGCGACAGCTTGGTCGCCGGCTCGCCTGCGCGCAGGTAAATCCCGTCCACGTCCGAGAGCAGGATCAGCTTTTCGGCTTGCAGGCGGACGGCGATCTCGGCGGCAATGGTGTCGGCGTTGATGTTGAAGACGCGCCCCTCGGCGTCCGCGCCGAGCGAGGAGACGACCGGCAGATAGTCCTCGTTGAGCAGCACGCGCAGCAGGCGGTCGTCAATCTCAAGGATGTCGCCGACGTGACCGAAGTCCACCTGCTCGCTCTGCCCCGTCGCGCGGTTGACGATCTCCTTCGGCGGGCGGCGCTCGGCGTGGACGATGTTGCCGTCCACGCCCGACAGCCCGACGGCGTGGATGCCGCGGTTGCGCAGGGCCGCCAGGATGTCCGTGTTGATCTTGCCGGCGAAGATCATCTTCGCCATGTCGAGCGTCGCGTCGTCCGTCACGCGCCGCCCGTCTATGATCGTCTGCGCCACACCCAACTGCGCGGCCAACTCGGTCAACTGCTTCCCGCCGCCGTGCACGACGCAGATGCGTATGCCGACTTGGTGCAGCAGCGCCAACTCCTCCGCGAGCGAGCCGAGGACGGCGTGCTCCTCCGTCACCTTCCCCGACAGCTTCACGACAAACGTCTGCCCCTTGAACCGCTGAATGTACGGCAACGCCTCGCGCAGCAGATCGAGTCGCGGCTGGCTCATAAACCTCCAAAAGAAGTGACGAGTGACAAGTGACGAGTGACAAGATAAGAACTTGTCCCTGCTCGCCACTTGTCACTCATCACTCGTCACTGCTTTTAAGACCGCCTTCTGCGCGTGCAGACGGTTCTCGGCCTCGGCGATGACGACGGAGCGCGGCGAGTCTATGACGGCGTCGGTGACGATGACGTTGCGGCGGACGGGCAGGCAGTGCATGAAGATGGCGTCGTCGGTGCGGGCCATCTTCGCCTCGTCCACGATCCAGGCCGCGCGGTAGCGGGCGCGCTCTTCGATGTCGTCGGCGGGTGCGCCGTAGAACATGCGGCTGCCCCAACTCTTCGCGTAGACGACCTCCGCGCCGTCGAACGCCTCCTCCACGTCGTGCGTGACACGCACGTTCGCGCCCGCGTCGAAGGCGCGGCCGTTGATCTCGCGCATCAAGTCCTCGTCCAACTCGTAGCCGAACGGGTGCGCGATGGTCAGGTCGTGTCCCATCTGCGCTGCCGCGAGCGCGAAGCTGTTCGGCACGGCCATCGGCAGCGGCTTCGGGTGCCACGCCCAAGTGAGCGTGACGCGCTTGCGCCCCGCGCCGCACTGCTCCCTGATCGTCAGCATGTCGGCGAGCGCCTGACACGGGTGGTGCATCGCCGATTCGAGGTTGATGACGGGCACGTCGCTGTGGCGCGCGAACGCCGCGAGCACCGGGTCTGTGCGCTCTGCCCGCCAGTCCTGCAACGCCGCGAACGTGCGCACGCCGATGGCGGCGCAGTAGCGGCCCACGACGCGCACGAACTCGCGCACGTGCTCCGTCTTGTCGCCGTCCATCACCACGCCGTCGCGGTGCTCCAGCGTCCAACTCGTCCCGCCCGGTTCAAGCACGACGGCGTGGCCGCCGAGTTCGTAAATGCCCACCTGCATCGAGGCGCGCGTGCGCAGAGAAGGGTTGAAGAAGACGAGCGCGACCGACCGCCCCGCGAGCGGCTGCGACTGATCCTCGTCGCGCTTGAAGCGCGCCGCTGCGTCGAGCAAGCTTTCAAGTTCGGCGCGCGACCAGTCGGCCGTGGTCAAGAAATTTTTCGGCATCCGTTACAGGCCCGTTCGGCTTCTCCGCCGCGTCAGCGGCGCTTGAATTTAGCCCGGCGTTTCAACGCCGGGGAAGCACGGCCAAATTTTTCCCGTCGCGTCAGCGACGGCTGAGTCTTGAACGTTAAGTCAGCCGTCGCTGACGCGACGGGATGAACGGGTTACATCGTCTTTCCCGGCATTTCAACGCCGGGCTAAAGTCAGAACGCCGCTGACGCGGCGGGATTGGGCGTAATCTCGCGTGCCTATTCGCCCAAGGCGGCGCGCAAGGCGGCAACGAACAGATCGACCTCTTCGAGTTTCAGGCACAACGGCGGCAGCAGGCGCAGCACGCGCGCGTCGCTTGACGTGCCGGTGATGATCTTTCGTTCAAGCAGTGCCTTGTGCACGCGCGCCGCGATCTCGTCTTTGAACTCGACGCCGAGCAGCAAGCCCCGCCCGCGCAGGCCGGCGACCTGCGGCACTTCGCCGAGTCGCGCGCGCAGGTGCGCTTCGACCGCGCGCGTGTTCGCCAGCATGCCGTCCTGCTCGACGGCTTCGAGGGTGGCGTTGACCGCCGCCATCGCCAGCATGCCGCCGCCGAAGGTCGTGCCCAGATCGTTCTCCTTGATCCGCGCGGCCACGTCTTCGGTCGTCAGACACGCGCCGACGGGTACGCCGCTGCCGAGCGCCTTCGCCAGCGTGACAACGTCCGGCACGACGCCGCCCGCCGCCGCGCTCCCGGCGAAGAACCAATCGCCCGTGCGCCCGACGCCGGTCTGCACCTCGTCGAAGACGAGCAGCATGCCACGCTCGTCGCACAGCGCGCGTAAAGATCGGAAGAACTCCGGCGGGGCTTCGCGCACGCCCGCCATTGACTGAATCGGCTCAAGACAGACGGCCGCGACCGTGTCATCAGCCAAAGCCGCGACCGATGCCAGCGAGCCGAACTCGGCGCACAGGTGGCCGGGCACGTTCGGTCGCCCAAGCTCGCGGTACTTGCCCAGGAACGTCGCGCTGATCGCGTCCGCTGTGCGCCCGTGAAAGCTGCCGGTGAACGTGATGATCTGCTCGCGCCCGGTGCGCATGCGCGCCATGCGCATCGCGTTCTCGTTCGCCTCCGTGCCGGAGTTGCAGAAGAAGGCTTTAGCGAGCGGCGCGGGCGCGCGCCTGACCAACGCCTCGGCCGCCCGCGCGCGCACTTCGGAATAGACGAGGTTCGAGTAGAACAACAGCGTCTCGGCCTGCGCCTGCAACGCGGCGACCACGTGCGGGTGGCAGTGGCCCGTCGCGCAGACCGCGTGCCCGCCGTAGAGATCGAGAAAGCGTTCGCCCGCGTCCGTCTCGATCCACGCGCCCGCGCCGCGCGCCGCGACGAGCGGCATCTTCTTGTAGGTCGCGAGCTGGAACTGCTCCTCGCGCGCGACGGTGTCGGGTAAAGTTGTGGTCGTGTTCATGTCTAAAGTTCAATGTCCAAAGTCTAAAGTCTAAAGTCCAACGTCCGGCGGGCAGCACAGCGTCCTCATTGGACTTTGGACATTGGACTTTAGGCTTGCCTACGGGTTGCTGCCCGGCAACATCAATCCTATCTTCTCGTCCAGCCCGAACATCAGGTTCATATTCTGCACGGCTTGGCCGGCCGCGCCTTTGACCAGGTTATCAATCGCCGAGAAGACGACGAGTTGCCGGCCGCGCGCGGAGAAGCCGAGGTCGCAGAAGTTCGTCGTCTTGACCCAGTTGATGTCGGGCGAGCCGGAGACTAAACGGATGAAGAACGCGCCGCGATAAAAGTCTGCGAACAGAGCGCGGGCGTCATCCGCCGTCAGTTCATCTCGCGTCTCGCAGTAGATCGAGGCGAAGATGCCGCGCGCGACGGGCAGCGAGTGGGTCATAAACACAAGCTCGCTCGTCCAATCGCCGACGCGCCTTAGCTCCTGCTCGATCTCCGGCACGTGCTGGTGCGTGAACGGCTTGTAGGCGTAGAAGGAGTTGCTGCGCTGCGGGTGGTGCGTGTTCGCGGCGGGCTTCGCGCCTGATCCCGAAGAGCCGGTCTTGGCGTCAACGATCACGCGCCCCGTTAGCTGCCCGCCCGCGACGAGCGGCGCAAGTCCCAAGAGCGTCGCCGTCGCAAAGCAGCCGGGATTGCTGACAAGCCGCGCGCGGCTGATGGCGGCGCGGTTCGTCTCCGTCAGGCCGTAGACGAACTCGCGCTGCAAATCCATCGCCGTGTGCTCGCGCCCGTAGTGCTGCAAGAACGCGGCCGGATCGCCGAGCCGGAAATCGCCGGAGAGATCAATCGCCTTAACCGCCGCTGGCAGTTGCGGCGCGAGCGCGAGCGCCTGCCCGTGCGGCAGCGCGAAGAAGACGCAATCAAGATCGGTCAACTGACTTAAATCTGTCGGCGCGGACTCGAACCGCAGTTCTGTCAGCCCGTACAGGTTGCGGTGCACGTCCGCGACGAGTTTCCCCGCGTGCTCGTTCGCCGTCACGAGCGCGACCTCGGCGTGCGGGTGCTGCAATAGTATGCGCAGCAGTTCCGCGCCGCCGTAGCCTGAGCCGCCGAAGATGCCGACGCGAGTTTTCATTCTGCCTCCGATGAAACTGCGTTAGAATCGCCCGCGCCGGCCGCGCGGGTTGCCGCGCCGACCGGCGCACCCCATAACCCCGGCCAAGCGTTCGGAGGTGCCGCCATGCGCAGATCAACGTCCGCCGCCATCGTCTTCATCATTCTCGGTCTGGCGATGCTCTCCCTCTGGTTTCGCCAGCGCCAGATCGGGCTGCTCGCCGGTCTCCTCTTTATCGGCATGGGCGTCGTGGCCGCTCTCCGCCGACAGCCCTAGGCAGCAAACACCAGTCCCGCTAGTCGGTGGTCGCCCGTCGCGGCGACGAGCTTCGGCCTGATCCGCTCGAAGAGGCGCGCGCCGTCGCGCCGCGCGTTGCTGGCGGCGACGCCGAACTGCTGTTCGATGTAGTCCTCGCCCATCTGCGCGTCCGTGACCGAGCCGGCGACGAGATCGACGGCGAGCCCGCGCCGCGCGAACCATTCGATGCCGCCCCACGCGCCGACGTAGTCCGATGCGCAGTAGATGAGCGCCGCCGTCGCGGCGCGCAACTCCTCGTCGGCGAAGACCGACTCGACCGAGTAGCCGCCGAGGATGCCGTCGCCTAATTCAATCACGATCAGATCGGGCGCGCACTCATTGAGCCGCGCGATGATCGCCTTGGCGACGGGTGCGAGATCGCCGACGCCGACGGTCGAAGGCAGCCCGCAGTCGAGGAAGCTCGCGGTCGCGACCGCGCCGTGATCGGCCATGTTCAAAGTGTCGCGCAGGCACGCGACGCCGGAGAGTTTGCCGGCCGCCACGCGCAGGCCCGCGCGCGTCGCCTGCTTGATTAGCTCCGTCGCGGCGTAGGTCTTCCCGCTGTTCATGCACGCGCCCGCGACCAGCACGAGCGGCGCGGTCTCGCCTAAAGAGGCGCGCAAGGGCAGCGCCGCGTCCGCGATGTTGCGCACGCGCCCCGCCTCGTCGCAGACGAGACCGATCACTTCGACGCGGATGGCGTCGCTCAGACTCGAATGATGACCCGTGCAGCGGCCGACGACGCCGCCCATGTTGAGCAGGTGCAGTTGGTCGCCCGCCGCGACCGCCTCCGGCACGTCGCCCACGAAACCTTTCAGCGCGCGCCGGCTACCCAGGACGCCCACGAGCACGTCGCCCGGATTGATCTTTGCCAGCCGGCCCGTCGGCAACTCAAGCTGGTTGTACGTCGCGCTGTCCGTCAGAGCGCGCACGACCACCACGTCGCCCGCGCGCGGACGCGCACACGCGCCGACGACCGCCAGCGTCTTCGCCAGTTCCAAGCGCGCCGTCGCCGACCCAAGCTTATCCGCCTCGACGACCGCGAGCGCCGCGCCCGATCCTTGCTCGATATGCTGCTCCATGCTTTTCTCCACGCCGTTCGTCCTGCGCGTCCTAGATTGAATTGTCCCCGAATCGCAGATGTGAGATTTCAAATCTGAAATTTCAACTTCGAGTTCGTCCCTGCCGCTCAAGCTGCGCGCGCGAGCGCAGCCGCAGGGCGTTCAGCTTGATGAAGCCTTCGGCGTCGCGCTGGTCATAGACGGTGTCGGCCTCGAAGGTCGCCAGCCGCTCGCTGTAGAGTGAGCGCGGCGCGCGCCGCCCGACGACCGTGACGTTGCCGCGATAAAGTTTCAGCCGCACCTCGCCAGTCACCGTGGCTTGCGTCGCGGCAATCGTCTGCCGCAGCAACTCCGATTCAGGCGCGAACCAGAAGCCGTAGTAGACGCTCTCCGCAAACTTCAGGCTCAACTGATCGCGCAGGCGCAGCACCTCGCGATCCAGCGTGAGCGATTCGAGCGCGCGGTGCGCCGCCTGCAAGACGGTCACGCCCGGCGTCTCGTACACACCGCGCGACTTCATGCCGACGAAACGGTTCTCGACGAGATCAACCCGCCCGACACCGTGCGCGCCGCCGACGGCGTTCAACTCAGTCAACATCTCGACCGCGCCCAGACGCTCGCCGTTCAGTTGGACAGGCACGCCCTGCTCGAAGCCGATGACGATGTACTCGGCTTCGGCGCGCGCCTCTTCGGGCGCGGTCGTCATCTGGAAGATGTCGGCGGGCGGCTCGGCCCAGGGGTCTTCGAGGATGCCGCCCTCGTAGGAGACGTGCATCAGGTTGCGGTCGGTAGAGTAGGGCTGCGCGTGCGTCGCCTTCACGGGGATGTCGTGCCGCTCGCAGTAGGCGATGAGATCGCTGCGACCTTTGAACTCCCACTCGCGCCACGGTGCGACCACCTTGATGTCCGGTTCGAGCGCGTAGTAGGTCAGCTCGAACCGCACCTGGTCGTTGCCCTTGCCCGTCGCGCCATGTGCCACCGCGTCCGCGCCCTCTTCGCGCGCGATCTCGATCTGTCGCTTCGCGATGACGGGCCGCGCGAGCGACGTGCCGAGCAGATAGACGCCCTCATAGACCGCGTTCGCCTGCACCGCTGGCCACACGTACTCGCTGACGAACTCGGCGCGCAGGTCTTCGACGTAGAGCTTCGACGCGCCAGTCGCCCGCGCCTTCTCTTCGAGGCCCGCCAACTCTTCGCCCTGCCCCACGTCCGCGCAGTAGCAGACGACCTCGCAGTCGTAGCGCGCCTTCAGCCAGTGCAGCATGACGGACGTGTCCAGCCCGCCCGAATACGCCAGCACGATCTTGTTGATCTTCTGCTCCGCCACGTCGTTTCCCTTCAACTGAAAATGTCCCAAATCTTCTTGATCGCAGCGCGTTGCGCCTTGCGCTCCGCGACGGCGATGAAGACCGTGTCCTCGCCCGCGAGCGTGCCAACGATCTCCGGCAGCGCCGCGCGATCAATCTCGACGGCGACCGCCGACGCCAGCCCCGGCTCGCACCGCGCCACGACCAGCGCGTCGCCCGCCATGTCCAGTTGCAACAGCCCCCGCGCCGCCGCGCCCTGCGCCGGTCGCGGCACGACGTAGCGCCCCTCGCGCTTGACCACACCCAACTCTTCCAGGTCGCGCGACACGCTCGACTGCGTCGCCGCGAAGCCCGCGCGCGTCAGGTGCTCCGTCAACTCGCCCTGCGTGCTGATCGGCAGGGCGCGCACCAGACTCAACAATTTCTGCTGCCGCCGCTCCTTGTCCATCGCCCTCATCTATGCATTTGGTTTGCATAAGTACAGCATAGATGCATAAAATAGCACGAGTGTTGCATCATAGCAACCGAAAGCTGGGAGCGTGGGCGCGCGCGCCCGCCTTGAGCGCGTCAGCGCGAACAGCCGGACGGGGCTAATTCAGGCTTGAAAGAAGGCGGAACTTTTAGCGGGTGGGACACCCACGCTCCCGGCGAGGAGGATGAGTTGGGCGAGACGAAGAATCTATGGGGCGGGCGGTTCACGGGCGCGGCGGACGCGGGGTTCGCGGCCTTCAACCGCTCGTTCGGCTTCGACCGGCGGCTGTTCGCGGCGGACGTGCGGGCGAGCATGGCGCACGCCGCCGGGCTGCAAGCGGCCGGCGTGCTCGACGAAGCGGAAGCGCGGCAGATCGCGGACGGGTTGCAGGCGATGCTGGTGCGCGCGCAGGAAGATGCCGATTATTTCGACCAGCTCGAAGCGGAGGACGTGCACTCGTTCATCGAGGCGCGGCTGGTCGAGCAGATCGGCGACGCGGGGCGCAAGCTGCACACGGGGCGCAGCCGCAACGATCAGGTGGTGACCGCGCTCAGGCTCTGGCTGCGCGACGAGATAGACGCGCTCGCGGCGAGCCTGCGCGCGGCGCAAGGCGCGCTGCTCGATCTCGCCGAGACGCACGCGGGCGCGGTGCTGCCCGGCTACACGCATCTGCAACGCGCGCAGCCCGTCCTGTGGGCGCACTGGTGTCTCGCCTACTTCGAGATGCTCGCGCGCGACCGTGAACGGCTCGCCGACGCGCGCCGCCGCACGAACGTCCTCCCGCTCGGCGCGGCGGCGCTCGCGGGGACGAGTTACCCGATTGACCGTGAATCGGTCGCGCGCGCGCTACAGTTCGATTCAGTGGCACGCAACAGCCTGGATGCCGTGAGCGACCGCGACTTCTGCGTCGAGTTCGCGGCCGCCGCCGCGCTCGTCATGCTGCACCTCTCAAGGCTCGCGGAGGACATCATCCTGTACGCGACGACCGAGTTCGGCTTCCTCGAACTGGGCGACGCCGTCTCGACCGGCTCAAGCCTTATGCCGCAGAAGAAGAACCCGGACGCGATGGAGCTTGTGCGCGGCAAGGCGGGGCGCGTCTTTGGCCACACCGTCGCGCTGCTGACGACGCTCAAAGGTCTGCCGCTCGCCTACAACAAGGACATGCAGGAGGACAAGGAGGCCGTCTTCGCCGCCGCCGACACCGCCCGCGCCGCACTCGACGTGACGACGACCGTGCTGCGCAACGTGCGCGTGCGCGAGGACGCGGCGCGCGCCGCCGCCACGCGCGGCTACATGAACGCGACCGAGCTGGCCGACTACCTCGCGCGCAAGGGGCTGCCCTTCCGCGCAGCGCACGAGACGACGGGGCGCGTCGTGCTCCGCGCCATCGAGCGCGGCGTCGAGTTGCACGAGTTGCCGCTCGAAGAGTTGCGCACCTTCTCGCCGCTCGTCGGGCCGGATGTGTACGACGCACTCTCGCTCGAACAGACCTTGGCGACTAAGGCGCAGGCGGGCGGGACTGCGCCCGCGCGCGTCGCGGAGGCTCTGGCGGCGGCGCGGGCGGCACTGGGCGGGGGTTAGTTTTCTTTGCGGCTTTCTCTGTGGCCTCTGTGCCTCCTCTGTGTCCTCCGTGTTGATCTGCTCGCGCGGTGCGGTAAAGACAACTGCGAATCACTGATAAACAGTCGAGCGCCGCATCACGCTTGCGATGCGGCGCTCGAGCTTTGTCGCGTTGTTCATTCCACCTATGTCATTCGCGCCTGATGCGCGAGTCAATCGGCTCGGCGAGGCTGGAGGGCGGGGCGTCGGGGTCACCGACGGCCGCGCCGCCGACGCCATGCGCCGCTGCCTCGTGCAGCGTGTGCCCGCCGTGCGACATGACGCTGTGCCGGCGGCCGTAGAGGAAGTAGATCAGGAGGCCGACGACGAGCCAGACGATCAGGCGCACCCAGTTCTCGTAAGGGAGCGAGAACATCAGCAGCAGGCAGGTGGCGATGCCGAGGATGGGGATGAGCGGCACGAGCGGCGCGCGGAACGGGCGGTTCGCCTGCGGGTTCGTCTTGCGCATGACGATCACCGCGCCGCAGACGATGACGAAGGCGAAGAGCGTGCCGATGCTCGTCATCTCCGCCAGGATGCTCAACGGGATGAAGCCCGCCATCGCCGCGACGAAGAGGCCCGTCAGGATCGTTGACTTCCAGGGCGTGCGGAACTTCGGGTGGATGTCGCCGAAGAAGCCTTTCGGGACGAGGCCGTCGCGCGCGAGCGCCAGCATGACGCGCGGCTGGCTGAGCATCATCACAAGCAGCACGGAGGTGATGCCCGTCATCGCGCCCGCGGCGACGAGGTACTGCATCCACGTCAGCCCGGCGCGACGGAAGGCGTCCACCACCGGCGCGTCTATGTTGATGTCCTTGTAGGGCACCATGCCCGTCAAGACCGCCGAGACGGCGATGTAGAGTATGGTGCAGATGATGAGCGACGCGATGATGCCGATGGGCACGTCCTTCGCGGGGTTCTTCGCCTCCTCGGAGTGGACGGAGACGGAGTCGAAGCCGATGTAGGCGAAGAAGATGATCGCCGCGCCCGCGAACATGCCGAGCGGCTCGCCGCCCTTGGCCGTCTCGCCCAGGATCGTCTTGCCGAAGAAGCTCACGCCCGTGTAGCCGTAAGGGGCGAACGGGTGCCAGTTGGCCGTGTTGATGTAGAAGACGCCGATGCCGATCACCATCAGTACGATGATGAGCTTGACGGCCACCATCAAGGCGTTGAAGGTGGCGCTCTCCTTGATGCCCTTGACCAGGATGATCGTCAGGATGAAGGTGATGAGCACGGCGGGCAGGTCGAAGTACGAACCGGTCGGGACGAAGCCCGTGTGCGGGCAGCCCGCGCCGACGCTCACGCAGTAGTTGATCGGCGCGGTGCGCACGGCGTCCGGCACGTGGAAGTTGAATAGCGGCGTGAACTCCTGAAAGTGGGCCGACCACCCGTGCGCGACCGTGGCCGAGCCGACGGCGTATTCGAGGATCAAGTCCCAGCCGATGATCCACGCGAACAACTCGCCCAACGTTGCGTAGGCGTAGGTGTAGGCTGAGCCGGCGACGGGCACCATCGAGGCGAACTCGGCGTAGCAGAGCGCGGCGAAGACGCAAGCGAGGCCCGCGAGCACGAACGAGAGCATGAGCGCCGGCCCCGTGCGGTCGTGTGCGGCGACGCCCGTCAGGATGAAGATGCCCGTGCCGATGATCGCGCCGACGCCGAGCGCCGTGAGCTGCGTCGGCCCGAGGATGCGGCGCAGGCGGTTCTCGCCCGCCTCCTCGGCGAGCAGCAGGCCCAGCGGTTTGGTTCTGAAGAGTGGACTAGCCATGTTTGACCTCCGCGAATTATGGGAACGAGCTTTCTGCGTTTGATAGCGTCACACGATCAACACGATGCCCGGCGTGGCGCTTTCGAGGTACAGCGCAATCGCCTCCCGGATGTTAGCTAAAGCTTCCGCCCGCGTCCTGCCCTGCGACCAGCAGCTTTTCAGCGCCGGCACGTGGGCCACAAAGTATCCGTCCTCGCCTTTTTCGATAACCACTTTCACAGGCATAACAACTCCGAGAATTACAACTCAGCCTCGCGCGCGTGCGCGTCGTCCATCGGCACGCCCACCTTGCGCCAGATGAAGTAAACGGGGATGCCCGTCAGGACGATGATGAGACCGGGCCACGTCGTCGCCGTCTGGTAGATGAAGAGCACGACGAGGATGACGGCCGCGCCGACGATGTAGAGCGCGGGGACGATTGGGTAACCGAACGCGCGATAGGGGCGCTCGGCGTCGGGGCGCTTCTGCCGGAGCAGGAAGATGCCGGCGATGGTCAGGATGTAAAAGATCAAGGCGGCCGAGATGACGTAGGTCAGCAGGTCGTTATAAAGACTGCCGTAGGTCGGTGCGCCCGTCGCCTTATCCACGCCCGTCACGACGCGCGGCAGCACCAGCAGCACAGACCAGATGCCTTGAATGACGAGGCCCCACGCCGGCACGTGCTTGTCGTTCAGGCGGCCCGACGAGCGGAAGAAGAGACCGTCGCGCGCCATCGCGTAGTAGGCGCGCGCGCCTGCGAGCACGAGGCCATTGTTGCAGCCGAAGGTCGAGATCATGATGGCGACGGCCATCGCGGTCGCGCCGAAGCTGGGGAAGATGACGTTGGCCGTGGCGGAGGCAACGCGGTCGAGCGGCACGCTCTGGATCGTTTCGAGCGGCAGGGTGACGAGATAGGCGACGTTCGCCAGCAGATAAAGCCCGATCACGAGGAACGTGCCGAAGGCGAGCGAGAGCGGGATGTTGCGCTTCGGGTCTTTGACCTCGCCCGCCGTGAACGTGATGTTGTTCCACGCGTCGGCTGAGAAGAGCGAGTTGGTCTGCGCCACGCAGATGCCGACGAAGAGGCCGAAGGCGGCGGCGGCCGTCAGCCCGTGTCCCACGTCTTGCAGCGCGCCGCGCGGCGTCCACAGGTCGCCGAAGTTGGCGCTGACCGCCGCGTGATTCCAGCCGATGACGACGCCAAGCACGATCAAGGCGACGAGCGCGCCCGTCTTCGCCGTCGTGAAGACGTTCTGCACCAGCTTGCCGAGCTTCAGCCCGCGCGTGTTCATCCACGTGAGCAGCACGATGAGCAGCACGCCGACGAGTTGCGCCGTCGAGAGCGAGAGCGCGTAGCCCGACGTGATCCGAATGGGCGCGATGATGTAGTTCTTCTCCGAGATCGTCGGCCAGAGCACGCCCAGATATTTGGCGAAGCCGACGGCGACCGCCGCGATTGTGCCGGTCTGGATGACGAGGAAGAGCGTCCAGCCGTAGAGGAAGCCCCAGAGCGGCGAGAAGGCTTCGCGCAGATAGACGTACTGCCCACCCGCCTTCGGCATCATCGCGGCCAACTCGCCGTAGGAGAGCGCGGCCATCAGGGTCAGCAGCCCCGTGATGATCCAGACGACCAGCAGCCAGCCGGGCGCACCGACCTGCCGCGCGATGTCCGCGGAGACGATGAAGATGCCCGATCCGATCATCGAGCCGGCGACGATCATCGTCGAGTCGAGCAGACCGAGACCGCGTATGAACCCGGTGCGCTTGTCCTCTGTCCCGTCGGCGACCAGAGCCGCGTCAGCCATAGTCCTCCGGTGCTCCTCTTCGCGCAGGTGGTAGAGCGATTTAATTTGCCGTCTAAAAACGCGAATGAATGAACGCGCTCTCTGTGCCGCCGCATGAGCGGGGGAAAGCGGGCAAGTCCGAAACCGAGCGCGTGCGCGCATTATACCGTTTTCGTTCGACGTGTCCACCAATGAATGTGCCGGGTGGGGAGATTTAACCGCAAAGGGCGCAAAGAAGGTCGGCGGAGGGCCGCGGAGTTTTCTTTGCGTTCTTCGCGGCCCGCTCCGCGCCCTTTGCGGTTAAACTCACCTGCGCTACAGTGCCCGCTAAGCGAAACTACACGGGGAGGAAAGACGATGAGTCGCGCTAATTCAAAAGGCGAGATGCCGCGCCGCATGCTGGGGCGCACGGGCGTCGAGGTGTCGGCGCTGGCGCTGGGCGGTTCGCACCTGGGCGAGGTCAAGACCAAGCGGGAGGCCATGCAGATCGTCGCAGAGGCGCTCGACGCCGGCCTCACCTTCATGGACAACGCCTGGGAGTACAACGAGGGCAAGAGCGAAGAGTGGATGGGCGACGCGCTCCGGGGGCGGCGGCACGAAGCCTTCCTGATGACCAAAGTCTGCACGCACGGGCGCGACCGCAAGACCGCCATGCGGCAACTCGAAGAATCGCTCCGGCGTCTGCGCACGGACTATCTCGATCTGTGGCAGGTGCACGAGGTCGTCTACGACAACGACCCCGATCTGCATTTCGCCAGAGGCGGCGTCGTCGAGGCGCTGGAAGAAGCCAAGCGCGCCGGCAAGGTGCGCTTTGTCGGCTTCACGGGCCACAAAGACCCGGCCATCCACCTGAAGATGCTCGCGCACGATTACCCGTTCGACACCTGCCAGATGCCGCTCAACTGCTTCGACGCATCTTTTCGCAGCTTCGAGCAGCGCGTCCTGCCGGAGTTGAACCGGCGCGGCATCGCGCCCCTCGGCATGAAGTCTCTGGGCGGCACGGGCGACGCCGTGCGCAAGCGCGTCGTGACGATCACGGAGGCGCTCAGCTACGCGATGAGCCTGCCCGTCGCCACGACCGTGAGCGGCATAGACTCGCTCAAAGTCCTGCGCCAGAACCTGCGCATCGCGCGCGGCTTCACGCCGCTCAGCGAAGACGAGATGCAAGCCCTGCGCGCCCGTTGCGCCGAGGCGGCGGCGGACGGCCGCTTCGAGCTGTACAAGACCTCCAAGAAGTTCGACGGCGAGCCGGGCCGCAAGCAGCACAAGTTCCCCGCGATGGACGAACTCGCGGCGTGAGCGGGCGCTTGCTTTGCGGCTGATTATTACGCGCGGCCGATCAGACACAGAGTAAACCGCGATGTAAGTTGCCGCCCGGCCGGCGGCTGTGTTAGTTTGCCGTGCGGGTTTTGTCTCCTGACTGCGCCCGGCGCTGGCGGCCGCAGGTCGCAACCCGCCGCGCCGCCAACACCTCTTAACTTTCAACCCTGGCTTTACCCCATGAACTACCCTGCTCCCCCAAGCCGCCGCTCGCTTACTCGTCAACTCCTGCACGGCGCGGCCCGTCGCTCGACTTTACCGCTGCGGGCCGGACTGTTGCTCCTTTGCGCGTGCGTGGCCGCAAACGCCAAGCTCGGCTTCACGGTGCAGCCGCCGCCCGCCTGGGTGCGGCCCGTCGCGCCGGCCGAGGCCCGCGACGCAAAGACGACGAACGCTGAGGGCGGCGTGCGCTACCTGCTCTTTGATCGGCAGACGCGCGTCACGGCGCAGGGCGCGGAGCACTACTACCACCTGGTCAAACAGGTCACTTCGGCCGCCGACGTGCAGAGGGTCTCGCAGTTGCGGCTGGACTTCGAGCCGTCCTACCAGCACCTCGTCATCCACCACATACACGTCCTGCGCGGCGGCGCGACGATTGACGCGCTCCGCCCCGCCGACATCAAGGTCATACAGCAGGAGGAGGAACTCGACGAGCAGCTTTTCAACGGCACGCTCTCGGCCCTCGCCGTCCTCGACGACGTGCGCCCCGGCGACGTGCTCGACTACGCCTACTCCGTCAACGGCGACAACCCCGTCCTTGCCGGCCAGTACGCCGACAACTTCACGCTCGCGCGCCCCGACCCCATAGCCTACATGCACGCGCGCCTGCTCTGGCCCGCCGCGCGCAAGCTCTACGTGCGCGCGCTCAACACGGACGCGCAGGCGGTCGTCAACCAGGCGGGCGAAGAGGTTGAGTACGTGTGGGAGCGGCGCGACGTGCCGGCCGCCGACTACGAGGACGCGACGCCCGCGTGGTTTGACCCGACGCCAACCGTGCAGTTGAGCGAGTTCGCCACTTGGGCCGACGTGGCGCGCTGGGCCGCGCCGCTCTACCAAGTGCCCGGCAAGCTGTCGCCGCCCCTGAGCGCGCAGGTTGAAAAGTGGCGCGCGGAGTTGCCGCAGCCCGAAGCGCGTGTGCTGGCCGCGCGCCGCTTCGTGCAGGATGAGGTGCGCTACCTCGGCATAGAACTCGGCCCTTACTCGCACACGCCGACGCAGCCCGACCGCGTCTTCCAGCGCCGCTTCGGCGACTGCAAGGACAAGTCGCTCCTGCTCGCCACGATGCTGAACGCGCTCGGCATCGAAGCGCGCCCCGCGCTCGTCAACACCGAAGCGCGCCACACACTCGACGCGTGGCAGCCTTCGCCTTACGACTTCGATCACGTCATCGTCGCCGCCAGGCTTAACAATCAGACCTACTGGATCGACCCAACCATCTCTTACCAGCGCGGCCCCGTCGCGCTGACGCCCGCGCCCGACTACGAGCGCGCCCTCGTCCTCAACCCCGACGCGCAGGCGCTCACCACCATTCCCCCCACGCCTCTGCCTGAGCCGACGACGAGCGTGCACGAGGTCTATCGCGTCGCGGATTTCGCGTCGCCCGTCGCGCTCACGGTCACGACCACCTACCGCGGCACGGACGCCGACGCGCTCCGCTACCGCCTGGCCAGCGAGACGCGCGCCGATCTCGCCAAGGACTACCTGAACTATTACGCCGACCGCGAGCCGTCCATCGAGGCGCGGGGGTTGCCGGAGTTCGCGGACGACGAGCAGGCGAACGTCATCAACGTCACCGAGCAGTACGTCATCCCGCGCTTCTGGAAGGAGCAGGCGCACACGTTCCTGGCCGAGCGCATCGGCGAAGAGTTGACCAAGCCCGACGTGTCGCGGCGCACGATGCCCCTGCGCGTCGTGCACCCGACTTACGTCGAGCAGTTGATCGAGATTCAACTGCCGCGCCCGCAGGCCGTCGAGCCGGGCACGGAGACGGTCGAAGACGACGCGCTGAGTTTCACCGCCGACGTGACGACCGCCGGCAACGTCGTCAAGCTCCACTACACGCTGCGCACCAAGCAGGACGCGGTCGCGGCGAAGGACGTGGCGCACCACCTCGCCGTCATTGACGACGCGCGCGATCTGGCCGGCTACCAGTTGAAGCAGGGGCCGGCCGCCGCGGCGACAAACTTCTCGCGGCTGCTCGACGCGCTCTTCGCGCTCTGCCTCGTCGGCGTCGGGCTGCTCGTGCTCTATGGCTGGCTGAAGCGCCGCCGCACGGCCGCGCGCGCCTTCAGCGCCGCCCGCGCGCACGGTCTCCGCGCCGCCACGCCCGGCGCGCAGCCCGCGACCGCGATCCGCTTGCAGACCGAGACGGAGATCAACAGCTACGTCGCAGACATCTCTTGCCGCAGTTGCGGCCGGCGCACCTGCGCCCCGGCCGGGCGGCAAGGCTTGATCTACGACGACCGCCGCCTCGTCGTCGTGCAGCTTGAGTGCGACAGTTGCCGCCACAACCAGGACATGTACTTCGCCCCGGCCGTCTGATTCAGCATGCTACTTGTACGCCGGGAGCGCGGGCGTCCCGCCCGCCAAGCGTGCTTTAGCACGCTAAATGGTTTCGTTACCTTTCAAGTAGAACTTCAGCGTGTCTCCGTGTTCGCGCTGGCGCGCTCAAGGCGGGCGGGACGCCCGCGCTCCCAGCGTAGGGTTGAATGAAAGTCTTAAACCAATCGTGCCGTTTGTGCGCTGCGCTGCTCGTCGGTGCGCTCTTGTTGAGCGGCGTGCCCGTCGCGCGGGCACAGCAACCCGCGCCGGCCGACGAGGTGGTGCGCGTCAACGCCAACCTTGTGCAGGTGGACGCGGTCGTCACCGACAGGGAGGGGCGGCAGGTCACGGGCCTGCGCGTCGACGATTTCGAGATCGTCGAGGATGGGCGCACGCGCCGGCCCGACTACTGCGCCTACGTCGCGCTCGGCGGCTTGCCCGCCACGGTTGACGGCGGCCCGCAAGGCCAGTTGGCAGCAAGCGAGCTGCGGCGCACCTTCGCCTTCGTCGTCTCCAACCCGATCATCAACGTCGGCTTCAGCTTCGCCGGCGCGCACGGCGGGCCGCCGAGCGTCGGCTCTTTCATGACGCAGCAGCGCGCGCAGGCCGCCGCCGAGGAGACGCACGAACTGCTGACGTGGTTCGTGGACGGGCAGATGACCGAGCACGACTTGGCCGCCATCGCGGACACAGACGTTGATCTCGGCGTCCTCGCCAGCTACACCAACGACCGCGCCGTCCTGCGCGAGGCCATCAGACAGGTGCGCGCCCACCCGACCGACGGGCGCTCGCCCGTCATCCGCGTCATGGTCGTCAACGGCGAACCCGTCTTGCAGCCGCTGTTGGCCCAAAACCTGCGCGTGCTCGAAACGCTCAGCAACGTCATCTCGCAGGTCGAGGCGCTGCCGGGGCGCAAGGTCGTCGCCTTCGTCGCGCGCGGCATGCTCTACAACCCCGGTCTGCCCTACTCGGAGGTCGTGCGCGCACGCCTGCGCCAACTGATCGAAAAGGCCAACCGCGCGCACATCGCCGTCTACACGCTCAGACCCGTGGCCCTCAACCCGGAGGGCAACAACTTCGGCAGCGACGGGCTGATCCGCCTCGCCAACGAGACGGGCGGGCGTGCCATCTACAACACGAACGATCTGCGCGTCGGCTTCAGAGAGGTGTTGGAAGAGAACCGCGGCTATTACCTGCTCGCCTACAACCCCGGTGCGGAGGCGGTGGCCCGCCCGCACCAGATCAAAGTGCGCGTCAAGCGCCCCGACCTACATGTGCGTGCGCGCACGACCGCCTACGCCGCGAACGCGGACAAGACGGCCGCCGCGCCTTCCGCGCCCGCCTCGGCTGTCGCCGCGCTCAACTCGCCGCTCGCGGCGCGCGACCTCAAGCTCACGCTGACGCCGCTCTTCATCTCGCCCGACGGACGGCGTGCGCGGCTCGTCGCGCTGCTGCACGTCGCGCTCGCCGACGTGCAACTGCACGCGCAGGCGGACGGCACGCAGACGGGTGCGCTCGAACTGTTCGTGCGCGTCACCGCCCCCGACGGGCGGACGCTCCGAGAGGAGGGGCGCACGCTCGCGCTCAAATTCACGGCGGACGAGTTGGCGCGTGCGCGGCGCGAGGGGCTGACTTCGAGTTTTGAGTTGGACGACGTGGCGGCCGGTTTCTACCGCGTCGGCGTCGCCGTCAGCGAGCCTGAGTCGGGGCGCGTGGGCAGCGCCACGCGCTTCGTCGAGGTGGCCGATCTCGCGCGGCCGGAGTTGAGCGCGTCGAGCCTGTTGCTGTCGGCGGGACAGGACGCGGAGACGCCGGACGTGGCGGTGCTGGCGCGGCGCGAGTTCGCGCCCGGCAGCACGCTGCGCTACCAGTGTTTCGTCTATCACGCGCGCGTGAAAGAGAACGAGACGGCGCAGCTTTCAGTGCAGGTGACGCTCAAGCGCGGGGCGGCGACGCTCGCCAGCGCGCCGCCGCGCGTCGTCACGCAGGCGGGCATCGCGCCCGTCCTCGTCGGCGGCGCGATCCCGCTGACCGATCTGCCCGCCGGCCGCTACACGCTCGAACTCGCCATCGCTGACGCGCACCGGCGCGACGCCCGCATCGTCAACACGACCGACTTCGAGCTCGGCGCGGCGGCAAAGTAACCACGAAATCACACGAAGCAACACGAAACAAGGCGCACCAAGATTCGTGTCCTTTATTTCGTGTTGCTTCGTGTGATTTCGTGGTTACTGTCCCTTCCCCACGCGCCGCCTAAATTTAATCCGCGAGTTGGTTTAAGATGGCGGGCATGAGCAAAGCAGACGACGTGCAGCCCGGCCACGCCCCGCCGCTCGGCGACATGAGCGTCGCGGACTTCCGCCGCTACGGCCACCAACTCATAGACTGGATCGGCGACTACTACGCGCGCCTCGACGAGCGCCCCGTGCTCGCGCAGATTCAGCCGGGCGAGTTGCTCAACCAACTGCCGCCCACGCCGCCCGCCCGCGGCGAGCCGATGGACGAGATTCTCGCGGACGTTGAGCGCCTGATCGTGCCGGCGCTGACCAACTGGCATCACCCGTCCTTCTTTGCCTACTTCGCCACGTCCACGAGCGCGCCCGGCATCTTCGGCGAACTGCTCACAGCCGCCTTCGACGTAAAAGCCCTGCTCTGGCGGGCCGCGCCCGCCGCCACCGAACTCGAAGAGGTCACGCTGCGCTGGCTGCGCCAGATGATCGGCTTGCCCGAAAGTTTCGGCGGCATCATCTACGACACGGCCTCTGTCTCCAGCATGCACGCGCTCGCGGCGGCGCGCGAGAGTTTAAATTTGCGCGTCCGCGAGGACGGCATGAGCGGGCGCACAGACCTCCCGCTGCTGCGCGTCTACGCTTCAGAGCAGGCGCACTCGTCCATCGAAAAGGGCGTCCTCACGTTGGGCCTGGGCCAGCGTGCGTTGCGCAAGATTCCCGCCGACGCGGGGTTTCGCATGGACGCCGCCGCGCTAGAGCGCGCGCTCGTGGAAGACAAGGCGCAAGGCATACGCCCCTGCGCCGTCGTCGCCACGGTCGGCACGACTTCGACGAGCAGCATTGACCCCGTGCCCGCGATTGCCGACCTCTGCGCCGAGCACAACGTCTGGCTGCACGTGGACGCCGCTTACGCCGGCTCGGCCGCAATCGTGCCTGAACTGCGCCACGTCATCGCGGGCAGCGAGCGCGCCGACTCGTTCACGCTCAACCCGCACAAGTGGCTGTTCACGCCCTTCGATCTCTCCGTGCTCTACTGCCGCCATATGGACGTGCTGCACCGCGCCTTCTCGCTCGTGCCCGAATACCTGCGCGCGCCCGCCGCGGAGCGCGAGACGGTCATCAACCACTCCGAGTACGGCATCCAACTCGGTCGCCGCTTCCGCGCGCTCAAACTCTGGTTCATCCTCCGCTACTTCGGCCGCGACGGCCTCGCGGCGCGCATCCGCGAGCACTGCCGCCTCGCGCAATTGTTCGCCGCGTGGATTGACGCCGCGCCCGACTGGGAACGGCTCGCGCCCGTCCCGCTCAGTCTCGTCTGCTTCCGCGCGCGCCCGGCGAACGTCAACGATGCCGCGCGCCTTGATGCGCTCAACGAACAACTTATGCACGCCGTTAACGCGACCGGCGCGGCCTTCCTCTCGCACACGAAGCTCAACGACCGCTTCACCCTGCGCCTCGCCGTCGGCAACATCAACACCACCGAGGCGCACGTCCGCCGCGTGTGGGAACTCTTAAACGAACACTTGGCCCGGCTCGGCCACGCGTCCGCAAGTTAAAGCTTTGAGACCACGAAATCACATGACACGGCACGGACGACAGACACGGAAGCCCTCACCTGTTTCGTGCCGTTTCGTGTGCTTTCGTGGTTAAATTCGGGTCAACCTGATCCGCGCCCACAGTTCAAAGACGAACTGCGCGCCATCACCGCTATGAGTAAAAAGCTTCGATCCATACTCACTGCCCTGTTACTTGTCGCGCTCGCTTCATCTGCCGCCGCGCAGCGCGGGATGCAGCCGGCGGACACGCTGCGTGTGGCGAACGTCTCGGACGCGCAGATCGCGCCGGACGGCGAGCGCGTCGTTTACACGGTCTCGACGGTGGAAGGGAACGAGACGCGCACGGCGCTGTGGCTCGTGCGCAGGTTTCTACGCGCGAGCGACCCGCAGCGCGTGGTCGAGCCGCCGCGCGAGTTGCTGCCCGCCGGCTGGACTGGCTCGAACCCGCGCTGGTCGCCTGACGGCCGGCGCGTCGCGTTCCTTGCGACGCGCGACAACCAGGCGGGCATCTACGTCGTCACCGTCACCGGCGGCACGCCGCGCCTCGTCGCGCCCGTGCGCGAGACGAATTTTTTCATCACCTACGCCGACGAGCCGTTCGCTTGGTCGCCCGACTCGCGCCGCATCGCCTACATCAACGCGAGCGACGGCGACGCGCCCGCGCCCACTGCGGCCGGCGAGCGGCCGGCGCGGCCCGATCCGCTGGTCGTGGATCGCATCCAGTACAAGTCGCGCACGTCCTTCTCGGATCGGCTGCGCACGCACGTCTGGCTCGCGGACGTGGACGACGCGGCGAACCCGCCCCGGCAGTTGACCTCTGGCGCGACTTACGACCACGCGCTTGCGTTCAGCCCGCGCGGCGACGAGATCGCTTTCCTGTCGAACCACGAGCCAGACCCCGAAGCGACCAACAACTCGGACATCTTCGCCGTCGGCACGGACGGGCGCGTGCGGCAGATCACCACGACGCGCGGTTGCGAGTACCAGCCCGCGTGGTCGCCCGACGGCAAGTGGATCGCCTACACGGCGACGAAGCGTGACGTGACGACGATTGACAGCGTGGCCGAGGACGCGCACGTCTGGTTGATTGCGGCGGACGGCAGCGCGCAGGGGCGCGAGTTGACCGAGCGGTTCGACCGCCGCGCGCAGCACCCCCGCTGGTCGCCCGACAGCCGCAAGATATATTTCCTCGCCAACGACACGGGGCAGACTTTGATCTACTGGGTCGGCACGGGCGGCGGCGCGGTGCGCTCGCTCTTCGAGCCGGACGCGCTCCGGCCGCCGGGAGGCAACCACGTGCTGTACGCGCACGCCGACCTGCTCGCGCCTGAGCGCGGCGTGCAGATCACGAGCTTCAGCCTGCAACGCTCCGCCGTGCTCGACACGTTCGCCTTCACCATGAGCGGCCCCGTCGCGCCCGCCGAGGTGTGGACGTTCCGCACCGACGTGGTTTCCGGCGTCGGCACGCAACCCCTTCGTGTCAGCGCGCACAACGTGCAGCTTGCGCGCTCGCTCGCGCTCGTCGCGCCGGAGGAGATTTGGTTCAAGAGTTTTGACGACACACGGATTCAAGGGTGGCTGCTGAAGCCCGTCGGCTGGCGCGACAACACGCGCTACCCGCTGATTCTGAGCGTGCACGGCGGCCCGCACGGCATGTACGGCTACGGCTTCAACGCCAACTTTCAGGCTTACGCCGCGCGCGGCTACGCCGTGCTCTATCTGAACCCGCGCGGCTCGAATGGCTACGGGCAGAAGTTTTCCGACGGGACGCTGAACGAGTGGGGCGGCGGCGATTATCGTGATTTGATGGCGGGCGTGGACGAGGTCTTACGCACGCGCCAGTGGCTCGACGCGAACCGGCTCGGCGTCACCGGCGGCTCTTACGGCGGCTTCATGACCAACTGGATCATCACGCAGACGCCGCGCTTCCGTGCGGCGGTGGCGAGCGCGTCAGTGAGCAATTTGATCAGCTTCTACGCCACGTCGCTCTATCAGGACTTGGTGCACGCGGAGTTCGGCGGTGCACCGTGGGACGACTACGATCTGCTCTGGCGCTGGTCGCCCATCCGCTACGTCCGGCAGGTGCAGACGCCGACCATGTTTATTCACGGCGAGCAGGATAACGACGTACACATCACGCAGGCCGAAGAGATGTACATGGCGCTCCGGCGGCGCGGCATAGACACCGTCTTCGTCCGCTACCCGCGCGAGGGCCACGGCCTCCGCGAGCCGCGCCACCGCCAGGACGCCCTAGAGCGCACCCTCGCCTGGTTCGATAAGTATTTGAAGTGAGCCGCGCGGCGGCTAATGCCGAGGACGTGCCCAAGCGCGCTCTTTGCTGGGAGCGCGGGCGTCCCGCCCGCCAAGCGTGCGTGAGCACGCTCAAAGGGTTCGTTATTCTTCAAGCTAGACTTTAGCGCGTCCTGCTGTTCGCGCTGGCGCGCTCAAGGCGGGCGGGACGCCCGCGCTCCCAGCAAGGGTGTGCTTGGTCAGGGCGGGAGGTGAAGGCCATGACGGTTGAATTTGGCTGGCGGAGTCGTGGCTATCTGCCGCACTTCGAGGGTGGCGAACGCGCACAGTTCATCACCTTCAGGCTGCACGACTCGCTGCCGCAAGCGGTGCTCGACAGGTGGCGACGCGAGTTGGCGCGCGCCGACGAAGCCTTGCTGCGTCGCCGCATTGAAGCATACCTTGATCGCGGCTACGGCGACGCCCACCTGGGAGAGCCGCGCGTGGCGGCCATGGCGCAGGCGGCCCTGCTGCACTTCGACGGCACGCGCTACCGGCTCGCGGCTTGGGTCGTGATGCCTAACCACGTCCACCTGCTCGCCGCGCCCTGTCGCGGGCACACGCTGGCCGCGCTCATGCACGCGCTCAAGTCCTACACGGCTCACGAGGCTAACAAACTATTGCGCCGGGCCGGCGCGCTCTGGCAGGAAGAATACTTTGACCGTTACATCCGTGACGCAGACCACTACGCCAAGACCATTACCTATATCGAAAGTAACCCCGTCAAAGCCGGTCTCTGCCGCACGCCCGCCGACTGGCCCTACAGCAGCGCATACCTGCGCCTTAAAAAGAGCAGCTAAACGCTGGGAGCGCGGGCGTCCCGCCCGCCTTGAGCGCGCCAGCGCGAACAGCAGGACGCGCTAAAGTCTAGCTTGAAGAATAACGAACACTTCGAGCGTGCTCACGCACGCTTGGCGGGCGGGACGCCCGCGCTCCCAGCAGCGCGTTGGGTGGCAGACCCAACTGCAAGCCGCTCCGGGCAACAAAGACTTGGCCGCCACGCTCCCCCAGCGTGGCGGCCCGCGCGGCACAGTCTCGACGCCTTAGACGTGCCCGCGCCGGGCGCGCGTTTCCCCAATTACGCGCCCCGAAGCAGTAAGCGTTCGATGGTGCTAATCAGCAACCCACTATCTGTCGGCTTCTTCAGAAACACATCCACTCCGGCGTGATACGCCGCGCCCGCACAGTCCTCCGCCGAGAACATCACTATCGGCATTCCCGCGCGGCTCTTAAGCTGCTTGCGGACGTAGCGGACGAAGGCGAAGCCGCTCACGTCGGGTAGTTGGTTGTCTGTCAGGAGCAAGTCGAAGGCGGCGTCAGTCCACAGTTCGCGCATGGCCTGGCCGCCGCTCAGACACGTCACGATGCGCCAGCCGTGCGCCGCTAGTATTTCTTTCACCGTGTTGGCGACGAATTGATCGTCTTCGACGTGCAGGATGGTGAGGCTCATCTGTGGTATATTCCGCGCGCTCTAATCTTTGACACACCGGCAACGGACGGATGCGTAACTCGGCCTCAGCCTCAAAGGAGTGATGAGCGCCGCCGTTGAGCATGAGAGGTTCATACTCACGGCGACCAAGTTACGCAATCGCAGTTTACACATATTTATGTGTGGGCGCAAGCTGCGCGCCGGCTTCCTGTCGGGAGGTGACTCCTGATGGGAAAGAAAGCGCGCCCGCGGCAAGAGCGCCTACCAGACAAGCTGTTGCAGATTCGGAACGCGCTCGGTATTTCCCAGAGTGAGATGCTCAGACGCTTGGGGTTTGAAGAGGAAATGGTTTATGCAAGAATCTCGGAGTTTGAGCTAGGCAAGAATGAGCCGCCGTTGAAGGTTCTCCTAAGTTATGCGCGCGCCGCTAACGTTTACGTGGACGCGCTAATTGATGACGAGCTAGACCTGCCGGACAAGCTGCCCAGCCCGACAAAGCACGAAGGCATCAGGCGCAAGCCGTCTGCCCGCAGCAAGCGGCGTTAATCAGTGCCCTCTAGCGACTCAGCCGCTTAAAGATTGAGCAAGAAAACCGGCGCGAGTGCGGCGAGCGCGGCACAGGCTTGCAGCGCCAGTATCAGCAGCGCCGGCCCAGGATTCCGCGGCAGCCACTTGACGGCGAAGAACGCTATGACCGGCACTTGTGCGGCCATGAGTAGCTGCCAGAGATGGGCGGAAGTGCCCTCGTCGGCCTCACGGGCGACGCCGAACCTGACGACGTGAATCAGCACCACGGCCAACGCGGCGCACGACATGGCCAACGGCAGCCAGGCGCTCGGCTTCTTTAGTGTCGAGATGTTCATCGGGCAGCCTCCGGAATGGGTGTCGAGCCGCACCTCACGGAGCGGCACAGGCGAGTATTGTAAAGCACTTTTGGTTGTACCGGGCACGGTTTGCGTGTAGAGTTGCTTCGTTCACGCGCGCGCAGGCGAACTTCTCTTTCAACTCACAGACAAATTGCCACCCGTTTGACACGGCACGAACACAGGGGCAGAGAGTAATAACGTTCGATGGCTTCCCCCGCTTTTCCAGCGACAGACAGGGCGCACACGGTCGCCGCCGCGACGAAGCGGACGGCGGCGGCGTTTGCCGTCACGGTCGGCTGCGTGGTCGTCGCCGGCTGGCTGTTGGACGTGCGCGCGCTGAAGGCCGGTGTGCTCGGCTCGACCGTGATGAACTTCAACACGGCGCTGTGCTTCGTGCTCGCCGGTCTGTCGCTGTTGGCGTTGGGGCGCGCGAGGAGGGGCTGGCGCTGGTTCGGATTGGTCTGCGCGCTGCTCGTCGCGCTGGCGGGGCTGTTGACGTTTGCCGAGTACGCCTTCGGCTGGCCCGTCGGTCTCAATCAACTATTCGTCCACCCGCCGCCGGGCGAATCGCCCTTGCACTACCGCATGGCCCCGCACGCCGCGTTCTGCGTCCTGCTAACGGGCGCGGCGCTCCTGCTGCGGCACGCCGGCCGCGGCGGGCGTGTGGCGCAGGCGCTCGCGTTCCTGCTGGTGCTGGTCGCGTGGCTCGCGCTCGTCAGTTACGGCTACGGCGTCACCTACGGCACGGTGCGGCTGCCCGCGATGGCGCTCTTCTCGGCGTTGACTTTCATCGCGCTCGGCGTCGGGCTGCTCTGCGACCGCCCGGCGGCCGGACTCGTGGGGCTGCTCGCGGGCGACCGGCTGGGCAGCCGGCTCGCGCGGCGTCTGCTGCCGGCGGCGGTCGTCATCCCCGCCGTCCTCGGTTGGCTGCGCACGCTCGGCGAGCGCGCGGGGCTGTACGACTCGCCCTTCGGGGCCGCCCTGATGATCACTTCGAGCGTGGTTATCCTGGTCGCCGTCATCTGGCGGGCCGCCGCGGGCCTCAACCGCGCGGACGAGATGCGCCGCCGCGCCGAGGACGAACTGCGCCACTCGCACGACGACTTGGAACGGCGCGTCCGCGAGCGCACGGCGGAGCTTGAGCGGCAGTCGGCGCAGTTGCGCGCGAGCGAGCAGAAGCTGGCGCTGGCGCAGGAGGTCGGGCAGATCGGCACGTTCGACTGGGACATGCGCACCGGCGCGCTCGTGTGGACGGCGCAGTTGGAGGCGCTCTTCGGCCTGCCACCGGGCGGCTTCGGCGGCACGTTCGAGCACTGGCGCACGCGCGTCCACCCCGAAGACCTGCCGGCGTGCGAGGCGAGCATCGGCGAGGCCATCGCGCGCAAGGCGACGGAGTGGCGCGGCGTCTATCGCATGACGCGCGCCGACACGGGCGCGCTCCGCTGGATCGACGCGCAGAGCCGCATCTTCTACGACGCGCGCGGCGAGCCGCTGCGCATGGTCGGCATCAACCTTGATGTGACCGAGCGCAGGCAGGCCGAGGAGGCGCTGCGCTTCCAGGCGCACCTGCTCGACACCGTGGAGCAGGCTGTCATCGCCACCGACACGGCGGGGCGGATCACTTACTGGAACAGCTTTGCCGAAAAACTCTACGGCTGGTCGGCGGCCGAAGCCGTCGGGCGCAACATCGTCGAGGTCACGCCGACCGAAGAGTCGCGGGCGCAGAGCCTGGATATCATGACGCGGCTCGCGGCGGGCGAAAGCTGGTCGGGCGAGTTCCAGGTGCGCCGCCGCGACGGCACGCGCTTCCCCGCCCAGGTCACGGACACGCCGATCCTCGACGCGGGCGGACAACTCGTCGGCATCGTCGGCGTCTCCGTGGACATCACCGAACGCAAGCGCGCCGATGCCGAGCGCAACGAACTGCTCAAGCGCGAGCGGGCGGCGCGCGCCGAGGCCGAAGAGGCCAGCCGCCTGAAGGACGAGTTCCTCGCCACCGTCTCGCACGAGTTGCGGACGCCCTTGACCGCCATCCTCGGCTGGGCGCAACTGCTACAGTCGAGCAGCCTCGACCAGCAGACCACGCGGCGCGCGCTCGAAACGGTTGAGCGCAACGCGCACGCGCAGATGCAACTGATCGAAGACCTGCTCGACGTGTCGCGCATCATCACGGGCAAGCTCCGCTTGGACGTGCGCCCGGTCGAGCTTGCGCCGATCATGGTGGCGGCGGCCGACGCCGCGCGGCCCGCCGCCGAGGCCAAAGGCATTAAGCTCAGCACGGACAGCGGGGAAGATGCGCCGGTAGTTCTGGGCGACGCCGACCGCTTGCAGCAGGTCGTCTGGAATCTGCTGTCGAACGCGATCAAGTTCACGCCCCAGGGCGGCGAGGTGCGGCTCGCGCTCGCGCGCCGCGACGGGCAGGCCGAGATCAGCGTGCGCGACACGGGCCAGGGCATCGCCCCCGAATTTCTGCCGCACGTCTTCGAGCGTTTCCGCCAGGCCGACCAGACGCCCACCCGCGCGCACGGCGGACTAGGGTTAGGTCTCGCCATCGTCCGTCACCTGGTCGAGCTGCACGGCGGCGCGGTCGCCGCCACGAGCGCGGGCGAAGGGCAGGGCGCGACCTTCGCCGTGCAACTGCCGCTCGCGGAATTGCGGCACGCGGACGGCGGGACGCGGATTGATAAGAGCACCCCGGAACAATCCGCAATCCGCAAGCCGACATCCGCAATCCTATCGGGCCTGCGCGTGCTGGTCGTGGACGACGAGCAGGACGCGCGCGACTTGATTCAGTTGGCGCTCGCGCAGAACGGCGCGCAGGTGACGGCCGCCGACTCGGCCGGCGCGGCGCTCGCCATGCTTGAGCGCACGCGCCCCGACCTGCTCGTCTCCGACATCGGCATGCCCGGCGCGGACGGCTACGAGTTGATCCGGCAAGTGCGCGAGCGCGAGGCGCAACTCGGTCTCGACCGCCTGCCCGCCGTCGCGCTCACTGCCTACGCGCGCCCCGAAGACCGCGCGCAGGCGCTCCACGCCGGCTACCACACCCACATCCCCAAACCCGTCGAGCCGCACGCGCTCGTCGCCGCCCTCGCCCGGCTGACAAAGGGGGATGAAGGATGAGGGATGAGGGATGAAAGATTATTGCCAGGACTTGCTTATTCATCCCTCATCCCTCATCCTTCATCCCTGACCCATGTTGACGCACATCGTCATCTGGAAGTATCGCGCGGACGTGCCGGAGGCGGCGCGGGCGGAGCACGTGGCGCGGCTGCGCGCGCTCGTCGGCATCATCCCTGAGATCGTCAGCTTCAACGTCGGCTTCGACGTGCTGCGCCTGCCGCGCTCTTACGATACGGGGCTGGTCGCCGTCTTCCGCGACCGCGCCGGGCTGGACGCCTACACGGAGCACTCGCAGCACGTCGAGGTCGCCAAGCTGGGACGCGACATCTCGGAGCACGTCGCATCGGTGGATTTCGAGAGCGAGGCGTGATGGGCCACAGGCGGCTGCGGCGTTGGTTGAAGCTCGCGCTGGCGCTCGCCTTCGTGCTGCTCGTCACGCAGACACCGTTCATCTACCGCCGCCACCAACTGGGCCGGCTCGCCGCGACAATCCAACAACTGAACGCCGAGCGCGCCGCGGACACCGACGACGCATACGCCGACTACAAGGGCGCGCTCCACATCCACTCCGCGCTCGGCGGGCACAGCACCGGCACGCTCGCCGACATCATCCAGGCCGCCAAAGCAAACTCGCTCGCCTTCGTCGTCATGACCGAGCACCCGGCGGCCGACATGGACACGGCCGCGCAGACCCTGAGCGGCATGCACGGCGGCGTGCTCTTCGTTGCCGGCAGCGAGACGAACGAGTCGGCGGACGACCGCCTGCTCACCTTCGGCCGCGCCGCGCGCACGCCGTCCGCGCCGCCCGGCGCGAGCACGCAAGACTTGATCGACGAGGCGAAGCAGGCGGGGCAACTCGTCTTCGTCGCGCACCCGGAGACGTTCCGCAGTTGGCAGACGGCGCGCGGCTTCGACGGCATGGAGGTCTATAACCTTCACGCGAACGCCAAACAGATCAACCGCCTCTCGCTCTTCTTCGACGGCCTCTGGTCGTACCGCGCCTACCCGCACCTGCTCTGGACGCGCTTCTACGAGACTCCGGCCGAGAACCTGCGCCGCTGGGACGAACTGACGACCGCCGGGCGCAAGATCGTCGCCTTCGCCGGCAACGACGCACACGCGAACGTCGGTCTCAGCCTGCAACAACTCACCGGCAAGCCGCTTCTGCAACTCAAGCTCGACCCTTACGAGCGCAGTTTCCAGGTCGTCCGCACGCACGTGCTGATCGCCAAAGACCGGCCGCTTGACGCCGACACGCTGCTGGCGGCGCTCGCTGCCGGGCACACCTACGTCGCCTTCGACCTGCTCTGCGACGCGAGCGGCTTCCGGCTGACGGCCGCCAACGGGCACGAACAAGGGTTGATGGGCGACGAACTGCCTCTGCGCGACGGCGTGCGCCTCAGCGTGAGCGCGCCGGTCGAGAGCCGCGTGGTGCTAATCCAGGACGGGCAGAGGTTTGCCGAGGCGCGAGCGGCGCGGCACGAGTGGACAGTCACGCAGCCGGGCGTCTATCGCGTCGAGTGCTACCTGCCGCAGTTACCCGCGCCGCTCAATGGGCAGCCGTGGATCATCTCGAACCCGGTTTACGTCAGGTGAGAAAATTCAGGCGGATACGAATTCGCCCCGCCGCGAGCTTCAGTGCTCGTGCGGGGCGACTATCGCGAACCAGAAAGCTCCGGTTCAATTTTTGGAAGCGGTGTGATCACCACCGACTACTGTAGAGAGCCACGTGTTTGGCTCTGCGCACGCTGCCTACTCCCTAGTGTGTCCGGGAAGCGCGTGTACAGCTTCCGTCAACTGTAACCAAGTGACTGCGATTTTATTGAGTGAGTCCCCGATTGTCAAGTCGCAGCTTGACCGTCCCCTAGGCGTACAGTCGCGCGGTAGCGGTTCACCTTCGCTTGAGGGATAGGACAGTAGGATTTACCACAGAGGCACAGAGGGCACAGAGGAGCACAGAGACTTGAAGGGCATTCTCGCCTCCGTGCCCCCTCCGTGTCCTCTGTGCCTCTGTGGTGAACTGCCGCTTGCCCCTTACTCAAGCCCAAAGTGAACTACTACAAGTTGCGCTGGTTCAGTTTCTCTGTCATGCGTCCTGCTATACTTTGCGAACAACACGAATGTGTGCCCGGCGGCTTAATTTTCTGGCGTCGGCGCGGCCCCGCCCGCCGCAGCCGCCGCCTTCAGTTGCTCCGCCTTGATGCCCGCCCGCCGGTCGAGGATGTAGTCGAACCAGCGCGCGGGCAGGAAGCGTTTGAGGGCGAGCGCGAGCCGCGCGTGGCGCGGGGCGGCGTAGCGGGCGCGGGGGCGCGGCGCGACGAGGGCCGTATGGATCAGGGCGGCGATCTCTTCGGGCTGCCCGGCGATGCGCTTGGCGCGCGCGTAAGCCTGTTGGAAGTTGGCGAACCAGGGCGCGTAGGGGCCTGCGTCGGCGATGACGGACTGCGAGGTCTCGTTCGCCACCTGCACGAACTCGGTCGAGATGAAGCCCGGCTCGATGACGACGACGCGGATGCCGAACGGCGCAAGCTCGCCGCGCAGGCCGTCTGAGATGGCTTCGAGCGCGTGCTTCGTCGCGTCGTAGATGGACGAGAGCGGGCGCGCGACGCGGCCCGCCACCGAGCTGACGTTGACGATGCGCCCCGCGCCCTGCCGCCGCATGACGGGGATGACGAGTTGCGTCAGCGCGACGAGCGCGAAGAGGTTCAGCTCAAAATTCTGTCTGATCTTTTCGACGGGCACTAGCTCGACGGGGCCGCGCGTGCCGTAGCCCGCGTTGTTGACGAGCGCGTCAATGCGCCCGTTGACGGCCAGCGCGGTCTGCACGACCGACGCGCGGTCTGCGGGCGCGGTGATGTCGCCGGCCGCCACGACCGCGCGCCCGCCTGCCGCCTCGATCTCCTGCCTGAGCGCGGCGAGCCGTTCGCGCCGCCGCGCCGCCAGGACGACGTGCGCGCCCGCTCGCGCCAGCCTGCGCGCCGTCGCCGCGCCGATCCCCGACGACGCGCCGGTGACGATCACGACCTGTCCGTCCAGTTCGCCTCTCATCTTAAAGTTCTGCCGCCGGGCGCAGGCCGACCGGCTCGACCTGTGCCGGCTGCGCGCTGGGCTGCGCGAGCGCCGCGGCGGCCGTGAGCACGAGCGCGAGCCAGAGCAGGTCGGCGAGCAGCAGGTGCGTGAGTTGCAGCCAGACGGGCGCGAGCAGATAAAGGTTGAGCAGCCCCGCGCAAAGTTGGAGCAGGAAGACGACGACGAGCACGCCGGTCAGACGCCGGACGCGCGCGGCGGGGCGCAGGAAGTTGCTGACGTAAGAGGCGGTCAGCACGACGTAGCAGCCGACGGCGAGGGCGAGCGCCGGGTGCAGGACGCGCAGGCGCAGGAGGAAGTGCGCGGCGGGCGAGAAGTCGCGGCTCATGCCTTCGGCGAGCGTGCGCGCCGGAAAGAGCGTGTCGCCGAGTGCCGTCACCGCGCCGCTCACGGCGAGCACGAGCGTGCCCGCAAGGCCGAGCGCGAACAGGTGCGGCACAGTTCCCTGCCCGCCGAGGCGCACGCGCGGCCCGCCCGCCGCCCACCAGGCCGTGAGCGCCAGCACCGCGAGCAGCACGAAGGTGTTCACCAGATGCACCGACATGAACAGCGCGCGCCCGACCGACGCGTCCTGCGCCACGTACTCGAAGAGCACCAGCCCCGCGCCGAGCAGCGCCTCGGTGAAGATGAAGAAGACCGACCACAGCGCCGCGCGCCTGACCCTGTGCCCTTTCGGATAGACGCGCCACGCCCACACCGCCAGCACGACGAGCAGCACGACCGACAGCCCGCTCGTCAGCCGGTGCGTGAACTCGATCAAGGTCTTCAGCTGCGGCGCGGCCGGGATGACCTCGCCGTTGCACAGCGGCCAATGGCTGCCGCAGCCGTTCCCCGACACGGACGCGCGCACGTAAGCGCCCCACAGGATGACGGCCAGGTTGTACGCCACCACGCCGCACGCGTAAGCGGCGAAGCGCGTGCGGCGCGGCGGCTGCTCCGTTTGCGGCTGATCCATTTCCGGCTTCACGTCGGCGAATTATAGGCCGAACGCTATGGCGCGGTCATTCATTTGGCCGTCGTGCCTGTCGTTTCGCCAGCAACTCGCGCAACTGCGCGACGACTTTGCCGGGGCTGGGATACCAGAGCCGGCTCGTGTTGATGACCTTGTCGCCGTCAATCGTGACGCTGAACTCGCCGAGTCCGCCCTTCACCGTCTCGACCTCGACGCCCTCTTCCGCCTGCAACTGCGCCGCCACACGGGCGGCCATGCCGCGCTTGACCAGTCAGACCGGACAATAGTTGATCACGACTTTACTCATCAGCTTCGCTCCTTACGGTTGCCTTCACTTGTGCAGCACGTGGCGCAGCGCGCCTTCGAGTTGCGGGTACTTGAACTCGTAGCCGGCGGCGGCGAGCCGCGTGGGTTCGACGCGCGCGCTCGCGAGCAGCAGCGCGTCCGCCATCTCGCCGAGCGCGAGGCGCAGGGCGAAGGCCGGCATGGGCAGGAAGGTCGGGCGGCCGAGCACGCGCCCCAGGGTCTGCGTGAACTCGCGGTTCGTGACCGGCTGCGGCGCGACCGCGTTGACCGCGCCTGCGAAGCTCTCGGCGTTTAGCGCGAACTCGATCATGCCGACCGCGTCGTCGAGCGCGAGCCAACTCATGTACTGCTTGCCGCTGCCGATCTGCCCGCCGATGCCGAGTTGAAACGGCGTGAGCATCTGCGCGAGCGCGCCGCCCTCTTTGCTTAACACGACGCCGAAGCGCAGGTGGACGGTGCGGATGTCGGCCGCGCGCGCAGGCTCGGCCGCCGCCTCCCACGCGCGGCAGACTTCGGCGAGAAAATCATTACCCGGCGCGCTTTCTTCGATCAGCACCTCTGCGCCGCGGCTGCCGTAGTAGCCGATGGCGGAGGCGCAGACTAGCACGCGCGGGCGCGTCTGCAAGCGCGCCAGCGTCTCGGCCAGCAGGCGCGTGCTCTGGACGCGGCTCTCGCGTATGCGCCGCTTCTTCGCGTCCGTCCAGCGCCCGGCGGCGATTGGCTCGCCCGCCAGATGCACCGCCGCGTCGTGCCCGACCAGCCGTGCCGCGTCCAACTGTCCGCCCGCCGGGTCCCACTCCACCTCCGTCACGTCGGCCGGCGGCCTGTGCCGTGAGGCGCGGCGCACGAGCGCCGTCACCTGATGCCCTCCGGCGATGAGCGTCGGCACGAGCGCCGAGCCGACCAGCCCGCTCGCGCCGGTCACGATGATCTTCATCAACTGACTCCTTCAGCCATAAAGAGTAACCACGAAGCCACACGAAACAACACGAAGCAAGACAACTCATATTCGTGTTGCTTCGTGTGGCTTCGTGATTATTCGCCACCCGCGAACTCATGCCGTGTGCGCGGAGACAGACTCTGCCTTACAGTCATCATGCCGCGCAGCATGACCCGATTCGCTTCCCGGATGCAAGCCGGATTCCGATATACTCCACGCCCGACGCCCGGCCAAGGCCGGCGCTAAACTGTCAAACCCGATGGCCCAGACCGACAAATATCGCGGCACGACCGTCACGGAGTTCGTCGCCGCGCGCTTCCCGCTGCTCTGCGCGCTCGCGCTCTTCCTCGGCGTCGTGCTGCTCGCCTCCGGTTACACGACGACGCTTCTGGGTCGCGCCGTCGGCTTATTCGCCTTCAGCGCGCTCGTGCTGCTCTGGCTGGCGCTGCTGTTCCACGTTCTGCGTGCGCGCCCGCGGACGGCGCTGATGGAGTTGTTCGCGCTCGTGCTGCTCGCCGGGTTCGGCGCGGTGGTGGCGGCGTGGGTCGTCTCCTGGTGGGTGCTGCGCCCCGTGGCGCTGCCCGTGCTGTGCTACATGGGTCTGTTCCTCATCCTCGACGAGACCGGCGTCAGCCGCCGCCCCGTTTTCGCCGGACGCGACTACCAGATCGGCATCCGCCTCCTCTGCCTCCTCGCCGCCCTCCTCCTCGCCTACGCGCTCAAGACTTAGCCTGCCGCCGCCCTGCGCCAGCCCCATGCGCCCAGCATCAGCGCGCCGGCCGGCAGCCAGAGCCAGACCAACTCACTCGTGATCACTTCCAGCCCGCGCTGACTGAAGAAAGGCGCGACGCCGATGGGCGAGACTTCGATGGGCCGCCACGGAAAGAAGTAACGCGCGTTCGAGAACGGCGCGAAGAACGCGACGCCGAGACCGCCGTTCGTCAACGCGTCGAGCGCGCCGTGCGAGGCCGTCACGACGAAGAAGTAAGCCACGAGCGCCCACCACCCGCGCGACCAGCGCGGCACACCCTTGAACGCGCACGCGACGACCGCAAGCGCCAGCCCAAACGCGAACACGAGCGAGTGCGTCAAGCCCCGATGCCCCAACACGTCGCCGTAGCGTATGCCGAACGCGAACCCGACCACATCCACGTCCGGCACGACCGCGCACAATGCCGACAGCACCCAGAAGCGCCACGGCTCGCGCGCGCCCGTGTACGTCTTGCCGATTGCGATTGCGACGAAGGCATGAGAGAAAGCGGAGGCCATGTGCGCAGTTAAAGTCGATGGCGGCGGGCGGCGTTAGCGCAGTTTCTTAAACTGCTCCACCGTCAATCCGGCGTCGCGCACGATGCCGCCCATCGTCAGAGCATTCACCGGATTATGACGCGGGATGGTGAGGATGCGGACGCCGTCCGACATGATTATGTGTTTACCCTGCCGGATGACGCGGAAGCCTGCCTTCTCCAAAGCCTTGACCGCTTCCAGATGGTTCACGCCGGGAATCTTCGGCACGGCTAGACCGTCACCTCGACTTCGCGGACATCTCCGCCTTTCATCAACTCGTCAACGGCGGCAAGATACTCTTGAATAGCGTCGCGGATATTTTCCAGTGCTTCCTCTTCCGTCGCGCCTTGTGACCAGCAGCCGGGCAGACCGGGGCACGAGACGCTGTAGCCTTCGTCTGACTTCTGCAAGCGAACCTTGTAGTTCATGCTTCGCCCTCCGGCGTGATTATAGCGGTAAAAACAAGGGCCAACTATTGCTTGAGCACCGCATCCTTGGCCGCGTTCATCTTGCGCAGCGTGAAGAGTGTGCCGCCGTCGGGGCGGCGCGCCCAGGAGACGTGGGCTTCGATGAGGCTGGCGCGGGCGCGGATGTTGGCGAGACCGCGCCCCTTCCTGGCCTCTCGGAGGTTGAAGCCGCGCCCGTCGTCTTCGAGCAGGAGCGTCAACTCGCCGGCGGGCGTGAGGGCGACGGTGAGGCGGACGTGGCGGGCGTCGGCGTGGCGGCAGACGTTGTTGATGGCCTCCTGCGTGATGCGGTAGAGCTGCATGCGTTCGCCGGGCGCAAGCGCAAGCCGCTCGTCGAAGTCTTCGACGCAGGCGAACTCGTACTCGAAGCGGCGCTGCGCGGGCGCGTGTGCGACGGCGTTGGCGAGCGCGAATTCGAGCGCGGCGGCGAGGCCGACGTTCTCCAACACCGACGGGCTTAAGTCTTCGCAGATGCGCCGAATCTCCTGCGAGACGGATTCGATCTCGGCGCGGAAGCGGGCCGGCTCGACGTGCGCGTGCTGCCCGTTCGCGTGCGCGTCGGTCGGCAGTTCGTCGGCGAGGAGCATCAGGCTGCGGAGGTCTGCGAGCGTCTGGTCGTGCAGGTCGCGGGCGATGCGGCGGCGCTCGCGCTCGGCCTCGTTGGCGAGTTCGAGGCGCGCGCCCGCGAGTTCATGGTGCGCCTCGCTGAGGGCGGCGGAGGTGCGCGCGATGCGACGGTTCTGCACCGCGCCCCAAGTGAGCGCGACGAGCGCGAGCACGAGCAGGACGGCCAGCATCGTCGTCGTCCAAGGGAACGGCGCGCGCCCGACCGTGAACTGGAAGGCGAGCGGCGCGGATGTCGCCAGGTCTTTCGTGTAGGCGCGCGCTTCGACGCGATAGCCACCCGGCGCGAGGTTCTCCATCACGAACTGCGCGTCGTGCGCCAGCTTCCGCTTGAGCTCGCGCCCCGCCCCATCACGCAGCACGAACGCGTACTGAAACTGTTCCGGGTAGGTGCGACTTGAGAGCGCCGCCACGTCGAGCGCGAGACTGTTCTGCGGGTAGGGCAACTCGATCCCGCCGCGCAACTCCTCCGGCTGGTGCAAGCGCCGGCTGAGCACGCGCACCGGCACGAGTGCGGGCGCGGCGCGACCGGGGCTGTAGCGCACGAGTCCGCGGCTCGTGCCGATTAATAGAGACTCGCTTGCGCCGCCCGTGTCGGCGTTGCCAACGGTCGCGGCGTCGTTCGATCCGGCCCGCGCGTCCGCGCTCCCTTTCGCGCGCACGAGCGCGAAGGCTTGCGCGGAGGCGAGACCCTGTTCGACATCGAGGCGCGAGACGAGCGGGCCGAACTGCTCGTCAATCTTGACGCGCAGAAGGCCGCCACCCGCGGTCGCGCACCAAGCGCCGTGCGCGCCCTCGTCGCCCTCGTCCGCGACCACGCCGCGCACGTCCGCGTTCGGTACGACCGCCGTCAACTGTCCGCCGCGCTCAAGGTACAAACCGCGTTCGGTCGCAAACCACAGCGCGCGGTCGCTGCGCCCGTCCACGGCCCAGACCGCGCCGCCCAGAAGCTGCGCCAGCGCGTCTCCGCCCGCGCTCGTCTGGCCGTTCTCATAGACGAACACGCCCGCGTGCGCCGTGCCGATCCACAGCCGCGCGTCGCCCTCCGGGTAGAGCGCGGTCACTTCGCGCCAGCGCGCGTCGGCGTTCGCCGCCGGCCACACGTGCGTGCGCCGCGCGCCGTCCAACCGATCCACGCCGACGCCGTAGCTGGCGACATAGACCGCGCCCTGAAAGTTCCGCAACGCGCGCACGCTCTCGACGCGCGCCGGCTCGTTCGGGTCGCGCGCCTGCGCGTTCTTCTCTTTACCCTTCGCGCCGTCCGGTTGGGCGTTAGCGTTCGCGCCCGTTGGTTGCGTGCCTGTCGGCTGCACGCCTGCTGCTTGTGCACCCGCGCCCTGCGGCGTCGGCTCTTTCGGCGGCGTGCCCGCGCCTTGCGCCTGCGCCTGTTCCTTGCCCGGCGGCTTCGTCTGCGTCGCTCCCTGTTCTTCCGCTTCGGGCACGACCGGCTGTTGCGTCTTCACGGGCCCGCGCTTCGTGCTCACGCCGACGTACAGCCCGCTCGACGTGCCGACGAGCAACCGCCCGCTCGTGTCCTCCGCCAGCGCATAGACCGTCCGGCGCGTGAGTTGTTCCAGGCCGCGCCACGCGCGCTGGCTGGCGTCGTACACGAACAGCCCGCGGTTCGTGCCGCACAGCAGTTCGCCGTTGCGCCCTTCGTGGATCACGCGGATGAAGTTGCCTTCCGCCTCGGCGCTGATCGTCTCGTTGTGCGGCGCGCTCTGGTCGAAGCGGCAGACGCCGCGGTCTGTGCCGAACCAGACGACGCCCTCGCGATCCACGTAGATCGAATAGACGTGATCCGAGCGCAGGCCCCCGCCCGTGCCCTCGAACGTGAAACGCTCGCGCACCTGCGTGCCCGCGTAACGCCACACGCCCTGCCCGTCCGTCGCCACCCACAGACCCGCGCGCGCGTCGCGCACGAGCGCCGTGATCGTACCCAGCCCCGCGCCGACCTTCACGGGGCGCGTCGGCTCATTGGCCTGGTAAAGCCCGCTGTCCGCGCCGCGCGCCCGCGCGCCGAGCCAGAGCCGGCCGTCGGCGTCCGCGCCCAGCGCCTCGACGAAGAAGGCGCGCGGGCGGCCGACGACCTCTTTGATCTGATCGCGTTCGACGCGCAGCAGGCCGCGACTGCGCGAGCCGACGTAGAGCGTGCCCGCGCCGTCGAACGCGAGGCTCGTCAGCGGCAGCGCGCCCGGCTTGTCCGTGTCCGCGCTCGCCAGCGGCTCACGGGGCATGGCGCGCACGTCGAGCGCGCCGTCCTGTCCGGCACGACAGTCGAACAGCCGGCCCTGCTGCGTGGCGAGCCACGCGCGCCCGCGCTCGGCCGGCACGGGCGCAATCGCCGTTACGGCCTGCCCGCGCGTCTCCGCGACGGGCTGCCACGCGCCGCCGGCCAGCCGCGCCGCGCCCGCCTCCGTCCCGACCCACAAGACGCCAGCGTCGTCGAACTTGAGCGCCAGCACGCGCGCGTTGCCGAGTTCCCCCATCTGCACGGACTGCGTGCGCCGGCCGTCGTAGCGCGCGAGGCCATTGTCCGTGCCGAACCACATCGCGCCCTCGGCGTCCTGCGCCAGCGCGCGCACGCGATCCGACGGCAGCCCGTGAAAGAGCGTCACCGCGCCCCACTGGTGCAGGTTCGAGGCGGGCAGCGTGTTCGTGTCGGCGGCGGGCTGGGCGAAGAGGAGAGAATAGGCAGTAGGCAGTAGGCAGTAGGCAGCGAGCAGTAAGAAGCTGTTTGCAAAGCCTCGTCCGCGTGCTGGCGCTGCGGCCCTTCGCGGCTCGCTTCGCGTTCTTTGCGGTAAAAAATTCTTAACCGCAAAGAACGCAGAGAGGGCCGCAGAGGGCCGCAGACGAGCGCGGTTGTTGGGCGGCCTGCTGCGCACGGCTTACTGCTTTCCGCCTTCCGCCTTGTGCCGTTTGCCTTCCGCTTTCTGCTCTTCGACGAAGCGCCCGCGGTCGCGCTCGATCCAGCCTTCCAGATCGTGAGCGGCCTTCTCCAACTCGTCGGCGTTGATGAGGCCGCGGCGCAGGGCTTCAAAGAAGGCGCGGGTGCGGATGTTGTAGGCGAGTTTTTCGTAAGCCTCGTGCGGCGTGCCTTCGGGCGTGGTGACGAACAGCTTCTCGTAGAGCGTGGCGAGTCGGCTCTCGACGCCGCGCAAGGAGAGACTGCACTTGCGCGCAATCGCCCAGTTCGAGAGGCCGAGCGCGAGGTAGTACAAGGCTTCGGCCTCGAACTCGGTCAGGAGCGGGCGCTTGAACGAGTCTTTGAAGGCCGGGTCGATCATGTCCGCGCCGTCTTCCAGCACGGCGGCGACGAAGCGGAGGAAGCGCGATTCGGGGTTGTTCTTGTGGATAAAGCCGTAGGCGGGCGGCGGCTCGACCGCCTTGATGATCTTGCGTATCTCGTTGATGTAGACCTCGTGCGGGAACTGCGTCCAGAAGATGACGCGCGCCGCCGGGAACTCGCGCCAGATGGCGCGCGCCGCCTTGACGCCCGACAGCCCCGGCATCTGTATGTCGAGCACGCACAACTCCGGGCGGTGCTGCAAAGCCTGTTCGACGGCCGCCGCGCCGTCGCCCGCCTCAAGGACGGGCGCGTGCCCCGCGAACTCGCGCTCCAGTAATTCGCGCAGGTAACGCCGCTGCGCCACGTTGTCTTCGGCAATCAGGATGGACATAAGGTTGCTCGTCGTCCGCGGTCAAAGATTAGGTCGGCGGGCGTGATCTTAGCACCAAACACGCGCCCTAGCCTCTGCTATTCGCGCTCGTGCGGCAATGTGGCTGCCCACAGTCGGGCGGAGGGCGGCGGCGCGTGCGCGGTAGTGGTAGCCGACTGCCGGACTGTCTGCGTGCGCGGCGCGGCCGGGCGGCGGGCAGGTTAATAATGCGTGGCGTGGACTTCTCCTCGGCGGAAAATTTTTCGTGACCGGACGTGGCTGGCCGGAGTATGATGCGCGCAGTTCGACGCTCCACATTGACTCTTTTACGAACCCGTAGTCCCAGGGCCAGCACCGTTCACAAACCTGTGAGGTCATCCGCTCCTTTGCGCGCGCCCGCGTTTATCACTTTCGTCGTGCTCTGCTGCTGCCTGCTGCAAGCGGCCTGCGGCGGCGCGTCGCAGGCGCACACGCCGACCGCGACGGCCGGGACGGCCAAAAAGATCGAACGCAAAGAGACCGTGCTGCCCGCGCCCGACGCGGACGAAGACAACGACGGCATCCCAGACCGCGCGGAGCTTCGCTCCTACAACGACCGCGAGAATTTCCGCCGCTGGTTCACCGGCATCGCCGAGATGCAGTTCTACGAACAGAGCGCGGCGTGGAACGAGGAGCAGCGCGACTGCGCCGGGCTGGTGCGCTTCGCCTGGCGCGAGGCGCTGCGCCCGCACGACCGCCTGTGGCTCAGGCGCATGGGCGCGCACTACGACGCCTTCGCGCCAGACGTGGCTGCGTACACGCTTCACGAAAGTCCGCTCGGCGAGAAGCTGTTTCGCACCGTGCCCGGCTCGTTCCACACGGACGATCTCGACAAGGAACGATTCTCTGAGTTTGCCGACGCGCACGCGCTCAAGGAGTTCAACGCCGTCTTCGTCTCGCGCGACCGCGCGCAGGCGCAAGCCGGCGACCTGCTCTTCTTCTTCCAGCCGTTCGCGCAACGTTACCCGTACCACGTCATGATCTTCCTCGGCGCGGCGCGCGAGCAGGGCGAGGGCGCGAACGACTGGGTCGTCTATCACACGGGCGCGTCGCCGACGGACAAGGGCGTCGTCAAGAAGGTGCGCCTCGCGGTGCTCGACCGACACCCGGACAGGCGTTGGCGGCCCCTTCTGACGAATCAGAATTTTCTCGGCTTCTACCGGCTCAAGATTTTGAGTTGAGGAAAAGATTGAACCACGAAAGCACACGAAACAACGCGCACAAGCCGCACGAAATCTGTCAACTTGTTTCGTGCCGCTTCGTGTGATTTCGTGGTTATAAAACTGCTTGAGGATACACAAGCAAGGCTGAACTTATGAACAGTCGCAGACTCATCGCCGCCATTCTTATTTACCTCGCCGTCTTCGTCGCCGCGCTCGGCTTCTCCTATTACCGCGTGCGCGCGCTCGCCCTCGGCGAGTCGCAGGAGTTCTTCCCTCAGCAGGACTACTACGAGCGCAAGGCCGACGCCGCGCCGCCCAAGCCCTTCTTCTCGCTCACGACCAACCGCATCTACGGCACGAACGAGCGCCCGCGCGTCTTCGTCAACTATCACGATCTGGACGCGCTCGATTTCTTCGTCTATCGGGTCAACGACCCCGTGCAGTTCTTCAAGCAACTCGACAACCCGCACCAGGTCGGCGAGGACGAGGATTACGACTTTCAGAACTACTACCAGAAGCGCAAGCCGACGTTCCTGGAAAAACTCCGCCGCTTCAAGCTGGGCTTCTACAACTGGTTTCGCAACTACGCCCGCACACAGCTCAAGCACAGCGCGCGCAAGTCCTTCAACCAGAGCTTCCGCGCCGAGCGCGACGAGGCGAGCGACCGCACGCCCTGGAACGTCGCCGACTACGCGCGCTTCCCCCTGCTCAATAAAGATCGCGTCGTCAGCGCGTGGCGCGAGAAGCTGCCGCCGCTCACCACCGAAGAGGACAGTTACGACCGCCGCCCCATCTCGCTCGGCAAACAGCAGGCCGGCGTCTATCTGATCGAAGCCATTAACGGCGACCTGCACGCTTACGGCATCGCCGTCGTCAGCGATCTCGTGATGGTCGAGAAGACCGGGCACGACGGGCAGATGCTCGTCTACGCGGCCAACCGGCAGTCGGGCGCACCGCGCGCGGGCGTCCAGTTGCAGGTGCTCAAGGGCAAGGATTCGCTCACCACGGGCACGACCGACAACCAGGGTCTCTGGCGCACGAAGCTCGTGGACAACACGAAGAAGCCGGCGGCGACGGACGAAGAGGGCGGCGACGAGGAAGGCGGCGGCGATGAAGAGGGCGGCGACGAACAGCAGCCGTCTTATCTGATCATGGCGCGCGAGGGGGAGAACTTCGCCATCTCCGATCTCGACTCGTACCTGTTCAGCGGCGACGCCGGGGGCAGCTACGACGAGAGCCTGAAGAGTTTCGTCTATACCGACCGGCCCGTCTATCGCCCGCAGCAGAAGGTCTATTTCAAAGGCATCCTGCGGCGGCTGACCGACAAGGGCTACCAGAACGTCGGCTCGACCGTGAACGTCACGGTCGAAGACGGCGACGGCAATCAGGTCTATGAGAAAGACCTGCCGCTCTCGTCGCGCGGCACGTTCAGCGGCGACCTGGACATCGGCGAGGACGCGCCGCTCGGCTCTTATAACATCACCGCGCACGTCGGCGAGGCGACCGCCAGCGGCTATTTCGAGGTGCTCGAATACAAGAAGCCCGAATACAAGGTGACGGTCTCGACCGCGCAGAAGTTCGTGCCCACAGGCCAGACCGCGCGCTTCACCGTCAGCGCGCGCTACTTCTTCGGCGCACCCGTCACGCGCGCCGACGTGAAGTACTACATCTACCGCGAGCGTTATTACAATTACTTCTTTGACAGCGAGGCCGACCCGATTGACGACTTCGGCGTCGAAGATGACAAGAGCGCGGAGGAAGATTATTCCGGCGACGAATACTCTTCCTACGGCGACGCGATGGTGCAGGAGGGCGACGGCAAGATCGATCAAAGCGGCAACCTCGTCGTTGACTTCAACGTGCCGCAGCCCGAAGCGAAGGAGTTGTGGGACTACCGCTATCGGCTCGAAGCGCAGGTGACGGACGCCGCGCGCCGCGAGATGCAGGGGAGCGCCAGCTTCGTCGCCACGCGCGGCTCTGTGGCTGCCGTGGCCGAGACCGACCGCTACGTCTACCGCGTCGGCGAGACGGCGCACATCAAGGTGAAGACCGCCGACTACGAGAATCACCCGCAGCCGGCGCACGTCACGCTCAAGTTCTACGAGCAGACTTACGAGAAGGTCGAGAAGGTCGAGGACGGCTACACCTACACGACCTACCGGACGAACGAGCGCGAGCTGTCCTCGGCGGCCGTGGACACGAACGCGCAGGGCGAGGCCAATTACGACTACCAGGCGCAGGAGACAGCCGACATCGGCATCAAGGCGATCATCAACGAGCAGGGGCGCGATGTGGTCTTCGAGGCCGGCTCGTTCTGGGTCTCGGATCAGAACAACGCCTGGGAGGACGTGTCCTACGGCGACGAGGAGCAGATCAAGCTCGTGCCCGACAAGAAGTCCTACAAGCCGGGCGAGACGGCGCACGTGCTGGCGCTCCTGCCGACGGACAAGGCGCACCTGCTGGTGACGACGGAGTTGGCAACCGTGCTGAGCGTCCGGCAGTTGGACGTGTCGGGGCGCGCGGCGACGATTGACGTGCCGATTGACGCGAAGTACGCGCCGAACATCTTCCTCAATGTGACCTACGTGAAGAACGGCGACATGTACTCGAACGAGCAGATGCTGGTTGTGCCGCCGCGCGACCGGCTGCTGAAGCTTGAGATCATGTCGGACAAGAAGGAGTACAAGCCGGGCGAGTCGGCCGCCTACAGCGTCTTCGTGCGCGACGCCGACAACAAGCCCGTCTCCGGTGCGGAGGTGAGCCTCGGCATCGTGGACGAGTCCATCTACTCGATCCGGCCTGATTCCGCGGGCGACATACGCGAGGAGTTCTACGGGCGGCGCTATAACCAGGTCAACACCAGCTTCTCCGTCAACTACAGTTTCACCGGCTACGCGGGCAGCAAGCCGTTGCAGCTTGCGCGGAACAAGCGCGCGTATCAGTTGGCCGACTTCAAAGCGGACGACCGTCTGGTTGAGCCGCGCATCCGCAAGATTTTCAAGGACACGGCCTTCTGGCAGCCCACGCTCGTTACGGGCGCGGACGGCAAGGCCGCGATCAAGTTCCCGCTGCCGGATAATTTGACCACGTGGCGCGCGACCGCGAGAGCGATTACCGCCGACACGCGCGTCGGCGCGACAACGCAGAAAGTCTTAGAGCGCAAGGACGTGATCATGCGCCTCGCCATGCCGAGATTTTTGACGGCGGGCGACACGGTGACGATCTCCGGCATCGTCCACAATTATCTGCCCGCCGATAAGCAGACGCAGATTTCGCTCGAAGTCGGCGGCGCGAAGCTGTTGGATGCGCCGAACCAGTCGGTCATGATCCCGAAGAACGGCGAGTACCGCGCGAACTGGCGCGTGCAAGCGCCGCAGACGGGACAGTTGACGCTGCTCGGCAAAGCTTTAACCGACACCGACTCCGACGCGCTTGAGTTGCAGCTGCCGATTGAGCCGCGCGGCGTGCGCCAGACGCGGGGCGAGGCGACGACACTCGCGGGCGACGAGGAGGATCGTACCGTCACCGTCAACCTGCCCGGCAACGCAGACCCGCGCGGGCGCGTGCTGCGCATCGAGGCCGCGCCGTCGGTCGCCGCCACGCTGCTCGGCGCGCTCGACTACCTGACCGGCTACCCCTACGGCTGCACCGAGCAGACGATGTCGCAGTTCCTGCCCGACGTGATCGTCACGAACACGCTGCACGAGATCGCCACCGCGCGCATCAGCGAGAAGAACAACCTCGCGCGCAAGGTGCGCAAAGGTCTCGACCGCCTCTACAACTTCCAGCACGACGACGGCGGCTGGGGCTGGTGGAAGGACGACCCGACCGACCCTTGGATGACGGCTTACGTCGTGGACGGCCTCACGATGGCGAGCCGCGCCGGTTATCAGATTGACGACAGCCGGGTCGAGAAAGGGCGCGGCAAGCTCGGCGGTCTCGTCGAGTCCGGCAAGAACGACGACGGCAAACCGATTGACACGGAGACGCGCGCCTACATGGTTTACGCGCTCAGCATGTCGGGCGGCGTCGACCCGCGCCACGTGGACGACATGTTCACGAACCGCGGGCGGCTGCAAGCTTACGGGCGCGCACTGCTCGCGCTGACCTTGAAGCAGCGCGGCGACCGGCGCGCGCAGCAGGTCGCCTCCGAGATCGAAGGCTCGGCGCGCGCGACAGATTTTGACGCGCACTGGGAGTCGAAGCGCCAACCCGCGCTCGACTTCAGTGAGGACGATAGCCTCGAAGCCACCGCGCTCTCCATTAAGGCGCTCGCGCAGATCAACCCGCAGAGCGAACTGCTGCCGAAGGGCGCGCTCTGGCTCGTCGCCAATCGCAAATACGGCTCGTACTGGGTCTCGACCAAGCAGACCGCGTTCGCCATCTACGGGCTGACCGACTACCTCAAGAGCAGTCAGGAGTTGACGCCCAACTACGCGCTCGAAGTCTACGTCAACAACGAGCAAGTCTTAACGAAGCAGATCACTTCTGCCGACGTGGGCGACACGCAGCTTGTGATCAAGCGCAAGGACGATGAGGTCGCGGGCAACAACCAGATTCGCGTCGTCAAGCACGGCCCCGGCGCGCTCTACCTGTCCACCACGCTCAATTTCGCGACGACCGACGAGCAGCAGCCCACCCAAGGGGGCGGCATGAAGATCACGCGCGAGTACCTGCGCCTCTTCGTGGACGACAACAACGGCGACCCCGTCTGGCGGGCCGCGCCGCTCACGGGCGATCTGCATTCCGGCGACATGATCATCTCGAAGCTGCACGTCGAAGGGCCGCACGCCTCTTACGTGATGATCGAAGACCCGATCCCCGCGGGCTGCGAGCAGATCGAGCAGGTGAGCGGGATTGATTTCAACTACTCGACGAAGGACTGGAGCGACTGGTACAGCGCGCGCGAGTTCCGCGACAATCGTACCGCGCTCTTCCTCAACTACTTCGACGGCGACAGCACCTTCCGCTACGCCCTGCGCGTGCAGGAACCGGGCGACTTCCGCGTCGCCCCGGCGCGCGTCGAGCTGATGTACGTGCCCACGGTGCAGGCGAACACGGCGAGCGGGTCGTTGAAGATTCTGGACAGGCAATAAAGCTGTCAGTCAGGTAGCAGTAACAGAGGAGCACGAAAGTACAGATGCAGTTTAGCCCCATCCAACTCGCCCTGCTGCTGCTAGGCGCTTTTTGGGCGGGCACGAGTGCGCTTTTTTCCGGCGTGGATTATGTCACTAAGACCCGCGACAAAATCCTACTCGGTAAGATTGACGGCCACGACCTTACGCCCGATCAACGTAGGCGGATTCTGTTCTGTGATTGGGTTCCAATGCGCTTGTCGTTAGCCGCCATTTCAGTCGTGCTCTGTTTGATCATCGGTTTTCTTCCGAGCTTGGCTGAGAACGGCGCGCTCCCGGTCAGCCGAGCGGTCTCCGTTATCTGTTATCTAACAGCGGCGGTTCCGCTCGGCGGCTTCTTGAACTTTGTGGGCTTAGGATTGGTACAGTTTGTGGAACTTTGGAAAGCGATCCGTTGCGCCGAGAACAAAGAACAAATGGACACGGGCGACGGACTACGGACAAGCTTATGACTAAGAACGTACTAGCCGCCCTCGGCGCTGCCCTGCGCGCTCTCTTGGGCCACATCGCCGCGCTGTTCGTGCTGGGCGTGCTCTACGCGCTGTTCATCGCCGCGTGCTACTTCTTCATCACGACGCGCGAGGCGACGACGGTGCAGGTGCTCTTCACCTTCGCCGTCGCGCTGGCGATCCCCGTGCTCTTCTGCGCGTTGCAGGCGGGTTGCGCGGGCTTCGCCGTCGGCGCGGATAGCCCTGGCGCGACGCTACGGAGCGCGGGCAAAGGCTTCTGGAAAGTCTTCCTCGTGAGCCTGCCGCTCGTCGCCGTCATCTGGGCCGGCACGTGGGTGTTCGGCAAGGCGCAGGTGCTCATCACGGCGGCGAAGCAGGCGGAGGAGACGCAGGCGTCGCACTCGGCCGGCAGCGTGAGCGAGGACGACACGGGGCCGCTCTCCGTGCCGATGCACCAGCCGGCGCACGAAGAGGAGAAGAAGCCGAAGGTGCGCTGGTCTTACGTGCTGCTCGTCACCGCGCGGCTCTTGTTCTTCGGCCTCGTGCTGCCGCTCGTGGCGATCCGCCTGTGGCTGGGGCTGGCGCGCGCGGGCCTCGGCGGCATGTTCCGCGGCTTCGGGCGCGTGCTCGCGCCGCAGACGGTGCTGACCTACGCGGTCGGCATGGTCGTCTTTGGCGTCATCCCCTACTTCCTCCTGTTCACGCGCACGGGCACGAAGGGCGAGTGGTCGGAGTTGACGCTCTTTGGCCTCCGGCTCGTGCTGGCGTTCCTGTTTACGCTGCTGGGATGGGTGCTGACGCTGCGCGCGCTCGCCAGTTTGGGGGACGCACCGCCGCCGCCGCAGACGCAGGCCGAGGCGGGCGTGGTACAACCGGCGCAGGCCGCTTAGCTGCCATGACGATAGAGTGGTTGGTGAGTTGATGTTTTAACACGGAGGGCACAGCGACACTGAGCGCACAGAGAGTTGATCTTGCCTCTGTGTCCTCTGTGCTGTCTGTGCCCTCTGTGTTTGATCTTCTTCCCCTACACTCAACGGAAGCCGGACGAGGCAACACGCAAGATGCACGCACACATCACCGGCGCTGTCCGCTTTGAGAGCCGCCACAGCCTGATGCACCTGTGCGTCTGCGTCGCCCTCTTCTGCGCCTGGTCAACGCCGCGCGATGTTGTCCGCCCGCCCGCGCCGCCGCCGCCCGCACCCGTCGTCAACGACACAGAACTTGACGCCCTCTTGCAGCGCGCGGCGACGGACGCGCTCGGCGCACGCGAGGGCGCAATCGTCGTGCTCGATCCGCAGACGGGGCGCGTGCGCGCCGTCGTCAACGCGCGGCTGGCGGGCGAAGAGGCGTTCCCGCCCGGCTCGGCCATCAAGCCGTTCACGCTGCTGACCGCGCTGCGCTCAGGCGCGATCAACGACGGCTCGCGCCTGCTCTGTCGCAAACGCTACGCCGCCCGCGACGCGCACTTCACCTGCTCGCACCCCGCGAGCCTCCCGCCCTTTAGCCCCGCGCAGGCGCTCGCCTACTCGTGCAACTACTTCTTCGCGCGCCTCGCCGAACGACTCCGGCCAGACGACCTGAACGCGACGCTCGCGGCTTACGGCTTCGGCGCGCGCACAGGGCTGCCGGACGAGTTCGAGCAGGCAGGCAAGCTGCCGCGCGCGCGTTGGCGTCTGAGCGAGGCGCTCGGCGAGGGCGAAGACCTGCTCGTCACGCCGATGCAGTTGGCGACCGGATACGCCGCGCTCTTAAACGGCGGCCATCTCTACGCGCCGCAGCAGGCCGCGGCGGAAAACTTTCAACCGCGCGAACGCGCCGCGCTCGCCATCTCGCCGGCCGAGCGCGCGCTGCTCGCCGAAGGCATGCGCGGCGCGGTCGCCTACGGCACGGCCGAGCGCGCGCACCTGGCTACGCTGCCCCTCGACATCTACGGCAAGACCGGCACGGCGACCGAGGTTGGCGGCGTACACACGCACGGCTGGTTCGTCGGACTCGCGGCCAATCGCGCGGCGAACAACACACCCGCGAAAAAAGAACCCGCGCCCGACGAGTTGCGCCTCACGGTGCTCGTCTTCCTCCGCCGCGCCACCGGCTTACAGAGTGCCACGGTCGCCCAACCCGTCTTCGCCGCCTACGCGCGCGCCACCGCCGCTGACGCGAAGACGCCGCGCGGCGATGCGGGCGTAGGCGATGAACCGTCAGCTTACGACTTTTCCGGCGGCGATGCGGCTCGCGGCTCGTCACGCGACGACTCATTGCCCTACGCCGGCAGCGCGCCGGCAAGCGACGTGACGAGCGCACCCGTCGTCCGCGTGCATCTCGTGCGCGAGGAGACGACGCGTGCGCTCGCGCTCGAAGACTATATCTTCGGCGTGCTGGCGGCCGAGGCGAGCACGGAGGACGAGTACGAGGCGATCAAGGCGCTGGCGGTCACGAGCCGCACGTTCGCGCTCCGCAACCTGCGCCGGCACGCGCGCGACGGCTACGACTTCTGCAACCTGACGCACTGCCAACGCTACCTCGCCGTCACCGAGGAGAACGCGCGCCCCGAATTCCACGCGCTCCTGCGCCGCGCCGTCAGCGAGACGGCCGGCGAAGTCCTGCGCGACGGGCACGGGCAGTTGATCAACGCCTACTTCAGCGCCTCGTGCGGCGGCATGACGGCGAACGTCTCGGCGCTCTGGGGCGTGCCTGCGCGCGAGCGTTACGAGCGCGGCGTGCGCGACGAGTTCTGCGCCGGCCAGCCCAACAGCGGCTGGACGGACGTGCTGCCCGCCGCGCAACTCGCCCGCGCGCTGCACGAAGACGAGCGCGGCGACGTGGGCGCGCGGCTCGACGACATCAAAGTGATCAAGCGCGACGCGAGCGGGCGCGCAGAGATGGTCGCGCTGAGCGGCGAGCGGCGGCGCGTGCTGCGCGGCTGGGAGTTCAAGACCATCGTCGGACGCACGCTCGGCTGGAACGTCCTGAAGAGTTCGCGCTTCACGGTCGAGCGCGCGGGCGCAAACTTCATCTTTCGCGGCAGCGGCTTCGGCCACGGCTTGGGTCTCTGCCAGATGGGCGCGCACGCGCAGGCCCGAAGCGGCACGCCCTACCGGCAAATCCTCGCTTACTACTTCCCCGGCACGACCCTCACGCGCCTCGCCAGCACACCTCAGTGGCACGACGACGTGCTGTGGCCGGCGCGTGGCACGATGAAGATAGAAGCCGTTCGGAAAACAGTAACCACGAAACCACACGAAACCACACGAACAAGTGACACGAAGCCAGTCAACTTGTTTCGTGCCGCTTCGTGTGATTTCGTGGTTCAAAGTTTTTCCACTTACGCCGAACATTCAAGCACCCTAGCAGCCGCGCCGCCATGCGCCACAGCCGCCCCCGATGCGCAACGGCTCACGCTCGGCAGCGAACACTTCCGCGTCAACTACCCGGCAAGCGCCGCGCGCCGCGACGCGGAGGAGACGCTGCGTGTGCTCGAAGCCGCGCGCGCCGACATAGTGCAACGACTCGCCGCCGCGTCGCTCCAACCGCCCGCGCTGCCCACGCTGGAAATCTTCGCGCACGAGACGACCGGCGATTTCGTCGGCGTGACGGGGCAGCCCGCGTGGGCCGCGGCCGCCACGCAAGGCCACAGCATCCACCTGCAACCGCTCGCCACGCTGCGGCGACGCGGCGTGCTCGCCACCACGCTCCGCCACGAGTACGCGCACGCCGTCATAGACGCGCTCGGCCGCGCGCCGCGCTGGCTCGCCGAAGGACTCGCCGCCTACGCGGCCGGCGAGGGCGCGCTGCTCGCACGCGTGCCACCGTCGAAGCTGAGCACGGCGGAACTCGAACAGAAGTTGGCGCAGCCGGCTTCGGCCGCGGAGATGCGCGCGCTCTACGCCGCCGCCTACCGCGCGGTCGTCGCGCTCGTCCGCATGGAGGGCGAGGCCAAAGTCTGGCAACGCGTCGCGCGTGGCTGAAGGCGAACGCGAAGACAGTAACCACGAAATCACACGAGACGACACGAAACAGGCACGAAGCTACCCTTCAACCTTGTTCGTGTGGCTTCGTGTGATTTCGTGGTTACTGTTTTTCTCCTGCGGCCGGGTTGAAAAAACGGGGTGTGCTTCCGTAATATCTCCCGGCTTTGAGTTACGCCGTCCAAGAGACTGAGGTCACCACACCACTCGCTCACGAGTTGACGCCACGCTTCCCCGCGCTCGCGCAATTCGATTCCACACGGGCGCTCACGTCGTCGCCGCTCTACGCCGAACTGCGGCCGGAGATCGAGCGCGTGTTGACGGGACTCGTGCAGGAGAATTTCGCGCCCGCGCGCCCGCAGCGTGCGGCGCAAGCCGCGCCCGCCGTGCGCGCGACGGCGTGGAACATCGAGCGCGGCAAGCGGCTGCCGAGCATCGTGCGTGTGCTCGGCGAGCACCCGGTCTTGCGCGCGAGCGACGTGCTGCTGCTGACTGAGTTGGACTACGGCATGGCGCGCACGGAGAATCGGTTCGTAGCGCGCGAGTTGGCGGAAAGCCTGGGGCTGAACTACGCGTTCGCGCCCTGCTACCTGGCGCTCAACAAGGGCAGCGGCGTCGAGTCGGAGGTCGCGGGTGATAACACGCTGGCGCTGCACGGCAACGCGCTCTTCGCGCGCCACCCGCTGCAACGCGCGCACGCGCTCGCGCTGCCGAACGGCAAGGACAAGATGCGCGGCAAGGAGAAGCGGCTCGGCGCGCAGCGCGCGGTCATCGCGGACGTGGCGCACCCGGCTGGAATGTTCCGCGCCGTCAGCCTGCACCTCGACGCGCACTCGACGCAGCGCCACCGCGCGCGGCAGATGCGCCTCTTACTCGATCACCTCGCGCGCCTGACGCCGCAACTGCCCGTGCTCGTCGGCGGCGACTGGAACACTTCGACGTATAACTCACGCCGCGCCGTCTATTCCATCCTCGGCTACTTCCGCCGCGTGGCGATGGGCGTCGAGCACGTCATCAAGAATCACTACCCGTACCCCGAACGCTGGTTCGAGCGCCGCCTGTTCCGCTTGTTGGAGCGGCGCGGCTACGACTACCGCAGCCTAAACGCGCTCGGCGTCTGCACGCTGCACTACGACGTGGCGGACGCCGTCGTGAACACGAACATGCGCGACTGGATTCCGCAGTGGTGCTTCTGGTTCATCAACTGGGCGCTCCAGCGCAACGGCGGGCGCTGCTCGCTCAAGCTCGACTGGTTCGCGGGGCGTGGCATCAAGCCGTCACCGGGCAGCGCGCCGCAGGTCGTGGGCGGTCTGTGCGACGCGGCGGGCGTGCTGTCGGATCACGATGCGATTGTAGTGGACTTCCTGCTTGCGTCGGGGGACACGCGCGCGGGACGATAGTTTAACCGCAGAGGGCGCGGAGCGGGCCGCCGTAGGCACGCGAAGAAACTTTTGCGGCCCTCCGTGGCCTGCTCTGTGTCCTTTGCGGTTAACTGCTTTTACGGCCGGGCGGCCTTAACAGTATGTTACCTAAATGGCACGAAGAGACTGCCGACGGTGCGGCGCTGCGGGCACAACTCCGACACGTCTACTGGATCGGCGGCGGGAGCGGCGCGGGCAAAACGACCATCGCCCGTCGCATCGCGGCGCAGCACGGTTTGCGTCTTTACGCGACCGACGACGTGATGGCGGAGCACGCCCGCCGGAGCACACCCGCAGACGCCCCGTTGCTGCACAGCTTTCTGGCCATGGACATGGATGAGCGTTGGGTGCACCGCCCCCCGCAAACCATGCTTGAGACGTTCCACTGGTTCCGGGGCGAGGGCTTCCGTCTGATCGTCGAAGACCTTCTCCGCCTCCCACGCGCGCCCGGTGTCATCGTCGAGGGCTTCCGCCTGTTGCCACGCCTCGTCAAGCCGCTCCTCTCCGCACCTGCTCAATCGGTCTGGCTCCTGCCGACGCCCGCCTTCCGTCAGGCAGTGGTCGAGAGTCGGGGCGGAGCGGCCTCCGGGTTTCTCGCCAAGACCACCGACCCGGAAAGAGCCTTGCGCAACCTGCTCGAACGCGACCGGATGTTCACGGACATCCTCCGCGCGGAGACGGCGCGGCTGGGATTGCCCGCCATCGAGGTCGCGGCCACGACGACTGAGGACGATCTTGCCCAGCGAGTGACGGACGTGTTCGGACTCTGAGCTGCGACCGCAAGATGGACGCCCTATGGCTCCCAGTGTCACCAGCGGCTTCATGCCGCAAAGGTAGCGCCCAAGTAGTAGGTTGTGAAACCGCCTCTCAGCTACCGCGGCAGCACGCTCGCCGGTCGCCTGGGTGCGCCGGTGAAAGCCTTGACGAGTCTGTAGCCGAGCAGCACGGCGAGCACCGCGGCGAACGTGAGGGGCACGCGCGTGTCGGCTTTGACGAGCAGCCAGTAGTGTATGACGCCGCCGATGGCGATTAGGTAGACGAGCCGGTGGAGGCTCTGCCAGCGACGGCCGCCGAGCCGTTTGATCATCGCGTTCGTCGAGGTGACGGCGAGCGGCACGAGCAGCAGCCAACTCGCCATGCCGACGAAGATGAAGGGGCGCTTCCAGGTGTCGTGCGCGATCTCGGTCACGCTGAAGAATTTGTCGAACCAGACGTAGGTCAGCAGGTGCAGGCAGCCGTAGAAGAAGGCGAAGAGGCCGAGCATGCGGCGGAACTTGATCAGCCAGTGCGCGCCCGACAGTTGCCGGAGCGGCGTGACGGCGAGCGAGACGAAGAGGAGGACGAGCGTCAGCACGCCCGTCGTGCGCGTGGCGAACTCGACGGGGTTCGCGCCGAGGTGGTGGAAGTAGCCGTCCCACGCCAGCAGCACGAGGGGCACGACGGCGTTGACGAAGAGGAGCAGGCGCGTGAATTTGATGTCGTCGGTTCTCATGCCGGTCTCAAAAGTTGGCGCGCAAGTCCATGCCGGCGTAAAGCTGCCCGACCTGCTCGGCGTAGCCGTTGAACATGAGCGTGTCGCGCAGACCGAACTCGCCGATGCGCCGCTCGCGCCGCTGACTCCAGCGCGGGTGATCGACCTGCGGGTTGACGTTCGAGTAGAAGCCGTACTCGTCCGGCGCGGCCAGGTTCCAAGTCGTCTGCGGCTGCTCGCCGACGAGCTTGATGCGCACGATGGACTTGATGCCCTTGAAGCCGTACTTCCACGGCACGACCAGACGGAGCGGCGCGCCGTTCTGCGGCAGCAGCGTCTGCCCGTATAGCCCGCTCGCTAAGATAGTCAGCGGGTGCATCGCCTCGTCGAGGCGCAAGCCTTCGATGTAGGGCCAATCGAGCACGCTCGTGTCCTGGTTCGGCAGCCGGCGCGGATCGTAGAGCGTCTGGAAGGCGACGTACTGCGCTGCGCCGAGTGGCTCGACCTCTTTCAACAACTTGTTGAGCGGGAAGCCGACCCACGGGATGACCATTGACCAGCCCTCGACGCAGCGGTGGCGATAGACGCGCTCCTCGGCTGGCGCGAGCTTTAACAGGTCGTCGAGGTCGAACTCTCTGGGCCGCTGCACCAGCCCGTCAACCTTGACCGTCCACGGGCGCGTGACGAACCCCTGGGCGCGGCGCGCGACGGAAGACTTGTCGGTCGAGAACTCGTAGAAATTGTTGTAGTGCGTGATGTCCTCAAAGGACGTGCGCGCCTCGTTGAGCGCGGGCACTGTGTCGGCCGTGGCCGACTGGACGTTCGCCAGCTTCGTACCCTGCTGCGGCGCGGGCGGCGCGGCGGGCACGGCGAACTGCCGGTAGATTTTGCCTGTCGTGTAGGCGCTCACGACGAGCGCGGCGGCGCGCATGAAGTTGCGCCGATTCCAGTAGGTCTCCTCTGGCGTGATCTCGCTGCCCTTGATGTCGTCAGGTCTGTTTATCAACATCGCCGTCCCGTCCCGTTAAAGTCTGCCGCGCACAAAGTACGCCCGCGCCGGCCGCGCCGGTTCACCCGTCTATTAAGCTGCGTCTGAGATAATAGCGCAGCCGGCGCGCGTTGCCCGCCCGCCGTGTAAGTTTTAACGCCCGCGTGCGACTAACAGGTGTCATGCTTGTAACATTAGTCGCGCGACCGCGCCAGACCTTACACGCCGGGCGGCGAGTTGGCGTAGAATTGTGCGCCCGGACTGACGGCGGAATCTGGCGGGAGGTTAACGTGATGCGGCATTGGACGGCGTTATTGCTGACCGTGGTCGGCGTGCTGTTCTTGGTCATCATCATCGCCCGCGCCAGGCAGGGTGGCGAAGACTTCGCGCAGGTCTTTCAGACCGACGGGCAAAACCAGACGGCGGCCGCGGCGGGCGGGCGCACGCCCGTCGTCGTCGAGTTGTTCACGTCCGAAGGGTGTTCAAGTTGCCCACCGGCAGACGAGTTGCTGCGGCGGCTGGAACAGACGCAGCCCGTCGCGGGCGCGGAAGTTATCGCGCTCGAACAGCACGTGGATTACTGGAACAGGCTCGGCTGGGCCGACCCCTTCTCCGCCCCGGAGTTCAGCGCGCGGCAGGGCGACTACGCGGACTACTTCGATAACGCGAGCGTCTATACGCCGCAGATGGTCGTGGACGGACAGGCCGAGTTCCCCGGCAGCAACCAAGCGAAGGCCCGCGCCGCCATCATCGCCGCCGCCCGGCAACCGAAAGCGACCATCGCCCTCACGCGCGCGGGCGCGGCCAGACCCGACGGCGTCCCGCTCGCCGTGCGCGTCGAGAAACTCCCGGCGCTCGCGGCGGACGACACGGCCGAAGTGCTGCTCGCCGTCACCGAAGACGCGTTGCGCACGGACGTGCCGCGCGGCGAGAACGCGGGGCGCACGCTCGCGCACGCCCCCGTCGTGCGCTCGCTCAGTTCGCTCGGCCAGATCGACCGGCGGGGCGGGGCGGCCTTCACGGCGCAGCCGCTCGTCGCGCTTGGCGCGCAGTGGCAACTGAAGAATCTGCGCGCCGTCGTCTTCGTGCAGGAGCACGACAGCCGTCGCGTCATCGGCGCGACGGCGATCAGGTTGGCGGAGAACTGAGTTGAGCGGCCCAGGTTTGAATGTTGCCTAACGGAAGATCGGATCAACACAGAGACACAGAGGTGGCACAGAGGACACGGAGACTTGATCTTTCCTCCGCGCCCTCCGTGCCCACTCCGCGTCTCTGTGTTTCAATCAGCCACCCGGCAAGCTGCCCGATGAGGGCATGCCAAAACTTAAGGCGCGGCGGTGAATGCATTCACCGCCGCGCCTTTTCACCCGCCCTTGCTCGCGCCCCTGGGAAATCGTTACCAGATGCCGCCGAGTATGCCGCCGAGGCTGTCCACCCGGCCGCCGCCGTTGCGCGCGCGCAGGATGGTCGCCGCGTCCACCAGCGAGCGCAGAGGCACTTCGCCGTCGAAGCTCGCCTGTACGTGCTTGTTGAAGATAAACAGCGGGAGCGTGAAGCCCGTGTCCAGTTGGTAGCTCACGCGGCCGCGGTTGCTGAACGCGTTCCAGATCAGGTTCGGGATCGAGCGCAGGCTCACCACCACCGGCAGGCTCACGCGCGACGCCTGCCTGCCGCCGATCTTCATCGTGCCGTCGTAGCGTCCGGCGATGAAGTCTTCGTTGAAGAGGCTCAGCCGGTAGTCGAAGTCCTTCAGCTTAACGGGCACGAGGCCGTTCGACACGTCCAGGCCCACACTCAGCCGCGCCGTCTGGTCGCGGAAGTTGACCGCTTCGAGCGTCACGTCGCTCACCTTGATGTCCACGAGGCTGCCGGCCGCGCGCTGCCCCTGCGCCGCCGCCGAACCCGCCAGCGCCAGCACGCAGACCAGCGACAACGCGAACGACCGACCCGCCACACGCAAACCCGACCACGCATTCTGTCTCATCGCTTCAACACCTCTTCGGCCAAAAATTTACTGCCCGGATACGCGCTGGCAGCACGCGCGGGGGCGCTGGTTTTAATAACAAGCGCCGTGCCGCAAACGTGCGCTGGTCAAGTGTTGAAATAAGCGTATTTGTTGCGTGAAAGTTGCGGCCGGGCCGCACGAAAAGGTCGCGCCGCCGACCGTATCGTATGCGGTGCGGAGGGCTGAAAACAGTTGAGGCCGGCGTGCACGCCGGCCTCATAAGACTGCGGTTGAATTTCGGCCCGCGCGGTTAGAAAGCGAAGTTGCCGTAGAACGCGCTGTTCTGGCCCGCCTGCTGCCAGCTTTCGCCGACCGCGTCGCCGGCAAACGACGCCTTGAGCGTCAGCCCGACGCGGCGGCCCGCAAGCGGCACGAGCGGGTCGTACCAGACGAGGTGCGGCATCTTGCAGCACTCGTGGTTCGGCATCGCGCGCACGGTCAACTCCGCCACGTTCGGCACGCTGACCGAGTAGGCTTCCGCCTCGCGCGTGAACTCGACGGGCGCGCGTCGCACGACGAGGACGTGCCCGAACGTGGCCGCGTACTTGCTCCTGAGCGCCGCGACGATGGCGTCCGCCTGCGTGGCCGACGCCGCGCTGTCTATGACCACTTCCGCGCGCCGCGTCGCCTGTCTGTCCGCGAGGTTCGCGTCGGCGCTCACCACCGCCACGGCGCGCACGCCCGCGAGGTCAACGCCCTGCCACTCGCCCGCCGTCACGCGCCACGCCATGACAGCGTCGCGCCCCGTCGTCACCAACTCGCCGTTGTAATGGCATGCGCCCGCGAACACGCTCGCCGTCCGCACCTCGACGTAATCGCCCGTTAGGTTCGTCGTCCCCGCCTGCGAGCCGAACGCCAGCGCGCCCGCGAGCGCGAGCAGTAAACCAAGCAGCCAGAACTTACGCATCAACGCACCTCCAAAACTTCTCTCGCCCGCGTCACAGCGCGGACTGGTAACACTCGCGTCCCGGCGCGCACCGCTCGGGTCGCGCCTTGCCGCCGTCGGGGCCGACCACCTGCTGCGTCACGCGACACCAGCAGTGGTTGCTGCCGTCCAGGTAATCGTCCGCCGCGGTCGCCAGCCCGTCCAGCCGGAAATACTTCTTCGACCGCAGCGCCGCGCAGAACGGACTCTGTAAGCGGGTCGGCTCAATCGTCTCAGCCGCCGCCGTGTCATGGTAAGCCATTTCGTCCATCATCGCACCCTCACAACTGTTACCCGCCCTCTTTACGCCGCGCCGCCGATCTTAGCGAGCGCGCGCCGCACGAGCGTCTGCGTGAGCGGCACTTTGTAAGCGTTCTGCGCCAGCGGCTTCGCCCCGTCGAGCGCGAGGCGCGCGGCCTCGGCGAGATTGTTTTGGTCGAGCCGCTTGCCGACCAGGAACGATTCCGCCTGCGTCGCGCGCCACGGCACGGGCGCGACGCCGCCGAGCACGATGCGCGCCTGTTTGATCGTCTTGTCCGCGTTCAGTTCAACTGCGGCAGCGACCGCCGACAGCGCGAAGTCGAGCGACTCGCGCTCCTTGAATTTCAAGTAGGTCGAGCGCGCGGCGAAGCCGGAAGCGGGCACGTTGATCTCGGTGATGATCTCGTCGTTCTGCAAAACGTTCTCGCGCCGGATGCTGCCCTCGCTCGGCAGCGTGAAGAATTTTTCCAGCGTGATGGTGCGCGCGCCTTCGCCGCCCGTGACCGCGACGCTCGCGCCGAGCGCGACGAGCATGGGCGCAAGGTCAGACGGGTGCACGATGTACGACGGCCCGCCGCCCAGGATGGCGTTGTACTTGTTCTCGCCCTTCGCCGCGAAGCATTCCGAGCCGCCCTTCTTCAGGCAGACGGCCTCTTCCAGCCGGTAGTACCAGCAGCGCGGACGCTGACATAAGTTCCCGCCGACCGTGCCGAGGTTGCGTATCTGCGGCGTGGCTACTGAGCGCGCGGCTTCGGCCAGACCGGGGAAGTCGCGGCGCACGCCCGCGTGCTCTTCCAACTGCGTGAGCGTGACGAGCGCGCCGATCTTCAGCCCCTTCTTGCCGTCCGGCTCGATGCGGTCAAGCCCGCGTATGCCTTTCAGGTTCACGACGCGCATGGGGCGCGTCAGGTAGTCCTTCATCGTGGTCAGCAAATCCTGCCCGCCGGCCATGGGGCGCGGCGCGTCGTCCGGATCGCGCGAACCCGTCGGCGCGGGTTGCAACAGCTTGACGGCGTCGTTCACCGTCGCGGGGCTGACCCACTCGAACGCCTTCATGCCGTCTGCCCTCCCTTCCAGAGACCCATCAGAATTTTGTCCGGCGTGATCGGCAACTCGCGCACGCGCACGCCGCAGGCGTTGAAGACCGCGTTGGCGATTGCGCCGCCGGTCGGGATGATGGGCGGCTCGCCGACGCCGATGACGGCCTCGCGCGTGTCGCCGTCGTCAATGATCGGCACAAGCTCCGGCATCTCTAAAGAGCCGGGCAGCTTGTAGTCGCCGAAGTCGGCGTTGACCATCAGGCCCAACTGCGCGTCCATCACGCGCCCTTCCCAAAGGGCCATCCCCAGCGCCTGAATCATGCCGCCGTTGATCTGACTCTCGACCGCCAGCCGGTTCAAAGGCAGACCCACGTCCTGCACGTGCACGAGTTTGACGGGGCGCACGTGCCCGGTCTCGACATCAACTTCGACCTCCGCGAACGCCGCGCCGTGCACGCCCGACGCCGCGAGGTTCGCCTGCCACTCGCCGTGCGCCGTCAGCCCTGCCGCCGGCAGCGCCGCGCACGCCTGCTGCCACGTGAGCGACTTCGCGCCGCCCGAAACTTTGCCGCCCGTGAACGCGACCTCTTCGGGTTTGACGCCTAAGAGCGGTGCGACCTTTTCGGCGACGGCCAGACGCGCCTTGTAGGCCGCGTCTTTCACGGCGGGCGCGAGCGACGCTGCCGTGGTCGAGCCACCCGAAGGGTTCGACGCGCCGAGCTTCGAGTTGCCGATCTGCTCCTGCACATCCCTAATCTGCAAGCCCAACTCTTCGGCCACGATGGCGCGCGTGTAAGTGCGCGTGCCCGTGCCGAGGTCTTGCGTGCCGACGGCGACCGTGACCGCGCCGTCGCGCGCAATCGTGATGTCAACTTTGCACGCGGGGCTGCCGCCGCCGCCCCAGATGCCGACCGCGCAGCCCAGGCCCCGCTTCACAGGCCCCGCACCGCTGCCCGGCGTCGGATTCCTGCGCGCCCAACCTATCTCGCGCGCGCCGCGCTCAAGCTGGCGCAGGTGCGCCGGGTCGGTCAGGTTCTTCCGGCGGAACTCAAGCGGATCGAGACCGAGTTTGTAGGCCAGTTCGTCCATCAGCGACTCCATCGCGAACGACGCCTGCGGGTGGCCGGGCGCGCGCATCGCGCCGGAGCCGGCCTCGTGCGTGTGCACCGACGCGACCTGGCGGAAGACGACGCCCGCGCGATAGACGTAAGGCTGTCCGGCCTGTGAGCCTTCGTCGTTGCCGCCGAGGCGGTACTGCTCGGCCGCGACGGCGACGAGCGTGCCGTCCTTCTTCGCGCCGCCTTTGAGCTTTTGCCAAGAGCCGGAGCGGTTGACCGGGATTAAAAATTCGTCGTGCCGCGTCAGCATCAGCTTGACCGGCGCTTTCGCCTGCTTCGAGAGTTGGCAGGCGAGTTGCCCTTCGATGCCGATGCCGAACTTCGAGCCGAAGCCGCCGCCCATGTGTTCGACGACGGACGTGACCGCGCTCTGCGGCAGCCCCAACTCGTGCGCCGCGTCTTCGGGAATCGAGAACGTCCACTGCGTCGAGGCATAGACCGTGGCCGTGTCGCCGCCGCGATAGTCCACGACGTTGCCGTGCGTTTCGAGACACGAGTGGTGAATGATCGGCGTGCGGTACTGCGCCTCGACCACGGCGTCGCACTCGGCGAACGCCGCCGTGACTTTATCCTTGTCGCCGCGCGTGCCCGCGATCTTGACGTTGCCCTCTTCGTAAACCTTCGGCGCGTCCAGCCGCATCGCGTCTTCGGCGCGGACGACGTGCGGCAGCACCTCGTACTCGACGACGACGGCGCGCACGGCGTCGTCCGCCACCTCCGGCGTCGTCGCCGCCACGGCCGCGACGGGCGTGCCGCCGTAGCGCACGTCCTTCAGCCCCTCGACCGCCGCCTTCACGCCGGGCACGCGCAAAGCGCCCGACAGATCAATCCGCTTCACCCGCGCGTGCGCGTGCGGCGCGCGCAAGACCCGCGCATAGAGCATGCCCGGCAGGCGCACGTCGTAGGTGTAGCGCGCCCCGCCGCTCACCTTCTGCGGGCCGTCCACGCGCGTGTGCGCGTGATTCAGGAGCGCGTGCCGGTCGTTCGGCCCCCACGCGGGGCCGCCCGTGTCGTCCACCTCAATCTCGACCATCGTCTCCTGCCCGTTGACGACGCGCGGCACTTTGATCTTTTTCTTCTTCGGTGCTGTTTGCTGCTGCATGAGTCACGCCTCTCGCACGAAGCTTAAAACTGCGGCGGTTCTTGTTCCGCCTTCGCGGCGATCCGTTTGTTGAGCGTCGCCCGCGCCGTCTTGTCCACGATGACGAGGCTGGGGCTTTGCCCGATCAAACGGGCGGTCAACTGAAAGTCGGCGCAGTCCATCTCCGGCCCGCGCCAGGATTTTTTCTCCCACGCGGCGGGCAGACCCAGCGCCTTGTCCATGCCCGGCAGAAAATCTTCGAGCGTCTGCCATTTGAACTCGCCGTCGTAGCCGATGCTCAGGGTGTAGAGCCGCCCGTCGAGGAAATCGAACGCGAGCGTGCGCACGCCTTGCAGGTTCGTCCGGTCGAGCGTCGGGTCGAACGCCGGGTTCACGCTCGTCTTGGTCACGCCGAACTCGTCCGCAGGCGCGAGCGCGAGCCGCGGGAATCTCGCCTTGACCTCTGCAACCATCATGCCCGGCTTAAAGCCGTATAACTCCGCCGTCGCCGGCAACTGCGCCAGCGTCGCCGTACATTTCGCGCCGCCCTCCTGCGCCCGCGCCGCGCCCGCGCAGGCCAGGAGCAGGCAGACGATCAATTGGAACTTCGTAACGTTCATACAGCTTTAAGGAAAGTGACGAGTGACAAGTGACGAGTGACGAGCGCGGACAAAGTTTTACTCGTCACTCGTCACTTGTCACTCGTCACTGCTTTCAGCGCCGCCTCAAAGACGCGCGGGTACGTGCCGCAGCGACAGAAGTTGCCCTGGCAGGCGGCGCGCACCTGTTCGAGCGTGGGCTTTGGGTTCTGCTTGAGGTAAGCCGACAGCGTGGTGACGAAGCCGGGCGTGCAGAAGCCGCACATCAGCGCGTCCTCCTGGACGAAGGCCGCCTGCACGGCGTTCATGCGCTCCGGCGTACCTAGGCCCTCGACCGTCGTGATCTTCTTGCCGACCGCGTCCACCGCCAGCACGAGACACGCGTAGGCCGGTTTGTCGTCCAAGAGCACCGTGCACGCGCCGCACGTGCCCATGTCGCAGACGAGCTTGGGGCCGGTGACGGGCGGATCGAGGTTGTTGCGTAGCGCGTTCAGGAGCGTCGTGCGCGGCTCGACCTGTACGGTGCGCCGCTCGCCGTTGACCTGCAACGCGACTTCGACCGGGCCGCTCACGGGCGCGTCGCCGGGCGGGATCGCCGCACGCTCGCCTTTCGATTCCGTCTCGAAGAGGCGGTCGGCGATAGCTGCGCCCGCGCCGACGATGCCGACGCCCTTCAGAAATCGTCGTCTGCTCGGATCGGACGGCGCGGTCTGCTCATCGTGTTTGTCCGTCATCGAGATTCTCCTTCGGCGCGCAAAACGGTGGGACAGCCTGGACGTGCGTAGCTTAACCCGAACGGGCGGTGCTTGAAAACCCTCTGCCGGCCTGCCTCCTCCGCGGCCCTACGGCGGCCTTCTTTGCGTCCTTTGCGGTTAAGAATTTTTCACCGCAAAGGACGCGAAGCGGGCCGCGAAGGAACGCGGAGGGTTGCACGCGGCGGCTCTTTGCAGACAGCCTCGAAATAGATCGCCTGCCGCCCAACAGACGCGACAACCGCGCCCTTTGTTCCCTGCCTAACTTTAAGACGAGCAGCTAACGACGAGCCGCTTGCCCCACTCCGGCGGCGGCGCGGCATAGGCGTCCATCTCAGGCTGTTCGGCGAAGGGCCGGCGCAGCAGCGCGAGCAGCCGATCAATCTCGCCGTAATCGCGCCGCTCGACGGCTGCCGTGATGGCGTTCTGCGCGAGGTAGTTGCGCAGCACGTACTTCGGATTGACCGCGTCCATGCGCCGCTTGCGCTCGGCGGCGGACGGCTCAAGCGACAGCCGCGCGCGATAACTCGCCGCCCAGTCGTCAAACGCCGCCGGCTCGATGAACATATTACGCAGACGCTCGTTGCGCGCGGCGGGGTCGGCGTCGAAGTCGCTCAGCCGGCGGAAGAAGTTTGTGTAATCAACGGCGCTGGCGGCGAGAATATCAAGCAGCCGCAGCACGAGGTCTGCATCCGCGGCCTGCGCTTCCAAGAGACCGAGCTTGCGCCGCATCAGCGCGCCGTAGTGCGCCGCGAACGTCGGCTGAAACGTGTCGAGCGCGGCGACCGCCTCCGTGCGCGCGACGAGCGACGAGAGCGCCTGCGCGAGACAACTGAGATTCCAGAGCGCGACCGCCGGCTGCTGGTTGAAGGCGTAGCGCCCGGCGTAGTCCGTGTGGTTGCAGACGAACCCGAAATCGAACTCGTCCATGAAGCCGAATGGCCCGTAGTCGAGCGTGAGGCCGGCGATGGACATGTTGTCCGTGTTCATCACGCCGTGCGCAAATCCCACCGCCTGCCACTGTGCAATCAGCCTCGCGGTGCGCGCGCCCACTTCGGCCAGAAACTTTTGATACCTGTCCGGCGCGTCGGTTAGTTCCGCGAAGTGCCGCGCGATCACGTAGTCGGCGAGCGTCTTCACGTGCTCATGCTGCCCGCGGTAGTGGAAGACCTCGAACGAGCCGAAGCGGACGTGCGTGGGCGCGAGCCGGAGGAGCGTGGCGGCGCGCTCGACCGTCTCGCGCTGCACCGGCTCATCACTGCCGACGATGCAGAGCGCGCGCGTCGTCGGGATGCCGAGCGCGTGCATCGCCTCGCCGCACAGATATTCGCGGATGGTCGAGCGCAGGACGGCGCGGCCGTCGAAGCCGCGCGCGTAAGGCGTCGCGCCCGCACCCTTGAGGTGCAAGTCCCAACGCTCGCCCCGCGCGTTCCGCACCTCGCCCAACAGGAGCGCGCGGCCGTCGCCGAGCTGCGGCACGTAGTTGCCGAACTGATGCCCCGCGTACAGCATCGCCAGCGGCTCCGCGCCGGGCAGTATCTTGTGCCCGCCGAAATACTTGACGAACTCGGGCCGCCGCGCTTCGGCCGGATCGAGATCAATCAACTCGGCCGCCGCTTCGTTGAAGCTGACAAGGTGCGGGGCGCTGAGCGGCATCGGCGCGACCCTGGAGTAAAAAGGCACGGGCAGGCGCGCGTAGGTGTTGTCGAACTGTAGCTCGGTCAGCTTGCGCATGTAATAAATCTTCAGCCTGCTTGAAGCACGCCGCCGATGCGCCGCGTAGCGGCGTTTGAGTTTAGCCCGGCGTTTCAACGCCGGGAAGGGGCGTCAGGATTTAATGGCGTCGCGTCAGCGACGGGTGAATCGAATGATCGTCATTCACCCATCGCTGACGCGACGCCACGTCCTGCTCTCTACCTTCTCCCGGCGTTGAAACGCCGGGCTAAAGTCACTCACCGCTACGCGGCAAGTTTGTATGTGCGATCCAGTTTAACGCTCAGCCGCGCTCGCCTGCGCCTCGCGCAGGCCACCCGCCGTCAGCGCGCGCTCAAGCTTGCCGAGCGCGCTCTGTAACACCTCATCCTCTCGCGCGATGCAGAGGCGCATGTAGGCGTCCCACGCGTCCGTGTCGGTGAACGCGCTGCCGGGCACGGCGGCGACGCCCGCGCGGCTGATGAGCATCTCGTTCAACTGCATAGCGTCGGCGAACTCGCCGGGGATGCGCGCCCAGACGTAAAAGGCCGAGCCGGAGTCGTAAATCTCGAAGCCGAGGCGCGTGAGCACGGCGACCGCCTGCGCGCGTTTGGCCGTGAAGCGTTCGCGCAGCCGCGGGTAGTAGCCGGGGTCGGCGACGAGCACCTGCGCCAGCGCCTTCTGGAGCGGCGTCGGCGCGCAGACGTAGAAGACGTTGTTCGCGTTGTTAAGCGGCGCGACGAGCGCGCTCGCGCCGTAGGTGTAGCCCAGCCGCCAGCCCGAAATGTTCCACGACTTCGAGAAAGAGTTGCACGTGATCGTCCGCTCCCACATGCCCGGCAGCGTCGCCATCGAGACGTGCGTGTGCGGGCTGACGACGTAGTGCTCATAGACCTCGTCGGCGACGCACAGCAGATCAAGCTCCTGGCAGACCTCGGCAATCGCCGACAGCTCGGCGCGCGTGAAGACCTTGCCCGTCGGGTTCACCGGCGTGCACGCGATGATCGCGCGCAGCGGAAAGTCGGCGCGCTCTTTCAGTTCGACACAGCGCGCGCGCAGGGTCTCCTTGTCGAACTGCAACGTGTCGCGCTCAAGCGTGAGCGCCTCCGTTCTGCCGCCAAGCTCCTCGATGATCCGCCGGTGGTAAGGATAGTACGGCTCGAAGACGAGCGCCGCCGCGCCAACCAGGTGCGTGCGCGCGACGGCGATGAGGCCGCCGGTCGCGCCCGGCGTGATGATCAACTCCAGGGGCTTCGCGTCCGGGTCAATCTCGACGCCGTTAATCAGCCTGATCTTCTCGGCGACGGCGCGGCGCAGTTCCGGCGTGCCTTCGGCCGGGCAATAGTGATTCTGGCTCGCGCTGATCATCTCGTCGGCGGCGCGCGCCAGCGCCGGGTCAATCGCCAACTCCGACTGTCCCTGCACCAAGTTGCCGCTCGGCGGCACGAGCCGCGTGATCGCGCGTATGTCCGGCTTCGCTCTCGTCATAATCTTCGCTTCCGTTTCCCGCGCGCGCCGCGGCGGCAGGCTCAGTGGGGCGCGCACGTCATTATTGCAAGAACTCAAACCTGTCAGGCCGCGCCGATGATAAATCCGTTTCCGCCGGTTAATCCGGCTGCTGCGCGCGGCCGGCGCGTTGTCGGCGCTTGCGCCCCGTGCGAGGTGTGGCGGCGCTGAGCCATGATAAGGTTAATTTCCGCCAGCGCAAGGCGGGAAGCACAAGGTCTCTGCGATTAAATCCCGCGCGCCCGCCGCCAGCGATTTGCGGACGACGTGATCAAGCGCCCCTATGCCGGGAGCGCGGGCGGCCCGCCCGCCGTGAGCGCGTGAGCGCGAATAAAAAGTTGCGCTGAAGCTCGAGCTTGAGTGGAAACAAATCCTCTGAGCGTGCTGGCAGCACGCTTGGCGGGCGGGACGCCCGCGCTCCCGGCAGTAGGTTGGGTGGTAAGCCTGACTGCATGCCGCCTAAACCTTCGCGCGCGCGTTTGCTATACTGCGGCGCATGCCGAACAAGAAGCCGGGGAACACCGTGAAAGTCGGGCTGGTGCAGATGTCTTGCGCGCCGGAGCCTGAGGCGAACATGAAGAAGGCGCTGGCGCGCATAAATGATGCGGCCCGGCGCGGCGCGCAGATCGTCTGCCTGCAAGAGCTTTTCCGCTCGCAGTATTTCTGCCAGACCGAAGACATCGAGTTGTTCAAGCTGGCCGAGCCGATTCCGGGGTCTTCGACCGAGGCGCTCAGCCGCGTGGCGCGGCAGAAGAAGATCGTCATCGTCGCGTCGCTGTTTGAGAAGCGCGCGGCCGGTCTTTATCACAACACGGCCGTCATCATAGACGCGGACGGGCGCGTCGCGGGCAAGTACCGCAAGATGCACATCCCTGACGATCCGCTCTACTACGAGAAGTTCTACTTCACGCCGGGCGACCTCGGCTTCGCCAGCCACGACACGCGCTACGGGCGCGTGGGCACGCTCGTCTGCTGGGATCAATGGTTTCCCGAAGCGGCGCGGCTGACCGCTCTGTCGGGCGCGCAGTTCCTCTTCTACCCGACCGCCATCGGCTGGCTGCCCGGCGAAGAGGAGGAGATGAACGCGGCGCAGCACCAGGCGTGGGAGACCATCCAGCGCGGGCACGCGATTGCGAACGGTCTCTACGTCGTCGTCGTCAACCGCGTCGGGCAGGAGGGGCAACTTAGGTTCTGGGGACAGTCGTTCGTCGTCGATCCGTTCGGGCGGATCGTCGCGCGTGCGTCGGCGGACAAGGAGGAGGTGCTGGTCGTCGAGTGCGATCTGGACTTGATCGACAAGACGCGGCAGAACTGGCCGTTCCTGCGCGACCGCCGCATCGAGTCGTACAACGGTCTCGGCTTCCGCTTCCTCGAATCCCCAACGAAGTAAAGGCGATGGAGACGAAGCAGACGCCCGCCGCGCTCGGCTACCGTATGCCGCCCGAATGGCACAGGCACGCGGCGACGTGGCTCACGTGGCCGAAAGACCCGCTGACGTGGCCCGACCGCGTGCCGCAGGCCGAGGAAGCCTACTTGCAGATCATGGCCGCGCTCGCGCCGCACGAGCGCGTCAACCTGCTCGTTGACGACGAAGAGACAGAAAGCGCGGTGCGCGCGCGCTGCACTTTCCCGCACGCCGACAACGTCCACTTCGTCCGCCTGCCGACCGTTGACTCGTGGATCAGAGACTACGGCCCGAACTTCCTCGTCAACGACGCGGGCGGGCTGGCCTATAACGACTGGGAGTTCAACGCCTGGGGCGACAAGTACAAGGAGTTGAAGCGCGACAGCGCGATCCCCGCGCGGCTCGAACCCATCTTGCGCGTGCCGCGCTTCGTGCCGGGCATCGTCATGGAGGGCGGCGCGATTGACGTGAACGGCGCGGGCGTCGTGATAACGACCGAACAGTGCCTGCTCAACCCGAACCGCAACCCGCACCTCGACCGCGCCGAGATTGAAGACTACCTCCGCGCTTACCTGGGGGCGGAGCAGGTGCTCTGGCTCGGCGAAGGGATCGTCGGCGACGACACCGACGGGCACATTGACGACATCGCGCGCTTCGTCGCCGCGGACACGATTGTCTGCGCGCTGGAAGAAGACCCAACCGACGCCAACTACAAATTGCTGCGCGCCAACCACGAGCGGCTGCGCCGCGCGACCGACGCTCGCGGACGCCCCTTCGAGATCGTCACGCTGCCGATGCCGGGCGCAGTCTTCGGGCGCGACGACCGCCTGCCCGCGTCTTACGCCAACTTCTACATCGCCAACGGCGTCGTGCTCGCGCCCGTCTTCGGGCACGCCAACGACGCGCGCGCCGTCGAGACGCTGCAACAGGTGTTCAAGGATCGCGCCATCGTCCCCATCAACGCCGAGGCGCTCGTCTGGGGCATGGGCACGCTCCACTGCCTGACGCAGCAACAGCCGGCGGCGTGAAGGGTTAAAGGGATGGAAGCAGACCGCCGAGAGTTATTCGTCATCGTCGCCGCGATGCTGGTCTTTCTCGTCATCTGCGTGACGGCCATGGTGCTCTTCTTCCGGCAGTTGCGCCGCGAGCGCGAGGCAGCGCGCAGGCGGCAGGAACAAGAGCGCCGGCCCTGAAAGCTCGCGCGAGTTTTATTCGCCCGTCCGCCCGTCAGCCCCACTTCTTCATCTTCTGAAACTTCTTCTTGACCATGTCGCGCTTGAGCGGCGTCAGGCGGTCTATGAAGAGTGTGCCGTCGCAGTGATCCGTCTCGTGGCGGAAGCAGCGCGCCGCCAAGCCCTCGGCCGTGCGCTCGTACCAGTCGCCTTTCACGTCCTGCGCGCGCAGCGTCACGCGCATGGGGCGCTTCAAAGGTGCACCGATCTTGCCGACCGAGAGGCAGCCCTCGTCGCCCGTCTGCTCACCCTCTTCGGCGATGATCTCAGGGTTCGCCGCGACCAGTTTGATTCCGTCGCAGTCCACCACGAACAGGCGCAAGCTGAGACCCACCTGCGGCGCGGCCAGGCCCACGCCCTCGGCCGCGTACATCGTCTCGAACATATCCGCGCAGAGCTTGGCCAACTCTTCGTCAAACGCCTCGACCGGCTTGCCCTCGGCGGCGAGCACGGCGGCCGGGTACTCCGTGATCTTCAAAACCGTCATCAGTTTTCTTCCGCCCGTCCTGCGTGTAAGATGCACTCGCGTCACTCGCCAGCGATTCTACCTGAGATGAAACAGTATCACGACCTGCTCAAGTCAATTCTCGCCCACGGCACTGCGCACGCCGACCGCACCGGCGTCGGCACGCTCTCGCACTTCGGCTACCAGACGCGCTTCGACCTGCGCGCAGGGTTTCCCATCGTCACGACGAAGAAGATTCCGTTCCGCTGGGTGGCCGAGGAACTTTTTTGGTTCTTGTCCGGTAGTACAGACGAGCGCAGCTTGCGCGCGCGCGGCGTGGACATCTGGCAGGAGTGGGCTGACGAGGAGCACACGCGCCGCTTCAAACGCGAGCCGGGCGACCTGGGGCCGGTTTACGGCTACCTCTGGCGCTCGTTCGGCGGGCACTATCCGCAGCGTGACGGGTCTGATCAGATCGCACACTTGCTCGATCAGATCGAGCGTAACCCGAACTCGCGCCGACTGCTCGTCACGGGCTGGGACCCGCGCGTCGCGGATCAGGTTGACCTGCCGCCGTGCCACACGCTCTTTCAGTTCAAGGTCGAACAGGGGCGCGTGCTGCACTGCCAGCTCTACCAGCGTTCGGCGGACGCGTTCCTGGGCGTGCCCTTCAACATCAGCTCTTACGCGCTGCTGACGCACATGATCGCGCACGTGACGGGGCTGGAAGTCGGCGAGTTCATCTACACGCTCGGCGATTATCATATCTACCAGAATCACCTTGAGCAGGTGCACGAACTGCTGACGCGCGCGCCGCTGCCGTTGCCGCGGCTGGAAATCAGGGACGAGGGTAGTGACTTGCGCGGTCTCGAAGGGCTGCTCGCCTTCCGCTACGAGCACCTGAATCTCGTCGGCTACCGGTCGCACGGCAAGATCGCGGCCCCCGTCGCGGTCTGAAGGGGCGCGCACGTCTTATGGCCATCGTCGGCATCGTCGCAGTTGACCCGCACGGCGCAATCGGCCGGGGCGGCGCGCTCCCGTGGCACTACGCGGCCGACCTGAAGTTCTTCAAGGAGCAGACGACGGGGCACGCCTGCCTGATGGGCTGGCGCACGTGGCAGACGATAAACCGGCCGCTCCCGCGCCGGCTGAACGTCGTGCTCAGCCGCAAGGGCGTGCTCGCGCCGCAGGCGGGCGTCATACTGCTGCGCGACAAGGCGGAAGTGCTCTCGCTCAGCCCCTTCCTCGCGTGCGATCTGTACGTCATCGGCGGCGCACAGGTCTATCGTGCGTTCCTGCCTGAGATCGAACGTTGGATCGTGACCGCAGTGCCGCAGCGGGTGGCGGACGCGGACACGTTCATGCCCGCAGACTTCCTGCAAGGCTTCGCCCCGACCGAGACGCGCCAACTCGCCGACGACCTGTGCGTGACGTTCTACGACAGGAACTCCTGAGCCTACGACCGGCGAACGAAAGCCGTTTTTGCCCGCCTACACGCTTTCGTCTGAGCGTGCCTGATATGGTTTCCCGGCGCGTCAGCGCGGTGTTTTCGCCTTAATTTAATCGCTATTTAATCTTCATTTGCCGGGGCCGTTGCTGGCACTGCGTTTGCTCTAAGGCCCGGTATGAACGCAGACGCCACCGCCGCCTTCCCGCTCTGGCACAGCGCAGAAAATATAGCCGCCGACAAGCAGGAGCGCGCGCCCGTCGCGCCCGCGCCCGACTACGCGCTGGCGCAGCGCGCCGCCGCTGGCGACATGCCCGCGTTCGAGGAGTTGTACGAGCGCCACCACCGCCGCGTCTATGCCCTGTGCCTACGCATGACCGGCAACGTCGCGGAGGCGGAAGATTTGGCGCAGGAGGCGTTCATTCAACTGTATCGCAAGATCGGCTCGTTTCGCGGCGAGTCGGCGTTCACGACGTGGCTGCACCGGCTGACCGTGAATCAAGTCCTGATGCACTTCCGCAAGAAGGGAGTCAGGCTGGAGCAGACGACGGACGACGGCGACGTGCCCACGCAGATCGTCAAGGGCACGGAGAACCCGAACCAGATGCCGGTGGTTGACCGCATCGCCCTTGAGCGCGCCATCGCCAAACTGCCGCCCGGCTACCGCTCAGTCTTCGTCCTGCACGACGTGGAGGGGCACGAGCACGAGGAGATCGCGAAGCTGCTGGGCTGCTCGGTCGGCACGAGCAAGTCGCAACTGCACAAGGCGCGCATGAAGCTTCGTACTCTGCTCAAGCAGAGACGACTGCGCGTGTGATTAACCACAAAGACACGAAGGACACAAAGAAGGGAAAATCTTCTTTGTGTCCTTCGTGTCTTTGTGGTTAATTTCTAGGCGAGATCGAACAGCAGTATCTCCGCCGGCTCACGCGCGCTGATCGTCAGCCGCTCCTCGGCGCTCGCCGCCGCGCCGTCGCCTGCCTCAAGCCGTTGCCCGTTCAACTCGACCTGACCGCGCGCCACTTGCACCCAGGCATGCCGGCCAAGCGGCAACTCGTGGCTCACCTCTTCACCCGGCGCGAGCAGCGCGGCGTAAAGCTGCGCGTCCTGCTGCACGGTGACAGCGCCGTCGCGGCCGTCGGGCGCGGCGATCAGGCGCAGCCGCCCACGGCGCTCGTCCTCGGCGAAAAACTTCTGCTCGTAGCCGGGCGCGCTGCCCGTGACGGCCGGCATGATCCAGATTTGCAGCAGGTGGACGGGGTCTTTGCGCGAGGGGTTCGTCTCGCTGTGGCGCACGCCCGTGCCGGCGCTCATGCGCTGCACCTCGCCGGGGCGGATGACCGAGCCGTTGCCCATGCTGTCCTTGTGAGCCAACTCGCCCTGCAAGACGTAGGTGATGATCTCCATGTCGCGGTGGCCGTGCGTGGGGAAGCCGTGGCCCGACTCGACGCGATCCTCGTTGATCACGCGCAGGGCGCGGAAGCCCATGAAGCGCGGGTCGTAGTAGTCGCTGAACGAGAACGTGTGATAGGTGTCGAGCCAGCCGAAATTGAAATGGCCGCGCTCGCCCGCTTTGCGTATTGCGATCATCGCCTGTCCCTTTCTGTTGTTTGCTCTGCCCCGGTTTAGTCTCTGCGCGCGGAATTGTCAACCGACACTCGCCGTCACCCGTCCCGTTCAGTCAACGACGGCCGCATTTTGTCACTCTGACATGTCAATGCGACAGTCACGGGACGGACGGACACGCCCTAACCAACTGCGCTCTCGCCGTTTTCGCTGCCATTCGCCCGGTTTTCACGGCGGACGAGTCGGGCGTATCGGCTGGCACAGCTTTTGACAAGGATCGCGCGGGCGCGCGCACGCGCGCAGCCCCGTCGCAACTCTCACCGGCACGCGCCGCGCCGTCTTGCCCAAGCCTTCGCAAATCCCCGTCCGCCGGAGTCGCAAACTTATGAGCAGCGATCTGACCCGCACAAATCAAGCACCCCAGCCGCAACCATCCGCCACGTCGCGCGCCGCCAGGCCGCACCCGAACGTGCCGTCCCTCCCTGCGCCGCTCGAAGCGCTGCTCGCGCGCCTCGCCCCGCACCCGCACCACGCGATGATGCAACGCATCTTCGGCGACCTGACGCGCATGCTCGGCTACCTGTATCTGATCGAGCGCAAAGTCCGGCAGGAGCAACTGCTCGTCGCCACGATGTCCGTCTTCCTGCGCCTGCACTCGGAGGCGCGCGCGCTCGTCAGCTTCATCGAGGGCGAGGCGTGGCGGCAGGCACGCAACGACGAGATACTCGCGGGCACGCTCGAAGGCGTCGGCTACGCCATCGGGCATGAGACGCGCCGCGTGTTCGAGCTAGAGTTGGTTGGCCTGGACGAACTGCACAACAGCTCGGCCGTCCGCGCCCGGCTCGAACACGCGCACGGGCTGCTGCGCAACGCCATGCAGCAATCTGTGATCGTGCTTGCGCAGGTCTTTGAACCCGTGCTCACGGGCGAAGAACTCTTCGACGATTTCGCCCTGCGCCGCCAGCAGTCGCTCAAGCTCTACCGCGAGTTGGAACAGTTAGTCCAACTCGCGCGCCGCGTCGAAACGGCGTGCGACGAGCGCGCCGTCACGCTGCTGCTCGCGCGCCTCACCCTCTTCCGCGACGAGTGCATGTGTCACCTGATGTACCGCGACTGGGAGGAGTACGAGAGCTTCATCACGGAGCTACGCGCATCGCAGAGCCAGTTCGAGTTGATGACCGTGCTCAACAGTCTCACCTGCTACCTCGAAACCCTGCTCAGCCAGGTGCGCATGCGCAGCGCCCTCGCCGACTGCAACCTCGACGTGATGCTCCCGGTCGAAGCTTAAGAGCAAGGCTGAACGCGGAATGATGAATGATGAGTGATGAACTGTCTACTATTCATCATTCATCATTCCGCGTTCCTCGTTTTCCTCACCGCGTTGACGAAATCGGCCAGCATGCCGTAGGCAGTGCTTTTAAGGTTGGGCTGCTCGGCCATGACGACCAGACCGGCTAGCACGTCCAGCTTGAACTGCACCGCGAGCGACGTGGCGCGCGCCATTGCCAGTGGGTCAGCGCCGCCGACCTGCTCCGGGCGCACGCGGGCGACGAGCCGCCCCGCGCCGTCGGACTCGGCGCTCCCGATCAGCTTGAACGGACTCCCTGCCGCCTGTGCCGCGCGCACCGCCGCCGCGTCCAGCCCGCGTATCCCTTCGCGCTCCACCTCGTTCGGTTTGAGCGGCGTGCTCAGCAACACCGCCGCCAGCGCGCAGACCTTAACGACCGCGTCCCAGCCGTCCACGTCATAACCCGGATCGGTCTCCGTCACGCCCAACGCTTGCGCCCGCCGCACGCCCGCGTCGAAGGTTTCGCCCGCGGCCAAGGCTTCGAGGATCACGTTCGTCGTCGAGTTGAAGACGCCGCGAAAGCCGAGGACGCGCGCGGCGGGCAGCGTCTCGCGGAAGAGCGAGAAGACGGGCAAGCAGTCCGCGACCGTCGCCTCGAACATGAAGCGCCGGCCGCACGCGCGGGCCAGCGCCGACAGTTCTTCGTAGCCGTGCACGACCGCGCCCTTGTTCGCCGTGATCGCGTGCGCGCCCGCTTCGAGCGCCGCGCGTATGTGCGCGACGGCGGGCTGGCCCGTGAACGGTTCGAGCGCCGTCGTCTCAAACAGCACGTCGGCCCGCGCCGCCCGCAGCCACGCGCGCACGTCCGCGGGCGACGACGCAGAGTCTTGCGCGCCGGCCTCATCACGCAACAGCGCGGCCGGCTCAAAGCCTTCGGGCGCGACCAGCCAGCCCATGCGCCGCGTCGCCACGCCCGTGATGCGCCACTCGATGCCGTACCCCGCGCGCAACTCGTCCGCCTTCTCCCGCAACAGCGCCACGAGCGCACGCCCCACGTTGCCGAAGCCGAGCAGGCAGAGGTTGTACTGTTTCATGTGCAAGAGTGCGCGCGCCGCGCGGTCTGGTGTTATCAGTTCGGCGTCTGCCCGCTAACAGAGCGCCGTTTTAGCACGAGCGTGGGTTAAAGAAAAACACGCGCGGGCCGGCTCGCGACCCGCGCGTGTGCTGTGCGGCATGCTGGCTACTCAAGGTTGGCCCGTAATCTTCGCCGCGATCTTATCGGCCATGCGCAACGCGAGCGTGGTGATGGTGAGCGAGGGGTTGACGCCGAGGGCCGTGGGGATCATGGCCGCGTCGGTAATGTAGAGACCTTCGTAGTAAGGTTGCGGGCCGTCCTTCGAGGCGTCGAAGACGTGCCCGTACTCGTCGCACACGCCGTCGGCGGCCGAGCGGGCCATGCGGCAGCCGCCGAGCGGATGGCTGAGGGCGATGGACTTAGCGTGGAAGGTGTCGGCGACTCTGGAGACGAAGGGGTTTTTGAACGTGCCGGTCGCGTCACGGCGCATCTTAGCGGCCAACCGGTCGAGCGTGTCGCTGATGGCCTTGTAGATGGGATCGTCCCAGAATGGTTTATCGTCGGCGCGCTTTATGCGCAGCGGCGTCTCGCCCTTGCGGCCCAGCGAGAACTGCCCGACCGACGCCTCGCGCCCCATCGCCACGACGCACATCATGTTGGCCGCGATCTCCTCCTCGGAGCGGAAGAAGTCGCCGCGGTCGCGGCTGTTCGTGAACAGCTCGCGCAGGAGCTGGCGCACGCGCTTCTTGAAGTAGCGGTAGAGGGCGCGCGTGATGAAGGCCGCGCCCTCGCTGCCTTCCGAGAGGGCGCGGATGAGCGGCTCGCCCTCGCCGACGACGGAGGCCGTCGCGGGCGGCAGGCCCTGATCCTCGATGGTATGAAAGAGCGCCTTGTCCGGTGGGATGGTTGACTTCGGGCCGCCGGGGCCCGTCCCCGGCTCGGCCGTGTTGAAGTGACCGAAAGAGGTGGTGACGGGGCCGCGGATGAAGCTGACGCGCTCTTTGGTGTTCTCCAGAAAGGCGGGGTAGTCGCCGTTCGTGGAGAAGCCGAAGCCGGTGCGCTCGCTCAGGTTGGGCAGCGTGCCGCGCGTCTTCGAGCGCAGCAGGATTTCGTTCGTGCCGAGACAGCCCGCCGCGACGATCACGATGTCGGCCGTCACGCGCTTGCGCGTGGTGCGGCGCGGTTCTTTGCCGTCGCGCTGCCGGTAGTAGTTCTCCGTCGTCTGGTGTTCGTAGTGGACGGCGTAGCCGCCGTCGGGGAGAGCTTCGATCACGTCCACTTCGGCGAGCGTTTCCAGCAACAGCGTGTCTTTGTAGTCGGGGGCTAAATCCTTCTGCGGGTCGTCGGGGAAGTCGGGGTTGAAGCGGCCGACGACGGCGCGCATCAGTTGTTTGTTGAGCGTGTGGCGCGCGCCGGGCAGGCAGCCGATGTTGCAGCGCCCCTGCCGCTCGCAATAGTTTTTGGGACTGCCCTTGGTGTCGAACGCGCCCGGTTCGGGCGGCAGATCGTTGATAGCGAGATCGACCGAGCCGAAGTCGCTGGTCAACTCTTTCATCGCGTTCTGGAAGACGCGGGCGCGGTCAATCCAGAGCGCGGCCTTGGGGTCTTGCGCGACCTTGGGGTCGGGCGGCACGGGGTCGTCCGCCGGCCGTTTGGGATCGATCTGCTTCAGCCCGCGCGCGTTGAAGGCCGGGTCGGGGTACGGCTTGACGAGCCAGTGCGGTTCGAGCCGCGCCGAGCGCGTGTTGATGTTGCTGAGGCCGGTGTTGATGCGCCAGGGGCCCTGCAACTGTATGCCGGTCACGACGAGGTCTGCGCCCGCCGGCTCAGTGCTGAGCCAGATGGGGCGTGCGAGGCGGAAGTCGGGCGGCACGGCGACGCCGTCCTTCAGGGTGAAGGTCTTTTCGGTCTTGTCCGGCAGCCTGACGGTGATCGTCTTGGCGGCGGCGTCGAAGGCGGTGGCCTCGCCGGTGAGCGACTTGACCTTGGCCTTGACGGGCGTCGTTCCCTTGGCGTCGCGCTGCCTGAGGGCGAAGACGATCCCCGTGCCGATGGCGTCGCGCGCCATCTCGAAATATTCGTGCCGCTCCTGCTTGTTCCAAGAGAGGGGCCAGCGCGGGTCGTCGAAGATGAAATCGGGCGGACGGATGGTGATGTTGGAATAGACAAGCGAGCCGCCGCCGACGCCGCTCGCCCGGATGACCGAGATGCCGTCGCTTTTTGCGCGGACGAGGCCCAAGCCCAGGAAGCCGCGCGTGCCGAGGAGGGTGAAGTCGAACAGGCCGTCCTCATTTCTGAGACGCGGGAACAGGCGCGTGAAGATGTTGGCGTCTTTCGTGCGCCGGAAGCAGCGTGTGAACAGGTCTATGAAGCCGCGGAAGTGGTTCGGCGTTGACCAGACCTGCACGGGCTGGTTGTGCCGTTCGAGGAAGGCGCGCGTCCAGACCTCTTTATCCTGCACCGTGCCGACGGGCGTCGTCCACCACGTGCCGCGCTCCAGCATGAGAATTTTCTGCCCCGTGCCCTTGAGCTGCTCCGCCAGCGGGATGGCGGTCATCGAGCCGCCGAAGCCCGTGCCGAGAATGAGCACCTTGTAATCTCGTTTTGTGGTTTGCTCCATGAGTGTAGCCCTCCAGAGAATAATCGTGCGGCGCGACCGTCAGGCGTTGTCCGGCGCGATGGTGAGTGGCCCTTCGATCAGGATGGGCGACTGGTGCAGGCGGGGCACGCCGATGGGATAGACCTCCAGCGTGCCGTCCGGACTGATCCGCAGCCGCAGGAAATTCTTGTAGTCCTTAATGCGCAGCGCGGAGAACGCCTCGTTGTGGTGCGTGCGAAAGACGTTGAGCGAGACGAGCAGATACAAGCCCATGATGAGCGCGCCGAGCAGGTAGCCGCCGACAAGAAAACTGCCGAGGCGCGGCAGCGTCGTGTGCCACCAGTCGTCGAGGCTCGTGCCGAACCAGTGATTGAGCGTGTCGGCCAGCCACCAGACGGCGAGGGCGTGCGCGCTGCCGTGGACGAGTGAGCCGAAGAGCAGCCGGAAGGCGCGCCGGCCCACCGAGAAGTAGTACAGGCCGGCGTAGAACAGCAGGACGAACGAGAGCGCGAGCGGCGGCTGCGAGACGAGCACGTGGCGCAGAAAGTCGAAACTCCATTCGACGTGCAGCATGTGCCAGCCGAATAGCAGGTAGATGGGCGCGGTCAGCAGACCGAACCAGGGATTGAGGACGGGGAAGATCAGGTTCAGGAACGTGAGCCAGAAAGAGGTGCCGGCCTCCGGGAACTGTCTCTTCCGCACGAAGGTCTCGCCGTACACCTTCACCGTGTCAAGGTTGTTGAAGTGCGTCGGGTGCATGAACGCGCCGCCGCCGCCCGCCACGATCTTCTGCTGCATCGGATCGGTCTTGTGCTCGTGCCGCTGATAGTGGTGCAGGTCGCCGGAGAGCGTGAGATAGACCTTGACCTTGTCGCCGATCACGTGATCGAGCAGGAAGGCCATGTTGTTCGTGAGGCTGGGGTCGCGCTCCATCTTGCCGTAGAGCCAGTCCGGTTCGGGGATGCAGACGATGAGCCGATCGCCCCGCTGCATTAGCTCGATGACAGCGCGGAAGTAGTCCACCTGCGGCTGATCGAGATCGGCTTCGAGCTGCGTGTCCACGGCCCACAGCCACCAGCGCTGCGGCAGCTTGAGGGCGAAATAGCTGCGCGTCTGTCTCGTCTGCCAGCCGCCGACCGTGCGCCCGTCCGGCGTCTGCCGGTCACCGATGCGCCGCCCTTGCGTGAACTGCCGCAGGAAGCTGATCAGCCCGTCGTACCAGTCGTGGTTGCCGGGGATCGCGTAGAGATCGCAGACCGCCTCGCCCGCCTCTTGCGCCACGTCGTGGAGCGGGCCGAGCAGGCGTTCCTGATACTCCTGCTTGCTGGCTGACGGGTAGATTTCGTCGCCGCCCAGCAACAGGAAAGAGCCGCGCGGCAGGTATGTGCCGCCCGCGACCGGCACCGCCTCCAGTGTGACCCCGGCGCGGGCGTCCGCGGTGTGCCAGTCGTGGGCGGTCAGACCGAGCATCGTGCGCGTCGAGTCCCAGCCGTCGCCCGTATCGGCCATGTAGTCGAACCAGAAGTCTCCGGCCGCGTCGTATGCGATCAACTGCTCGTCGGGTTTAGCGGTCAGTGCCTCCTCGCGGCGTATGTCGAAGCGCGTGCCGATCAGATCGGACACCAGCACCTGCATGCCCGTGCGGAGCAACTGGCGCGGGTCGTACCACCCCACCATTGGTTTCTTTACCGGCTCAGTAGCCATCGCGTGCCTCCCGTTGAGCAGCGCAGAACTACAAGCGCATTAACCGGCAGACGCTCTTGCCGCGAACTGTGCTCAACCTTGCATCCCCGTCTCTTGTCGTTGCAGTTTGTGAGAACTCTTTGACAAGCGTAGTACACCTGCGCGTCGTTAGCAGGCGGGCGCGGGCGGGGCAGACTTCGCGGCGCGACCCGTAAGTTTATCCGGCCGGAGCCGGCGAGGATGAGAGCAGCCACCGTAGCGCACGCGGCTGCGGCCGACCTTGTGACGCCGCCCTTGTATCAGTTATTCAGTTTCGAGTAAAGAACTTTTCGGCCACGCGGCACGGCGGGGCGGAGGCCCGACAGCGCAGGGTCAGGACACGCGGTAGGACGATTCAAGCGCGCCGGGGTGGCGCGGCCGACGCGCGCGGGGTGTTGATATGTTGACGATTGACGGCTCATTCGGCGAGGGCGGCGGGCAGATCATCCGCACGTCGCTCGCGCTCGCGCTCGTCACGGGGCGGCCGTTCCGCGTCTACAACGTGCGCGCCCGCCGCGCCAAGCCAGGGCTGCAACGCCAACACCTGACGGCCGTCAACGCCGCGGCCGAAGTCGGCGACGCGCAGGTCGAAGGCGCGGGCGTGGGCGCGCGCGAGTTCGCGTTCCGGCCCGGCCGCGTGCGCCCCGGCGCGTACACGTTCGACATCGGCACGGCCGGCAGCACCACGCTCGTCCTGCAAACCGTCCTGCCGCCGTTGATGATCGCCGCCGAGCCGAGCCTGCTGACCCTGCGCGGCGGCACGCACAACGTCCACGCGCCGCCTTACGAATTCCTCGCCCGCACCTTCCTGCCGCTCGCCGCGCGCGTGGGGCCGCGCGTCTCAATCGAGTTGGTGCGCTACGGCTTCTACCCGCCCGGCGGTGGGCAGTTCAACGTCTACATCGAACCGGCCGCGCGGCTCACGCCCATCGAACTGCTTGAGCGCGGTGAGTTCCGCAGCCAACGCGCCCGCGCCCTCGTCGTCCGACTCCCGCCAAACATCGCCGAGCGCGAACTTGGCGTCGTGCGCGAACGACTCGGCTGGACGGACGAACAGTTACAGATCGAGACTTCGCACAACGCGCTCAGCCCCGGCAACGTGCTGACGCTGGAGTTCGAGAGCGCGCACCTGACCGAGATCGTCACCGGCATGGGCGAGCGCGGCGTGCGCGCCGAGACCGTGGCGGAGCGCGCCTGCGCCGAGGCGCAACAGTACCTCGCGCACCGCGGCCCCGTCGGCGAACACCTCGCCGATCAACTGCTCATCCCGCTCGCGCTCGCGGGCGGCGGCTCGTACACGACGGGGCCGCCCTCGCTGCACACGACCACCAACGTCGAGATCATCAAGAAGTTCCTGCCCGTCGAGATTGACTTGCGCGAGTTGGACGGCGGCACGTGGCTCGTCGAAGTGCGCTCGTGAGTGTCATTCCAGCGTGAACGGCCGCACGGCGAGATCGCGCAGCGTCACCGTGTAGCTCTGCCGCGCGCCCGTGGCGACGAACGCCACGACGACCTCGCAGACGACCGCGACGGTCAACAGCACCAGGTTGCGCGCCAGCGGGTAGTCGCACACGTCGTCCTGCGCCGCCGACGGCACGCGATAGCTCTCGTCCCAGATCACCTCGGCGTAGTCGCCCGCCAGCCCCGCGTGCAGGCACGGCACGCCCGTCGGCGCGCAGTGCTCCTGCACGGCCCGCCGCGCCGCGCTGTTGTCGAAAGCGTCTATGACGAGGTCGCTGCCGGCCAGGAGCTTGCGCGCGTTCGCCGCCGTCAACTCGTCCGCGTGCGCCTCCACCTCGACGCCGAGCGCGCGGTAGAGCGCGTTAGCCAACACCTCGGCCTTACGCGCGCCGATGTCCCCGCGGTAGTAAGGTTGCGTTGACAGGTTGCGCTCCTCCACGCGGTCGCGGTCAATCACACGCAGCCGCGTGAACCCCTGCCGCGCCAGACTCTCCAACACGTTCGCGCCCAGCGCGCCCGCCCCGCACACCGTCACCCCGCACGCCCGCACGCGCGCCATCGTCTCGCCCGACCGATAAAGCTGCTCACGAAAGAAAACGCTCATCGCCCACACCGCCGTCCGTCCAACGATTTCAGATCAAGCTCAACCCAGTCCGCGCCGCCCGCAACGGCGACCGCGCGGCCATAATACTCGAACGGCAGCGCGCGGTCTCTGCACACGCCGATCACAACTGTAACAAAGTATCGCTTAGGGAATGTTCAAGCGGCGCGTGTCAGGTGCGCGACCGTTTCGACGTGGTGCGTCTGCGGAAACATGTCGAAGGCGGCGAGGGAGGTGAGCGCGTAGCCGCCGGCCGTCAGGCCGCGCAGGTCGCGGGCGAGGGTGGCGGGGTCGCAGGAGACGTAGGCGATGTGACGCGGATGCAAGGTGCGGGGGCTGCTGCGCGTTTCTGGTTTCCCAATGTGCCACAAGTCAACCAGCCGTAAATAAAGCTGAGCGGTTAATGCGGGCTATGTTCGGACATATCATATGGCTGCCGCAATGCGACTTCAACGGCAGCCAGATTGTTTTTGCTGTAGGCGCGTTGGATACCGACCTGCCTAGCCTTCACGCCCATGCGAAAACCAGTCGTCCATGAGGTCGAGTGTCCGGGCGGCGGCACATCGCCAGCGTCACGTCTTGCGATAGAGTCGATCACAGCCTGCGGGCCACTCGTCATTAATAAGTTAAGCAGGCGTTCGGCCTCAGCCCGCGCGCCGGCCCGCTCTCCGGCTAAGCTTTCAGCATAATGGGTGGTGTCAGCCCCCCAAGTAGTCCCATCGGCAAACTCAACGAAGTTTACCCATAAAGTAATTCGCGCTTTGCCGGGATTCGTAATGTTTGAGGCGTGCGACTTGCCGGGCTGCAAGATCATATCCTCGCTGTGGGCGTTAACACCGAAGCCGAGCGTGATGCTCATACCTTGGGCCTCGGTATCATTACTAATCCAGTATGCCCGCACGGGTCTGCCGCTCACATTCTCAACCATAAAGTCCACATGCGCCCCTTGCGGATCGTCTGATTCATCCTCCACAGAGTTGATGCGCAAGGGCGCGTCGGGCTGCATTCGGACTGAGACGCGGCCAGCCATATGATTACTCTGGCCAGCGGGCCGCGGAAGTTGCGTGGCCACAGCGGAGATACCGGCTATCAAGCCGAGCAGCGTGGCGGTAAGCAGCAGGTGGCGACGATACATGGTGAGCATTACCTCATAGTACAAGGCCACATGGCAAGTGTTAATGGCGCAAGACCGATGCCCGTATTGCGCTGCTTGTGGCATGAACGAATACGCCCTGAGCGAGCCGAATAACAAACTCAGGGGCGTATTCATTCACGCCGCTAAAAGGCTACACGGTCAGTAAGTCTGGTAGATGTCGCACGCAGGCTGGCCTGTCCGCGAGTCTATAGTCTCACAGGGATCGGGGTCAGGCTCAGGCTCAGGCGGCAGATTACTGTTCCACAGCCACACCGAAGCATAACCGATGTTGTTCCACGTGCCGTCCGGCATGGCGTTGTCGATGCCGACGATGTATGAGCCGCCGTAAAACTGGCTCACGTCCATCGCCGGGGTCGCGGCTGTAAGCCAAGTGCCGTCGCTGGCGACCGCAGTGGCAGTCGTTTGGGCCACAATCACGCCGTCAGCGTTATAGTAATTGATGGTCGGCATCCCGTAGGTCGCATCAACGCCTTGCCCCATGAAGGTCACTGTCGGCGGCGGGGCTTGGACATCAATCTCTTCCGGCGACATGGTAAAGAAAATGCCGACAGAGTTCGGGCACCTGATGTCCACCGTGCTGAGCGGCGCGGTAAACACAGTGAGCCGCGCCCCATTACAATGGGTGTTCACCGGATCGCCAAGCCAAATAAATTCCCAGATGGCGGGGGCGCGCCCGCCGCCGACCGCCGCTCGGCCTTGATTATCCGTTTCGCCATCGAAGACTCTGGTATCACCGCGGGCCGAACTTAGATCACGCTGGTGATAGCCAACTAACACAACGTGCGGGACATCTACCACCCTTTTTCTGCCCACCTGAATCACTTCTACGGTAGTGTGGATGTTGAAGCCCAGCGACCTGAGGAAGTCAAGAAAATCGCAGCCCGAGAGCAGCCCGACGGACAGCGCCAGCGCGCCGATCAGCGACATGTATTTTATTTTTTTCATGATGAGGATTCTCCTTTAACGCTCGATGCCTAACAGATCAAGCGTCTTATGAGCGGTGTCGAGGGCTTCACCGGCAGACATCTCAGCAGCGCGCCGCATTACGCTTTGCATTTCCTTGTATCTGGGCGCGTCGAGCACTTTGGCCTCATGCTTTTCCTTCGCCTTCTTGCCGTGATGCTCCTCCGCCCAACGAGCCGCGCGCTCCGCCCGCGTGATCTGGTACTCCTCGTTGTACAGCTTTTGTTTGACTAAATCCGCCATCGTGTAAACCGCCTCAAGGGGTGTCAACTCAGGTTCGATAGTGTCGCCCACCCTTTTCTTCGGTTGCCCCGGTGCGGAACGGTGTCCTTGCCCAACAAAATCCGGTTCGGTCAGAAGCATCGTCACGCGCAGTTGCCTGACCTCGTGCTGATCAGTTTTAGCGTAACTTGGTGCGCCTAATTTGCGCGCCAATCCATTAACGGCCCGCACTACATCGATCTCTTTAACGCCGTCTCTTCGCCCCTGCCGGTAAGTAAGTTCGGCATTGACCACGCGCGCCTTCAGGCCGGCCGTATCTCCAGCCGTCACGCCATGCTCGCCAACGATGGTAGCGAAAACCTCGTCCGCTAAGTTGTCAATTGCGTTCGCATCGCCGTCCCTAGCGACGCGCGCCTTCTGGTTGATGCGCTCAAACTGCAAGGCTGGGCGGGGAGTTGCTGAAGGGGCTTGTGCTCGGCTGGCCGAACCAATGCCCAACCAAACACCGATGCCGAAAAGACACAGGCTGAATAGTGGGAGAGAGACTTTAGCGAATTTGCTCATGGGTAAATTGTCCTCCCGGCCTAAGGGCCGTTTGTTTACACGCTGCATGGATGCAGCAGTGAACATCTGCACCTTTCAACGCAGTGCCAACGCAAAGCTGAAGGTGTCGTGAAGATGCGGTAAATAGAGTGGTGACAGAGTCAAGGAGCGTCAGTTCAACGAACCTGCCGCATCCTTTTCTTGCCTAAGAAGAACCGAGGAAATCTGCTTACAAGGCGTATCGGCCGCTTAACTAACGCGCGGTCTTATTGCCTCTAGGTAGTTACATGTGAATTGCCGTACCACCGCTGCCCTGTCTAAGTCAGTTAGAAAGGACGGTGTGAGAGCAAGCAGCACACGAGGCGTCCCGTGATGATGGAGGAATATAGCAACTGAGTAGGCCCCTGTCAATCATTCGGGAAACCGACCGCTTCTTGCTCAGTAACTTTTACTCCTGTGTAATTACATCATCTTGTGTCCGGTTGCGTGAAGTTATGGAGTTCACAGCGGCGCGCGTCAGGTGCGCGACCGTTTCGACGTGGTGCGTCTGCGGAAACATGTCGAAGGCGGCGAGTGAGGCGAGCGCGTAGCCGCCGGCCGTCAGGCCGCGCAGGTCGCGGGCGAGGGTGGCGGGATCGCAGGAGACGTAGGCGATGCGTTGGGGACGCAGGGCGAGGATGCCGGCGAGCGTCTCGTTGTCCGCGCCGGCGCGGGGCGGGTCGAGGAGGACGAGGTCGGCGGGCGCGAGCCGGCGGGCGTGGCGCGCGAGCCAGGGGCCGGTGGGCGCGGCCTCTATGCGCGCGTTGGCGAGTTGGGCGGCGGCGAGGTTGCGGCGGGCGTGGGCGCAGGCGCGTGCGTTGGCTTCGACGCCGACGACGCGGGCGAAGCGGCGCGCGAGCGGGAGTGTGAAGAGGCCGACGCCGCAGTAGAGATCGACGGCGGTCGCGCCGCGCGCGTCGCCCACGCCCGCCGTCACGAGCGCGGGGAGCAGCGCGTGGTTGATCTGGAAGAAGCAGTCGGCGTCGAAGCCGTAATGCTCGCCCGCGATCAGGCGCGTGCGTTCGCGCGCGTCCTCTGCGGCGACGGGCGGGGCGAGCGAGACGCCGTCGTCGCCGGCCACGGCTTGAAACTCGGCCGCCTGCGGCAGTGCTCCCGCCGTCATCTGTGCGCGCAGGCGTTCGAGCGCGGATTGCACTTCCGGCACGACGACCGGGCACGCCGCCACGTCGCAGACGCGGTGCGAGGCGAGTTCGTAATAGCCGAGACGATGGTGCGCGGCGTCGTGCTGCCAGCGCGCGCGGGCGCGGTAGTGCCAGGCGGCGGGTGAAGGCGTGATGTGAATGTCGGGGGGCGGGTCGAGGCGCGCGATGCGGCGCAGGCAGTCCCGTATGATCTCGACCTTGGCGGCGAGCTGCGCCTCGTAGGTCAGTTGTTGAAAGTCGCAGCCGCCGCAGCGGCCGAAGTAGGGGCAGGGCGGCTCTGTGCGCTCCGGCCCTGGCGCTATGATTTCGCCGATGGCGGCGAACACGACGCGGCCGCGCACGCGCTCGACGCGCACGCGCAGGTGGTCGCCGGGCGCGGCGAGCGTGACGAACAGCGTGTGCCCGTGCGCGTGCGCCAGCCCCGCGCCGCCCGGCACGAGCCGCTCGACTTCGACCTCCAACACGTCGCCGACGCGCAGCGGCGCGGCTGGCTGGGAATGCTTGTCCATGAGTTATAGACAGTCTAGAGGTAGAACAGGCTGAGGCGCGGCACGCCGCAGTCTTCGCGCAGAGTTTTCGCCAGCAGGTTGTCGCGTGTCTGTTCGTAGGTCGCGCGATCCATGCGCGCGCGGTAAGGGCGCAACTGCTCTTCGGCCTGTGCCTGCCGCGCCGTCAACTGTTCGGCGGGTAGGTGCGCGCGCACGGCGCGATCAAGCAAGCCTTCGAGGTCGGTCAGCGCGGCTTCAAGTTGTTCGGCGTCGGGGCGCGTGCTGCGCTCGAAGTCGGCCGCGAGTTCCGCGAGCCGCGAGCCGGCGCGGGCGAGGGCTTCGCACAACTCGCCGTCGCCGGACTGTTGCCGGGCCGCGTGCGCCTGCGCAAGCTGCGCGCGGCAGTCCGCGAGGTGCGCGAGGATGGCGGCGCGCGGGAACGGCAGCCCCGCGTTCTCGTCCGCAGCTGGCGCGGGCGCGGGCGTTGTGCGCGCACCGCGTGCCCCGTTCTCTGGCGGCTCTGCGCCGTTCTGCGGCGGCTCTGTGTGCGCACCCTGCTGCCTGTCCAGCCATTCGGCGAACTGCGCTTCGACCTCCTCCTGACAGTAGAGCAGCGACTTGACGCTGCGCCGCCGCGGGCGTGCCTCGTATGAATCGAACGACTCCTCGATGCCGCGCAGCGCCACGTGCAGCGGCACGCCCTTCTGCTTCCAGCTTTCGATCAACGCCCAGTCCATCGGACTCAACAGCAGGTGCTTCCCGCGCCGCCGCACGAAGGTCTCTTCGATCTCGGTGAAGTAGTTAAAGTAGTTCAATGTCCAATGTCCAATGTCCAATGTCCAATATTCCGCGCCGACCGCCGTCATTACGACATTGGACTTTGGACATTGGACATTGAACTATTCGTCCGTTCATAAATCAACCGCAAGCCTTCGAGCGTGAGCGTGTCGTCCACAGTCTCTATTAACTCCGAGCCGGAGGCGATGAGGGGCGCGAGACCGCCGGTGGCGACGACGCGCGTCTCCGCGCCCAACTCGGCGCGCATGCGGCGCAGGATGCCGTCCACGAGACCGACGTAGCCGTAGAACAGACCCGACTGGATTGAGCCGACGGTGGACGAGCCGATGACGGTCTGCGGGCGCTTGATCTCGACGCGGGGCAAACGCGCGGCACGCTCGAAGAGTGCGTCGGACGAGATGGTGATGCCCGGCGTGATGACGCCGCCGAGGTAATGACCGGCGGCGTTGATGGCGTCGAAGGTTGTGGCCGTGCCGAAGTCCACGACGATGCAGGGCGTGCCGTAGCGGGCGATGGCGGCGACCGCGTCCACGATGCGATCCGCGCCCACGTCCGACGCGGGCTGATAGCAGATGGGCATGCCGGTGTCGGTCGCGTGGTCTATGAAGAGCGGCGTGTGCCCGAAATAGACTTCCGCCATGCGCCGCAGCGTGAAGTTGAGCGGCGGCACGACCGAGGCGACGGCGACGGCCGTGATGGCCTGAAAGTCCAGCCCGGCGAGCGCAAACAGGTTGCGTGCGTGGACGCCGTACTCGTCCACCGTGCGCGCGCGTGCCGTCGTCAGCCGCCAGTGCGTGACGAGCCGCGCGCCCTCGTACACGCCGAGCGACGTGTTCGTGTTGCCCACATCAATGACTAACAGCATGGCCGTGCAAGGATGAACGCTCGCCGCGCGCGCGTCAACTTCGCGCCATTATCTTTGCGTCCTCTGCGGCTCTCTCTGCGGCCTTTGCGGTTAAAGATTGAAGTTTAACCGCAAAGGCCGCAGAGAGAGCCGCAGAGGGCCGCAGAGAAAGACTCTAAGCCTTTTTTAACGTGCGTTCAGCACTTCTTCGATAGCGTCACAGGCCGCGCGCGCGCCGTCTTCGCTCTGTACGATCCGGCCCGTCTCGGCCGCTTTCTGTGCGTAGCCAGGATCGGCGAGCAGTTGACGCAGTTCTTTCGTCGCGTTTGGCGCGTTGTACTTCGGGCGCGGCAGGACGCGCGCCGTGCCGAGGCGCGCGACGCGGGCGGCGTTGTCGAACTGGTCGTGCGCGTGCGGTACGACGAGCGCGGGCCGGCCGGCGCGCAGCGTCTGACCCGTCGTGCCGACGCCGCCCTGGTGGACAATCGCGCAGGCACGCGGCAGTACCTCGCCGTAGGGTGCGTACTCGAACGCGGCGACGCCATCGGGCAGCGGCGCGGGCGGCATGTTGCGCGGGTGGCCGATGAGCAGCAGCGCGCGGCGACCGAGCGCGCGGGCGGCGGTAATCGAGTCGCGGTAGAAATCTTTAGCCACCCAGATGGCCGACGAGCCGAGTGTAAAGACGATGGGCGGCGGGCCTGCGTCGAGGAACTGCAACAGCGCGCGCGGCGTCTCCGTCTCGCCGAAATAGTCGCGGCGGTCGTAGAACGCGAAGCCGGTGACGCGCGTGTTGGGCGGCCAGTCCGGCTGCGGCTCGCCCAGCACGCGCGAGAAGAGCGCGAGCACCATCGTCGGCGAGTGTTGCCCGGCCAGGATCGGCGACCCACCGCGCGGCAGACCAAGTTGTGCGCGCAGTTGATAGACCGGCTTCGATATGGCGTCGAGCCGCGGGAGCGACAGGCGCAGCAGCACGCGCCCGACGACGGGGCTGAGCGTCATCAGCTTGTGCAGCGCCGGTAGCTGCGGCGGCACGGGCGGGTCGTAGGCGGAGAAGAAAGAGATCGGCGCGAGCACGCTCGACACCCACTTGAGCCTGCGCTTCTGCGCGACCAGCGGGCCGGCAAACGGCAGCGGATGCGTGAACAGCAAGTCCGCGTCGGCTGCCGCCGCGTCCAGGTCGGCGTAGATGTCGGGCATGTGCTGCACCAACTCCTTAATGACCTGTTCGGGGCCGTCGCGCTGCCCCATCAAACGCTCGACCAGTTTGCCGACCTCGTCCGGTTGCTCGAAGGACGGCATCTCCGGGCGCACGGGATGAAGCTCAAGCCCCAGCGCGTCCGTCTTCTCCCGGTACGCCTCGCTCGTCGCGATCACCGACGCGTGCCCGCGCGCCTTCAACTCAAGCGCGATGGCGATGTAAGGATGCACGTCGCCGAACGAGCCGAAGGTTGAAAGGACAATTCGTTTTCCGTTTGCCATCAGGGGAAACTAGCTAGTGATCGCTCTCACCGCATGAACATCGCCCGCGCGCACTACACGCATCTCGCCCGCGTCGGTTTCTACACGCAAAGCGCCGTCGGGTTCAAGCCCGCGCGTCGTGCCGGTGAAGTTTTCCGCGCCGGTCTCGACGCGCACGCGCTTGCCCTCGGTGTAAGAGGACGCGGCGCACCAGGCGCGGATTATGTTCGTCGCGCCGTCCGCTTCGTGTAGCTGTGCGTAGCGACTGCCAAGCTGGCGCACGAGCGCGGCAAGGATCGCTTCGCGGTCGGGCGTCGTGCCTGTCACGTCGGCGACCGACGTGGCGTGCGGTTGCAGTTCCGGCGGGCAGGCGTGCACGGTCAGGTTGATGCCGATGCCGACGACGCAGGCGCGGCCCGTGCTCGTCTCGACCACTTCGGCGAGGATGCCGCAGAGCTTGCGCCCGTCGGCGAGTAGATCGTTCGGCCATTTGATGTCAGGCGTGAGCGCACAGGCTTCCGTCAGCGCGGCGCGGACGGCGAGCGCGGCGGCGAGCGTGATCAGCGGCCATTGTGCCGTCTCAAGGCGCGGGCGCAGGACGATGCTGAAGTAGAGGCCGGCGTCTTTCGGCGAGACCCAGGTGCGCGCCTGCCGCCCGCGCCCCGCCGTCTGCTCGCGCGCGACGACGCAGAGACCTTCGGGCACGCCGCGCGCGGCCTGCCGGGCCGCTTCCGTGTTGGTCGAAGGGAGCGAGTCGAAGCGCAGGAGTTGTATGTCGAGCGGTGCGTCGGGCATGGGTCAACGGGTCGGCGGCGGCGACGCGTTAAGCCATACCAGAAAGCGCGCGCCGGTACAACTTCGGCGCTGCCGCGGCCCCTTGAAGGTCGCGGCAACGCCGACGTTGTGGACGCGCCAGGCTCTCAAGTAGAGAGCAGGCTTCCTGCGCAGCGCGCGCCGCCGAAACGAGGTTCGGGCGCGCGCCGCGGATGGTTTCGACTGCGCAGTTATCTGATCGTGCGCCGGGCCGTTAGACCGTGCGCCGGCCCGTCAGCAGGTTGACGACGAACACGACGAGCGCGATGACGAGCAGCAAGTGAATCAGGCCGCCGCCCACGTGCAGGCTGAACCCGAGCAGCCACAGCACCAGCAAGATCACCAGAATTGTCCACAACATAACCGTTCCCTCCTGTGCTTTCAGTTGACGTTTACCCGAAACGCTGTGCTGTCCATTTGAGCAACGGCCGTGCCAACCCTGCCCCACGCCCCGCGCCCCGCCTAAAGTCTTGCTTAAGCGCACTTATCCGCGCCCAATCCTGCCCGTCGGACGCTAACCTACGCACGCAAACGAAACGTGCACGCGCGGGCGGCTGTGCTGTTTCAGTTCAAGCGGCGGCGTGGTTAAGACGGGAGTCCGAGCGCGGGCAGGGCGCGCACGAGTTTGATCGTCTCAAGGCTGACGGTGACGACTTGCCCGACGAGGCGGAGGATGTACTGCGGGTCGTCCGCGCGGTTCGGGTCGTTGGTGATGCCGCTCCGGCGGTCGGTTGTGACTTGATACTGGTCTATGACCCATTCGAGCGCGGAGCGATTGCCGAGGCGGTAGTGGAAGACTTCTTCGGGGATGCCGGCGAGCGTGAGAAAATCGTTATAGACGAGGCTGCGCCGGTCTTTGCTCAGCCGCATGCGCTCGACGCGCAGGTTGAGCGCCGCGCCCGGCTGCTCGATCCGTGCGAGCGGATATTCTGGCTGCCGTTCGTAATAAACATGCAACTCGGCGAGCCGCGTGCCCGCGTCGGCGAAGGCGCGGAAGTCGGGCGCGAACGGGATACGCGGCAACTCGCGCTTTAGATTGGCGGCGTAGCGTTCGCGGTACTCCGGGTGGTGCAGCACTGCATAGACGTAATGAAAGATGTCCCACTTCGAGATTGATTGATCGCCGTACTGCGCGCGGAACTGCTCAAGCGCCCAGTCCGTAATGTTCTCGCGCCGGTTCGTGCCGTCTTCGTCGTAGGTGAAGAACGGAAGACATTGGTTTATATCAACTGAGATGATCGTTAGATTAGGTGTGGCATTTGTGCAGAAGCACCAGTAATCCACTCTTCCACCCACACTTGGAATGCAGATGACTTTGTTCTCGGCCTCAGAAGAAGTTGCTGGGAAGATTTCTTTAAATGCCCCCGGCCGATCAGAAAAGAGAGAGTCAGAATACAAGAACATCTTAGTAAAGGGCCTATACAACCCTTCTCTTATGTTTCTCGAATCAACCTCTGCCTGAACTCCGCTCCTTAATTTCCTTTTCAGTCCTTCGCTCCACTTTATCTTTTCAGTCCTCAAAAAGTTATCAATATCATTTGGCTTACCTTTAGCCTGGAATCTCAGGACTTCTGAATTGTATTCATTGCCAAATTGTTCGACACGTTCGAGCAACTCATTATAATCAAAGCCGTAAACAATGCTGTCCCGTGCCGTATTTACGCCAGGGCTAAAGGTCTTAAAAATTACTTTCTCACCAGCCGCCTTTGCGCGTTTTGCCTCTTTAGAGATCAATAGCATGAAATGGTCGAACTCTGACCTCATGCCTTCCGTGAGCCAAGTGTGCTTCGTGTCCGGCTGCAACTCTTGCCATTCGATTTTGCTGACGTGCTGCTTCTCGTCGAGGAAGGCGTACTTCTCGCCCTTGCGCCAGAACTCGTCGGTGCGGGCGTAGAAGATGCGGGCCTTTCTTGGCGGCTTATCGTTGCTGGACATGAGGGATTTACAAGAGCGCGATGAACTCGTCCACAGTCAATCCTGTTTGCCGGATGATGGCTCGTAGCGTGCCGCGGTCTAGCTCTTTATGATTCGGGACGGTGGTTTGTGCAGGCGGCGTCTGGCGCACTAATACGATATGGCTGCCGCGCTGCCGATACACGGCAAAGCCCGCCTTCTCAAGTGCCTTAACACACTCTGCGCCGGAAATAACCGGCAACTTGCTCACGCGGCAACCTCAACGATTTCCACTTGATCATCAGGCACAGGCTCGCCACGCTCACGCAAAACTTCTTCGTGCAGGGCGATGGCTTCACGGATATTAGCTAATGCCTCGTCGCGCGTGCGCCCCTGACTGATGCAGCCCGGCAAGCTCGGCACTTCAGCCACGATATAACCGTCCTCGCCCGGCGATAGCAGAACACGTCTGATCATCTCTTCACCTCACGCCAATTTTACGCGCGCTGCCGCTTGCGCACAAAGATATTGATGCTTACGCCAACTTGAATGCCGAAGACGTTGTGCGTCGTGCCCGACAGCTTTGGGTTCTTGCGCACGTTGCCGCCAAGATCGAGCACGTAAATCTCGTCGAAGTCCTGCACCAGATTTTTACGCATGCCGTCGAACGCAATGTTGTCAACGAAACTGTTGTTCGTCACGAACGCGACGATGCCCTCATCGCCGATGCGGTCGGACGCCCAGCGGATCGCTTTCACGTAAGGATCGTTTAGCTTATTGACGAGCGTCGCCTTTGAATCCTTCGCGTAAGTCTGCGCCACGCGCCTGTCCATCACCTTGTACTTGCGGTTCTTGTTGTTGTCGTTCTCGTTCAACTGCCCGACGTTGTACGGCGGGTTGCCGATGACGACCGTGATGGGCGCGCGCTTCTGCCGCTCGACGCGCTGCGTGTTCTCCGGTGTCATGAAGGAGAGCGTGGACTGGCTGCCTTCCGCCAGCTCGAACGTGTCCACGAGGCAGATGCCCGGAAACGGCTCGTATGCGCCGGTCAGCTCGTAGTACTCGTGCTCGATGTTCAGCGAGGCGATGTAGTAGGGCAGCAGCATGACCTCGTTGCAGTGCAGCTCCTCGGCATACTTCTGCGGCAGCGCGGTCTTTCGGATCGCCTGCATCACGTGGACGATGAAGTTGCCCGTGCCGACGAACGGGTCGAGGATGTGTACGTCGCGGTCGCTGAGCGAGCGGCCGAACTCGCGTTGCAGAATCTCCGCGACGCTGTTGACCATGAAGCTGACGATGGCGGGCGGCGTATAGACGATACCGTGCGTGTCCGCGACCCTGACCGAGAAGCCTTGAAAGAATTTCTCATAGACGGCGTTCAGGAACTCCTGCTTCTGCGCGAAGTCGTCAATCGTCGCGGCGGTCGTCTCGACGGCGCGGTAGAAGTGGTCGAAGCGGCTGAGGAACTGCTCGCGGCTGAAGGCGCGGGCGGTGAGCGCGTCCACCACGCGCTCGATCTCGGCGGCGATGACGTTCCGGCGCGTGAAGTCGGAGTTGCGGAAGACGGTGCGGAAGATGCGCTCGGTCAGCACGTGCTGGATGAGCATCTCCTCGACCGCCTGCTCGGACAGGTTCGGGTTGATGGACTGCCGGCACAACTCGTAGAAGTCCGCGAACGCCTGGCGGAAGCGCGCGTTCTGTTTGCGCTCCGCCTCGATGCGCTCCTTCAGCGCGCGCCCGAACTCCGGTATCTCGGTCTGAAAATCCGCGACCGCCTGCGCCCACTCTTCATAAGCGGGCGGCTGGTACTCGAAGAAGTAGGCGAGGGTTTTGACCAGCTCGTCCGGTTCGGTCAGGTCTGCGGCGAAGACCTCGCGCCCGTTCTGCCAGAGGATGGCGCGCTCCGGCGCTTGAAACAGGATGTTGCCGGTCGGGTAGCCGGCGGCGAGTTTCTTTTTGATCTCCTTCGGCAGATCGTCGCTCTCGTCCTTTGCCTCCCAGTAGCCGTGCGTCAAACGGAACTCGTCCACCAGCGCGCCGTCCACGCGCAGGGCGTGGCGCGCGGCACGCTTGACGGGCCACTCCGGCACGAGCGTCCAGTTGAACTGCCGCGCGCACGCCGCGAGCAAATCCTGGAAGGCGCTGCGCACCGCCCCTTCGTGCTTGACGCGCAGCGACTTGAACTGCTGTAGTGCCCTGTAATATTCCTCGACCGGCTTGTGCGTCGGTTTCAGATTCAGCTTCTGCATGAGGTCGTTTTCTCTGCCGTGGCCGCGAGTTCAGGAGAAAGGCGTGCCGCTATGAAATGTGCGAACGGTCTCGCAGGCGTGCCTATCCTAGCTTGTTTCGCGGCAGCGTGCCAGCAAGCTGGCTGGCGCTGCGGCGCGGTGCTTAGCGCCCGATGTTGAACCTTTGGCGAGACACTTCAACGGTATGCTCCGCGCGACAGACAGACTCCAGCTGCTCGGCCTCTTGCCCCTGCTCTTCTTCGTCGCGCACGCCCTCTACTACTGGCGGCGAGGCGAGGCGGCGCACATCCTCTGGATGTGCAACGTCGGGAATCTGCTGCTGGCGGTTGGGCTGCTCACCATGCGGCCGGTGTTGATTCGCGTGGCGGCGGTGTGGCTGATTCCGGGTCTGTGGCTCTGGTACTGGTACGCGGTGCGGCCGTGGGGCTTCGTGCCCACCTCGACGCTGGCGCACGTCGGCGGGCTGGCGGTTGGCATGTGCGCGCTCGCCGTCGTCCGGGTTGACAGGCGGACGTGGGCTTACGCGCTCGCGTGGTATCTCTGCATGCAGTTGGTCTGCCGGCTCTTCACGCCGCCCGCGCTCAACGTGAACGTGGCGCACAGGGTCTATGAAGGTTGGGAAGGGGCATTCGGCGCGTACTGGCAGTTCTGGCTGGCGACGACGACCATCGTTGCGGCGGCTTTGGGCCTCATCGTCCTGCTGCTCTCGAAGCTGTGGCCGCCGTCCGCGAAGAAAGGGCTGAGGACTGAAGGATGAAGGGTGAAGAAAGACAGCTTCTTTTTCAGCCCTCAGCCCTTCCCTATCCGCCGAGCACGCCGCGGAACTTCGCCGCGCTTGCCTCGTAGCTCGGAAAGACCCGCTTGAGATCGACCGTGCCCAGATGCTTTGAGGCGACTTCGCCGAACACGTCGCGGAAGTCGGTCGTCAGGGCAAGGTCGCGCCCCTCGTAAAGTTTATCGCTGCTGAGACCGGGCCACACGCCGTGTACCTTCCCGCCGCGCACCGCGCCGCCGATGACGAACATCGCGTTGGCGTGGCCGTGATCCGTGCCGCGGTTGCCGTTCTCGCGCACGGTGCGGCCGAACTCGGACATCGTGAGGATCACCACGTCGTCCATGCGCGCGCCCAAGTCCTGATAGAGCGCGGCGATGCCCTGCCCGAACTCGGCGAGGCGCAGCGCCAACTGCCCGCGCGCGCCGCCTTCGTTCACGTGCGTGTCCCAGCCGCCGATGTCCGTGAAAGCGACTTCCAGGCCGACGCCCGCCTTAATCAACTGCGCGATCTGCAAGAGCGCGTTGCCGAACTGCGTGCGCGGGTACTGCGCGCCGTTCTCGGGCCGGTACTGCGCGGGGTTGACGCGCTTCAGGTAGTTGATCGCGTCGAACGTCTCGCGCCCAGTGCCGCGCAGGGCGTCGCCCGCCGCCTGCTCGTAGATGTCCGCGAAGCTTCCCTGCACCGCGGCCGACGCCTGCCCGGCGCGCACGTTGAAGTCGTTCAGGTTCGAGATGGCCAGGGCGGGCGCGCGCCCCTGCATGACGCGCGGCAGGTTCTGCGTCAGCGCGACGGCGCGGAACGGCGACGCCTGCGCTTCAGGCTGCGCTTGCAGGTAGCGGTTGAGCCAGCCGTCGTCCGTCGCCTTCAGACCGGGCGTGCCCGACTCCATGTAGTCCTGCGCGTCGAAGTGTGAGCGTGTGTTATCGGGCGAGCCGGCCGCGTGAACGATGGCGAGCCGCTTCGCATCCCAGATCGGCTTGAAGCCCGCGAGCGCCGGGTGCAAGCCGAAGAAGCCGTCGAGATCGACGACCGCCGCGCCCGCCGCGCCCCGCTTCGGCTGCGGCACGGCGAGCGTCGGGCGCAACTCGTAATAATTCTTCTCGCCGTAAGGCACGACCATGTTCAGGCCGTCCACTGCGCCGCGCTGGAAGATCGCGATCAGCGTCTTCCGCCGCCCGCCGCCGACGCGCTCACGCCCCTGCGCCATCACCGCGCGCCGCAAGAACGACGGCGCAACACTCGTCAGCCCCACGCTCGCCAGAGCCACGCCGCCCGACTTCAGAAAGAATCTGCGATTCATAATCACACCTCTAAAAGCAGTGACGAGTGACGAGTGACAAGTGACGAGCAGGAACAAGCCTTTAACTCGTCACTCGTCACTCGTCACTCGTCACTGCTGTTGAAACTCCGGCGAGCCGAGGATGAGCGCGGCGATGCGCGCGACTTCGGCGTTGGCGGGCGGCGCGTTGTTCTGCGCCAGTTGCCCGAACGCTCCCAGGCGGCGCGCGCCGCGCGGGCGTTGTTCGCGCCCGTCCGCGTTCATCAGCGCAGCGTCGTCCGCGGCCTGCGCGGCGGCGGGGCCGGTCTGTTGCACGCCCGCCGCTTCCGGTGCGGGCATGGTGGCCGCCTCGCCCAGCGACTGCAACGCCAACGCCTTCGTCCTGGCGGACATGTCGCCCTGTAGGATCACTTCCACAAACTGATCAATCACGCGCGCCTGATCAACCTTGCCGCCGGGACTGGCCGCCGCGCCGACGAACTTCGCCAGCTCGACGCGCGTGCCCGGAATGCGGTTGCCGGCGAGGGCGAGCGCGAAGTTGATGCGCTCCAAGAGCGCGCCCGTGTTGACCCAGTGCTCGGCCGTGTCGGGGTAGCCCGTGGGCGGCTGGTACTGGTAGAGCGGCTCGCCCATGCGCGCGATCCATTGGTGCAGGCCCGGCCCACCGTTCGTGTCGCCGCCCAGCGCACGGATCGAGCTGACCGCCAACTCAAACGGCGTCTTGGTCTTCGCGCGATAGTTCTCCGGCGCGTTGAACTCCGGCGAGGCGAAGATCGCTTTCAACGTCTCGCGTATGTCGCCGTCGGACTTGGTGAACGCGGCGGCGACGCGCGCGACCAGTGCCGGTGTCGGGTTGTCCATGACGAACTTGCGGCTGAGCTTCGTGGCGATGAACTTCGCGGTCGAAGGGTGATGCGCGAGTATGTCCAAGACCATCAGCCCGTCGTTCATGCCGCCGCCGGCCGGGATTTTGTGGCCGAGCACAAGCTTCTCGCCGTTATCGTGCTGGCGCGGGTTGAAGACGAACGAGCCGGCGCGCTCGGCGAGCGGCGAGTCCATCAGCGCGGGCGGTGCGCCGCGCGGCGCGAGGATCGTCCAGCCCGTGAAGCAGCGCGCCACCTCCTGCACGTCCTTTTGCGTATAGCCGCCGTCCACGCCGAGCGTGTGTAGTTCCATCAACTCGCGCGCATAGTTCTCGTTGATGCCGCGCTTCTGGCGCTGCTGTTGTTGCTGCGGCGGGCGCTGTGCCTGCTCCTGCGGCATCTGAGCCTGCGGAGACTGTGCGCGGCGCATCGCGTTATCGCCGGCCAGTCCGCCGAGCCGCCGGTTCATGCGCTGCTGCGCGCGTGGGTTGTCGCCTAAGAGTTGCCGGAGCATCTGCCCGTTGCCGCCCTGCGGCGCGTTCGGGCTGACGCTCTGGAAGTTGTCGAGGTAGAAAAGCATCGCGGGGCTTTGCGCCGTCGCCACGAGCAGGTCTTGAAATTTGCCGAGCGTGTGCGGGCGGATCGTGTCGCGGTCGTAAGAGACCAGCAGCCAGCGATCCGCGCCCTTGCCGGCGAAGACGTTGAAGTGGTTCGTCCAGAAATCAACCAGCGCCTCCTGCAACTGCCGCTCGCTGTAGACCGCGCGCAGGATGCGCGACGCCTGTAGCTCCGCCGTGATGCGCTGCGGCGGCTGGAGACCCTGCTGCAACATGTAGTCGCGGATCGCTGCGCGATATTCCTGCTTGTCCGCGAGCTTCGCTAAGTCGGCCTCCGTCTTTGCGGCGGCGTCGTTCTTCATCGCCTCGTCCGCCATCGCGCCGGGCTGTTGTGCGGGCGCGTTCGGCGCGGGTGCTCCTTGCTGTTGCAGTTGGGCCGCGACGGCCGCCTGCAACTCCGGAGGCAGCTTGCCCTGCCGCTGCAACTGGCGGAGCAGTTGGCCGGGCTGCGGGAACTTGGCGAACAACTCGTAGTTCTTCATGCCGAGCGTCGGCAGGTTAGCGAGCTTGGCTTCCGTCCCCGCGTCGTCAATTTTTTCGGGGTGCAGTTGGAGTTCGATGTAGCGTTCCAGCCCCATCTGCCGGACGCGCTCCACGTCGCCAGGGCGCGCGCCGAAGCCGAGCCGGTTGAGCACGTGCGCGATCCGCTGCTCGTCGCTCAGACGACGTGGCGCAGGCTTCGTGTCCGCGCTCGCGGGGCTGACCGGCAGCGCGGTCGCCAGGAGCATGAACGCCGCCACCAGCGCCAGCGCGCGCCGGGCGAATGAGTGAGAGTGACCAGGTTGCAAAGTTTTCATGGTGACACCAATCAGAACAGGTCTGCCGATTGCGGATTGTTGATGTCGGATTGCGGATTAAGGAAGCTGTCTGCCAATCCGCAATCCGAAATCCGCATTCCGCATTCTCCCTCCCCGTGCTCGCACCGACGTTTTAGACGCACCGCCGCGCGCGAAGGTTGAAAAACTTTACTGCGCGGGCGGGGCCTGATTAGCCCCGCCCGTGCGCACGGGTTTCGGATAACTGACGGGGCTGCGATGCCCTGCCCTGTCAACCGCGCGCACGCCGAAGAAATAGTTGTCCTTCGAGCGCCCCTTCGCCGTGTAGCTCGTCACGTTGCCGACCCATTGCGCGTTCGTCCAGACGGGCGCGGTCGTGTCGCGCCAGACGATCTCGTAGCCCGCGAGGTCTGGCTCGGTGTTGGCGTCCCACTGCAAGTCCGTGTCCACGCTCAGGCGGCGCGTGTTGATGGCGACGTTACGGGGCCGCGCGGGCGCGCGGGCGAGCGCGGCGAGCGCGGCGGCGTTGACGCGCGCGACGTTGGCGGCGTAGGCGAAGTCAACAAACTCCGGCAGGTCGCCGTAACGGATGCCGTTCTCCGTGCGCACGTTCTGGTGCTGGTGGTTGTAGTCCTCGTTCAACTCGCAGAAGCGCACCGCCGCGTAGCCGCGCTCAAGGAACGGCTGATGATCGCCGCCGCGCCCGTAGCGGTCGCGCCGATAGACTTGCAGCACGTGGAAGCTCGGCAGATAAAGTTCGTCCACCTCTTTGATGAAGCGCGCGAGCTGGCGCGCGGGCGAGTCGTTCTCGCCGCCGACGCTGCGGCGCGTCGTCGCCTCCTGCGGCGTCTCGTTCGACGGCACGCCCTCGGAGAAGACGCGCACGGTCGTCGCATCGTGGACGCCGTTGCCGCCGTGCGAGTTGCCGACGATGTCGTTGGTGAACATGCCCTCGATGTTCATGTTCTGCTGCTTCGCCACCTCGGCGAAGTGCGTCGAACCCAACAGACTCTGCTCCTCGCCCGCGACCGCCATGAAGATGATCGTCGCGTCGAACTCGCGCCGCGCCATCACGCGCGCCATCTCCAAGACGGCGGCCGTCCCCGACCCGTCATCGTTCGCTCCCGGCGCGTCGCACTTCGCGTCCGTCGCGCTTGAGCACATCGAGTCGTAATGCCCGCTGACGACGTATGTGCGCCCGACCGATTCGGGCTGCGTGCCCTTCAGTATCGCCACGACGTTCGTGACGACCGTCGGCACGGGCACGCGCCCGCGCGGCGGCGGGTTCGCCTCCTGCGTGTACGACTGTTTCTCGACCGTCATGCGCCCGCCCGACGCCTGCGCGATTTGCTGAAACTGCTCGTAGAGCCAGTCGCGCGCCGCGCCGATGCCGCGCGCCGGATTGTCCTGCTCGGAGAGCGTGTTGCGCGTGCCGAACGAGACGAGCTTGCGGATCGTGCGCTCAATGTTGCGCGCGTCGATCTCCGCGATCATGCGCGCAATCTCCGGGTCGCGCGCCGGGCGCGGCGCGGCGTTGGCGACGGGTGTGCCTCTCTGCGCGGCGCGGCGCTGTGCGCGCAGTGCAGACGGCAGCGCGAGTTGTAGCAGCAGGCTTACGGCGAGCGCGAGCCGCGCAGCAGTACGCGGGTGGCGGCAGACGGACAGATGCTTGGTCAACGTCAAGGCAGGCTCCTTTCGCGCGGCCTTGTTTCGACCGTCACGGGCCGCGCTTAAAGTTTCGATTGCTTTTACCGTGTAGGCAGTATAATAAAACCGCGCGCACGTAAACTCCATAGCGCCGCGCCGTGCCCCGAACATGTCCATCTCCCCCGGCACACAACTCGGCCGCTACGAAATCCGCGCCAAGCTCGGCGCGGGCGGGATGGGCGAAGTCTATCTGGCGCGCGACACGAGGCTCGAACGCACGGTTGCTCTGAAGATTCTGCCCGCCGCCGTCACCACCGACCAGCGGCGCATGTGGCGCTTCACGCAGGAGGCGAAGGCCGCCTCGTCGCTCAACCACCCGAACATCATCACCATCTTCGAGATCGAAGAGAGCAACGCGACGCACTTCATCGCCACGGAGTTCATTGACGGCGCGACGCTCCGCCAGCACTTGGCGCGCGGGCCGATGCCGCCCGCAGAGGCGCTCGACGTGGCCGTCCAAACCGCCTCGGCGCTCGCCGCCGCGCACGAGGCGGGCATCATCCACCGCGACATCAAGCCCGAAAATATCATGCTCCGGCGCGACGGCTTCGCGAAAGTGCTGGACTTCGGCCTAGCCAAGCTGGTCGAGGCGCACACGTCCACGATTGACCCTGAAGCGCCGACGCAGGCGCAGATCAGCACCGAGCCGGGCATGGTCGTGGGCACGCTCACGCACATGTCGCCGGAGCAGGCGCGCGGGTTGGAAGTTGACGCGCGCACCGACATCTGGAGTCTGGGCTGTGTGCTCTACGAGATGCTCACCGGGCGCGCGCCCTTCACGGGCGCGACGAGCGCGGACATCATCGCCGCCATCGTCAAGACGCAGCCCGCGCCGCTCTCGCGCTTTGTGCCCGACGTGCCCGCGCGGCTTGAAGAGATCGTCGCGAAGGCGTTGGAGAAGGATCGCGAGGAGCGTTACCAGGGCGTCAAAGATTTGCTGGTCGATCTGCGCCGCCTGAAGAAGCGCATGGAGTTTGAGAGCGAGTTGGAACGCTCCGCCTCGCGCGACACCTTTGCACGGCAGCCGGGCACGTCAGACAGCATTGCCACCACGGTTGAGCCGAAGTCCGGCGCGACGACTGCGACCGACGCGACGCCGGCCGCGCGCACAACGGCGAGCGGCGGGCAGGTTGCGCGCGCGGGCAAGCGGCCCGGAGGCGTCGTGCTGCTTGCGCTCGCGGTGTTGCTGCTCTCCGCCGTCTTTGCCGGCTATTACTTCGTGCGTAAGACGACGAGTAAATCGGACGACGCGGCGGCGATTGATTCGATTGCCGTGCTGCCGTTTGAGAACACCAGCCGCGACCCCGACACGGAATATCTGTCCGACGGTCTGACCGAGAGCATCATCAACAGCCTGACCCACGTGCCCGCCCTGCGCGTCATCGCGCGCAGCTCGGTCTTCCGTTACAAGGGTAAAGAGATCGATCCGTTGGCGGCGGCGCGCGAGTTGGGCGTGCGCGCGGTGCTGACCGGGCGCGTCTTGCAGCGCGGCGACAACCTGACGATCAGCGCCGAGTTGACGGACGTGCGCGAGAACAAACAACTGTGGGGCGAATCCTACGAGCGCAAGGTGGCCGACCTGATCTCCGTGCAGCGCGAGATCGCGCGCGAGATCGCTGGCAACCTGCGCTCGAAGTTGACCGGCGCGGAGCAGGCGGGCGTGACCAAGCACTACACGGAGAACCCCGCCGCCTACCAGCTTTACCTGAAAGGCCGCTTCTACTGGAACAAGCGGACGAGCAGCGACCTCAAACGCTCGACCGAGTATTTCAACCAGGCGATTGAACAAGACCCGAACTACGCGCTCGCCTACGCCGGCCTCGCCGACGCCTACGTCCTGTTCTTCCGTTATTCGGCCAGTTCGCCGCAAGAGGCTTACCCGAAGGCCAAAGAGGCGGCGCGGCGCGCGCTGGAGTTGGACGACACGCTCGCCGAAGCGCACACGGCGCTCGCCTACGCGCTCTCCGATTACGACTGGGACTTCGCGGAATCGGGGCGCGAGTTCCGCCGTGCTATCGAGTTGAATCCGAATTACGCGACCGCGCACCAGTGGTACAGCGACAGCAATCTGGTGATCATGGGCCGCTTCGACGAAGCCATCGCGGAGATGCGCCGCGCGCAGGAGCTTGATCCGCTCTCGCTCATCGTGAACGCGGAGTTGGGGCGGGCTTACTTCAACGCCGGGCAGTACGACAAGGCGGTCGAGCAGTACCGCAAGATTTTGGAGATGGATCAGAACTTCCCCGTCGCCCACTGGTTCTTAGGCGAAACCTACGAGGCGCGGGGGCAGTTCGCCGAGGCCATCGCCGAATACGAGCGCGCGCGGCAGTTGAACGGCGACCCGCGCATGCTGGCCATGCTCGGCCACGCCCGCGCCGCCTCCGGCCACAGGGCCGAAGCCTTAAAGCTGCTGGCGCAACTGAACGAGGCGGCCAAGCAACGCTACATCTCGCCCTACTATTTTGCGATTGTCCATGCGGCCTTGGGCGACCGCGACCAGGCGTTTCAATGGCTCGAACGCGGCTACCAGGAACGGATTTCCAGCATCCCCTTTATCAAATACGACCACTCGCTCGACCCCTTACGCGCCGACCCGCGCTTCGCAGACCTCGTGCGCCGCATCGGCCTCGCGCCGTAAACCCTCAGCCTTCGTCCCGCCCGCGCTCGCGCTCTCTGAGCAGGCGGCGCAGGATTTTGCCCGACGCGGATTTCGGAATCTGCGCGACGAACTCGACGCGGCGCACTTTTCTGTATGGCGCGACGCGCGCGGCGACGAAGGCGAGTAAGTCTTTGGGCGTGGGGGCGTGTCCGTCTTTGAGCACGACGAAAGCTTTGGGCACTTCGCCTGCCTCTTCGTCGGGGCATGGGATCACGGCCACGTCGGCGACCGCCGGGTGCGTGAGCAGCAGGGCCTCAAGCTCGGCGGGCGCGACCTGGAAGCCTTTGTATTTGATCAACTCCTTGACGCGATCCACGACGTAGAAGTTGCCGTCGTCGTCCGCGTAGCCTACGTCGCCCGTGTGCAGCCAGCCGTCGGCGTCAACGGTCTGCGCGGTCGCCGCGGCGTTGTTCAGATAGCCGCGCATCACCTGCGGCCCGCGGACGCAGATTTCGCCGCGCGCCTGCGGCCCAAGCTCCGCGCCCGTCTCGCCGTCCAGGAGCTTGCACTCCGTGTTCGGCACGCACCAGCCGACCGAGTCGTAGCGCGGGTTGGCGGGGTCGTGCGGCTGCATGTGCGTGGCGGGCGCGCACTCGGTCATGCCGTAGCCCTGTTTGACGAAGCAGCCGAGGCGCGCGGCGCACTCGCGCGCCAGCTCCGCGCTCAGCGGCGCGGCGGCCGAGAAGACGGTCTTGACCGACGAGAGATCGTAGTCGGCGACGAGCGGCTGTCGGACGAGCGCGAGCATGATCGGCGGAACGAAGTGGGCGAACGTGACGCGGTAAGTCTCGACCGCGCGGAGCACGTCGGCGAGATCGAAGCGCGGCAGCATGACGATGGTCGCGCCCGCGCGCAGGCCCGTGTTCATGATGACCTGCATGCCGTAGATGTGAAAGAGCGGCAGCACGCAGATGAGCGTGTCGTCGCCGCGCACGTGCGCCGTGCCCTCGATCTGGCAGAGGTTCGCCACGAGGTTGTGGTGCGTCAGCATCACGCCTTTGGGCAGGCCCGTCGTGCCGCTCGAATACGGCAGCGCGGCCAGGTCTGCGCGCGGATCGATCTCGACCGTCGGCGCGCGCTCGTCGTGCTCAATCAAAGCGGCGAATGGGGTCGCGCCCGCCGCGCCCGCGCCCGTGACGAACAACTCGCGCACGTCGCTCATCTGCGCCGCCGCGGTCGCCTTCGCTAGACACTCCGGCGCGGTCAGCAAGAACTTCGCGCGCGAGTCCGCGAGCTGGTGCGCGATGTCTTCGGTCGTGCAGAGCGGGTTGATCGTCGTGACGACGCCGCCCGCGCTCACCACGCCGTGAAACGCGAGCGCATATTCGACGCAGTTCGGGCTGAAGATGGCGCACACGTCGCCCTTGCCCAAGCCCCGCGCCGCCAGCGCCGCCGCCACGCGCCCCACCAACTCGGCCAACTCGGCGTAACTGATCGCGCGCCCGCTCGCGCCGTCGATCAGCGCGGGCTTCGCACCGAGCGTCCGCGCGTGCGCCAGCACGAACGGCGTCAGAGGCGTGTCCGGGATCGTGACTTCGGGATAGGGGCTGCGGAAGATCATAAGAGCAGTGACGAGTGACGAGTGACAAGTGACGAGCGAGGCAGAGAGTTTAGCCGCTAACTCGTCACTTGTCACTCGTCACTCGTCACTGTTTTATCCGGTAAGCGCGCCCGTGCCAGACGACGAGGACTTCGCCGCCAAGGGCGTCGGCGATGCGGCGCAGGTCGGGTTCGTCGGCAACGAGCGCGCGCCATTGTTCGGAGTCGCGGCGGACGTTGACGGTCGCCTGCCCCGCGCGGTAAGCCGTGTCCACCCACGCGTTCTTCTGCCGGCGGAACTGCCGACCGGCGACGGTGCGCGTCTCGCCCGCGTCTTCGCCGCCGCGCGTGCCGCCGCCGCGCACCTCGTCCGATCTGCGTCGCGCGCCGCGCGTCGTCTCTTCCGGGTCGGCCGCGCGGTCGTCTGCGCGCTCGTCTTTCGGCTGCGACATGGAGCGCGAGGGGCCGTGCGTGGCCGTCTCGTCGCGCTCTCTGGTGCGCGTCGTCTCGCGCCCTTTGCGCGGCCCGTGCTCGCCCGTGGAATCTTTCTTGTCGCCCGCGCGCGCGCTCTCGCTGGTTATCTCGACCGGCGCGCTCGCCTTCGGCTTCTCCGTCTTCGCCTGCTCCTTGTTCAACTCCGCGACGGCCGGCGGCGCGCTGCTGCCGGCCGCTTGCGGCTCAGGCGCGTAGGCGCGCGGCGCGGGCTGGGCCTGCTGCGCCCCCACCTGATTATTGCTCAGCCCGACGCCCGCGTTCTGATTCGCCGCCGTGTTCTGGGTTGTGGCTTGAATCTGGTCGAGAGTCGCTGGCGCGTCGTTGCTCTGCGCCTGCTGCGGCGGGGGCGCGGCGACGGGACGCGCGGGCGGCAGCGGCGAATCCTTCGCTTCGTTGCGCGCGATCAACTCAGGCAATGCGACCGGCGTGGCGGTGGTTGCGCCGGCAGTTTTAGTCGCCGTGCTCGCATTGTTTGCGTTGTTTGCGGCTGTGTCACCAAGTAAGCCGCCGGGAGTCGCCGACGTGGCAACCTGCGGCTGTGCGGCCGGCGCGTGGTTCTGCTCCGGCGCGCTGTTGACGTGCGGCGCGGACGCGACCTGCGTGGCGGACTCATGTTGCGACTTCCGCGTGCCCGTCATCACCAAGAGCACGACGCCGCTGATGGCGACGAGCGCCACGACCGGCAGCGCGTAACGCCACGTGCCGGGCGCGAGCCACGTGGCGAGTCGTTCACGCCAGGACAGGGACGGCACTGCTGCGGCCGCGACCGCGGGCCGCTCCGCCAATCGCTCCGCGACACCGGCCGCGCGCGCGAGCACGACTACCTCGTGCCGGCACACGTCACAGTCGGCCAGGTGCGCGGCGTAGCGCGTGCGCGTCGGCGCGGGCAGCGCGCCCTCGGCGTAGGCGCTCAACTCGTCCGCGTCCAGATGCGCGCCCGCCTGCGCGCCCCGCGTCGTCGCCGCGCGCACGCCGCCCTCGCGCCGCGCGTGCGCGCGCAGCAACGAGTCCATCTCCTGATCAACTTCCGGCTTCATCAACTTCACTTCAACTTACACGCCCGGCCGCATACTCGCGCGGCTATGTTCAGAACGCGCCGCGCGCTTCGATCTTGCGTCCGACGACATGACGACACAGCGTCAACTCGCAGCGTCGCCCGTCGTTCATTCGCGCAACTCTTCGCGCTGTTCGCCGACGCCCGTCTCGGCGACGAGCAGCGGACGCAGATCGGTGTCGAGTTGCGCCGCGCCTTCGGCGAGCGCGCGCGCCGCCTCCTGCTTCGTCCAGCCGTGCTCCGCGAGCAGCAACGCCTCGACGCGCTGGCGCACGTCCTTGTGCAGCCGCGTGAGCCGCCGGCTCGCCGTCGCCTCGTGCACGCCGAGGATCGCGCCCACTTCGCGCAAGCGTAGATCGTCGAAGTAGTAGAGCTTGAGCAGCAGCCTGTCTTCCGCCTCAAGCTCGCCGACGGCGCGTGCCAGCGCCCGCTGCAACACGTCCGCCACTTCGGCCTGCGCGAGCGCGCTTTCGGGATCGGGCAGCGCCGCCGGCTTGAAGCCGTCCGCGCCCGCCTCGTCTTCGCGCGCGAGCCGATCAAAATCGGCCGCCTCCTCCGTCTGCACCAGCCGCGCCGTCTTGCGATGCCGGTCAACCGCCAACTGCCCGACGACCGCGCGCAGCCAGCCGCCCAGACTTCCGCAGCCCGAATAGTACGCGAGCTTGCCCGCGGGCCTGCCGTCCGCCCGCGCGCGCAGGCCGTAAAGTTCGGCCCACACGGACTGCGCCAACTCTTCCGCCGCGTCCTCGCTCGCGCTGTGCGCGCGCGCCGCCGACATGACGGTCGCGCGGTACTGCTCCATTAGCGCGTGCCACGCCCCGTCGTCCCCGCGCTCGCACGCGACCGCCAGACAGAGATCGTCGGCGCGCAGCCCGTCGAGAAACTCCGTGACGGCGCGCGCCGACGCGTCCGGCTGATCGCGCAGCAGGTACTTGTCCAAGACCGCGCGGATGCGCGCCACGAGCGCCGCCGCGTCCGCGCCGTGCGCCGCCGCGGCACGCGCGACGAGCCGCGCCGCGCCCGCACGGACAAGCTGCTCGATCTCGTTCGCCCTCGCGCTCATCTTCGGGGGTTGGATGCCGTCTCAGCCCGCGCCGTATGCTACCATAAGAGGGATGAGGGATGAGGGATGAGGGATGAAAAGAATTGAGCCATTGATCCAATGAATTAATGATTCAATTATTCATCCCTCATCCCTCATCCCTCATCCCTCATCCTGATGTTGCGCGTTACGGAAATCTTCCGCTCGATTCAGGGCGAGTCCACGCACGCGGGGCGGCCGTGCGCGTTCGTGCGGCTGACCGGCTGCCCGATGCGTTGCGTCTGGTGCGACAGCGAGTACACGTTCACGGGCGGCGAGCGCGTGGCGTTGGAGGATGTGCTGGCGCAGGTGCGGGCGATGGGCTGCCGGCTGGTCGAGGTGACGGGCGGCGAGCCCCTGGCGCAAGCTGAGGCGTTCGAGTTGATCGCGCGCCTGTGCGACGAAGGTTACGAAGTCCTGATCGAGACGGGCGGCTATGTCTCGACCGAAGGGGTGGACGAGCGCGCGAAGATCATTCTCGACGTGAAGTGTCCCGCGTCAGGCGAGGCGGAGCGCAACCACTGGCCGAACCTCGCGCGCCTGCGCGCGGACAGAGACGAAGTAAAGTTCGTCGTCGCCGACCGCGCCGACTGGGAGTTCGCCCGCGACGTGATCGCGCGTTATGATCTTGCACATCGCGCGCACGCGATCCTGATCTCGCCCGCCTGGGGTCAGACCGATCTGCAATCGTTAGCCGATTGGGTTGCGGCGAGCGGTCTGGACGTGCGCATGCAGCTACAACTGCATAAATACATCTGGGGCGCGGCGGCGCGCGGAGTATGAAGAAAGGGATGAGGGATGAGGGATGAGGGATAATAAGAATAGATGAATACTCTTTTTTATTCATCCCTCATCCCTCGGCCCTAACGCTATGGGCGGCTACGACGAAAAGGCGCTCGCGCCGACGGCTGAGGAGATTGAAGCCGAGTTGGCGCAACTGGAAGACGGGCGGGCGCTCGCGGTGTGTCTCGTCTCCGGCGGGATGGACTCGTGCGTGACGGCGGCGATTGCGCGGGCGGAGAACGACGAGTTGGCGTTCCTGCACGTCTCTTACGGGCAGCGGACGGAGGCGCGCGAGCGGCAGGCGTTCGAGGCGCTGGCGGATCATTACGGCGTAACGCGGCGGTTCGTCGCGTCCGTCGAATACCTGACACGCATCGGCGGGTCGTCTCTGACGGACTTGGGAATCCCCGTCTCGGAGGCGAACCTCGGCGCGCATGAAATCCCGACGAGCTACGTGCCCTTCCGCAACGCGCACCTGCTCGCCATCGCGACGAGTTGGGCGGAAGTTCTGGGCGCGCAGCGCATCTACATCGGCGCGGTGGCAGAGGACTCGTCCGGCTATCCCGACTGCCGGTCGGAGTTCTACAGCGCCTTTCAGTACGCCGTGGACGTGGGCACGCGCCCCGAAACGGTCGTCGAAATCCGCACGCCCGTCATCAACATGCGCAAGGCCGAGATCATCCGGCGCGGGCAGGAACTCGGCGCGCCGCTCGCGCTCACGTGGTCTTGCTACCAGGCAGAGGAGCGCGCGTGCGGGCGCTGCGACTCGTGCGCCCTACGCCTGCGCGCGTTCGCCGAGGCGGGCGTGCGCGACCCTATTCTTTACGCCTGAAGCCGGGGCTTTTCAGCGGTCGCCGCGGGCGTTGCTTTCTCCCGCGAAGCCTGATATTTAATGACCAACCGCGCAGGATAGAGAGGCATCCTAAGTGGCGGCTTTCGCTAACCTGGACGCCGCCGCTTGTGCCAGCCCCCTTGTGAGAAATATTAGTTCGGAGGAGACCGCTAAGATGCGCAGCAAAATGTTGCTTAACCTGTTTGCCGCCGCGCTCGTCATCACCCTCTCGGCCATCGCCGCCTCGGCGCAGGTCATCACGGCGAGCGGCAAGGTGATGCTCAAGCAGGCCGACGGCACGACCGTCCCCGTGCAGGGGGCCGTCGTCAAGTTTTACCGCACGGACATCAACCAGACGTTCGAGGCCAAGACCGACAAGAAGGGCGAGTACGTGAACGTCGGCATCCCGCTCGTTGGCACGTTCACGATTACGGTCAGCGCGCCCGGCGCGCGCCCGGACTACCTGGCCGGCATCAAGATCAGCCAGCAGCCGAAGAACGACTTCACGCTCGCGCCCGGCGACGGCAGCGCGCTGACGCTCGATCAGATCAAGGCGGCCGGCACGGCCGTCGCCTCCGGGGCGGCCAACGCCGAAGAGGTTAAGAAGCGGCAGGCGGAGTTTGAGAAGAAGCGCGCCGAGGTCGAGGAGCAGAACAAGAAGGCGACCGAGTATAACGCGACGGCCAACAACCTGCTGAAGTCCGGCAACGACGCCTACCTCGCCAAGAAGTTCGACGAGGCCGTCAACTTCTACGATCAGGGTATCCAGCTCGCGCCCGACGAGCCGGTCTTCCACCGCAACAAGGCGACCTCGCTCTACTCGCGCGGCGTCGAGAAATACCTGGCCGCGGCGCAGTTGAAGGACATGGCCGCCAAGACCGCCGGCAAAGAGGCCGCGCGTAACGATTTCAAGGCCGCCATCGAAGAGGCCGAAAAGGCCGTGGCGATTCTCAAGACGAAGGACACGGGCGCGGCCGGGGCGGCGGCGGGCGCGCAGCCGAACCAACTGCTCGACTACATGGGCATCCGCACGGAAGCCTACCGCCTGGCGTCGCAGACCGACACGCAGATTGATGCGGACGTGGCGATCAAGGCGATCCAAGAGTACGTGGACGCCGAGACCGATGCGGCGAAGAAGGCCGAAGGTAAGACCGTCATCGGCAACGTCATGTTCCTGAGCGGTCGCGTTGACGAGGCGATCAAGACCTACCGCGAGGTGCTGGCGTCGAACCCGGACACGCTGAACGCCATGTACGGGCTGGGCATCGCGCTCACGGTCGATCCGGCCGGGCCTAAGTACCAGGAGGCGCGTGACCTGCTTCAGCAGTTTGCGGACAAAGCCCCACCGACCAACCCGCGCAAACAGGAGGCGGCCGAGTCGGTCAAATACCTCGACCAGACGGTGGAAGGCTTGAACACCAAGCCGGCCGACACCACCAAGCCGAAGGCCGGGCGGCGCAAGCCTTAAAACCCCTCGCCTTTCAGGCAAAATCTGTAAAAAAGCCGTGCCGGGAAGCTTCCCGGCACGGCTTTTTTACGCCCGTCAGACCCGCCGGAGATTCAGCTTGACAGGGGTCAAATTAGTCAGTAACATGCAATTGCCAACGATGTTTGTCATCGTTGCCTGAGAAAAACTCCCTGAGCGTACCAGAGTCGTTGGCAGCCTGGCCCGTTGGGCCGTCCGTCTCAAGGAGTCCCGCCCCGCCTTGCAAGCTTCTTTCTCGCTACGTTCGCACCCTGGAAAGTTTTGAGCATGTCCGCAAAACTTGGCGAAATTCTTGTCCGCGAAAACCTCCTGACGCCGGAGCAGTTGCGCGAGGCGCTCGACTACCAGCGCCACCACGGCGGCCGGCTGGGCTTCAACCTGGTCAAGTTGGGGCTGGTCTCAGACGACATGGTGACGGCCGTGCTCTCCCGGCAGTACGGCGTGCCGAGCGTCAACCTCGACATGTTCGACGTGGACGCGGCGGTGATCCGACTGATCCCGCGCGAGGTGGCCGACAAGTATTCGGTGCTCCCGCTCTCGCGCGTCGGGGCCACGCTGACGCTGGCGATGGTTGACCCCACGAACGTCTTCGCCATGGACGACATCAAGTTCATGACGGGGCTGAACATCGAGCCGGTCGTCGTCTCCGAGGCGGGCGTGCAGGAGGCCATCGAGCGCTACTACGGCGGCTCGCGCGAGATCGAGTTGGTGGGCACGGTTGAATCGGCCCTGCCCGGCGCGAACGGCCACGGCCACAACGGCAACGGTAATGGCAACGGCAACGGCTTCCACCTAGGGGCGGATACGGTCTCGCTCGACCACCTGGACTTCGACGAAGAGGCGGCCAAAGAAGTTCAGGTCATCGAGGAAGACGACGAGATCGACGTTTCGAGCCTGACGCGCATGAGCGAGGACGCGCCCGTCGTGCGCCTCGTGAACGTCTTGATGGTGGACGCGCTCCAGCGCGGGGCGTCCGACATACACGTCGAGCCTTACGAGAAAGAGCTGCGCATACGCTTCCGTATAGACGGCGTGCTCTACGACGTGATGCACCCGCCGATGCGCCTGCGCGACGCCTTGATCTCGCGCATCAAGATCATGTCGAAGCTCGACATCTCGGAGAAGCGTTTGCCGCAGGACGGGCGCATCAAGATCAAGCTGCGCCACGAAGGGCGCTCGCGCGAGTTGGACTTCCGCGTCTCGACGCTCCCGACGCTCTTCGGCGAGAAGGTCGTGCTCCGCATCCTCGACAAAGAGAAGCTAATGCTCGACATGACGAAACTCGGCTTCGAGCCGGAGTCGCTCGTCAAGTTCCAGCGCAACATCAACCGCCCCTACGGCATGGTGCTCGTCACCGGCCCCACCGGATCGGGCAAGACGAACACGCTCTACTCGGCGCTGCAATCGCTGAACACGCCGGAGACGAACATCATGACGGCGGAAGACCCGGTCGAGTTCAACCTCGTCGGCATCAACCAGGTGCAGATGAAGGAGCAGATCGGCTTGAACTTCGCCGCCGCCCTGCGCTCGTTCCTGCGCCAGGACCCGAATATCATCCTCGTCGGCGAAATCCGCGACTTCGAGACCGCCGAGATCGCCATCAAGGCCGCGCTCACGGGTCACTTAGTCCTCTCCACCCTCCACACGAACGACGCGCCCTCCACCATCTCGCGTCTGATGAACATGGGCATCGAGCCTTTCCTCGTCGCCACCTCGGTCAACCTCATCCAGGCGCAGCGCCTCATCCGGCGCGTCTGCTCCGAGTGCAAAGAGCCTGTGCACACGCCGCCCGAGGCGCTCGTCGAACTCGGGTTCACGGCCGAGGAGTCAAAGTCGCTCAAGATTTACAAGGGGCGCGGTTGCCCGCGCTGCAACAACACTGGCTACAAGGGGCGCGTCGGTCTTTACGAAGTGATGGAGATCACGGACGACATACGCGAGTTGATCCTGATCGGCGCGTCGGCCCTCGAACTGCGCAAGCGCGCGATTGAGAACGGCATGCTGACGCTGCGCCAGTCAGGGTTAATGAAGATCAGAAACGGTATCACGACCATCGAAGAGGTAGTGCGGGAGACGGTCGCCTGAGGGGAAACGTTATGCTGCGCGCTTTAGTCATCTCATTGCTCATCCTGTGCTCGCTGGCGGCGACGCTGCCGATAGCCGACTCGCTCGCGGGCGGGCCGCAACGGGCCGCCGTATCACGTCGTTATCGTCGCCACTCGCGCGCCTGGTGGCGCAGACACCGCCGGTTGATGCGCCGCCGCCGCGCGGCGGCCGCGCGCCGTGCACGCCTGCGCGCACTGACGGCGCAGGGGCGCAAGCCCATCCCCGGCGCGCAGGGCAACCCGGCCGCCACCGCGGCCGAGGCGCACGCGCTGTTGACGCCCGCGCTGCTGCCCCTCTCGTTGCCGAACCTTTCCGCGCGCCCCGCGCCGCTCATGCCGATAGTGGCCGTGGACGACTCGCCCGCGCCGCCGCCGCCCGTCGCCGTTGCGCCCGTCGTGCCGCGTAAGACGACCGCGCCGGCCTGGCCGAGCGGTTGGCGCAGCCTGTCGGCGAATGCCGCAGGCGAGATGCGTTTCAACGTCCGCGCCGCCGACGGGCACAACGCCGGCACGGCCACTTGGACGCGCGTCCCCGGCGTGAGCGCGGCCGCTGGCGCAGTCGCGCCGCGCACGAAGACCTTGGCCGGCGTGCCCTTCAGCGAATTGCGCCGCAAGGTGATCGACCGGATGATTGCCGAAGGCGGCTGGGTCGTCAACGACCTTGAGCGCGAGATGGGTGGGCGGCACACCTTCGTCGTCGTCGCCGAGAGCGCGAACGCCGAGGGCGCGCACGTCGCCTGGGTCTTCTACTTCACCGAGTTCAACGGTCAGATTTACGGTCTGACCACCACCGCGCGCGCCGCCGAAGCGCCCGCGCTCGCCGCCGACGCCGAACAGTTCGTGACCGCGCTCAACGCGCGCGTCGCCAACACGCTGACCGCCAGCAAGCTACACTGAACCCCATAACCTGCCGCGCGCGGCGGCCGTCGTCCGAGCAGACGCCACGACCGCCCGCGCGCCCACACGCTCACTGCCACCAGAGATATGTCAGCCAACGAAGCCTCCGTCGAACAACCGCTCTCGCTCTCCGACCTGCTGAAGAAGCTGATCGAGATGGGCGGCTCTGACCTGCACCTGACCACCAACTCGCAGCCGCAAGTGCGCGTGGATGGCGGACTGCGTCCGCTCGACGGCTTCAAGGTCTTGACCTCGGCCGACACGAAGCAGCTCGCCTACAGCGTGCTCACGGACGCGCAGAAGCACCGCTTCGAGGAGGCGCTTGAGTTGGACTTCTCGTTCGGCGTGCGCGGTCTCTCGCGCTTCCGCGCCAACCTCTTCAACCAGCGGGGCGCGGTCGGCGCGGTCTTTCGCGCGATCCCTTACGAGATCAGAACCTTCGACGCGCTTGGTCTGCCGCCCATCATCTCGAAGCTGTGCGACAAGCCGCGCGGTCTCATCCTCGTGACGGGGCCGACCGGATCGGGTAAATCAACCACGCTCGCCGCGATGCTCGATAAGATCAACCGCGAGCGGCACGAGCACATCGTCACCATCGAAGACCCCATCGAGTTCCTGCACAACCACAAGGGCTGTCTGGTCAACCAGCGCGAGGTCGGCTCGGACACGAAAGGCTTCGCCGAGGCCCTGCGCACAGCCCTGCGCCAAGACCCGGACGTGGTGCTCATCGGCGAAATGCGCGACCTGGAAACCATCGAGTCCGCGCTCCGCATCGCCGAGACAGGTCACTTGACTTTCGCCACGCTGCACACGAACACCGCCGCCTCGACCATCAACCGCATCATAGACGTGTTCCCCTCCACGCAGCAGGCGCAGATACGCGCGCAGCTCTCGCTCGTCCTCGAAGGCATCCTCTGTCAGGCGCTCCTGCCGCGCGCGGACGGGCGCGGACGCGTCGCGGGCCTAGAGATCATGGTGCCCAACCCCGCCATCCGCAACCTGATCCGCGAAGACAAGGTGCACCAGATTTACTCGATGATGCAGACCGGACAGGACAAGTACGGCATGCAGACGTTCAACCAGGCGCTCGCCACGCTCTACCACAAGCGCATGATCACGCTCGAAACGGCCATGCAGCGCTCCGGCAACCCGGAAGAACTGCGCGACCTGATCGAGCACGGCTCTGGCGTCAACGCCGGCAACGGCGGCAACGGCAACCCCGCCGCGGGCGCACCGCGCCCCGGCACACACCCCTCCCCCTACGCCCAGGCCCGCCCCATCGGCGCGCGGCCGGGAACGAGATAAAGCAGTGACGAGTGCCAAGTGACGAGTGACAAGTTAAAGACTTGTTCCTGCTCGTCACTCGTCACTTGGCACTCGTCACTCAGGAGTTACCCATGCCCACATTCGTGTTCAAAGGTCGGAACAGGTTCGGCGAGGTGCTCGTCGGCGAGCGCGTCGCGGACAACCGCGAGATGTTGCGCCAACTGCTCAAGCGCGAGCAGGTGATGCTCACCTCGGTCAAGGAGAAGGGGCGCGAGGTCGCCGTGCCCAAGCTGGCGCGCAAGGGCAAGGTCAAGGCGAAAGACCTGGCCATCTTCACGCGGCAATTCTCCGTCATGATCGACGCGGGTCTGCCGCTCGTGCAGTGTCTCGACATTCTGGCCAGCCAGCAGTCGAACAAGTATTTCCAGCAGGTGTTGGGTCACGTGCGCCAGGACGTGGAAGAGGGCGCGACGCTCGCGCAGGCGATGGCCCGCCACCCGAAGGCCTTTGATCAACTGTTCGTCAACATGGTCGAGGCGGGCGAGACGGGCGGCATCCTCGATCTGATCTTGCAGCGCCTCTCAACCTTCATCGAGAAGATCGTCAAGCTGAAGCGCGACGTGCTGTCGGCGCTGATCTACCCATCGGCGGTGATCGTGATCGCCGTCATCGTCGTGGCGGCGATCATGATCTTCGTCATCCCGCAGTTCCAGACGATCTTCCTGGGTCTGCTCGGCCCCGGCGAGCAGTTGCCGCTGCCCACGCGCATCGTCATGGCCTTCAGCCACTTCATCGCCGGCTGGGGCGGCCTCTGCATCCTCGTCGCCTCGATTGGCACGGGCGTCGGCCTGCGCTTCTACTACAAGACGCCGGGCGGGCGCAGGAACATTGACCGCACGACGCTGAAGATTCCGATCATCGGCAAGATTCTGCTGAAGATCGCCATCGCCCGCTTCTCGCGCACGCTCTCGACGCTGCTCTCTTCGGGCGTGCCGATCCTCCAGGCGCTCGACATCACGGCGCGCACCGCCGGCAACGTCATCATCGAAGAGGCCATCGTCAAAATCCGCCAGGGCGTGGAGCGCGGCGAGAGCTTCGTCGAGCCGCTGAAGGCGGCCGAGGTGTTCCCCAACATGGTCGCGCAGATGGTCGGCATCGGCGAACAGACCGGCGCGCTCGACGGCATGCTCGGCAAGATCGCCGACTTCTACGAGCAGGAAGTGGACACCGCCATCGCCAACCTGCTGACCCTGATCGAGCCGCTCATGATCGGCTTCCTCGGCGTCACCATCGGCTCCATCGTCATCGCCATGTACCTCCCGCTCTTCACCCTTATCGGCAAGCTCTCAAGCGGCAGTCACTGAGCGTCGTCAGTCTAACGTGTGCGAAAACAATTAAGTACCGGACTGAACAAATAAGTACCGGACTAAACAATTAAGAAGCGGACTGAGCAATTAAGAGGCGGACTCCGCTTCTCGCCTAAAGCGAGCCATCGGCCCGAGCTCGGAATCCAGCCGATGTAGGAGCGGAACTGAAATGCGTACTCAAATTCCGCTTACATAAAAGAGCCGCCGGGAAGTTCCTCCGGCGGCTCTCTTGATTCGAAAATAGAAATCTTTATTCAGGAAATAGCCTAGCTAGCACATGTCACTGCCTACCAGCTATTCCAAAGCTCCATGTAACCCGCCGCCAACTTCTTTTTAATGGGGCGAATATCTTTGAACTCTATGTGCTTTGTCGCCTTCCCTGTCGATTTCGTGATTGGATGCGATAGGTCTGATGCCAGACGCTTGTCATGCACCTCTCTTACCGCATCCCATAAGGCTGGATATTTTCTGGCGAATCTGCTAGTGGATGCTAAAGCTCCTCCAATATTACCTAGTGTGTAGCCACCGATATTTGTTCCATCGTGCCGAAATAGCGCGTCAAGTAGAATATCGTTTATGACATCTGTGAGATTGATCCATGCAGTCGCATCAGCTTTTTCATAACCGCGCCATCTAGCAACTTTAACTCGCATCTCTTTGTAATGCCTGCCTAATACTCCTTTCCAGTTCACTGCGGCCAGAGGTGTGCCTAATACCCTTGACATTGCCTCAGCTACCAAGCACCTACCAGCCTGAACTTTGCCAATTAACCCTGCCCTTTTTAGCGTGAACTGTGCGATTTCATTTATCTGACGAACAGGTTTGGTAACTGTGACTCCTTCGGCAATGACTAACTCTGCCGCCACGACCGCGACATCAACAGCTTTATCACGTAACAGAATGTTGAGCAGGTGTTCATAATTTGGTTCCCCCCAAACGTCTTTGTCGATAAATCCTATTAGCATTGTCCTCACCCACCACTCTCGCTGCCAGTTCACATTGAATTTAACCTGATTCCACTTAAGCGCCCGCGATAGTAAAAGAACGCTAACGGTAGCTACACGAAGTTCAGGATTATTGTTCTTGCCACTTCTGAGTATTTTCAAACAGTATTCTTCTAATTCTCTCTGGAAGGCGAGGTGGATACGATTTCGTATTGCTTCAATTAGTGACGCAGTAACCGCAGGGTAGTAATCGTTTTGCTTCAACAACTGCATGCTGTATTGCGAAGTGGACTTTGGTAGTTTAGTGGCCTTCGCCAAGTAATTGAATATAGACCTGTAGAGATGAGGCTGCCTTCCGAAGATTGTCAGCAGGCGCTGACTAAGCTTCGCGTTGGGGAGCGCGCGCCCTAACACGTACTTGAACCTTGTCTCGTTCTTAACGTAAAAGGAAGGAGACAGTTCAACCAAGCGTTTACGTACTTTATCTTGATCCGGCTCCGGCGTCATGACGACGGATTCCAGAGGGTTGCTAATTGTTTTTAACTCCTCATTAATATCTACTACGAGATGGATGTCTATCTTGCTGGCTTGAGGGAATAAACCTATTTGCTTACTGCGTAGGTCTAGACTAACTAATTGATTGCGAAGCTCCTTCTCTGATTTTGAGAACAGCCGTATATCATCCACATAGCGGAAGTATCTAAACTTGCTGGATTTAGGATTACTATGGTCAAAGTATCTTAATACGGCTTCAGCCAACAATCCCGATGGTAGAGGCCCCTGCGGTATCCCATGGCCTTGATAAATTGGCTCCGCGCCAGAACTCGTAGTCCAATGTCGCAAGTATCTACAAAGGCGATCACAGAATTCCGGCTCCAGCTTCAATGCAGATAAGAAGTGTCGCAGGACGTAATGGTCTATACTGTCGTAACACGCCGTCAGGTCGAACGAAGCAGTATATTTATAGCCGTCGTTATACGCCTGACGAAGCGCGTCGGTGAACTTCCGGTAACTGACTTTCCAACTCCTATAAAAGAATTGGCTGCCTTTACCTGCATAAACGTGTCCAAAAACTGACTTGAAATAGTTTTGCTTTATCTGCGGCAGCAATCTATCTGCTACGACGTTGACCATTGCTTGGTACGCAATCTGGTCCTCGACATTTAATAACGTGATAGTTCTTTGTAATCCGGACTTTTTGGGGAAGTAGAGTTTAGCCGGGTGGCTCGGCTCGAAGAAATCTTTAACCAACCTATTTCGGAGGTCAGTTAGGTTAGATTCCTCCGCTAAGGAATAGGCACGATAAATATGTCGGAAATAATTTTTGAATAAAGACTCTGCATTAGTGCGTGTTCGCAACCATGCGAGCCTAACATTAGCCAGTGAAAACGCTCGATCAAGTCCTGCTGACATAGGAGAGTAGATGGCTGTTAGACGCCGCCACCACTACAAATTTAGGTGGAAAGAAGGACAGTGGTGAGGGTAAAGAATATCACCTGTTAGCGAAGCCGCCACACGGCTGGCGGGGCTATAATCTAATTCCATTTCGTTCATGAGCATTCATCTGACCAAACAGTATTTGATACTACCCGGCACCAAAAGCCTTTATCGTTATGCTCCTAAGCATCTTTATTAATCACAGCTACTATTATTATCGCCCAATACTTACATAAAGAACCTAAACTCGTATGGCTTCGGCGCGATATGTGGCATCCTCTTCAGAGTACGTGCCAGAACCTTTGCGTAGCCTAAAGTTACCGGGAGACGGTCATAGAGACTGTCGTTGTTCCAATCCATCTTCGTGAGCCCCAAAACATGCTGACAGCCGTCAGTCCACGCCCCATGACCCGCATATCGCGTGAGTAATAGAGGATGAGGTATCCCCTTACCCTCTTTATAAAAGTTCTTTCCTGCTACCACGGTCGGGGCGTTGCCTTGCGTCCACAGGAGCACGTCCCGCCCGCCCAATTGTAGATAGGTGCCTCTCCGGCAGGGATAACCGGCAGGAGTGCCTTTGACCGATCTACCGTCACGTGGCGGATCAATCAATATCCCTCGCCAAAAAGCGCCCTGTTGAATTTGAATGAGATCGAGTCCCTCCGACCCTCTCCACGCGTCGAAGCAGCCGTCAACCTCCTCTGGCTTAAACTCAGTGGACTTGTGGACGACTACGCGCTTTGGCGAGCGCCCGGCGTGCCGATTCTGGTAAAGAGCTAAACTTCTGGCCATGACGCGGCGCATGTCAGGCCGAGTCAGAAATGGGTTGTCACGTTCAACATGAACTTCATCCGTTTCGTAGGCGATGAATTCTAATCCGGCCCCGTCCGCGTCGAACACTTGACTACAACATGTGACGAACCGAGGCTTATTATCTGCGACCGGGCGCACCGCATAGCTAAGACCGATGAATGCCGTGTCAGGATCCGAGTCGGCCAATTTCCATGGAACGCCCCCCGCCTTGCAATAGAGCGCGATGCTCAACCGCCACATCACGCTGCACCGGCACGGGTAAGTTAAGGCGCTATCTTCGAGGGTGATCTGTGTCGGGATGCCGCTTGTGGCAGTGATGGCCTTCACGTGGTCGTGGAGGTCGAAATCCTCTTCTTCGCTGCCCTCAAACCCGGTGCCCCACTTGCTCGGCAGGTAAATGAGCAGAACGTCGAAATCGCTCCTGTTAGTCAGCAATGACGAAAGTGCTTGTGTTAGCCTTTCCGCTAATACCAAATGTGGAGCTTGCGATCTATGCAAGGCGTCGTCCATGTCCTGTGGTAGTTCAACGCACACGCTGTTCGACGCACGCACGACACGGAGGCCGAAGATTCTTGAAAAGCCGAGGAACTCCGGTAAGTATGCGAGCCGCTCTTTAGGCCGATGCTTCTGTTCGAATTCCCTGAGCAGCCGGTTGATCGTCTCCAGTGTGCCGTAAGGAGTGATTACCGCGACCCTAATCGGGTCCATCACTTTATTTATTAGCGACCTACTGAAGGGGCCGAAGTTGATCAGTCCTATAAGCGGGTGTGAGGAGCGATCCTCCCGCCTGACAGGATGGAACGACAAATCAGGCTCCGACAACCAAGAGTGCGTAGGTAGCTGAGATGCGGCTGTGTTCATCATCACATCTCTCGTCGGCTGTATGCGGTCAGGGCAGAAATCGTGAACGACGCATCGACGCCGTCGGCGATCCCGAACGTCTTTAATATTGTCTCAGGAGATCCGCCCGTGATGATGTGAGCCCATACTTCAATGAGTTCATTCCACTTTGAATTATATCTACTCGCCAACCGTGCCCGGATAAACTCCCTAGATTGGGCGAAAAGGGCGTCGTCTTCTGTCCGCTCAACCCGAACGGTAGGTTCAATTAACAGCCACAAGCGGTCTAGCCAATACTCTAGTTTAATCCACGCCGCCTCGGCCCATCTAAGTTGAGTCTGCGGGACTATGCCGGTCACATTGTTAGTCGCTTTCCGTAAACGCTTGAATATCTCCTCATTCGCTCGCACGGGATCGACGGCAATTACGTAGTGACCGGCAGAGCGCGTAACTTCGACTGGGCGCTCTCTTTTAATGGCATGGCTCAGTGCGTCGTACAGTAGACTTAATTCCATGGACTCAAAGCGCAGGCGTCGGGCTTCGATGGCGTGAACGTCATATTCAGTAATGCCGAAGCTGTTGAAAGCTCGGCGAACTTCCACATCACTGCCGAAGGCTAGGACGCCGACGTTTCGCTTGACTGCAACGGCGTCTGCATTAACCTTCGCTACTGCCTCCCGGACTTCTTTAATCCCCCCGATTTTGCAGACGACTTTCCTGCATAATGTGGGGTACATAGTAACAGGCAAAGCGTTGGTACGAAGCACCGGCCACCGTCCTCTGACACCGGGCAGAGGGGCATTCGTAACTCGCGGTGCGTGTTCGTTCAATATGTCCGATAGATCAGCGGGCAAATTGCGGATGAGAAGGAGGAGGTCTGAGAGAAGTTCATCGAACGTCTCGACTTGAACGATCTCGGCCTGTATCCCCTTAACGCGCGCTTTAGAGATCAAGTCAGTAACACGCGGCAGTGGCGGGCTGTCGGAACGCTGGAACCAGAATAGCCCGAACGGATAGCCACGTCCGCCGTCGATGCCGTCTTCAAGCGCGTCCATGACTGAGTGGTCACGACCGCTGTAGCCGATGGCGGCCAAACCGAACCGCTTACAAGCTTCGACGAGCGCGTGGCGCATCTCCGCGTCTTGCGCTTTGAGTTCATCCGAAGTGTTTTTAAGCAGTCTGGATTGAAAGTCACCGTGTAGCTTGACGAGGAGCGGCCAGCGCCCCTCATTGATTGCCTGCATTGCCAACTGCGCAGAGTCAAGGCTCGCGTTAACGAGCTTGCTACTGCTCCCTAGAACCGTGACTGCGGCGTCTTCGACCATCCGATCAAAGTTAGTCGTCCACACCAGACGAGCTTTATCCAGTTTCAGCAGGGCCGCCAGAGCCAAATGGCCGTAGGACGGACTGGCACTCGACACCATCCGTTCAATGTACCTTCTCCTGTCCTGCTCATCGGGATAAGTGGTCTTGAAATAGAAGGCGTACTCTTCCTCAGAGTTCTCCTTCGGGAATTTACCTGTCGAGTCGAAGTATTGCTGAAGCTTGGCGCGTAGAGTGGCGTTACCGAGGTCCAAACAAGAGTTCACCGACACTCTTTGAGCAGAGCAGTAGAGAGACCTTTTGAAATCCCAAATCATGTTGAAGGCGGTCGGAATCCCCGCAGCCGCGGAAGCTCCAGCACCGAGAAGCCACATAATATTCGGTGAGCGGATTTCGTACTGTCTCAAAAAATCGGACAAATTCATTGTGGTAATGCCGGAATAATCGTGCCACTTAAGCGAACAGTGCTATCTTTTTTGATTCAAGAGAGGCATTATTTCTGTAATAACCCGCTGCTGCCCTTTGGGCGTAAGGGCCACAACCTCATCGTCAACTGGCCGAATATCCTTCTCTGCGATTAAACGGGAAATCGCTACGTTCACGTTCTGTGACGATTGTCCGGTGGCATACTCGCGGAGTTGGCTACGAGTTAGGCAGTTGCTGACAGCATGATGCAGCAGCACCAGCACTTCATGCGGGGCTGAGATTTTCTTCACCATCACGAGCGGCTTGCCATCGAGTTCGTGAATCAGTGAATGTTCAAGTTGAACAAGCTGCTCGATGATTTCCCCCACCGTCTCCCGGTCTTGCTTCAAGGCCAGCCGCAAAAGCTCCGCCAGCATCCACTTCCCGCTATGTAGGACTAACATTGAGTCCATGAAGTTGGCGGTGTAGATCGTAGAAATATGTACCGCGCCGCGGTCAGAGCGGAACTTGTAAACTACGTCTATCACCTTCGCAATGTGTAGGCGATCCACGAATTTAAGCGTGTGCGTAAGGCTTTTATCCAGCAGATCATCTCGAACTTTGCCCGGGAGTTTCCTGTGATCTATTCTGCCGGTGTCGAGTTGTAACAAACAGCGCGAGACCGCTTCAGATAGTTTCCCGCCATTCAACTCAGACGGTCCCCAATCACCGGCCAAGAAGCGTTGTTGCATATCGACGTAGCTCTCCACGGCTGCCTGCGCGAGAGATGCGTCAACAACCGTGGAAAGCTGGTCGATAATCTGCTGCGGGGTGTACTTCATCCCTATTTCTTTGCAGCACCTTTCGATGAAGCATTCGCTACCACTTTTGTGACTCCAGCCATCTGTTCAGCATGTGCCATACCGTCGGGCTGGAGTTGGTATCCGCCCTCGACTTTAATGACCATGCCCTTGGCGGCCTTAGACTGTAGGGCCGCCGCAAGGTGCCGCTCGTCTACGGGGATCTCGAACGCCTCATAGAGGAAACTTTTCAACTTAGCGCGCGAGACAACTTTACCTGCCTCACCTGCGGCCCTTCTGATCGCCCACAGCCCGAAGATGCCCTTATCGAGTAATGACTTATCCTTGATCGTTTTGTAGCCATCCACGTTCAAGCCGAGGTTCTGCCATTTACTCTTCCACTCGGCCACGGTGCCGGCAACGCTGCTTTTCCTGCCTCCGGCAGACTTCGAAGTTTTGCCCTTCTTTTCGCCGTTTGCAGCGCCAGATTTTCCCGCACGCCCGCGCGACGTTGAGGATGTACCGAGAATCCACCGATCCTTGACAGCCGGATTTAGCGCATCAGCCAAGACCTTACGCGCACGCTCACGTCCCGGCACAGTAAGCCCGACTCGGTCGCCATCTGGCATCAGTTCGGCGGTCTTCGAGATCCAAGTACGGTGGTTCCCGTCGTTTACTGTGGCTTCCTCCAGAATGGTGGTCAAACTAGACCGTGGCACTTTCTCCCTACCCTCAAGTTCATGTGCATAGAGGAATAGAAGGGTAAGGTTTTGGGCAAAATTGGCCTTACTTTTAGCTTTAAGCCGGGAGTCGATTAAGCGTAAGCGTTCCCCGTCGTAGCTGAAGAAACGCCTTAGATTATCCCTTTCAGTCCCGGCCGGAGGAGGGTGTATGACCTCCGCTGCCGATTCATCCACGGCGTCAACATGATCGACCTGATCAGTAGTCTCGGTGGCATATCCCGGTAACGAAAGCTGTGCATTTTCAACAACTGTGGGCGGTTGAGCAATTCCCCGGCGCATCGGGGCAACTACTGATATGCGATTGCCGACGTAGACACCTAACGAGGTGCTTAAACTTTCTACCGCCTCGTTAGTTAACGCGGCGTGGAGAGAACGACTCTTTGTAGTCTCCTCGAAATCTAATTTATTGAGGGCCTGATCAGACTTGCCGTGACCGTTAGTCAATACTACCGCCGATGCGGCGCTCTCATGGAGAGACGTTCCACACGTGCCGCAAAAGCGTGACCCTAACTCTAAAACATCCCGGCACTCCGGATTCTTACAACGCACCTGAGTACCGCAAATTCTGCAATAGAGAGCTTGCTCGGATAGCTCGGTTTGGCATGTGAAGCAAGTGGTCATTGGAAGCCTCCTTACACAATATCTTGGGCCGTCCTCATAAATCTGCACATCATGCAGAATTGACACATACTTTGTCAACCGTTTTTTGTGCACGTGCCTAACTGAAAGGAGCCATGGCAGATGCGGATCAAAGGTGCGGGTTTGACCCGCCACGGGCTTTGCAAGTAGGGGTCTATAGGGCTGATATGGTGCCGATGAAACGCGAATGCTCCGAAGGTCGGAACGCGCCACGCTTCAATCAGCAGACGTTTGAGATGAATTACGGGAATGGCAAATCAGGAGGCTAAACTTGTCTTAGCGTTTCTTACTGCGGGTGGTTGCCCGGTGCTCGCCAACTTCCCCTTCTCTAAACTTCCGTAGCTCTACCTCTAGCGCATCATCGAGCAAATTATCGACGTTGGTCTTAGCGAGCCTCGCGTAGGCGAGTAAGACCAGCGGCGGCGGGACGCGAATGTCTCTTTCGAAGGACGAAATTTCTTCGCGTAGGAGGACGTTCTGGAAGCCTAACTTCCTGATGAGCTCGTTCTGCGACAGGTTGAAGTGCTGGCGGATAGCAGCCAATTTCTCGCCGAGGCGGTTGGGCCGGAGAGTACGCGCGGTTCCCACTAGGCGTCACCTCCCGTGGGAACAGTCCTCGACCCGCGCGGCAGTTTACAGATGTGATATATATATCCTAGAATCCGACGTGCGCCAGAGACCGCCGGAGGTTCGTGCAGCCGCAAGCCCCCGGCGGCGCTCATCACCCGTCACGGGCGCGCGCCCTGTCGGACGTAAACCGCCGCCCCGCTCCTTCGTCAAGGATGTTGGCCATCAAGGCCGCTTAACATAGCAAAGTGAGGGCGAGGCGTCACCTGTAGGTTGTAGAATATATATATCCCAACATGAATGTCGTGTCTCGACCTTACGCCCTCATACGTGTGCTGACCGCTTTGGCTCTTGTAAGCTGCTCGTTCGCGAGTGGGAATAGTGACAAGACGGCCGCCGACGTCATCCGCCAGTATCAGACCGGTGATGTGGCCGCGCAGGTAAGAAGCTGGCAGGGGCAGATCACGCACCCGAGCGGCAACCCGAAGTTCAAGGAGTATCAGGCGGAGCGGCTGAAGGAGTGGGAGGCGTCGGAGTTTGCTCCGTACCGGCTCGACGACCCGCAGCTTACGTCCCTAGTCGCAGAGGTGATCGGCCCCGTGCTCCGGCTGTATCGGCGGGAAAACTGCTTCAAGATCATCCTCATCGACCACCCCGCGCCGGTCGCGATGAATGACAGCGGTGTCCTCTTAATGTTCTCGACTGGATTGCTCGCGCGGGTGATGAGCGACGACGACCTGCTTGGGCACACGGCCCACGAACTCGGGCACGACCTGTTCTGGCGGCGCACGGCGGTGGCGCGGCAACTCATCGCGCTCCACCGGGTGCAAGGTGTGGGGACGGAGTTGACGGAGCGGCAGGCGTGCGAAGAGCTTGTCAAGATCGAGCTAGAGTGCGACGCTTTCAGTGCGTTGACCCTAGCTTCACTAGGCAGGAATCCGCTCCCCACTGCGCACACGCTAGAGGCCGCAGAGCGCGATTACCCAGATTACGTGCGCACCGACCTGCCACCTGCGTCCGTGCGCGCGAAGGTCATGGAGGGCGTCGTGCCGGCAGCGGTGACGCAAGTCGCCCCGCAGACCTCTGAAGCTTTCAAGCGGCTTAAGGCCCTACTAGCAGCACGCAAGCATCAGGGCGGCGCAAAGCCGACTCGCAGTTAAGCCGAAAAGTTAATTGTGGCGGAGGGTTGCGAAGGGCAAGGAGACCCTCCGTGCAGGCACGTCCCGGGGGGGAGGACGGTGCCCCGAGACCGCCGCGCACCCACACTCGCGCGGCGGTCTCGCTCGTTTACGAGAGCGCGCTGCTTATTCAGTCATGCAGCATGCCCCTTGACAGGTCAGCAGTCGTCCCTTAGTTGTGAGGCGAGAGCGGCCAAGCACCCGCTCAAGCTCTTTGATTAACGCGGGGCAGCATACACCCCTCTTTTGCGGCACGACTATTCGGGGCCGCGGTCAGCTAACCATTTTCTGACCGCGCGCTCCAGCAGCCGCGCGGTCGAGAGAGGAGAAACCCATGGTTGATTCAACCGAAACCAACGAAACCCAAGTCGGCGGCGGCATCAAGCTGGTCGTGACTCGGAGATCAGACGACTACCACGTCTGCATAAACGGGGACAAGACGTTGTGGGGCTGCGGCAAGACAATCGACGAGGCCATCGGCTCGTGCGTCAGGTCTCACCGCGACAGGCTCGGCATCAAGATCGAGTACCCGACGACGGACTGACAGTTCCGCCACCGCCCTAGCGAAGTCAGGGCTTGAGAGCGTGCAGAGGTGTGACCCGACACGCGGTCGCACCCTCTCCGCTCTCTCTTTCTTTTTGCGCACTGACGCGCGTAAGCATCCATAGTGCTCTCTCTAATACATTCGCTTTTGGAAAAGCTCGCTCACAACGCAAATTGTGTTCAGCAGTAAACTTGTTCGCTACAACATAAAGTGTCAAAAATCCCAAATGAGAATCAATAATTTAAAGACCTCTCTCACATCTATTATCAAATAATTCCAACATAAAATGCGCATCATTTTGTCCGCCGTCTCTAGAATTAGGATTAGGGCCATTATACGACTGAAGTTCTATTTAGAGACCACAAACTTGATGCCGCCGCAAGTTTAGATAGCTTGCGGCGGCATCAGGGTGGTTGCTGTTGTAGAAGGACTTTAAGTCCACAGCCACGTGCGGAACCACTGACCGTTGAACCATGCACGGGACTTGAAAGGTTGGATGTAAACCGCTCCCCACCTCGGCGCATGGATAATGAGTGAGTCAACGAAGTATCTGCGATCAAGCCACTGCCAAACTTGATCCCAGAACCAGCCTACTATAACGGTTGCGGCGATGCACCCGACTCCGGTGCCGCATACGAAAGTCACCATCAGCCCTACTAGAGTGGCAATAGCAACGTTATCGAAGCTCTTCAACCTTGAGGTGAAGACCGGATCGAGGTAAATCGCCAATCCGTAGCCATCCCACCATGTGCTGATTAACGGCTGGACCTGATCAGACTGGCCTTTACCGTTAACTTGACCAGAAAGCGGGCTGCTCGGACTTAATTCATTCAGGACTTGTGTGTTACCATAAACTTTCAGGCCGTCTTCACTAGTTACAGCCAATCCGATGTGGCCTGAGTTTATGTCCTGAACCGCAGTATTAAGCAGTCGGCGTTGCTTGCTAGTGAGATTGGTCGCTTTTTCGGAGTTAACAGACACCGTTCCATCATTATTGTAGATGAGAGTGTCTGCTACTACTTGGGCGAAAGTCTCAATTTCAAGTTGTCGCACTGGGTCCAGACGGGGAATGTGCTTGATGGTTTTGTTGGCCGTCCCGTCATCCTCTTTCTGCGCCGCTTTACTCTGCTTTGACTCATCTTGCGCGGCTGCGGCGAGCACCGGCACCACGCTTTGCAGCACGAGTATCAACGCCAACGCGATGCTCGTTGCAATTTGCTTTTTACTTTTCATGTTCGTTCTCCTCTGAGTTGTTTCCGGCGAGTTTACTGAATCGTGGGCCGTGCGTTACGGCTTCCGCTGCGACGGTGCCAAACCCAGCGAAATGTTTTTGGCCCGCCACACTAAACGTAATCGCAAGAGGGTTAAAAAATCCTGTGAAACTGCTGGAAGATTTACGGAAAGAATCCTTAACAGATCCTACAAAGTAACTGAAAAGATCCTGAAAAAGGATCACATAAACGTGTACGATGTCAGAAAGTCACGGATATTTATTTGGTCCCTTCCGCTTGTACCCAAGCGAGGGTCGGCTGTTACAAGACGGAAAGCGTATACGCTTATATGCAAAAGATTTCGCCGTCTTAGTCTTGCTGATAGAAAACAGGGGTCGCCTCATTGAAAAAAGTGAGTTTATGGCCAAGGTTTGGCGTGACAGTACAGTAGAAGAAGGTAACCTCACTACGAATATCGCGCATATCAGGAAGGCACTCGGAGATAATCCCCAAAATCCTCATTATATTGAGACAGAGCCCAAACGAGGGTACCGCTTCATAGCGGAGGTGATACCATTACCAATTAATGACGAACCTCCGTCTGGGCGCGGGACGGCAGGTGCGGACGATGAGGCCGAAAGGAGAGCAGAAGGACAGCGGCACATTGAGAGTGTAGAGGCTGCAAAACCGCCGCCGCCAGAGGTCTTACGAGCTAAGACCTTCTCGGTAGAATCACATAAGTTCGTGCCAGTTTATCTCGGAGAGGAGGCAAAGGAGTTGGTGGTCAGGGGTACGGAAGTAGTTAATCAGTGGGCCGCGTACTTTGAATTAAAATATGATGGCGCAAGATTTTGCATTTTCCCCTTTGGGGTTGGCGTATGGCACCTTGTTGAGAAGATGCGATTCGGCTCTGTAACGGATTTAGCCATCTGGAGGCGTCGGACTTATACAACAATTATTAAATCGGAAGAGCATCCGATTATCTCGTACACACAGGATTTACTTGCAGCTTCCCCTCGTACTCATAAAGGATTGCTTCATGAGAAGCTAGGGATACCGGGTTACGTATTATCCCTGTTTGTGCTACTTGAGCCGCTGTGGCATAAAGATGAAGAATTACGAAATGCTTTGCGACTATTGTCCTGTCCCAACACATTACAGGCAGAGGATAGAGCCGACATCGCCCACGGTCACGCTATTCAATTGGAACAGAGATTTTTGCAAGAGGGATTTCAAAGCGCCGATATACGAGAATACGGATTGCCCGGAGTGAATATTGGATATGCCAGTTGGTCTGGTTTATCGTATTACAGACTTCAAAAGGGGAGAAGCAAGCTAGCTCCGAGCATCGTTGAGTTCGAATTGGCTGTTCAAGCTCTCTGGTGGTTCTGCCACTGTATGAAGGAGCTTAGAATGTCCCAAGGCGGTAAGCTGCCCAAAATATTAGAGGAGGCCGCCGAGGTTATCCCGATACAGTTTAGTAAACTTAAAACTATAGGTCCGACTGAACCGATGCAGCAGAGAACGATGGTCGAAGCTGTGCTTACGACTAGCAGACTACAAGAACTAGTGGAAGATGTGATGGCACTTTTGGATGACAGGAGCTAATAATCATGGTCAAATCGAGGGACATGTTGTTAGTCGTCATTGATATGCAGAACGGCTTTCTAGGTAGTCGGACTCGCCATATTATTCCGAACGTAGTCCGGATGGTTGAAGAGTTTAATAAGCGTAATCTACCTATCATCTTCACTAGATTCCATAATGAGCCTGACAGCCCCTATGAACGCCTGATCGGTTGGACAAGGCTACGTTATAGCCCTGAGACAGATCTCACTTCTGAGCTTGAGCCTTTCGCACGTTCAATTATTGATAAGAACGTTTATACAGCCTTCACCCCTGAATTTACAGAACGCTTAGCGAGCGAAGGGTGGACAAAGATCGTCCTGTGCGGCGTTGCGACCGACAGTTGCGTTCTCAAAACCGCAGTGGATGCATTTGAGCGCGGATTAACACCTATGGTCATTGAAGATGCTTGCAGCAGTCATGGCGGGGAAGATGTTCACAAAGCTGGTCTGCTATTGCTAGGAAGGTTCATAGGAAAGGCGCAAATCATGAATATGGAGGAAATGGTGAATTGGATTGACGAGCAAAGAGATTCAGAACAGTCTTGACCACCCGCTGCGTGATTAACTTGAGCGACGTTACCTTATACACTTGAGGATGCATTGAAAATCTGACTCGCCCCAAAAGAGATGGTCCGATCATCAAAAAAAAGTACCCGCTGCCAGATGCTCGTGATTGGTGGGGGGCCGGCGGGTTGCTCTGCTGCTGTTACTGGTTATTCATTAGGCATCTCCGTTAAGATCATTGAAAAGCACCTTCTCGGCGGCCAAGTAAGGGAGATAGAGAGAATCAGCAATTTACTTGGAGGACCTTATATAGGTAAGAATTTGGCAGCGACTTTTAGCCACCAAGTCGAGCAATATGGTATCCCGATTGTGTATGCCGAAGCGACAAGTATTAAGAGACAAAAAGAATTCTGGAAGGTATCTTGTGACAACGGAGAAGTTATACGCGCTGAGATAATCGTAGTAGCCACCGGAAGTCGTGAGTTACGCTTGGACGAACATTCGTTGGTTTCGAATGTCGGGAAGGCTCATAAAGATCGTTACATCTATGAAGTGCCTTTTGAAGACTTGATGTCAAAAAACGTCGTCGTGATTGGCTGTGACCGTGTAATTCTGACTCTTGTTGCAAGTAGAGGTACTAAGTTGAAGAAGGCTCGTATAAAGGTATTGGCGCTTCCCGATAAATGGTACGTTATAGAGAATGAGGTTCAATCTCTGCCGTTTGAAGTCATTAAAGTATCCGAAATCTTAGCAGTCCGTACGGAGTCATCTGATAGAACGACTATTGAGTATATTGATCAGGGCGGGGCTGCGAGCGTCATAAACGCTGAGCTAGTGTTGACGAATCTTAGTAAAGTGCCAAACAGCAATCTGTTTCGGGGGATTTTGGAGCAAGATTCTGATGGATATTTGTCCCCTAAGAACTACCTTAGCGAAGCGCGCCCGAATACTGCCTATGCTGTTGGAGACGTAGCTCACAAAGCTTTCCAACGAATATCTGTTGCCATTGGTGACGGAGCCTATGCCGCGCTGGATTACTTCTATGGGCGAGAGCAACTTTACCAATCCCGCGTGAAGTAACGATTTCATTTTCATCAGTCTCAAAAGTGCATGAAGATAATCCTGTCAGCTAATCGGGGCGAGCTTGCTGATGCATGGCGGCATTTTTGTGGCGACTTAGAGTGCGTGGTTATACATCAAGGCTCTATTATTCAACTCTCCTGCGACGCTGTTATTAGTCCAGCCAACAGCTTCGGATTTATGGGTGGCGGAATTGATAGGGTGTACGCACAATTCTTCGGCTGGCAGGTACAGGAAAGATTACAAGGCTTAATCAAACAAGAGCACGGCGGTGAGTTGCTCGTTGGGCAAGCAGATATTATCGGAACGGACAACTCCAATATTCCTTTTTTGATAGCTGCTCCTACCATGCGCATTCCAATGCAGATTGAAGGTACAGTAAATCCATACCTTGCTGCTCGTGCGGCACTTTTACTCGTTAAATATGGAGTGTTTTCTAATTCCCCACTCAAAGGCGAACCTATAACCAAGTATGTCCGGAACGTAGCTTTTCCCGGACTTGGTACAGGTGTTGGACGAGTTGCTCCTAATGTCTGTGCCTTCCAAGTTAGAGCAGCTATAGAAGAGGTAGTATTAGGTGCATACTCATTTCCAGAGACCTTTGAGGAAGCGCAACGTAGGCATACACAATTACTCAAGCCAGCGTCATTTCCTAAACTCAAAAGTAGGGCTGCCACTGAAATTCTTTAAGACATTTCTTCCCAATCTTCCTTATCAGAGCATTGTCTAAGCAGCCACTCGACGTCGCTGCCGTAAGTAGACATAGACAGAGTCCGCTCCAACCTGATAACCCTCACTGACAAGCCGCCAGTGAAATCTGCCGCCCGTGACGGGCTGATACGGCTGCTGTCTCATCCATTCCTCAATTAGCTGATCAATGCGAGGGCTGATGATAGCTTGAACGGGGCGGCACCGAGGACGGAGGCTCACACCTAATGTTTTAGCGTATACCGAACCGCGTTGACAATTTATGTTGTAGCAAACAAAAACTAATGTCATATCGGCTATTAAGAAGTTTGATTATTGCTCTCTGAATCCGCTCCCTCTCTCTCAATCGTTTCCCTTCTCTTAATCACGCGGGGCTCATTCCAATACGCGTTGTGACACTTGGGACACTGCTTCGGCGGTTTGCCGGGCTTAGCAGGGTTTCGCGGGAACCATTCGTGGCCACAGGTCCGGCACTTGTACTTCGGCACCTTGACCCAAGTAATCGGCATGCCGCGCTTGTAACATCTTCACTAACTGAAATCAAGACAACTATTTATCAACTACTATTATAATAGTCGTCCTATATACATTGTCTTAGAGACAATTAAAAATTCGACTAATTCATTGAATTATAGTATTTTGCGGACACAACATATTGTGCCCTATCATCATTCCTAGACTATATTTTATGGCTTGCACAATTTCCCATTTGTGATACATTCTCGCCGCTTTGTGCGGCAGCGTCTTGAGGGCTTTCTCAGTCACCGCTGTTGAAGCTCACGTCCTCCCGACCTGCATCGGCTGCCGCACAAAGCCGCTGCCCGCTCCACTGCCCGCTCGAATCTGGAAGTGATCTTTTCATCAAAGGACGCGCTTCCTCAGTGAGGGCACAGAGGGCACGCTAAGTAACACAACATTCCGTCGCAGATCGGTGAGTCGTCTCATCAAGGTCGAGGTGTGTCATGACGATCAAGGTGTATCTGGATGCGGAGACGCTGCCGCCCGACGAGGCTGACCCGCTGGCGCGTGACCGCCTCGGCACGGAAGAGGAGTTTCGCCAGCTAGCCCTCAACCCGCAACTCGGAAGAATTCTTTGCATCGGACTGCTCATCGAACGTGACAACCGGATCACTCACCGGGGCGTGCTCGGCCGGTGTCGAGAGACGGGCCAGTTCCATCTGGACGAGGCGCGCACGCTCCGCTCCTTCTGGAATCTGCTGCGGGACTTTGATGACCGCCGGGACTTACTGATCGGCTTCAACCTGCTCGACTTCGATCTGCACTTCATCTGCACGCGCAGTGTGATCAAGAAAATCAAGCCGACCATCAACGTCTGCTTCGCCCGGTTCCGCGCCCGCCCTGTCTTCGACGTGATGTGGGAATTTACACACTGGCGGCACCGCATCGGCCTCGACGACCTCGCCAAGATTTTAGGCTTACCCACTTCTAAGAACGAGATGGACGGCAGCATGGTCTATGACCTTTTCCGTGCTGGCCGCCACCAAGAGATCGCCGAATACTGCCTGCGGGACGTCGCACTGACCCGGTCGATCTATTACCGAATGAATTTCCTTGAGGAGGACAAGCAAACATGAAGCCGTGGGTGGAGTATCACGGCGGGCGGTCAACTCCTGCTCGCTAAAAAAACAGCGCCGCCGTGAAGATTTAACTTGACAGGGTTTGTGTTTCGCTACTCACGGCTGATGTTCAAGTATTTTCTTAGCAAAATTTTTTCCCGCAAGTCCGTGTCGTTTTGTATGACGGTGCGTGGCAGACGGAGGTGGCAGCATGGTGAGGCGAAGCGGTGGAATGACTCCGGAGAAAATTAAACGGCGAATCAAGGAAGGGCGCGGCCAAAATAGCGGCGGCGATTACCGGCCGTGGATAACGGTGCAGGACTTCTCGTCGCGCGGGCAGGCTAACCGGGAGTTAGGTTGGAAGACCGGGAGACAGCACGACCTTCACAGCAAAGAGGAGCGCGAATACTTCCTGATACTGGAGTGGTCACCGATTGTCATCGACATTCAGGAGCAGTTCCCTCTCCTGCCACTGGAGAAAACCCTCTCCATCGCTAAGCACTGCGGGCTCCACCACCCGGCAGACGATAAGACCAAAGAGCCGGTCGTCATGACGACCGACTTTCTCATCACGCTGGCACGTCCGGTCGGGTCATTCAAAGTAGCCCGTACTTTCAAACCGGCGGTCTATCTCTCGGACAGTAGCGTCATCGAGAAGTTCGAGATCGAGCGCAGGTTTTGGCAAGAGCAAGGCACAGACTGGGGTATCGTGACGGAAAAAGAGATCAACCCTGTCGTCGTCGAGAACGTCGCTTGGGTGCATACCTTCCGCCACCCGTCGGCACTTCACCCGATGAGCGAGAAGCTAATTCGGCAGGTCGCGCGCACCCTGACGGAGGCGGTCGCGCGCAACGACCGCCCGCTGAGCGAGCTCGCCTTGGACTGCGACGAACGGCTCGGACTTGTGTTGGGGAGTAGCTTGTTCGTCGCCCGGCACCTGATCGCCAGCAGGCAGTGGCTCGTCGACATTACTAAACCCATACACCCTAGCAGGCGGCTGGAATTAGTCGGCACTGCGGTCGTCGAACCGCTCATGGCGGAGGTGGTCGGAGAATGAATCTTGAGTTCAAAGTCAACACCCTGATCGAGTGGGACGCGGAGGACGGCGAGTCACTCGTGGAGCGGATTCTGCTCATCGACCCCACCGGCACCGACGTGGTGACGATTGACGTCAAGGACAAGAAAGCCCTGCCGGTGTTCAAAAAGTTGGAGGAATTGAGGCAGGGGGTCATCGCCGACCGCGCGCACATACTTTTCAAGGCCGAGCCGTACGCAGCCCCGCTGCTGCCCGACGAGGATCACAAGAAATACGCCGAGTACGTCAAGCGGAGAGATGAAGCTTGGGCACTTATCTCCCCGCTGGTCGAGATACAGCACCACAAGCTGTTCAACCGGCGGGAGCGCGGGCGGCTCGTCGCGGAGTTGGCGCGGCGCAAGAGGCGGAGGAAGGAGACCATCTACGACAGGTTAAGAAGGTTTTGGCAGCGCGGGATGACGCGCAACGCGCTCCTCCCCGCTTGGCAGAATAGCGGCACCCCTAAGAACGGCAAAGAAAGGAAGGTCGGCGAGAAAAAACTCGGACGGAAGAGCGCCAAAGCCCTCCGCACGGGTGAAGACACCGGGCGGAACGTCACCCCGGCGGATAGAGAGATCTTTGACCGCGGGATCAAAAGATTCGTGCAAACCGGGGCGGCGAAGAATCTCCCCGACGCGTGGCAGTCGATCAAGGAGAGGTATTACGGCGTTGGCGAGCACGAAGTAGGAGACGGCGTACAAGCGCCCGTGCTCCCGCACGCCGACACCCTCCCGACTTTCAGGCAGTTCGAGCATTACTACCGGAAGACCCACAATCCCGTCGCCGAGCTCATAGGCAGGTACGGTCAACTTGAGTTCGACCGCAATCACCGGCCGCTCCTCGACGACTCGACGAAGATGGGGTTCGGCCCCGGTAGCGTCTACCAGATTGACGCGACCATCGGGGACATCTATCTGCTCAGCTATCTGGACCGGAATCTGCTCATCGGCCGCCCCGTCATCTACATCGTCATTGACGTCTTCAGCCGCCTCATCGTCGGTCTCGCCGTGACGCTGGAAGGCCCGAGTTGGGAGGGGGCGCGGCTGGCGCTCGAATGCGCCTTCATGAACAAGGTGGAGTTTTGTCAGCGGTTCGGCGTCCAGATCACCGAGGCGCAGTGGCCCGTAGAGGGTCTCTGTGAGGCCCTGCTCGGGGACAACGGCGAAATCAAGGGGTACAACGCGAACAGCCTCGTCGAGCCGTTACGCATAAGAGTTATTAACGCGGCGGTGGCCCGCCCCGATTGGAAGGCCATCGTCGAGCGAAGATTCCGGATGATCAACGACCTCTTCATCAGGTGGCGACCGGGTGAAGTCCGACCGCGCCGAGATGTTCTGGGCCGGGACTACCGCCTTGAAGCCAAGCTCGACCTGAACCAGTTCCGGCGCATGATGATCGAGTGCGTCCTCCACCACAACAACGCGCACCGGCTGAAAAAATACCCGAAGGACGAGTTCATGATCCCCAAGAAGATCGAGCCGGTGCCGCTCAAGCTCTGGCACTACGGGATGAAGCACCTCACGGGGAAGCTCGGGTCGGAGACCGCCGAGAGGATTCGGTTAAACCTCCTCCCCCGCGGCAAGACTTCCGCCACGCCGCACGGCTTCCACTACAAGGGGCTTTACTACACCTGCGACATGGCCATCGAGGATCAGTTGTTCGTCCGCCGCAAAGGCAGAAAGGCGACTGGATTCCAGATCGTCTCAGAGCCGCTGGTGGACAGAATTCACCTCCGCCTTGACCGGGGCAGGCGGTTCGTGACGTGCGAGTTGACCCCGGCATACAGGAGATTTCAGGGCAGAGATTGGTACGAGATGAAGGAGTATTTCGAAGCGGAGAGGCAGGCAGAGAAGGATGCCGAGACGGAGGTTCAGCAGTCGAAGGCCGACTTCAACGCCAAGATCCACCGCATCGTCGCTGAAGGCGAGAAAATGACAAAAGAGGCTCGGGCCGAGTCAGCGCCTAGCGCCAGTGCCCTCACGAAGGGCGTCCGCCGCAACCGGAAGGGGTTGAAGGCCCACGAGCGTAAGCACGGCCCGAACGGGACAGGTGCGAGCCGAGCAAAACCTCAAGCCCCGGCGGATCAGACACAGGTGATTACGTTTAAGAAGCCCGCTGTCGCCGCGGGGTATGTGCCCCCGGCTAGACCGCTCGACGAGCTACGCGAAGCCAGAAGGGAGGCCCAAGAAGATGATTAACGAGCAAGACAACACTTACTCGGTGCTGGTTGATAAGGGCGCGGTCGTCGAAGCCGCCTATTCGGCCCCGGAGTTACCTAAATTCCGCGGCAACCCGCTGGTAGAGGCGCTGCCGCCGATCATCACCCGCAAGCAGGCCGCCAAGCTTATGCAGCGTTTCCCGGAGTACGAGGCCGGAATGCGGCAGTTGCCGATGCACCTGCGCGCGCACGCGGCCATGGATCTTCTCCACTTCTTTCAGCCGCTGTCCAACCACTTGAAGCTCGAAGGCATGATCGCCCGCGTGATCAGGGACGGCTACCTGTCGCGGAATCCTATGGATCCGTCATACGCAGGCACGCTCGAAGAGCGGTTGCAGTTCTTTAAGAACCAGCAGAGCGTCACAAGACATTTCGCCCCGACGGCCGCCGGCTTCTCGATCTTGGGCATGAGCGGGGTCGGCAAATCGACGGCCCTGCGCAATACCCTGCACCTCTACCCGCAGATCATCATCCACAATAATTACCAAGGGCGGAACTTCACCAAGGCGCAACTCGTGTGGCTCACGCTCCAATGTCCCAAGGACGGCTCCCCAAGAGGTCTGTGCTTGGGCTTCTTCGAGGCCCTCGACGCGCTCCTCGGCACTAGCTACAAGCGGGAGTTCGACAAGCGTTGGCACTCCACGAACGAGTTGTCGCTGGCGATGGCGAACATTGTCGCGCGCCACCACCTCGGCGTACTCGGCATCGACGAGATTCAGCACTTGAACGCCGCGAAGAGCGGCGGGGCCGACGAGATGCTTAATTTCTTCGTCAACCTCATCAACACCATCGGGCTGCCCGTCATCCTGATCGGAACTTATGAGGCCGCGAACCTGCTCGGCGGCACCTTCCGTCAGGCGCGGCGCGGGTCGGGGCAGGGCGACCTTATATGGAACTGGATGGAGTTTGATGAAGAATGGCAATTGTTTGCCGAGACGTTGTGGGGGCTACAGTACGTGCAGGTGAAATGCCCGCTCACCCCCGCCCTGTCCCGCGCCCTGCATGAAGTGTCCTACGGCGTCATCGACCTCGCCATCAGAATCTATCTGGTGGCCCAGATAAGAGCCATCGAGACGGGGGTGGAAGTAATCACGGTAGACTTACTCCGCTCGGCGTACCGCGACGACCTCAAGCTCCTGAGCCGCATCGTGGAGGTGCTGAGGTCCGGCGACGCGGAGGCCATCAAGAGAATCCCGGACGTTTGCCCGCCGCCGACACTGGCCGTCCATGAATTCGTACCGAGCGTCGAGCGACCTGCGGTCGAGCTTAATCCAGCGCATGACGGTCAGCCGACTTTAGCTCAGGATGCCGAGGGGGGCGGAGCGGAAGGTGATGCGTCAAAGGAGGTTGAGGAGGTTATTCGAAGCTTTTTTAAGCGTGGAAAGGGGGCGGGGTCGAGGGGCAAGCGCGGCAGTGTCGTCACATTCGAGCCGGGCGACTTGCGCGGCATCGTCGCTCAAGGCGCGCAATCCAAACCGCCGGCGAGTCCCTACCAATCGCTCTTGGCAGCCGGCTTTATTAAGCCGTCGAGCGAGTTCCTGTCTTGAGGAGGCGGCCATGATTACCTGTTTCCCCGACCCGCACCCCGACGAACTGCTCTTCAGCGTCTGCGCCCGCTACCACCGCATGATGCTCTACCAGAACAAGCTGACTGCGATTCGGGAGATGTTCGGCGGCAATAAAGGGGCGGTGGCCGTAGACCTGCCGAGCGGAATAGACTGGCTGATCAGTTCCATACTCTTCTCACATCGTTATACCGCCGACGGTTTCATCGACGACAACACCCTCTTCCCTTTCTACGCCCCGTTCATTTCGCCTGCGCGCGCGGACGCTGCCCGGAACGACATGCGCGGGTCCGGCGGTAATCACGTTTACGAACGCTTGGGGATCACGGCAGGTCGGCTTAAGCTGCCGACCCACCTGAAATTCTGTCCGGAGTGTCTGCTGCAAGACAGACAGGATGTCGGCGAAACCTACTGGCACCGCGTCCACCAAGCGCCGGGCGTCGAGGTGTGCCCCCACCACTCCGTCTTCTTGGAGGTGAGCGTAGCGCCGTGGCAGAACTCGAAGAACAACTACGAGATCATGGCAGCCGAACGCGCGGTGCATACCGCGCCAAGTCGCCCGTTAAGCTTATCGGAGCCGACGCATCTCGCCCTGTTGAAATTGGCCGAGAGTGCCGCTTGGCTGCTCGGCTGGCACGGGCAGGCTCCTGACGGCGAAGTCTTGCGCCGCCGCTATTACAACCTCTTGCTCCGCCGCGGACTGGCGTACTACAACGGCCGCATCAGGGCTGGCGAGCTAGTGGAGGGATTCGTAAAGTTCTACACGGCGGAATTATTGGAATGGCTTCAGTGTCCCATAGGAGACCAGAACGAGAGTTGGTTGCTCCGCCTCGTACATGCGCACAGAGTCGGCGTAGTTCAGCACCCTCTGCATCATCTTCTGCTGATGATCTTCCTCGATGCTACGCCGGAGGATATTCTCATCAACTTCAAGGAGTACAAACCCTTCGGCGAGGGGCCGTGGCCGTGCCTCAACAAAGCGGCCGATCACCACCGCCAGCCACGGGCGACATGCCGCATAGAGGACGGCTTTAAGAAGCACCTCGGCAAACCTGTGGGCACGTTCACCTGCGAGTGCGGGTTCGTCTACACGAGGCCCGGTCCCGACCGCACGCCGGAAGATCGTTTCAAGATGAGCAGCGTCCGGTCTTACGGCTCTGTGTGGGAAGAGTCTTTGCGTAGGTTGTGGGGCGATACTTCCGTTACGATCCGTGAAGTGGCGCAAAAGCTTGGGGTCAACGAGCTCACCGTTAAAAGACGGGCAATTCAGTTGGGGCTCACCTACCCGCGGAACACACCGGGGTCGCAGCGGGCGAGCGGCGTGGTTCTCGACCGCTACCGAATTGTCCGCAAGCCGTTGGATAAGGAACAGGAAGAGCGCCGGGCAGAGTTTCTAACCGTTCGCGGGGCTAACCCGGAGGCAGGTCGCCTTCAGTTGCAGAAGATTGCGCCGTCTCTTCTTGATTGGCTGCGCAGATATGATCCCAACTGGCTGGAAGCCAATCTACCCGATGTCAACAAACCGCTTCCCCCGCCCGTGCGCGTCGACTGGGAGGGTTGGGACGTGAGACTCGCGGAGGCGGTTGAGACGGCGGTATCGCAGATAGAACAGACCGCCGGGTGCCCGGTCAGAGTCTCGCTTGCAGCCATTACTAAGCAGGTCGGACACCGCGCGTGGTTCGAGAAGAAACTTGACCGACTACCACTTACAGCCAAGGCTGTCTCTCAGCACGTTGAATCCTTTGAGGATTATCTACTCCGCAGAGTGCGATGGGCGGAAGATTACTATCGAGCCGGAGGTATCATATCCACGCGCCACCAGCTTGAGGTTCGTGCCGGGACCAGAGGCAGGAGAGGCAAGACTGAAAAGGTGCGGGATGCAATTGACGCTGCCTTAAAGAGTTTAGCGGGTCAGCGCGGTCAAGGTTAGAGCAGCCTAGTATTGAAATGCTATATGCCGGTTTCAGGGCACGTATAGAGGCGGGCTTCCTTAATTGGAACCCTTTAACAAATGGCGCACATAGAAGAAGGATTGACAGCACTTAGCAAGGAGGTCTTTCAGATTCTTATATCCATCTTAGATTCATAAACTGCCGCATATCATTCTGAAACCTCTCTGAATCAATGGTTTAGCGGTAGTCTTTTTATAAATGAGAAAAGAAACAGACTTTGACCAACCAAAAAAGACACCGACTTTGACAACTAAACGATTGACAGCAGGTATCAACGCTAATAAAGTTTACTTGCCCGATAACTGTAAGGAAAAGCAGATTGTGGTATCTCTGCTTATTCGATACTTACTTAACCTTACCTCCCGAACGCGGACGCATGTTGTGGGGGTGCGATCACGTTTCCCTTTTTCGCCGAAACGCCCTACGGCGGACTGCTAAGTGAGTAGGAGAATCCCCATCATTGTGAATGTATAAAGGTTGGAGTAAATGCTAAGCGGTAGCAACTACAATTAGGCCCGGTAGCACAAAATTGCTTCTGTGCTGCTGCAATGTATTCAGAGGTTTTCCTATTGAATGTCTTTTCTCACCAGAGGAAAGCTGAATATACAATAGGAATCCGGCAATAGCTGAGGTCGACTTGCAGTCGGGTACTTTATACTGGCTACGGATAGTCGGAAGAACACATGTTAACAGTCACATCCAGAAGAGCACTCGGTTTTAGGGATGACTTTGAAGGATATGTGTTCCTTAAGGACGGTAAGTACCCAGTGGCACAGTATCACCTTTATAAGGATTACAATACTTTCTTCTGGCTAGGGAATGCTGATTTAGAAGGGTTGGTTCAATGTTTAGGAGAAGCTATTGAGGAAATCAGCCGCAGGCAGAATGAGCGTTTTGAGAGTCTTAATAAGGGAATGGCTCAGTATGTCTCGCAAGGGGTTACTCACTTTGGCGATTTTATGATTGACCACGGATACGATCATATGAACATGTACTTGACTCCTAGATATAGGGAAGATGATTATTTTAGAGCCATACGTGAAGATAGAAACTCTTATATACCTGTCTCTTTTGCAAGGTATGATGTGGAAAGCAGCTTGGCATTACCTATTATTTTATGGGCTGATCTCGGGCAGAATCCTGAAGCCGAGATAGGATTCTCTACCACTCTTCAGTTCCCATTCTCCGTCTTAAAATATTTCCAGAAGACGTGTCGAGTAAACATAACCAATGCGGAGTTGGAGGATGTTCTCGGGCACATAACGGATGCGGTCGGAGATCCAGTTCTTGTGTAATCCTTTAATGTCCCGACTGTTTATTGAAAGTTTACCGCCAACCAAATTTCCTCACCTTCAAAGAATTAGAAGTTAGAATTCAAGGTGAAGGAGGCGATTTAGCTACTATCCGTCCGTGAGGCGCGCTCATGTCCAAGACAAGAATCATTGGCCCTCTAATAGACAGACTGCGTAGATTAGGGCGCACCCCCTTGCTTAAAGATGCTAAGGTATGCGAAGGAACATATTTTGATTCGGTAGCAGGATTAGACATGAAGACGTGGTGCGGGGGTATGGTAGAAGATACTCCGCAGCCTATCTGTGAGGTTGATGGTAGGCGAGATACCAGACACTTTGTCTATATCCGAAATTGTAAGACACACCAGCGAGTTGTTGTAGTCAGAGGAATTCTTCTAAAAAACAATGCCAAGTTTGAAGCAGGTTCCTCATACGTCAGTAGCGAAACGGAGTGGAACCGCCAAACTACAATTTACGCAAAATATGGCCTCACAGAAGACATTTTCGGTGAGATTCTAATCGGCAAAAAGAGAAGCGGCGATGAGGTCGTTAAGGTCGAAGTCGAGTATCAGGATCACTGGAATCCTAGCATCATAAATCGTGCGGATGCAGATATGCTCATCTTTGGCATCGATGTAACTTAACGACAATTTATTGGTTTTAGGTTAGTGGTCCGAGATGAAAGAAGTAAACCGATGGGGTGGATACGTTATTATCTCTACTGCAAAGAATGGAGCATTTATCCTTTTGTTCCTCCACTTTTCTCTCTTTTACTTGCGCTACTCCTTAATCCAGTCTACGAAAACCTACTGAACGAAAGACTTAAAAACTTCCTTGAAAGAAAAGGTATAAGTAACTTCGACTTGATAAAGGTAATAATCGAAAACCGCGCGTTACAAATCGCCTACCTAACAGAAGTTCCTGCATTTGCGGTCGCGGCAATCACAACAGCACAATCAAATTATCCGAAACTCTTAGTAGGTCTGGGAATTTTCGGAATCATCCTGCTAATAACTATAGCTGCAAAGGTTTTTCTTACTGATCCCGACTATCTCAGTGAAACTACATTTCCAGCAAAGGGGAGGCCCCGGTTGCTGGCGAGATTAGAATGGAGCCAACGAACTTTCTACTCGTTCATCCTCATACTCCTAAACGTTTGTTTCATTACGATAATCATCATCACCTTACCGAAAAGAAGTGTTCCAATGTGTCCGTAAGCCTGCTGAGTTCTTTGCTACCAGTGAGCTAACGGACGTTGCCCTTGATCGATATTTGATTAGTCCGCATCTTAATTTGTCTTTTTGGGCCGCGTCCGAAATAGACTCTTATTTCAGTACGGATCTTAATTTGTCGGCACTAAAAAGCGCCCACCTAGAATCAATAGGTTAGAGCGCCTTTAGTACGCAACTTAATTTGTTTCCTACAACGATTTAAGATCAGGCTTGACCCAGCCCGTGCGCGCCGCCCACGACAGTAGCCGCGCGCGGCTGTAATACTCGAACGGCAGCGCGCGGTCGCCGCACGCGGCCAGCACGCCGCCCACGAGTTCCGCCAGCGACGCGTCCTCCGGCGCGGACGCGAGATAGCGGCTGATGACGCGCACGTAAAAGAGCGTGATCGTCTCGTGATAGCCGCCTGTCTCCGTCTGCTCGACGCCACACGCCTGGTTGTAACGCTTGATGCCCTCGCGTATCAGCCGCGTCGCCTCCGCCACATCGTGCCGCGCCAGATACCACACCCCAACCGTCAAATGCGCCTCATGCGTCCAAAGCTCCCGCGCCAGCGTACACGCCTCAAACTCGCCCACCAGCCGTGATATTTCTGAGATTGACATTAGCCAAGACCTATTAATTACATCTGAACTCACTCATCCCCTTCTATCCCGTACTTCCGACGCCATGAAGCTCGCTGCCGTAAGCGATAAGTTTTAGCGTCTTGCAGACAACGAAGTAGCGTATTCCCGTCATCGCGCACGATTGGCATCTCATACATTACAGTCGTTTCCGCAAAATACTGCTCGATCTCATTCATAACCGCGCGAATTGAGCGCAAAGCTTCCTCTATCCGCTTCTTAGTTACTGATGGGAGCGAATTGTTTTCGACTCGTATTCTACTGACTAGGTCGCTGTGAGCTATACGTCGATTTCTAAGTTCTCGCGCGAAGCCGCAGTGTTGCTTAACGTCATCAAGAAGTGTGTTGACGTTTATGCTTAGCTCAGGATAAGTAGCTTCATCAATTAGCGATGCTATTTTCGCTAAGCTTAAATTATCGCGCCTGGATATTTGGGGCCGATCAGTAAGCCGACTAATTGTTAGCAGAACGTCATCAACCAACATATCTTGTAGAATTGCAAAGAAGAATGGAGCAGAGTCGTTCAGCAATCTCACATTCTCTTCGCTTGAAGCATATAGCTGACAGAATAATTCCCATTTTGAGTGCAGCCATGTTACCTGTTGGAAGAGTCCATCATAAATCTCGGTTAGCTGTGCTGGCATTCTTTCTTCAACGTTGTTCATATACCACCTCAATCAACTGGAAACGCCTCGCCGATTCTTGAAGTACGATCAGGGGGGAGTATAGTAGCCCCCTTGCTCCTCCTTACTCCCACTGCTTCTCGACCACGCAGACAAGCGATTGTAGATCAAAGGCGCGATCCTCACCGCTGAGGCAGATGCCGGCGCTGAGGACGGTGAGGTCGCGCTTGGCGATGGCGGAGGTGTGGAGTTCGCCGTCGCGGGTGTGCCAGTTGACGAGCCAGTGGTCGGCGCGGTCGGCGTAGTCGCGGAGCGTGCCGCCGCCGAGGGCGAGGGCGGCGCGCAGACGGGCCTCTTCACGCGCGCGTTGGCGTGCGGGCGCGAACTCGGGCGCGCGGTTGGTGGCGAGCGCGTAGGTCGTGCGCGTCTCCGGCGTGATGCCGGGCCAGTTGATGTCGGCGGGCAGCACGCGCTCGGCGAGCAGGCGGCGCAGGCGTTCGGCGGTGCGCGGGTCGGCGCGGCGATCCGCGTCGTCGTGCCAGAGTTGTGCGCCGTCGTAGCGCGCGATGATCTGGTCGAACTGTTGCGCCGCGCTGACCAGACGCACCGGGCGCGGCTCGACGGGCACGCCTTGCTGGCGCGCATCCGCTTCGTTAACGGGGTAGGCGAGCCACGTGCGCCCGCGCATGTGCGCGGCGAGGCGGAGGCGCAGCGGCTTGAATAGGCGCAGGTACGTGGCCGTTTGCAGCAGCGTCGCCGCGCCGACGACCTCTGCGGTCTGCGGGTCGCGCGGCCGGAAGATGCCCCAGCCCTCGAAGTCTGCGGGCGCGGGGCGGAACGTGTAGAGCAAGCTCGACACGCGCACACGCACGCGCAAGCCCAGCACGCACGGCGCGAGGAAGCACGTCTCGCGGAGCGCGGACTCTTGCGCCGCGAGTTTATTGATAAGTGCGCGAACGTCGGGCATGGCATAGTCATCTGGCTAATGTCTCAGGTGGCGGAAAGGCTCCGCCACGATCTGCCAGTCGTCCTCATAAACGATATAGCCGGGTTGTGCCGTCTTGAGCATCCGAATCCAGACGCCGTTGTCTTCCAACAGCGCGACCATCTCCCAGATGCGTTCGAGATGCTCACGGGCGGATATCTTGAACCAGCAGATACCCGGCCGCCTATGTGCCGCACGGCGAGTGCGCATGAACATAGTTGGTTCGGGCAGGCGTCTGCCGAACCAGACAAGCAAGTCGCACAGCCGATCAAGCTCGTAAGCGGATAAGACCCCGCTATAGCGCAGCTCGTATGCGGCCGTAAAAATGCCCGCCGACGTGCGCGAGTCCGGATCGATGTCCGTAGATATGAAACGTAGGTACATGTTTCACTCCTGACATCTTTCTGGCCTCGCGTTGTCGTTATGTCGTACCCGGCGTTGAGTGACGATCTTTATCAGTCCATCACTCAACGCCGGTCTTCAGTCCTGCCGCTCCGGCAGAGGCGTCTCCAGAATCTCCAGCAGCAGCTCAAGCCGCGACGGGCGACTCAGGAGCGGGACGAGGTTCGGGAGCGCGTAGTAGTCGCCCGCGAAGGTGAACGTTTCGACGCCCACGCGCGCCTGCTGCAACTGCCGCTCGATCAGGTTGCAGCTTGCGCCGACGCGGACGATGACGAGGCTTGGCGCGACCTGCAACTCGGCGCAGTAGCGCGCGAACACCTGTGAGAAGTACGGCGCGGTGTTCTCGCCCTCGTCCGTGACGAGGATGATCTGCTCGACCGCCTGCCGCTTCAGCCGCATCACTTCGAGCGGCGCGCCGACGGACGTGCCGCCGTCCGCGACAAAGCGCCGGAACGCGCCCGCCCAGTCGGACAACTCGCGTCCCGCGCCCTGCGGCTCGACGGCCTGCGCCATCGTGTCGAAGGCGTAGACGTAGAGCGCTGCCTCCGTGATGCCGGAGACGAGCGCGGCGATGCGCTTGCCGACCTCAATGGCGTCGGTCATGCTGCCGCTCTTGTCCACGAAGAGCGCAGTCGTCTTCGTGATCCGGCCGCGCCGCTTGACCTGCTCGTCGAGGACTTGCGCGAGCCGCGCGTTCACGTCCGCGCCCGCATCCGCGACCTCGGCGGCCTGCGCCGCCTTGAACGCGGAGACGCGCTCCGACTGCGCCGCCGCGCGCAGCTTCTCGTCCACCAGCGCCTTCACGTCCGCGTCGGCGAGCGCGCCGCGCGCCTTCA